>Ga0182737_1001437_pt1 | contig 23399 bp, 19 predicted proteins | sample eDN5th30CBELigOP_FD_128878 | JGI IMG/M metagenome (GOLD analysis project Ga0182737, IMG submission 128878) | Enriched Organic Plus compost microbial communities from Emeryville, California, USA - eDNA 5th pass 30_C BE-Lig OP (version 2) (version 2) ...
CTGGGCTGAGGCATCCGAGGCAGCGCGGGCAATCACTTCACCCGCGTCATCTCAAACAGGTTCGTCGCCTGCGGGCCTAGAAATCCCTCGAAGCGGCCGCGCTTGCCCGTTTCGGGATCGACGATTTCGTTGCGCTCGGCCAACTCGAAGTAGGCGTAGCTCCAGGGCATCGTCGTCGCCTTTTCGTTTTCGTCGCGCACGGCGACGGGAATCTTCACCGCTTCGGTCGCGGTCTGGCGCAGCTTGCTGCCGGGCTCGCCTTCAATCTCGCTCTTCATCGGCACGCCCGCTTCTTGCAGCGCGGCGATCGTCCCTTCGAGCTGGTTCAGCCGGGCGACGCCGTGCGAGTTCACGAGCGAGGTGAAGTGGTTCACGTTGTAGCCGTGCACCGCCACCCACGCCGCGTATTGGCTGTACTTGTTCAGCTCGAGCACGTCAGCCTTCGACGGAACGGCCCAGGGCAACTGGTGGAAACAGTCGATCACGCGTCCCAGCAGGGCAAAATCGCCGCCGCCGTCAGCCAGCCTGGCCAGGCGAGTGAGAATGTCGCTTTCGATTTGCGGCCGATGGCTATGGCCGATGCGGTGAATGATCTCCTGCGCTTCGATGGGCAATTCCCAGGTCCGCAATTCAGAGATGAACAGCTTGGGGAACTCGCCGCCAGGATGCTGGTAGTGAATCGCCGAAAGCTGCTTGTCCTCGAAGTGGTAGTTCCCCGCGGCCCGATAGCCGAGCGCCTCGAAAATGCGCGACAGGCTGAAAATGCCCGCCGCCGGATGCTGCAGGGCAAACGTGCGGAAGGCGATGTGATCGTTGACGAACGTGCCCCCGGCGTCGCGAATGACGCGCTCGTAGGTGGCGACGTACTCAACCCGTTCGCGATAGCGCTGCCAGAGCGCATCGAGCAGTTCGGCGAGAAACTTCTCGCGCGGCGACGCTTGGGCGATGGAGCGATGCGGACCGACGCTGGCTGTCATACGGATGCTCCTGCTAGTGGCCATGCGCTGTGTGCCGCTGCAGCGTTTCGCGTAGCGGCCGCTGCGACGCTCGAAGCGCGCCTGCTACCTGGCGGCTCGCGCTCGCTGTACGCGCTTGCCTTACATCTATTCTACCGTACGATTCTCTGCGGGCTGCGGTTCCCTTGTCTATCTCGAACCGCACTGTGAAATCCGTCACAAAGCCCAGGCCGGTTGTGTCCCACCCAGCGCACTTCTCGCGGAGGTCGGCCATGTTGATGCATGAATCGCAGAACCACATCGTTCCCCACATTCGCACGCCCCTGCCGGGCCCGAAGGCGCAGGCGCTGATCGCCGCCGACGAGCGGTACACTTCCCCGTCGTACACGCGCGCCTATCCGCTCGCCGTGGAGCGCGGCTACGGAGCGGTGATCGAGGACGTCGACGGCAACCGGTTTCTCGATTTCACCGCCGGCATCGCCGTGTGCTCGACCGGCCACTGCCATCCGCGCATCGTGGAAGCGATCCGTCGGCAGAGCGAGAAGCTGCTGCACATGTCGGGGACCGACTTCTACTACGCGCCGCAAGGGGAACTCGCCGCCAGGCTGGCTGAGCTTGCGCCGGGACCGGAACCGAAACGGGTCTTCTTCACCAACTCCGGCGCCGAGTCGGTCGAAGCCGCGTTCAAGCTCGCGCGCCATCACAGCGGCCGGCAGCAGATGATCGCGTTCTTCGGGGCGTTCCACGGGCGCACGATGGGGGCCCTGTCGCTCACCGGGAGCAAGGTAGTGCAGCGCCGCGGATTTGCGCCGCTCGTGCCGATGGTGCATCACATCGACTATCCCAACGCCTACCGCGTGGCGGGGCACGAAGCGTCTGACGCGCAAGCGCAGGCGGCCGCCACGCTCGAGACACTCAACCAGCTCGAAGACCTGTTCAAGCGGACGGTGCCAGCCGACGAAGTGGCTGCCATCATCGTCGAGCCGATCCAGGGGGAAGGGGGCTACATCGTCCCGCCGCCGCAGTTCCACCGCGAGCTGAAAGCGATCGCCGAGCGGCACGGCATTTTGCACATCGCCGACGAGGTGCAAACCGGCATGGGGCGCACGGGCAAGATGTTCGCGATGGAACATTTTGGCGTGACGCCCGACATTGTCTGTCTCGCCAAGGGAATCGCTTCGGGCATGCCGCTGGGAGCGATGATCGCCCGGGCCGACATCATGGACTGGGGCCCCGGCTCGCACGCGAGCACCTTTGGCGGCAATCCGATCTCATGCGTCGCGGCGCTCGAAACCATTCACGTCCTGCAGGACGGCTTGATGGACAGCGCCGCGACCACCGGCCAGTACTTGATGGAAGCACTCCGCACGCTGCAAGAGCGGCATCCGCTCATCGGCGAGGTCCGCGGAATCGGCCTGATGGTCGGCATGGAGCTGGTGCGTGATCGCCAGACGAAGGAACCGGCGCCTGCCGAGCGCGAGCGACTGGTGCAGGAAGCGTTCCGCCGCGGCCTGCTCCTGCTGGGGTGCGGCGAGAGCACCGTCCGGTTCTGCCCGCCGCTGGTCGTGACGCAGGCGGAGGTCGATACGGCCGTGTCGATCCTCGACGACGTTCTGAAAGGACTGTGACGCGGGCGGCTCTCGTGAAGGTGAGAAGCTTGCCTTAACGGATAATGTTGTGTATAGTTTTAACAAACTTACGCAACAACACGCCACTACACGCACAGCAATGGCGACCTTTTCTACCATAGCGAAGAATGGCTGCTCGGCGGTTACGTCGATTCGGGCGAGCGCCCCACGCTGCGGAGTGGTCATTTAATCGAGGAGTTTTTCACCGAGTTGGGGGCCCCTGGGACCCGGGGGCGCGGTGAAAAACTGGGGGAGTAATTCACCAGCGGCCGGTGCAAGCCGCTTTACCGAATTGACGTAAGTGAGGAACGAGGGTGAGGCGATAAGGGGTCGGCTTTAGCCAGTCGGTAGCTCAGCAACGAGAGGACGGCGCGATGTTTGAAGTGGCTCTGAAGCGGCTGGGGCTGGGCGAATCGCAGAGCGGCGTGTTCGCGGGGGAGTGGATCGAGCGTCCGGGGGGCGAGGAGATTGTTTCGCTCAATCCAGCCACCGGTCAGCCGCTGGGGCGCGTGACTGGCGCCAGTCGGGCCGACTATGAGCGGGCGGCCGAAGCTGCCCTGGCTGCGTTTCGCACATGGCGATTGTTGCCTGCGCCCAAGCGGGGCGAGATCGTTCGCGAGCTTGGCGAGGAGCTGCGAAAGCATCGCGACGACTTGGGGCTGCTGGTGACGCTCGAAGTCGGCAAGATTCGCAGCGAGGGGCGCGGCGAAGTGCAGGAAATGATCGACATGTGCGATTTCGCCGTCGGTCTTTCGCGGCAGCTTTATGGGCTGACGATTGCCACGGAGCGCCCCGAGCATCGGATGTTTGAGCAGTGGCATCCGCTGGGACCGGTGGGTGTGATCACGGCCTTCAATTTTCCGGTCGCGGTCTGGTCGTGGAACGCGGCGGTGGCGGCCGTTTGTGGCGACACGTGTCTCTGGAAGCCGTCGAATCTTTCGCCGCTGTGCGCCGTTGCCGTGCAGAACCTCTGCAATCGGGTGCTGGAGAGGCACGATCTGCGCGGCTTGTTCACCTTGTGCGTGGGCGCCGCCGACGTGGGAGAGTGGCTGGCTGCGGACGAGCGATTTCCGCTCATCTCGGCGACCGGCGGCACGCCGATGGGGCGGAGCGTCGCACAAGTGGTCGCCAGGCGACTGGGACGATCGCTGCTGGAGCTGGGTGGCAACAACGGCGTGATCGTGAGCGAGTCGGCCGATCTCGATTTGGCGACGCGGGCGATTCTGTTCGCAGCCGTGGGAACGGCTGGGCAGCGCTGCACGACGCTGCGGCGGTTGATCGTCCACGAATCGATCGCCGAGCAGCTGCTGGCGCGGCTCAAGCGGGCGTATGCGAGCATTCAGCCGGGCAATCCGTGGGACGACGGCGTGCTACTGGGGCCACTGATCAGCGAGCGGGCGGTGCAGCAGTTTGAGTCGGCCGTGAAAGCCGCTCGGCAACAGGGGGGCGATGTGCTGATCGGCGGCGAGCGGATCGATCGGGCGGGGTTCTACGTGCAGCCGACGCTCGTGCGCGCTCGGCCGGGCATGGAGATCGTTCGGCAGGAGACGTTCGCGCCGATCTTGTACGCGCTGACGTATCGCACGCTCGAAGAGGCGATTGAATTGCACAACGACGTGCCACAGGGGCTTTCGTCGGCCATCTTCACCGATCGGCTGAGTGAGGCGGAGCGGTTTCTGTCGGCGGCGGGGAGCGATTGCGGGATTGCGAACGTCAACTTGGGGACCAGCGGGGCCGAAATCGGAGGCGCCTTCGGCGGCGAGAAGGAGACCGGCGGCGGCCGCGAGGCGGGGAGCGACGCCTGGAAGGCCTACATGCGGCGGCAAACTTGCACCGTGAACTTCGGCCGCAGCCTGCCGCTAGCCCAGGGGGTGGAGTTTGGCCTGCCGGGGGCGGAGGAATGACGAACTTCAAATGTTGAGGGAATGACGACAAACACAGCCCGAAAGTCGGCTGTGGACGGCAGTTGCGTTTCGGGCTTCGCGCTTTGAATTTCCTTCGACATTTGAGGTTCGCCATTCGAGCTTCCCACACCCACCGGGGGCGTCCTACTCCACTTCGGGCCCGGGTGCTATGATCGGCTAAATGCAAATCCATTTGCTTTTGACATTCTATTGCGTTTGCATTTTTGTCTGTTCTCTCCTGGGGGGGCTCGCTCCGCAGGTGATGCAACTGACGCATCGCCGCATGCAATTGATGATGAGCCTGGTCGGCGGGCTGATGCTGGGGGTTGCGCTGCTGCATCTGTTGCCGCATTCGATCGCCGAGCAAGGTTCGGTCGATCGGGCTGTGCTGTGGACGCTCGGCGGCTTGCTGACGATGTTCTTGCTCATTCGAGTGTTTCATGTGCATGCGCATGAGCATGGCGATGTGAGCGACGCGACCGGGCATGCGCATGGGCACGACGAGGCGCACGGGCATCGGCACGATCACGGTCATGGGCATTCCCACGCGCACTCGCACGACCACGGCGTGGGCTGCGACGCGCAGCATGCGCCGGCGGTCGAGAAGCACCACCTGAGCTGGGTTGGGTTGGCGTTTGGACTTAGCCTGCATACGTTGATCGACGGCCTCGCGCTCGGGGCTGCGGTCGCTGCCGAGTCGCACGCCTTTCACGGCTGGGCGCTGTATGGGTTCGGCACCTTTCTGGCGGTGGCCCTGCACAAGCCGCTCGACGCGTTGTCGATCACTTCGCTGATGGCTGCGGGGGGCTGGTCGCACCGAGCGGCGTCGACGGCGAACGTCATCTTTTCGCTGATGTGTCCGCTGGGGGCGCTGGCGTTCGTGTTTGGCGTCAGCCGATGGGTCGACGCGCAGTCGCTGATTGTCGGTTGCGCGCTGGCGTTCGCAGCCGGCGTGTTCCTTTGCATTTCGCTGGCCGATTTGCTCCCCGAAGTGACGTTTCATACGCACGACCGGACCCGGCTGACGACGTTCCTGCTCTTGGGCGTCGGGCTGGCGTGGGCAATCGGCTTTTTGGAGCCGGAGCATCACCACAGCCACTATCACGAGCCAAGTCCGATGCAATTGCCGAACCTGCAGCCGACCAGCGCCACTCCCAGCAATTGGCCCGAACCGACCGACGAAACCAATGGAGCGGATCAGTCCCAGCCTTCGCCGGATAGCAAGACCGGCGAGCGATGAGCGGGACATCGCGTTGCACGGGGCGCGGGCTGGTGGAATGGCCCTCTTGAGTCGCCGGATTGACGGCTTGCTGCGTGGTCATTCTGATGCTCAGTATTGCCCGCTTCGGCAAGCCACTCGCCTGAACCGTTTCGCACCAGCCACCGACCCGCCATGACAAAGCGACGCATCATCTGCCTGACCGAAGGTCACACCGAACCCCACGCCGGCAAGACGGCAGCCAACCTCGTTCGCTACCGCCGCGAGGAAGTTGTCGCTCTGCTCGACAGCACCCAGGCGGGCAAGACGGCTGGCGAGTTGCTGGGCGTTGGTCCCGATGTGCCGATCGTCGCCAACCTGCGGCAAGCGCCGGAGGCCAATACGCTGGTGCTCGGCATTGCGCCCCCCGGCGGAAAGATTCCGATCACCTGGCGGCCGATCATTCTCGAAGCGATCAGTCTGCAGATGGACGTCGTTTCGGGACTGCACGACTTTCTGAACGACGATCCAGAATTCTCCGCGGCGGCCAAGAAGGCTGGCGTTTCGCTGATCGACATTCGCCGCAACACCGAGAAGGCGATCGCACGCCGCGTCGGCCTGCGTCCCGATTGCCTGCGCGTGCACACGGTCGGCCACGATTGCAGCATCGGCAAGATGGTGGTCTCGGTGGAGGTCACGCTAGGCCTGAAGAAGCGCGGCCACGACGCCAAGTTCATCGCCACCGGGCAAACCGGCATCATGATCGAAGGGGACGGCCTGCCGCTCGATTGCATTGTGGCCGACTTCGTCAGCGGAGCGGCGGAAAAGCTGGTGCTGGCCAACCAGCATCACGAAATCCTGCTCGTCGAAGGGCAGGGGAGCCTCATCCATCCGTCATACTCCGGCGTCACGCTCAGCCTGCTCCACGGCTGTGCTCCGCAAGCGCTCATCCTGTGCTACGAAATCGGCCGCGAGACGGTCACCGGCGTGGAGAGCGTCCGCATTCCGCCGCTGGCTGAGATTAAGCGCCTCTACGAGGTGATGTCGAACGTGCATCAGCCGTGCAAGATCATCGGCATCGCGATGAACAGCCGGCGAGTCTCCGCCGAAGAGGCGGAGCGCGAACGTGAGCGGGTGCGCGCGGAGTTTGGCTTGCCGGTTTGCGACGTGCTGCGGCACGGACCGGACGAACTGGTCGACGCGGTCCTGGCGTTCAAAGCCGCCGGCGGCTGGCAGAGCCCGTAAAACGCCATTCGGCCGAAGAAAATCAGAGCCAGGCGAGCGGATCGCGCTCGTCTTCACTGGCCCAGCATTCGAGGCCGGGGAACTTCGCGGCAATCACCTCAGCCAATCGCTCCACGCCAAAACGCTCGCTGGCATAATGCCCCGGCAGCAGGAGCGCCACGCCGCAGGCTTCGGCTTCGAGACAGGTGTGAAAACTCGTTTCGCCGGTGACCAGCAGATCGCACTTTGCCCGAGCGGCCGGCTCCAGGAACGAACCCGCGCTCCCACAGGCGACAGCCACGCGTTCGACCTTGCGCGACGGTTTGCCGACGACCTGCAACTGCTCCACTCGCACGAACTGCTTCAGCCGGTCGGCTACTTGCGATAGCGTCAGCGGATTGGGCAACGTTCCATAGCGTCCCGAACCAATTTCGGGCGTTTCGCCCACCTTGGCGAGCAGCGGCTGAATGTCGCTGAGGCCCAGCCCTTCGGCCAGTTGCTGATTGATCCCTCGCTCCGCCGAATCGAAGCCCGTGTGCGGGCTATGCACGGCGATGCCGTGACGAATGAGCGTGAGCAAAAGCTGACCGGGCGTCGTATCGGTCGTCAATCGCTTCAACGCCCGAAACGGCAGCGGATGATGCGTAACGACGAGCTGCGCCTTCCGCCGCACCGCTTCGGCTGCGGTGGCAGGAGTGATGGTGAGGCAGGTCATCACCCGCTCGACCGCTTGCCCGCCGTCGCCGACGAGCAGGCCCACGTTGTCCCAATCTTCGGCCAGCCGCGTGGGAGCGAACTCATCGAGGAACCGGGAAAGATCCGCCACCGTCGTCATGCAACCACCGCACCACTTGCGAGAACACTGCGAAAACTCAGAACCATTCTGAGCTTACCAGCATAGCGTGCGTAAGCGAGTCGCGGTTAACGCAGGTTTCGCAGCGGCGCCGGGCGCTGCTTGCTCAGCTGTTGCAGATCGAGCACCCTCTGCCCCTCGAACATTATTTCGTTCTTCCCGCGCCAGTACATGATTTTGGTCGCCGCGGTGTAGGAGTACTGCCCTCCTTTCACTTGTTGATACCACAGCTCGGCATCGTTGCGGCCGTCTCCTTGCAGGACGAGCTGCTCCTTGTCGGTGGTGTAGGAGATCCGCTCAGCCCGCGCGGTGAAGGTATGTCCTTCGACGAGCGTCCGGCCGGAGGCTTCCATCTCGATCCACTTTTGCCCGGTCGAAGCGACGGGCATCGTCATCTCGCGCACCGTGAGGCGGTCGCTGCTCAGCAGCACGCCTTTCTCGCCCAATGCGGCCAATCCGGCCCGGTCGAGGTCTCGCATGGTGATGCGCGTGTCCCAGTCTTTCACACTCGCGTAAATCGCCCGCACTTGATCGTGGAACGAGATGTCGTGCTTGTTGGTATCGCCCGAAATGCCGCCACGAAACTCGATGTGCAAATGCGTCAGCTCACCGCCGTCACTGGCAGTCAGCGGCAAAGGAGCCCCGACTTGCCCCGGCCCGGTCGTCAGCGATTCCGCGCCTCCTTTGCGAATGGAGGTCAGCCAGCCAGGACCGTCCGCCTTCAAGGCGCCGGTCTTGCGGTCGATCGACAAGTTGCGAACCTGCAACTGCTCGACCGAGGTCCGTTCGCCGAGCGGATCGAGCGTCGTGTTCTCCAGGTCAACCCCGCCGTCAAACCGCAGCCGGGCGACGTCGGTTTCTCCCTGCGGTTCCGGATTGCTGAAGTCGATCGGCCGCGCGAGCGTCACTTCGAGCGTCTCGGAGAGCGCCCGCTGCGTCTTACTGGTCGCTTGAACCTCGCCGACGAGCACAGCCGTCGTTCCGTCGAACGTCATGCTCCGTCGCCAGAAGACGTTCATCATTTCCGCCTCCACGGGCGGCGGCGGCTCGATCGATTTCTTCTCGCTCGGAACGGGCAAAGTCGCCTTTCCCGGCCCATCGATCCAGAGGCGATTCTCGCCGCGATGCAGATGGATCGAAGGCCCAGTCATCGTCAGCCCGCGGGCCGAAACCTCGGCCGGCTGACCGCGAACTTCCAGCTTCGCGTTGTCGGTGGCGCCGTCGCGAAGCTGCAGCGTGTCTCCCTTGATGCGTAGCGGAGCTTCGGTCGAACCGGGAACCGGCGTTTCGACAATCTCCACTCCGCCCGAAATCGTCAGATCCTCGAGCGCCGTCCGCTGACCGTCGCGGGCAATCTGCATCTGCACGAGCTCGCCGACGACCGAGAACTTTTGTACCGGCTCCTCAGGCTCTTGCGGCAGCGGCATTGGCGCTGGGGGAACGCCCGGAGGACCAGCGACAGGCGCTCGCAACGGCGCCGGTTGCGGCGCGGCAGCCTGCAGCGGGGCGGGCTGCGGCGTGGCTGGCGTTTGTGGTTGCTTTTTATTTTCCGGCGGCAGCGGCGCATCGACGAACCACGCTTCCAAGCGATCGGTCGTAGCCCGCAGTTGAGGCGAGTCGACCTGCACGTGGCCGACGGCGAGCAAGCGGTCGGGCAGAATCGCCGTATCGCCCGACTTGTTCGCGGCGGAACCACCGGCGCGCGAGTCCTCGCCCTCCACTTCGAGCACCCAGATGTGCATCTCATCCGCGGCAAAGCTGCCGTTACCGCTGAACTCGACCGCCGCGCTGCGAACCAGCGAAATTACCTGATTGTTCTCATGCGGCCGAATGCGAAGCTCTTTCTCCCACTGCGCGGCGATGGTTTCCGGTTTGCCTTCCTGCGTGTGCGTCAGCCGCAAACGTCCCGGTCCCGCCGCCCACAACCGGCCAAGCCGCTTGCCGTCGGCGGCCATTTCGGCTTCGAGCGCGCGGGCTTCAAACTTGTCCTGCTCTCGCTCGAGCACGACCTGCCGAGCCCCTTCGCCACTTTCGAGCGACAGCCGGCGAGTCGGCGGGCTGTAGTCGATCCGCGTAGCCACGACAAATGTCGACGACGACGGAGCTTCCAGCGCCACGGGACTTCCCACCGCCACGACGCGGTACAGCTTCGACGTGATATCCGCCTCAGCCGACTTGGGCGTGGCGGCTTCGCCCGGCGTCTGCAACTTGTCCGCGCCGCCGGTTTCCACTCCGGCAGGAGGGGCCAGGTAGAGCATCAACTTGCTGCAGAGCAGACGATCCGGCGGACCGGTCGGGTTCAGCCGAGTCAGTTCCACCCGATCGTCGACGGCGATGATCTTCTGCTGAAAGTCATAGACCAGCGGCCCCTTGCAGCGAACCTCCAGCGGCGGATTCGGCCTGGCCGGCGAGGCTGCGACCGCAGCGTCCGGCTGTTCGCCGGCCGGCATCAGTCCAGGGCTGTCCATCTCGAGGTGAAGTTTCTCAACGTGCGAGAGCTGCAGCGCCCGCACGCCGCCGATTGGCGTCGCGCTCTTGCCGCTCGCAATTTTCTCGCTCTGTAGCAGGTAAATGGTCAAATCTCGGCCGCGGCCGTAGCTGCTGCCGTAGCTGAACTCCACATCGTGCGGCGTGAACGCCCGCTCGGGGTCGATCTGCACGTTGCGCGTGCTCAGCCGCATCGCGTCGTTCGCGCCCGGTTTGCTCTCGGGGCTGAAGATCGTGATCTCGCCCGCCAGTCGCCCGCCAATCACGCGTCCGAACTGGGCCTTGGCAATGTCGAGCGGGCGATCGAACTGCAAAATGGCTCCCTGTGGGGCGCGCATCACAATCGGCCGGCGCGCCGTCGGATCGGCGTCGTCCGACTGCATGTAAAAGATGAGCGTGCACGGGCGCAGCTCCATGCGGCCGTCGTCGAGCGGCTTGTAATCTTGAATGAGCAGCGTGCAATCCGGATTTTCGACGATCTTCGGATTGCCCAGCTCCCACGAGCCGGGCTCGAACAGCGACGCAAAATCGCGATCTCGCCGCGCCGTGGTCTGCACGGGAAACGTCGCCAGCTCCGTCGTCCGGCGCGCTACCGGCGGCGGCTCAAACCACGGCGCAGCCGCGAACGTGTACACGCCGAAGCAGGCGAGCAGCACAGCAAGCGCAGTGAGGAAGCGACGAATCTCAAGCACGGGTTTTGGATTCTCAACTCAAGTAAGGTCGCACCAACTCGTCCCAACGTCCCTTCGCTTTCAGGATCATCTCGAGCGATTCGCGCACAGCTCCGTGACCGCCGGCCAGCTTGGTCGTATGGGCCGCCGCTGCGCGAACTTCCGGAGCGGCGTCGGCTACGGCGATGCCCAGCCCAACGCTCCGAATCACCGGCAAATCGGTCAAGTCGTCTCCGATGTAGCAGCACTGTTCGGGGGAAAGGTTCAGCGACTTCAAAATCTCCATCGCCGCCGGCAGCTTCGTTTCGAAGCCTTGACGGACAATCTCGATTCCGAGTTCCGCCGCGCGAACCTTCACAATATGCGAGGCCCGAGCCGTCAGCACGCCGAACTTGAACCCAGCCTTTTGCCAAAGCTTGATCCCCAGTCCGTCGCGGATGTGGAACTTCTTGATCTCGATCCCCTGGTTGTCGAACAAAATGCCGCCGTCCGTCAGCACGCCATCGACGTCCGACAGGACCAATTCAATACGCCGGCAAAGATCGGTGAGTTTCATGTTCAAGCTTTGTTTTGTGAGTCGCGCCTCGACCTCACGCAGGTCACATTCCACCTGCGGCAAGTTCGCCCAGCGAGCGGCAATTTCTAGCGATCGCTCCGCGGTCGCATTCGACGCGGCTGCGGCGGAGCGACCAGTTTCAAGACCGCAGGACCAGCGTCCGCCACCGTCGCCTCCGGCTCATCCCGCACAATGCCGACAATATCCGTAATGTCCACCAGGCCGACCGGTTTCCCGTCGGCATCCACCACCGGTAGCTCGCTGATCTTTCGCCCCACGAGCAGATCACATGCCGCCGAAAGCGGCGAATCGAATGCGATCGACGAACACGACCGCGTCATCACCTCGCTGATCGGCCGGTCGATGGCGCTGTCGCGTTTGGCTTCGAGCAACCGGGCCAGATCGCTGTCGGTAAAGATGCCGCTGAGCTGTCCGGCGTCGTTCACCACCATGATCGCCCCCGTCCGACGCCCCGGCCGGCGCTGAGCCACCAGCGCCTCGCGCAGGCAAGTCGTCTCGAGCGCCACGCGGCACTCGCCGATCGGCCGCATTACGTCGTTCACCTTCGCCAGCTTGCGGCCGAGGCTTCCGCCCGGATGAAAGCGGGCAAAATCTTCGGGACTGAACCGCCGCATTTCACTCACGGTCAGCGCCAATGCGTCGCCCAGCGCCAGCATTGCCGTGGTTGTCGCGCTGGGAGCGAGCCCCAACGGGCAAGCCTCGCGCAAGTTGCCCAGCGGAATCGTCACCTCGGCAGCCGAACCGAGCGAACTGCTCGCGCGCGAGGTGATAGCGATCAACTTCGCCCCAAGCTGTTTGAACGCCGGCAACAGGCGCACGATCTCTTCCGTCTCGCCGCTGTACGACAGCGCGAGCAGCACATCGTCCGAATGCACCCGCCCCAGATCGCCGTGTATCGCTTCGGCTGGATGCAAAAAATGGCTGCGCGTGCCGGTCGAGGCGAGCGTCGCGGCGATCTTCTGCCCGACCAGGCCGGCTTTGCCCATGCCGGTGACAATCACGCAGCCCTGGCAGGCGTAAATCAAATCGATGGCCCGCGTGAATTCGCCCCCGATGCGATCTGCGAGCTCCACGAGAACGCGACCTTCGTGGCGCACGATCTCGCGCGCTTTAACGAGCAGTGGAACAGGCGATTGCAGCGCCTCGCTATTGGCGGCTGAGGAAGCCATGGGAACGTCGTCCTTGACGTGGCGGGCTCAAAGACTCACTCGCTAGTGAGCCGGGCGAATTGTAGCCGCACCAGGGCCCGAGCGGCAATCGCGATTGGCTGCGTGCTAGCACTCACCAGTACGCCGGATCGCTCAGCAATTTGTAGATCCAGCCAGCCGTCAGGCTGACGCCCCAGCCCCAAGCCACCACCGGATGCAGCCGCAGCCGCTTTCGCCGCACGACCTGCCACGCCATCTGCGACCACGACGCTAGCAGTAGCCCGACAAACGCCAGGCTCAGCGGGTTGTAGCGCAGCGCCGCGAGCCAATCGCCCCGGCTCCACGCCATCAGGCTGCGAGTGCATCCGGTCGTCGCACACGGCAGCCCCGTGATCGTCAGAAACAGCGAAGGCGCCAGCCGCCCCTGTGCGAGCCAGAACACGTTCCAGCCCACATAGACGACAAACAGCGCCGTCGCGAACAGCGCCAGCGACTTGCGCCACGACCGATCGAGCGTCTCGAGCCAGGGCGGTCCGCCGATGTCGTTTTGCCCGGCGAGACTCATCGCGAGCTTCCTTCCATCGACTGGCGTGAGCTTGCGTCCGTTACTTCACGTTCGGATCCGCCTTCATCGCGTCGATGAGCCACGGAATCCAGCAGAGCGGAGCGCACACAAGCAGCAACACGATGAACACAATCAGGCCGGTCTGATTCAGACCCAAAAAGACTTCCTTACCTTGAGGCATGGCGGCGGCTCCTTCTCGGTAGATGATCACTCGTGGGGAAGCTGTGGCGGCTACGATACGCGATCGGCCAACCGTTGTCAACGTATTTTCGACAAACTCTCAAAAACATCGGCCGAGACTTGCCGACTCCGCATCTCTACGCACGGTCGAACTTCGAAGTTCGACGCCCAAGAGCCGGGCGCAAAGCCTGCCCCGCGCAAAAAGAAAGCCGGCCCAATCAGGCCGGCTATTTACTACTTCACGGCAAGCTGTAGCGGTGATTCCAACCGTCCCACTGCTGGCTTGCCCAGCAGTGCCTACCGCGTACCAAGATTCCACTGCTGGGCAAGCCAGCAGTGGCACTCGGTTAAATCCGTTCAGTGCTTACTTAACCAACCCGGCAGCCCGCATCTTGCTCGCGTTGCCAGCCTGGCCGAAGGCGACCATACGGGCGACGCACACTTCCTTCATCGCCTGGCGGGCCGGCTTCAGGTAGTCGCGGGGGTCGAACTTCTCCGGGCTCTCCGCGAGCACCTTGCGGATCGCGCCGGTGATCGCCATGCGGCAGTCGGTGTCGACGTTGATCTTCCGCACGCCGTTCTTGATGCCGCGCTGAATCTCTTCCACCGGCACGCCCCAGGTCTGAGGCATCTTGCCGCCGTACTTGTTCAGGATGTCCTGCAGCTCTTGCGGAACGCTCGAGCTACCGTGCATCACCAGGTGGCAGTTCGGAATCCGCTTGTGGATCTGCTCGATCCGATCCATCGCCAGCACTTCGCCGTCCGGCTTGCGGGTGAACTTGTAAGCGCCGTGGCTGGTGCCGATCGCAACGGCCAGCGCGTCCACGCCCGTCTCTTCGACAAAGCGGGCTGCTTCTTCCGGATCGGTCAGCAGTTGGTCGTGCGACAGCACGCCTTCGGCGCCGTGGCCGTCTTCGGCTTCGCCTTGGCCGCTTTCGAGCGAACCGAGACAGCCGAGTTCGCCTTCGACGCTCACGTTGCGGGCGTGGGCCATCTCGACCACTTCGCGAGTCACCTTCACGTTGTACTCATAGTCCGACGGCGTCTTGCCGTCTTCCTTCAGGCTGCCGTCCATCATCACCGAGGTGAAGCCGTTGTCGATCGCCGACTTGCAGGTCGCCACGCTGTTGCCGTGGTCCTGGTGCATCACGATCGGAATGTGCGGATACAGCTCGGCGGCGGCAAGCATCAGGTGACGCAGGTAGGCGTCCTGCGAATAGGCGCGAGCGCCGCGCGAAGCCTGAATGATCACGGGCGAGTCGGTTTCCTGCGCCGCCTCCATGATCGCCTGGATCTGCTCCATGTTGTTCACATTGAAAGCAGCCACGCCGTAGTTGTTTTCGGCTGCATGATCGAGCACGACGCGAAGAGGAACCAGAGGCATACCAAAACTCCTGAATGAGTCGCGACCCACGTCTGACGAGGCCAGCCAAAGGGCGACCCACCGACGGCGATCAAGAACAAGTTGAATATCGGCGGCCAGCAGCGGGCAAACCCGCGTAAAATCCGCAAGAAGCAACGATTATGACGAACCAGCCGCCGCTAGAGCAATGCCCAGTCGCCGCAGGTTAGGCCTCGGGCCAGACGGGAAATGGGAATGACCAGTCCCAAATCCGAATGACCATTCCAGAGGGGCGTTCACCCAGGCCCAGTTGGTCATTGGGGCCTGATCCTTGGGCGTTTGGCCGCACAAAGACTGGGACTAGCCGCAAGGGGAATTACTAATCCACTGGCGTGGCCAGTGGGGAAGGCAATGCCCCCGGAGCGAACAGGTCGTCGTGCTGGGTTTGGGCCACGCGGATCAGCAGCAGCGACCGCTCGACCGTGCCGCCGGCCGTTTCCACAAAGAAATGGTCTCCCAGGCCGTGTGGCTCAGCCGTGGCCGAAAGTAGCAGCGACTGCCCGGGAGCGAGCGTTGTCACAATCCGCAGCGGATCGAGCACGATGCGATCCTTCCCCATCCGCTGCATCATCGTTCCATTGCCGCCGACCCACTGCTGCTTAAGCTCGCCATGCTCCACTTCAGGAGTCACGTCCAGCTTCACCCGGCCATCTCCTTGTGGATATGGCTTGAGGGCGAAAAGGCACTGGGCTTTTTCCACCAGTCGGCCGCGGACCGCGCCCCCTTCGCGCGTCAGCACGCTCAGATTGTCGTGCGTCTTCGAGACCACGATCTTCGCTCGCCGGCCAGCCCGGCATTGCTTACGCCGGGCGGACCGATCGACCTCGGCGTCGCTCGTGTCGATGTCTTCGCTTCGGTCTTCCAGCGAATTGGCCGAAGAAGCCAACCGCTCTCGCAAGATAGGGGGCAATTCCTGCGGCACTACGCCGCAGCGAAAGCCGTTCTCGGTCAACTGCCGCCGCAAGTCGGCCGACAGGACCTGTTCGTCGGCGGCGTCCCAAATCTCGTCGTACGCAGCCGACTCTGACATCGGCATCCGAACGAACAGAAACTCGAGCACCACGCTATCGGCTGCCATCCGCGCCGGCGGCAGCCGCACCGGCTCGCCCGGCGGGTCCTCGAACGTCAGCAGCGCGCACCCGCCCAGGGCGACGATCGTCGCCGTCATGAGCGCCAGGGTTGCCAAGGTTCGCGACATCCGTGTCGATCCACCACGCGCGCAAGGGAAGCGAGCAAGCCGGAAAGGGCGCGGAGGATAGCGACAAACCGCATCTCAGGTCAATGTCGACCTGCAATCTCCAGTATCACGCCCCCACACGACCCATCCATCGCGCCGCATACAACACTTTTACTAGAGGGCGCCGCCACCGATCCGGCGAGAGACTTACGTCAAATTGGCCCGCTCCGACCGCGCCGCTCGCCACCCCCGTTTTACAACCGCTAGCAAAAGCGCCCAATTTTCGACAAGCGCCAGCGAGGCAACGACTTCGCTCAAAACGGGCATTTTTCTTTACAACCCCTTTTCGCGAGCGGTTGTGAACGTCGTCCGTCGTCGTAACTTGTCAAAGAGCAGCGCTCGCAACCGCCCGCCGATGGGCCCGTTTTACAACCCCTACGCAGCGCCGATCGCCGGCCTTCGCCCGGTCGCTTCTCAAGCCGAAAAAGCTCCGAGCGCGCAGCAGCGAACCGGCCCACGCCGCCTCACGGCGACGAAGTGCAAGCGAACCACACTATAGCAACTTTTAACGAGTTTGTCAAATCACCGTTTACGGCGAACATTCAGGCGCAGCCGCTTCGCACTAGTAGCGCATCGGCGCAAGCCGTCCGGTGAAGAGAGGTGGTGGCGCATTTGGATCGGACGACAGGGGCGTTCGTTTACCGCGCGGCTTTCGCCGCTCCGCTGGGGCGAAACTCCGAAACGTTCCAGAACCGTCGGAGCGCGTCGTTCGCATTCGCGGTGTCGAATAGATGAAACTCGCCGCGCCAATAGACGCTGGTCGCGCCAGCCTTGGGATTCACGGCCACGACCGCGAACGGCCCACAAACATGGAAGTCGGCATTCAGAGGATAGGCGGTGTGCGTCTCCCAGGCAGGGAGGTCGCCGCCGATCAGATCCGCCACCGGTCCGTCGGCCAAGGTCGGGTCGAACGGCCGAAGTTGATACGCGGCGATCTGTCGAGACATGGAGGCTCCCTTGCGCATGCGCAGCCCGCCGGAGAGCCGGAGGCTGAAGATAGAGAACGTTGGGAATACCTCGCAGAACTCACCTTCGGCATTCGCGCTCTGTGAGCTTGCGTTCAGGTGCAATGCGCCGCGTCCGCAAAACAACCCCTAGAGCCGGCCGGCGAGAATTTCACAGAGCAACCGCGCGGCGGTTAAGAGTCCAATAAAGACACGCACCTCCAAAAAGCCCGCAAACCACCCAGCCAGGGAAAGGACACCACCTATCGCAGGCCAGCGGCGCGCGAGCCTGATCTACCGCTTCAAAATCTTGAACGCGCAGTTCGCTCCCAAGCCTTGCTTGACCGCCAGGTGGATGTAGAGCATCGCCAGCGATTCGAGGTAGTGGGCCATCGACAGCGGGCCCGCGTCGACCGGCTCGAAGCCGATTTCGGCGACCAGGTCGTGCACCATCGCCTTCGCGCTCGGCTGGTCGCCGCAATAGAACATCGTCGCCCGATGACCGTCGAACGTCGGCTCCTTCATCACCTTGGTGCTCGCCGTGTTGAACGCCTTCACCACGTGAGCCCCCGGCGCCCACGACGCCACTTGTTCCGCAGCCGACGGGCCGCCGTGCGTGTCGAGCCCGCTCAGGTCGTGCTTCAGCGGATTGGTGCAGTCGACGATCGTCCGCCCGCTCAAATCGCCGAGGCTACGCAGCACGCTTTCCGCCTGCTTCCACGGCACAGCCAGGACGATGACGTCGGCGCCTTCGATCGACAGATGGGGCAGGGCGGCGCGCATCGGAGGATTGGTCCGCGCGAGGATGTCCTGCACCCGAGCCCCTTCGGGATCGCGCGAGCCAAACACCACCTGATGCCCGGCTTCGGCCCAGCGCGTGCCGAGCGGAACTCCGACGTTGCCGGTGCCTAGGATCGCGATTTTCAAGCGGATTCTCCTTCTCGAGAGTAGGGCGGAGCCGCCGAGCGCCTTTCACCCACTCGCGGTCGCTACTATCATCAGGGGCTGCCGTTTCGGCCGGCAAAACATCGTAACCTTCTGCGGGACGCTGGCGTAGTACCGCGGCAGGGGAAAACGAAGTCGAGCGTCATCTCGACGCCGCTTCGCCATCTGCGCGCCGAGCGCGTTTGGGCGCCTCGCGCCAACGCAGCCAAGGATGAATCGGAACGAACTAGAGGAACCGTGGAGCCATTCATGCATTTGCGTCTCACTCTGGCAGGCCTGAGCCTGTTCGCCCTGCTCGCGCTTTCGCTCGGCGCAACGCCGTCGCTCGCCCAGGACGATTCCCCGGCCCCGGCTACGGCAACCGCCGAAACTGGCGAACAAGACGCCGCAGCACCGGCGCCGGCTGCGAGTGAGGCGGACCATTCCCACGCGGACCACAGCCACGAGGGAGACGCGCACGACGATTCGCACGGCGGCGGTCATGGCGCGATGGGCACCAGCCTGCCGCTCTGGTCGGTCGGTCCTTTTGCGGCGCTGCTCCTCTGCATTGCGCTGCTGCCTCTGGTTGCCACCCACTGGTGGGAACACAACTCCAACAAAGCCATCATCGTCGCGATCCTGGCGATTCCGCTCGCCGTTTACCTGCTGACAGCCTATGGCGCGGCGGGAACGCATGAGCTGGTGGACAAGCTGAAGGAGTACGTCTCGTTCATCATCCTGCTCGCGTCGCTCTACATCATCAGCGGCGGCGTGTTTGTACAGGGTTCGCTTTCGGGAACGCCGCTGGCCAATACGGGCCTGCTTGCGCTCGGGGCGGTGATCGCCAACTTCATCGGCACGACCGGCGCCTCGGTGCTGCTGATTCGCCCGCTCCTGCGAGCCAATCAGTCGCGTCAGCGCAAAGTGCACATCGTCGTGTTCTTCATCTTCATTGTGTCCAATTGCGGCGGTCTGCTCACGCCGCTGGGCGATCCGCCGCTGTTCCTCGGCTTTTTGAAGGGTGTGCCGTTCCTCTGGACGCTCCAGAACCTTTGGGCGCACTGGCTGGTCGTGAACATCGGCCTGTTGGCGATCTTCCAGATCTGGGACCAGGCGATTTTCAATCGCGAAGAGAAGGAGCGCCCCGGCGCTCAGCTTGAAGAAGTGCAGGTGCACGATCCACTGAAGATCAACGGCTTGCTGAATTTCGTCTTCCTGGCCGGAGTGGTGCTGACGATCTTTGCCTCGGGGCAGGGGATGTTCAACGGCGGCAATCCGTGGCCCTACGGCATTCAGGAAGCGATCATGGCGGTTCTCGCCGTCGTCGCCTACCTGACAACCTCGCCCGCCTATCGCGAAAACAACCGATTCACGTTCGGCCCGATCATCGAAGTGGCCGTGCTGTTCATCGGCATCTTCATCACGATGGCGCCGGCGCTGCAGATTCTCAACGCCTGGGGCCGCGGCGATCGTCCCGACCTGGGCGAGATGGCGATCACCGCCCCATGGCAATTCTTCTGGGCCACCGGGCTCCTGTCGAGCTTTCTCGACAACGCGCCGACCTACCTGACGTTCGCCGCGACGGCTTGCGGCATGAAGGGGGTCGACGCCGAAGGCTCCCGCTACATGCTCGATTTCCTCCAACAGCCGGGAGCCATCCAGCTGCTGCAAGCCATCTCGGCGGGCGCGGTGTTCATGGGGGCGAACACCTACATCGGCAACGGCCCGAACTTCATGGTGAAAGCGATCGCCGAGGAGAACGGCGTAAAGATGCCGACCTTCTTCGGCTACATGGCCTACAGCTTCGGCATCCTCGTGCCGCTATTGGTGGTTGTGACGCTGTTGTTCTTCCGCGGGTAAGTCGCTCGCGAGCGAACGCACGAGCAACGAGCCAAAGAGCAACGAGCCTACGGGTTTATCCCGTAGGCGAACCAAGCGCCGGAGTCGAAACCCGGCACAAGGACGCTCGCAAAGACAACGACGACCAAGCGTCGATCGAGATGGAAGCTTGGATGCTTCGTTTGCCTCCGGGATAAACCCGGAGGCTCGTTCTTGGATGGAGGCTCGTTCTTGGGAGCCTCGTTCTTGGGGGCTTTTTCTTGGATGGAGGCTCGTTAGGTCGCCACCGCGTTGCCGATGGCGGCTTCGAGCGCGGCTTCGGCGATTCGATCGATTGGCAATACCTGATCGACGCCGCCGTGGGCGATTGCTTCCTTGGGCATGCCGAAGACGACGCTGGTGGCTTCGTCTTGGGCAATGGTCGGCCCGCCGGCGTCGTGCAGCGCTCGCATGCCGCGCGCCCCGTCGTTCCCCATGCCGGTCAGAATCACGCCCACGCAGTTGCAGCCGAGCTGGTCGGCGCACGAGTTGAATAGCACGTCGACCGACGGTCGAAACCGATTCACCGGCGGGGCGGAAAACACCCGCACCGAGTCTTGCGAGCCGCTGCGCACCACCCGCATGTGAAAGTCGCCGGGGGCGAGCAAAACCTGCCCGGTCAAAATGCGGTCGCCGTCCTGGGCTTCCTTCACGCGCATCTTGCAGAGCCCGTTGAGCCGATTGGCGAACGAAGTCGTGAATCCGGCGGGCATGTGCTGCACGATGACGATGCCCGGCGCGTCGGCCGGCAGCGCGCTGAGCACTTCGGCAATCGCCTCGGTGCCGCCGGTCGAAGCGCCAATCGCAATCACCCGCGCCGTGCTGCGCACGCTGCGGAGCAGGGGACCCTTGCTCGCCGTCGGGCCCGGTCGGCTTGGAACGATCGGCCGCACGCCCCGCTTGCCGCGAAGCGCGGCGCCGGCTGCGATTTTGACCTTCTCGATCAGTTCCTGACCGAGTTGGAGCGTCCCTTGGGCCACGTCGAAGCTCGGTTTGGTGACGAAATCGACCGCGCCGAGTTCGAGCGCTCGCAGCGTCGTCTCCGCTCCGCGTCCGGTCAGGGACGAGACCATTACGACCGGCGTCGGCCGGGCGAGCATCAATTTTTCGAGGAACGTCAGCCCATCCATCCGCGGCATTTCGACGTCGAGCGTCACGACGTTCGGCTGCAGCAGTTTGATTTTGTCCCAGGCGACGTAGGGATCGGGCGCGGCGCCGACCACCTCGATCTCCGGGTCCTGCGAGAGCAGTTTGGTCAAAATCTGCCGCATCAGGGCCGAGTCGTCGACAATGAGAACGCGGATTTTCGACATCGGTGAATCTTCAAATTTCAAACTTCAGCGAGTTGCAGGATCGCGTTTTGTCCTGCGGAAAGCTGGCGATTGAAACCTGCCTTTCTTAGAAGAGCGTGACGGCGTTCTTCGGCCCGGCGACTTCCTTTTTGGCCCGGCGCAGGTACTGCACTTCGGTTTGCAACGTCTGATCGATAGCCCGGTTCGGCAACGGCTTGACCAGCGCCCGGCCGTTGTCGGTCTGAAAGCAGAGTTTCACTCCGGTATTGCCCCCCACCCGTTTGCCGACGACGGGAATCCCTTCGTCCGCCAGGAACGTTAGCACGAATTCGACGTTGCGCTGCCCAACCTGCAAATTGGCGCCTTGCAGCGCGAGCACGTTGCCGCCGCCGAACACCTTGGCCTGCAGCCGGCGCCGGTCGCCGCCGAGCTGCATGATCTTGTTGATGAGCAGCTCCATCGCGTGCACGCCGAAGGCCGCGCTTTGCGTGTCGCGTTTGGCGTCGGGGAGCATGAAGTGGTTCATGCCGCCGATCCCCGATTCGAGATCGAACAGGCAGGCGGCGACGCACGACCCGAGCACGGTGCTGACTACCGTCGGGCGATCGCTGGCAAACACCTGGCCAACGATGATCGAATGTTGCGGCAGCGTTGAAGTGCTCATGGACGGAGTTTCATTGCCGGGACGGACAGAACCCGGCGGTTTCCGCGCGGCCGGTCAGCCGGTGAATTGAAAAACGGTGTTGCCCAGCGGCCGCAAGTAACCGGCAGCCCACTGGATGTTCTCGGAATGCCCCAAGAGCAGGTAGCCGCCGGGGGTCAGGTACTGCGTCAGGTGGTCGATCACTTTCTTCTGCGTCGGCGTGTCGAAGTAGATCATCACGTTGCGGCAGAAGATGACGTCGAACTTGGTGTGGATCGGCCAATGGTCGGCGATCAGATTGATCTGCCGAAAGGTGATCAAATTGCGCAGCTCCGGCTTCACGCGCGCCTGGCCGGCGAACTTGCCGACGCCGCGTTGGAAGTAGCGTTGCTTGAGGCGAAGCGGGACCGGCTCGAGATCGTCGACGTTAAAAACCCCCGCCTGCGCGGTGGCGAGCACGTCGGTATCGATGTCCGACGCGAGCAAGCGCACGTCCCAACTGGCGTCGAACGGCGCAAACTCGCGAACCGTCATCGCAATGCTGTACGGCTCGTGCCCGCGCGACGACGCCGCGCACCAGATTCGCAGCCGACGCGGGCCGCCCGACTTCGATAGCGCCACCAGCTTCGGAAAGACGGTCTGCGTCAGAAAATGGAAGTGGTGCGACTCGCGGAAGAAGTCGGTCTTGTTCGTCGTGATGCAATTGACCATCCGCTGCAGCTCCTCGCCACCTTCGTCGCGGCGCAGCAGATAGTCGTAGTAGTCGAGATAGCTGTTGAGCTGCAGCGACCGCAGCCGTTTCGACAAGCGCGAGCAGACCAGACACCGCTTGCTCTCGTTGAGCGTGATGCCGGTCTCGGTGTAGATCAGGTGCTGAAACGCCTGAAATTCGTCGTCCGTTATCGAATACATGGCGTGACCCTCGACGCTCGCTTTCGCCGCATTCCGCGGAACGGCCTCACCACAAGTGTTCGTCCCAGATAACGCCCGCGTCGGGAAAAAACGTCCGCAAAAAGGATCCGCAATCGGCGCCGCTTGCTCGCGCCGCAGGGCTCGCGGGCCGCGCCGCTTCACCTGGCTACGGCGAAGCCGGAAGGGAGTCCGGGGATCGATCGGGCGGGGCAATTCGGCGGGAGCAAAACACCCAAGATGTTCTGCCAAGCAAAATTACATCGCACAGCGACGCCGGCAACCCAAATCCTGGCTGCTACTTGCTGCAATGCCCAAAGCGCAAGTCTTCCGCCCGCTGCAAGCGATACGAGCGTTCGCTGGCTCAGCCGGAGCGGCCAACAGAACAACAAAAAAGGCTCGGGCATCCGCCGTCTGGATGCCCGAGCCCACCCCATCATCGCCGCATCGCAGGCAGGCGGCGATTAAAACTCTTCAAAACCATCGGGCATGCCGACGCCAGCTCCGACCAGGTCGAGCTCGTGCGTCGGATTGCTCCGCGTCGGTCGCGACGGCGCCGCCGATCGGCTGACGCTGCCGCGATTGCCGCGGTCGCCTCGCGACGAATGGGCCGAGCGCTTGGCAGCGGTCGCCAGCGGACGCCCGTTGTCCTTCTTCAGGTTGAACTGAGCCACCACGTTCTGCAGCTCCTCAGCCTGGGACGACAGCGACACCGCGGTGCCACTCATCTCTTCGGTCTGCGAAGCGTTCGACTGGGTGACGGTGTCCATCTGGGCCAC
>Ga0182737_1001438_pt1 | contig 23397 bp, 20 predicted proteins | sample eDN5th30CBELigOP_FD_128878 | JGI IMG/M metagenome (GOLD analysis project Ga0182737, IMG submission 128878) | Enriched Organic Plus compost microbial communities from Emeryville, California, USA - eDNA 5th pass 30_C BE-Lig OP (version 2) (version 2) ...
CAAGGCCTTCCACGGCAGCGGGTTCTCCCAGATCGTGCAGGCCTTCAAGCAGCGCTTCGTCCGGGTGGTGGAGCGCAAGCCCAAGGCCTCGCGGGACAAGTCGGCCGAAACCTTCCTGGTGGGTCGAAGTCTGAAACAACCCTAGCGGGCGGCGCGCAGCAGGCGGGCCGCCGAAAGGGTAAAATCGCCCATTGACACAATGATTTGGCTGTGTCCTGCACGCGGGGCGCGCCGCCGGTCGGCATCACACGCAGGAGATCGACCTTGAACAATTCATTTTCCAAAGTTGCGGTCTGGATGGTGATCGCGCTGGTGCTGTTCACGGTATTCAAGCAGTTCGACGGCCGTGCCCAGCCCCAGGACGGCGTGAGCTACACCCAGTTCATGGACGACGCCAAGAACGGCCGCATCCGCAAGGTCGACGTGCAGGGCGACGTGCTCTACGTCACGCCCGACGGCGGGCGCCCCTACAGCCTGACCTCGCCGGGCGACCTGTGGATGGTCTCCGACCTCATGAAGTACGGCGTGCAGGTCTCGGGCAAGGCGCGCGAAGAGCCGTCGCTGCTGATGAGCATCTTCGTGTCCTGGTTCCCGATGCTGCTCTTGATCGGCGTGTGGATCTTCTTCATGCGCCAGATGCAGGGCGGCGGGCGCGGCGGCGCGTTCAGCTTCGGCAAGTCGCGCGCGCGCATGCTCGACGAGAGCACCAACCAGCTCACCTTCGCCGACGTGGCCGGCTGCGACGAGGCCAAGGAAGACGTCCAGGAGCTGGTCGACTTCCTGCGCGACCCGAGCAAGTTCCAGAAGCTGGGCGGGCGCATCCCGCGCGGCGTGCTGATGGTGGGCTCGCCCGGCACCGGCAAGACGCTGCTGGCCAAGGCCATCGCCGGCGAGGCCAAGGTGCCGTTCTTCAGCATCTCGGGCTCGGACTTCGTCGAAATGTTCGTCGGCGTGGGCGCGGCCCGCGTGCGCGACATGTTCGAGAACGCCAAGAAGCACGCCCCCTGCATCATCTTCATCGACGAGATCGACGCGGTCGGCCGCCAGCGCGGCGCGGGCCTGGGCGGCGGCAACGACGAGCGCGAGCAGACCCTGAACCAGATGCTGGTCGAAATGGACGGCTTCGAGTCCGGCCAGGGCGTGATCGTGATCGCCGCCACCAACCGGCCCGACGTGCTCGACCCGGCGCTGCTGCGCCCGGGCCGCTTCGACCGCCAGGTGGTGGTGCCGCTGCCCGACATCCGCGGCCGCGAGCAGATCCTCAAGGTGCACATGCGCAAGGTGCCGCTGGCCACCAACGTGGACGCCACGGTGCTGGCGCGCGGCACGCCGGGCTTCTCCGGCGCGGACCTGGCCAACCTGGTCAACGAGGCGGCGCTGTTCGCCGCGCGCCGCAACGGCCGCACGGTGGACATGTCCGACTTCGAGAAGGCCAAGGACAAGATCATCATGGGCGCGGAGCGCCGCTCCATCGTCATGCCCGAGGAAGAGCGCAAGAACACCGCCTACCACGAGTCCGGCCACGCCATCGTCGCGCGCATGCTGCCCAAGACCGATCCGGTGCACAAGGTCACCATCATCCCGCGCGGCCGCGCGCTGGGCGTGACCATGCAGCTGCCGGAAAGCGACCGCTACAGCATGGACAAGGAGCGCCTGCTCAACACCATCGCGGTGCTGTTCGGCGGCCGGATCGCCGAAGAGCTCTTCATGAACCAGATGACCACCGGCGCCTCCAACGACTTCGAGCGCGCCACGGCCATCGCCCGCGACATCGTCACCCGCTACGGCATGACCGACGAGCTGGGCCCCATGGTCTACGCCGAGAACGAAGGCGAGGTCTTCCTGGGCCGCAGCGTGACCAAGACCACGCACGTCTCGGAAGCGACCATGCAGAAGGTCGATTCCTCGATCCGCCGCATCATCGACGAGCAGTACGGCGTGGCGCGCAAGATCCTGGAAGACAACCGCGACAAGGTCGAGGCCATGACCGCGGCCCTGCTCGAATGGGAAACCATAGACGCCGACCAGATCGACGACATCGTCAACGGCCGCCCGCCGCGCCCGCCCAAGACCCCGCAGGGTCCGTCGGACGCGCCGGATGCGCCGGCGGCCCCGGGCGCCGGCGTGGCCGGCAGCGGCGCCACCGCCCCGGTCTGATCCCGCCGTCCGGCAGCATCGGCGCAGCGCATTACCCATGGCGAATACGTTTCTGTGCGGGCGCTACGAGTTCGACCTCGAGCGCCCGCTGGTGATGGGCATCGTCAACGTCACCCCCGATTCCTTCTCCGACGGCGGCGACCACTTCGACCCCGACGCGGCGATCGCCCACGGCCTGCGCCTGCAGCGCGACGGCGCGCACATCCTGGACCTGGGCGGCGAATCGACCCGCCCCGGTGCGCCGGCGGTTTCCGCCGACGAGGAGCTGCGGCGCGTGCTGCCGGTGGTGGAAGGCCTGCGCGACTGCGGCGTGCCGGTATCGGTGGATACCTTCAAGCCCGAGGTCATGAAGGCCGTGCTGGACGCCGGCGCCGACATGATCAACGACATCTACGGCTTTCGCCAGCCGGGCGCGATCGACGCCGTGGCCGGCTCGCGCTGCGGGCTGTGCGTGATGCACATGAAGGGCGAGCCCGGCACCATGCAGGACGCGCCCGAATATGCCGACCTGCTGGGCGAGATCGGCCTCTTCCTGGGGGCCCGCGCGCAGCGCCTGCGCGCGGCCTGGGTCGAGCCGCGCCGCATCGTGCTGGACCCGGGCTTCGGCTTCGGCAAGACGCCCGAGCACAATTACCAGCTGCTGCGCAGGCTGGCCAGCCTGCGCGTGTCCAGCTACCCGCTGCTGGTGGGCGTGTCGCGCAAGTCGATGATAGGCCACGCCACCGGCCGGCCGGTGCAGGACCGCCTGGCCGGCAGCATCGCCGCCGCGCTCGCCTGCGTGGCGCGCGGCGCTTCCATCGTGCGCGTGCACGACGTGGCCGATACCGTGGACGCCCTGAAGGTCTGGCAGGCGGCCGAGCAGGGCGTCCTGCCGCAATGACGAATCAGCAAGGCACCAAGAACATGAACCAACGCAAATACTTCGGCACCGACGGCGTGCGCGGCGAGGTCGGCGGCCCCGTCATCAACGCCGAATTCGCCCTGCGCCTGGGCTATGCCGCCGGCCGCGTGCTGGCGCGCGAACACGCGTCGCGCTCGCGCCCGCGCGTGCTGATCGGCAAGGACACCCGGCTGTCCGGCTACATGCTGGAATCGGCGCTGGAGGCCGGCCTGTCGGCGGCGGGCATCGACACCCTGCTGGCCGGCCCCGTGCCCACCCCGGCCGTGGCCTACCTGACCCGCACGCTGCGGCTGGTGGCCGGCATCGTCATCAGCGCCTCGCACAATCCCTACCAGGACAACGGCATCAAGTTCTTCTCGGCCCAGGGCATGAAGCTGCCCGACGAGACCGAAGGCGCCATCGAGGCCATGCTGGCCGAGCCGGTGGGCTGCGTGGGCTCGGACGCGCTCGGGCGCGCGCGCCGGCTCGAGGACGCCGCCGGCCGCTACATCGAGTTCTGCAAGAGCACCTTCCCCAACGACCTGGACCTGAACGGGGTGAAGATCGTCGTGGACGGCGCGCACGGCGCGGCCTACCACATCGCCCCGCACGTGTTCCGCGAGCTGGGGGCGGAAGTCCACGCCATCGGCGTGCAGCCCGACGGCTTCAACATCAACGAGGGCGTGGGCGCCCTGTACCCGGAACAGCTCGCGCGCGAAGTGCAGTCGCGCGGCGCCGACCTGGGCGTGGCCCTGGACGGCGACGCCGACCGCCTGCAAATGGTCGACGCCTCGGGCCGCATCTACAACGGCGACGAACTGCTCTACGCCATCGTGCGCGAGCGCATGGCCGCGGGGCCGGTGGCCGGCGTGGTCGGCACGCTGATGACCAACTACGGCTTCGAGCGGCAGATGGGCAGGCTGGGCGTGGGCTTCGAGCGCGCCAACGTGGGCGACCGCTACGTGCTGGAGCAGATGCAGGCGCGCAACTGGCTGTACGGCGGCGAAAGCTCGGGCCACCTGATCTGCCTGGACCGCCACACCACGGGCGACGGCATCATCGCCGCGCTGCAGGTCATGACCGCGCTGCGCCGCAACGGCGCCACGCTGTCCGACTGGGTGGCCGACCTGAAGATGTATCCCCAGAAGATGATCAACGTGCCGCTGCCCCCGGGCCTGGACTGGCGGTCCCACCCGGGCCTGGCCGCGGCCCGCCGCGAGGTCGAGCAGGAGCTGGCCGGCCGCGGCCGCGTGCTGATCCGCGCCTCGGGCACCGAGCCCAAGCTGCGGCTCATGGCCGAGGCCGAGGACGAGGCCCTGGCCGAGGCCAGCGCCCGGCGCCTGGCCGACAGCCTGGCCGCCTGAGCGCGGGCGGCGGGGCCGTCCTCCCCCTGGGGCGGCGCCCGCGCGCAGGCCCGCGCGGGCAGCGGCTCCCGGGCCGGCCCGGCCGCTGCCCCGGATGAGGGCAAGGAGCGTAAACTTCACAATCACGTAATCTGTTGTTCAAATACGTGCAATGTTGAGAAGCGACACTAAGTGTCCGCTCCAGGAGTTCTCATCTATGCTCGAACTAGTCCGCATCGAAACCGGCGCCCATGCAGCGCCGTGGACGTCCGGCCGGCCGACCGGCCTGGCGGTGGGCCTCGCCCGCAGCGCCGAGGAAGTCGAGCAGATACAAAGATTGCGCTACGAGGTCTTCACCGAGGACATGGGCGCGGTCTTCCCGTCCGACCAGAGCGGCCTGGACCGCGACCGCTTCGACCAGTGGTGCGAGCACCTGATGGTGCGCGAGCTGGGCACCGACCGCGTGGTGGGCACCTACCGCGTGCTCACGCCCGAAAAAGCGCGCCTGGCCGGCGGCTATTACTCCGAATCCGAGTTCGACCTGTCCGGCCTGGGCGCGCTGCGCGGCCAGATCGTCGAGTTCGGCCGCTCCTGCACGCACCGCGACTACCGCAGCGGCGCGGTCATCATGCTGCTGTGGTCCGGCCTGTCGGAAGTCCTGCGCCGCGGCGGCTACCGCTATGTGCTGGGCTGCGCCAGCGTCAGCCTGCGCGACGACGGCGTGACCGCCGCCGAGGTCTGGCGCACCGTGGCCGGCCAGGTCCCGTCGGGCGAGGGCCCGTCGGTGAAGCCGCTGCACCGCTACCCGGTCGAGCGCCTGTGCAGCACGCTGCCCGCGCGGGTGCCGCCGCTCATCAAGGGCTACCTGAAGCTGGGCGCCCGCGTCTGTGGCGAGCCGGCCTGGGACCCGGACTTCAACGCGGCCGACTTCCCCATGCTGCTGGACGTGGGCAGCATGGACGAGCGCTACCGCCGCCACTTCGGCCTGCCCGCGCACGACGGAACGCAATGACGGGGCCGCGGGGTCCGGCACGCATGCGCCCGGCCCGCGCCCGCTAGGCCGGCGACCGTCCCCTGGCCTTGGCCGGCTGCACTTCCAGCAGGTCGAACGAAAAACCCACCTTGCGCCATTCGGCCTCTTCGGCGCGCAGCGTGAAGTCGGTCAGCGGGTGCTCGGCCAGCCACGGCTGGCTGACGCGCACGACGATGGAATCGCCCTTGACCGAGACCGACAGCGGCAGCTCGGGCAGGTCCTCGCGGCGGCGGAACAGCAGCGCCGCCAGGCGCAGGCACAGCACGGCCATCCAGCGCCCGCGCGAGCGCACCAGCGGCTCCAGCTTGCCCAGCTTGCCCTGGTGGCCCAGCGCCAGCGCCGCCAGCAGCGCCTGGTCGGCGCGCGAAAAGCCCGGCATGTCGGCGTTTTCCAGCACGTAGGCGGTGTGCTTGTGGTAGGTGTTGTGGGCGATGGTCAGGCCGATCTCGTGCAGGTCGGCCGCCCAGCCCAGCGCCAGCGCGAGCTCGCTGCGCTCGGCCTCGTCCACCGGCATGTCGGCGAACAGCGCCAGCGCCGCCTGGCGCACGCGCTGCGCCTGGACGGCGTCGACGTGGTAGCGCTTCATGAACTGGCGCACGGTCTCGTCGCGCTTGTCGTGCCGGTCGTCGCGGCCGAGCAGGTCGTAGAGCACGCCCAGGCGCAGCGCGCCGTCGCCGGTGCGCATGATCTCTATGCCCAGCTCGTCGAAGATGGCGATCATGATGGCCAGCCCGCCGGGCAGCACGTCGGCGCGCTCGAGCTTGATGCCGGGCAGCTCGGCCGGCACGACCCGGCCCGAGCGGACGATGCGCTCCTTGAGCCGCTGCATGCCGCCGCGCGTGATGCCGTCGGCGGCGAAGCCGCATTCGGTGATGATGGCGTACAGCGCCTTGGCCGTGCCGGACGAGCCGTAGGCCTCCTTCCAGCCGGTCTTGCGGTACTGGCGGGCGATGACCTCGATCTCGCGCCGCGCGGCAAGCTCGGCCAGCTTCATGCTGTGGGCGTCGACGTCGCCGCCGGGGAAGAACTGGCGGCTGTAGCTGACGCAGCCCATGTACAGCGAGGACATCAGCGTGGGCTCGAAGCCCTTGCCGATGATGACCTCGGTGGAGCCGCCGCCGATGTCCACCACCAGCCGCTTGGCGGGCGCCGGCGGCAGGGTGTGCGCCACGCCGGAGAAGATCAGGCGGGCTTCCTCGCGGCCGGCGATGATCTCGATGGGAAAGCCCAGGGCGGCCTCGGCGCGCGGCAGGAAATCGGCCGCGTTGCGCGCCACCCGGAAGGTATTGGTGGCCACCGCCCGCACGCGGTTGGGGTGGAAGCTGCGCAGGCGCTCGCCGAAGCGCTCCAGCACGGCCAGGGCGCGCTCGATGGCCTCGTCCGACAGGTGCTTGCCCTGGTCCAGGCCGGCGGCCAGGCGCACGGTCTCCTTCAGGCGGTCGATCTGGTAGATCTGGGCGGCGCCGTCCTGCAGGACGACGCGGCCGATGGACAGGCGAAAGCTGTTGGAACCGAGATCGACGGCGGCCAGGAGATGATCCATGCAGGGCAGGGGTATGAGCGGGGCGAAGCCGAATTATAAATAGGCATGGTGTAATTGGACCGTCACATCACTGAAGTAAAAGCCTTATCGTCCAAAGTCCCAAGGAATTCAGCAGCATGTCCACGCCTGCACCGGCCCAAGCCCCGTTCCTGAACCGCGAACTGTCCCTGCTCAAATTCAACGAACGCGTGCTGGCCATGGCCGAGGACCCGCGCACCCCGCTGCTGGAGCGGCTGCGCTATGTCTGCATCGTCAGCTCCAACCTGGACGAGTTCTTCGAGATCCGCATCTCCAGCCTCAAGGAGCAGCTGCGCCAGAGCCCGCTGCTGGTGGGGGTGGACGGCCTGACCCCGGGCGAGGCCTTCGACCGGGTGGCCGAGGCCGCGCACGCGCTGGTGGCGCGCCAGTACGCGCTGCTCGACGACGACATCCTGCCGGGCATGCAGGCCGAGGGCATCGTGCTGCACCATGCATCGGAATGGAACGAGGCGCAGCAGCAATGGGCGCTGGAGACCTTCCACCGCGACGTGATGCCGCTGCTCACGCCCATCGGGCTGGACCCGGCCCATCCCTTCCCGCGGGTCTACAACAAGAGCCTGAACTTCATCGTCCCGCTGTCGGGCATAGACGCCTTCGGCCGCAAGGCCAGCATCGCCATCGTGCAGGCGCCGCGCGCGCTGCCGCGCCTGATGAAGATGCCGCCGGAGGTCTCCGGCCACCGGCACGGCTACGTGCTGCTCACCTCCCTGATGCGCGCCTTCGTGGGCGAGCTCTTCCCCGGGCTGGAGATGCAGGGCTGCTACCAGTGGCGGGTCACGCGCAACAGCGACCTGTTCGTCGACGAGGAAGAAGTCACCAATCTGCGCCTGGCGCTGCAGGGCGAACTGTCGCAGCGCAACTTCGGCGCGGCCGTGCGCCTGGAGATCGACAAGCTCACCCCGCCCGACCTGGAGGCCTTCCTGCAGCGCGAGTTCTCGCTGTCGGACGCCGACACCTACCGCGTCAACGGCCCGGTCAACCTGGCCCGGCTGATGCAGCTGTGCAGCGTGGCCGACCGCCCCGACCTGCTGTTTCCCGAATACCGCGCCGCCATGCCCGCGCCCTTCGGCGACCTGGGCGGCCGGCCGGCGGCCCTGTTCGAGGCCATCGCCGCGGGCGACCGGCTGCTGCACCATCCCTACCAGTCCTTCCAGCCGGTGATCGATTTCCTGACCGCGGCGGCGCTGGACCCGGACGTGGTGGCCATCAAGCAGACCATCTACCGCACAGGCGAGGATTCCGAGCTGATGCGCCTGCTGCTGGCGGCCGCGCGCGCCGGCAAGGAAGTCACCGTGGTGGTGGAGCTGATGGCGCGCTTCGACGAGCAGACCAACATCAACTGGGCCGCCCGCCTGGAAGAGGTGGGCGCGCACGTGGTCTACGGCGTGGTGGGGCACAAGACCCACGCCAAGATGGCCCTGGTGCTGCGCCGCGAGCAGGGCCGCATCCGCCGCTACGGCCACCTGGGCACGGGCAACTACCATCCGCGCACCGCCAGCCTGTACACCGACTTCGGCCTGCTGACGGCCGACCCGCGCCTGTGCGAGGACATGGACCGGGTGTTCTCGCAGCTGACCGGGCTGGGCGCGCGCCGGCCGCTGAAGACGCTGCTGCAGTCGCCCTTCACCCTGCACGAGAGCATGGTGGCGCTGGTGCGCGGCGAGGCGCGCAACGCCCGCGCCGGAGGCAAGGCCCGCATCATGGCCAAGATGAACTCCCTGCTGGAGCCGCGCATCATCGAGGAGCTCTACAAGGCCAGCCAGGCCGGCGTGCGCGTGGATCTCATCGTGCGCGGGGTGTGCGCGCTGCGCGCCGGGGTGCCCGGGCTGTCCGAGAACATCCGGGTGCGCAGCATCGTCGGGCGCTTCCTGGAGCACTCCCGGGTCTTCTATTTCCACGACGGCGGCAAGGAAACGGTCTACCTGTCCTCGGCCGACTGGATGGACCGCAATTTCTTCCGCCGGGTGGAGCTGGCCTTCCCGGTGCTGGACAAGGCGCTCAAGAAGCGGGTCATCGAGGAGGCCTTCACCCTGGCCCTGCGCGACACGGCGCTGGCCTGGCAGGCCCAGCCCGACGGCGGCTACGCCCGGGTGCGCAGCCGCCGGCCGCCGTTCAACCTGCACCAGCAGCTCATGGAGCGGCTGGGGAAATAGGGGACGTATTGCTCGGCAGGGGCGGCCCTCCTGCGGCAGGCTGAATGTGACTGTCACTATCCTGTCACGTTGGCCCCCTAAGATGCGACGCAGGACTGGCCCGCAAGGGTCTCATCCCTGCTCCACCAACAGATCACGAGCAAAGAGGAACCTGCAATGTTCAAGCGAGTTTTCAAGCAACTGGCGGTCGGCGCCGCGTTCGGCGCCGCCGCGTTGACGGCCCAGGCCGCCAACATCACCGGCGCGGGCGCCTCGTTCCCGTACCCGGTCTACGCCAAGTGGGCCTCGGACTACAAGGCCGCGACCAACAACGAAGTCAACTACCAGTCGATCGGCTCGGGCGGCGGCCAGCAGCAGATCAAGGCCAAGACCGTCGACTTCGGCGCCTCGGACGACCCCCTGAAGGCCGACGACCTGGAAAAGAGCGGCCTGGTGCAGTTCCCGGCCGTGATCGGCGGCACGGTGGCCGTGGTCAACATCGACGGCGTCAAGCCCGGCCAGCTCAAGCTGTCGGGCGAAGTGCTGGCCGACATCTTCCTGGGCAAGATCACCAAGTGGAACGACAAGGCCATCGTCTCGCTGAACGACGGCGTGACCCTGCCCAACGCCGACATCGTCGTGGTGCACCGCTCGGACGGCTCGGGCACGACCTTCGGCTGGACCAACTACCTGTCCAAGGTCTCGGCCGACTGGAAGGAAAAGGTCGGTGAAGGCAAGGCCGTCAAGTGGCCGGTGGGCCAGGGCGGCAAGGGCAACGAAGGCGTCGCCGCCTACGTCGGCCAGCTGAAGAACTCCATCGGCTACGTGGAATACGCCTACGCCAAGCAGAACAAGCTGGCGTGGACGCAACTGCGCAACCAGGCCGGCAAGTTCGTGCAGCCGGAGCAGAAGGCCTTCGCCGCCGCTGCCGCCAACGCCGACTGGAACAGCGCGCCCGGCATGGGCGTGGTGCTGACCAACGAGCCGGGCGACGACTCCTGGCCCGTGACCGCCGCCACCTTCATCCTGGTCCACAAGCAGCAGGACAACGCCGCCCAGGCCAAGGCCGTGCTGGACTTCTTCGACTGGGCCTGGAAGAACGGCGCGCAGTCGGCTGCCGCCCTGGACTACGTGCCCCTGCCGGACGAAGTCACCGACAAGATCCGCGCCGTGTGGAAGTCGGACATCAAGGCCGGCGGCCAGGCCGTGTGGAAGTAAGCTGAAAGCCGCCCAACGGCGTGCGCCGGGCCGCAGCAGGGCCGGCGCGCACCGGGCGGATTCCAGCCTGCAGTGCCCTTACGCGCGGCGGCGGTGCGCGCAGACGCCCGCCGCCGCGTTTCATTCCCGGTAGTACGCAAGCCCCAGGAACGCCCATCCATGAGCGCGGTATTGGATAATAATGTGCCGATTTCCCCCATCGGGGATGCAGTCACCGCAGGCACACCCTCTCCCATGAGACAAAACCGCAACGCGCTGATGGATGCGCTGTTCAGGAATCTGACGCGCACCTTCGCTTTCCTCGTGTTCTCGCTGCTCGCGGCGATACTCGTTTCCCTCGTCTACGGCTCCAAGGAGACCCTGTCGGCCTACGGCCTGGCCTTCCTGTGGACCAACGACTGGGATCCGGTCAACAACGTCTACGGCGCGCTGGTGCCGGTGGTCGGCACGCTGCTGACCTCCTTCATCGCGCTGCTGGTGGCCGTGCCGGTGTCCTTCGGCATCGCCATGTTCCTGACCGAGCTGTCGCCCACCTGGCTGCGCCGGCCGCTCGGCACGGCCATCGAGATGCTGGCGGCCATCCCGTCCATCATCTACGGCATGTGGGGCCTGTTCGTCTTCGTGCCGGTGTTCCAGCAATACGTGCAGCCCACGCTGATCTCGGTGCTGGGCGGCCTGCCGCTGATCGGCGGCTTCTTCTCGGGCCCGCCCTTCGGCATCGGCATCTTCACCGCCGGGCTGATCCTGTCGGTGATGATCATCCCCTTCATCGCCGCGGTCATGCGCGACGTGTTCGAGCTGGTGCCGCCCATGCTCAAGGAATCGGCCTACGGCCTGGGCAGCAGCACCTGGGAAGTGATGTGGAAGGTGGTGCTGCCCTTCACCAAGTCGGGCGTGATCGGCGGGGTCATGCTCGGGCTGGGCCGCGCGCTCGGCGAGACCATGGCGGTGACCTTCGTGATCGGCAACGCCTTCCGCCTGCCCGATTCGATCTTCGCGCCGGCCAACTCGATCGCCTCGGCGCTGGCCAACGAGTTCAACGAGGCGGGCGGCATGCAGAAGTCGGCCCTGATCGAGCTCGGCCTGATCCTGTTCCTGATCACCACCGTGGTGCTGGCGCTGTCCAAGATGCTGCTGCTTCGCCTGTCCAAGGCCGAAGGCACCAAGACCTGAACGCCCGAACACGCCCGTCCAAGGAATCGATACCACCATGCCGGCCAATTCCGTCATCGCCATGGGCAACCCGGTGTACCGCCGCCGGCACCTGCTCAACCGGGTCATGCTCACGCTGTCGCTGGCAGCGCTGCTGTTCGGCCTGTTCTGGCTGTTCTGGATCATCTTCACCCTGATCGTCAAGGGCGGCGGCGCGCTGTCGCTCGCCCTGTTCACCGAGATCACGCCGCCGCCGGGGCAGACCGGCGGCCTGGCCAACGCCATCCTGGGCAGCGTGCTGATGGCGGCCATCGGCACGGCCATCGGCACGCCGGTCGGCATCCTGGCCGGCACCTACCTGGCCGAATACGGCCAGCGCGGCTGGCTGGCGCCGGCCACGCGCTTCCTGAACGACGTGCTGCTGTCGGCGCCGTCCATCGTCATCGGCCTGTTCATCTACGCCGTCTACGTCTACCAGGTGGGCCACTATTCCGGCTGGGCCGGCGCCGTGGCCCTGTCCATCCTGGTCGTCCCGGTGGTGGTGCGCACCACCGACAACATGCTGATGCTGGTGCCCAACGGCCTGCGCGAGGCCTGCGTGGCCCTGGGCTGCCCCAAGTGGCGCATGATCGTGATGGTCTGCTACCGCGCCGCGCGCTCCGGCATCATCACCGGCGTGCTGCTGGCGGTCGCGCGCATCTCCGGAGAGACCGCGCCGCTGCTGTTCACGGCGCTGTCCAACCAGTTCATGTCCTTCAACATGAACGCGCCCATGGCCAACCTGCCGGTGGTGATCTTCCAGTACGCGGCCAGCCCCTTCCGCGACTGGAACACCCTGGCCTGGGCCGGCGCCGCGCTGATCACCCTGCTGGTGCTGGGCATCAACATCCTGGCCCGCAACCTGTTCCACAAGGCCTGAGGCAGCCCGCCCCCGGCAGACCGCTTCCCGCCCGCAAGGATTTACGCTCATGGATTCCAAGGCTCCCGCCACCGAACTGCGCTCCAAGCTCGAAGTCCGGAACCTGAACTTCTACTACGGCAAGTTCCACGCCATCCGCAACGTGAACATGTCGATACGCGAGAAGAAGGTGACCGCCTTCATCGGCCCGTCGGGCTGCGGCAAGTCGACGCTGCTGCGCACCTTCAACCGCATGTTCGAGCTCTACCCCGGGCAGCGCGCCGAGGGCGAGATCATGCTCGACGGCGAGAACCTGCTGACCACCAGGACGGACATCTCCCTGATCCGCGCCAAGGTGGGCATGGTGTTCCAGAAGCCGACGCCTTTCCCCATGAGCATCTACGACAACATCGCCTTCGGCGTGCGCCTGTTCGAGCGGCTGTCCAAGGGCGAGATGGACGAGCGCGTGGAATGGGCGCTGTCCAAGGCGGCCCTGTGGGGCGAGGTCAAGGACAAGCTGCACCAGAGCGGCAACAGCCTGTCGGGCGGGCAGCAGCAGCGCCTGTGCATCGCCCGCGGCGTGGCCATCAAGCCCGAGGTGCTGCTGCTGGACGAGCCGTGTTCGGCGCTGGACCCGATCTCCACGGCCAAGATCGAGGAGCTGATCGCGGAACTGAAGAACGACTACACCGTGGTCATCGTCACCCACAACATGCAGCAGGCCGCGCGCTGCTCGGACTACACCGCCTACATGTACCTGGGCGAACTGATGGAGTTCGGCGAGACCGACCAGATCTTCGTCAAGCCCGCGCGGCGCGAGACCGAAGACTACATCACCGGCCGCTTCGGCTGAGGCCGGCAGGGCGCCGCGCGGCGCCGGCCGGCGCCCATGGCCGCCCGCGTGCTCAATCCTCGAAATAATCCCTCGGTGCGCAGCCCAGCGTGCGGCGGAACATCGCCGTGAAGGCGCTGGGGCTTTCGTAGCCCAGGTCCAGCGCCACGGTGGTGACGGCCTGCCCGGAGGCCAGGCGGGTCAAGGCCTCCATCAGCCGGGCCTGCTGGCGCCAACGCTGGAAGTTCATGCCGGTCCCGGCAATGAAGTGCCGCGCCAGCGTGCGGGCGCTGGCGCCTACCCGTTCCCCCCATTGTTCCAGCGTGAGCCGGTCGCCCGGCTCGCGCACGATGCGCTCGCACACTTCCCGCACGCGGCCGTCGCGGGGCATGGGCAGGTGCAGCGCCGCGACGGGTAGCTGGCGCAGCTCCAGCGCGATCAGCCCGCGTATCAGGCTCAGCGCGCGCGAGGCGGGCTGGCCGGCAAGCTCCACGTGCCGCAGCACCAGCTCGCGCATCAGCGGCGATACCCCGACCACGCAGCAGGCGTCCCTGGCCAGGCCGGGAAAGCCCTGCGCCACCAGGTCCAGGCTGCGCATGCGCACCTCCGCGCCGTAGGAGCGGATTTCGTGGTCGATATGGGGCGGCACCCAGATCGCCCGCTGCGGCGGCACCACCCAGGTCCCCTGGGCCGTGGCTACCGACATGACGCCCGACACGCCGTAGATCAGCCGCGCGTGGTCGTGAGCGTGGCGCGGCACCACGGCGCGCGGCGGCAGGGTACGCACCACCACGGACAGGGTCCGCGAGCGTTTCGCGACGTTCAGGGGCGGGACGACGATCGCCGGCATGTTGTCAGATTCTAGATGGTCAATGGCCTTATTAACACAGAAGAGACAACGCCGGGTCCCTAGACTGCACAGCTTGTTCCACAGCAATGCGACGACACCGCCATGGCCAGGAAGAAGCTGATACTCGAAGCCCGCATCAACGAATACATGATGCGCGAAACCAACCCCCACGTGCCCTGGACACCGATGGAGATCGCCGACGCCGCGACCCGGGCGCGCGAAGCCGGCGCGGCCATCGTGCATTTCCACGTGCGGCGCGGCGACGGTTCGCCGGCCCACGACTACGACACCTACGCCGAGACGATCCGGCTCATACGCGAGCGCAGCGACGTCCTGGTCCATCCCACGCTGGGCCAGATCACGCTGGCCGGGGATCAGGCCCGGCTGGCGCACATCGAGCGCCTGTGCGGGGATCCCGTGCTCAAGCCCGATTTCGCTCCCGTGGACCTGGGCAGCACCAACATCGACACCTACGACGAGGCCAGCAAGGCTTACAGGACCACCGACCGTACCTACCTGAACACCATCGGCACCCTGCAGTTCTTCGCCACCCGCCTGCGCGAGCTGGGAGTCAAGCCGGCCTTCATTTCGTGGACCGTGCCGTTCACGCGCACGCTGGACGCCTTCCTGGACATGGGCATCGCCGACGAGCCCGCCTACCTGCTGTTCGAGATGACCGACTGCGGCATACGCGGCGGCCATCCGGGCACGGTGCGCGGCTTGCGCGCGCATACCGATTTCCTGCCGGCGGGCAGGCGAATCGAGTGGACCGTGTGCAACAAGATCGGCAACCTCGTGGCCCCCGCGGCCGCAGCCATCGAAGAGGGCGGCCACGTCGCCGTGGGGCTGGGCGACTACACCTACCCGGAGATGGGGACGCCCACCAATGCCGAGGTCGTTCGGTTCTTCGCCGGCCTGGCGCGGACGATGGGCCGGGACCTGGCAACACCCCGAGAGGCGCGGGAAATGCTCGGCATGTCCTGACCGCGCATCGTTCGCCACCGACCACAAGAAAGAGGAGACATCATGAACAAGACAGTACTCGCCCTGTCCGTTGCAACAGCGGTCGCCGCGGCCATACCGCAGGCCGGCATGGCGGCCGGACCCGCCGATTTCCCCGCGGCGCCCGTCCGCCTGATCGTGCCCTTCCCGCCGGGGGGCGGCTCGGACATCGTCGCGCGCCTGGTGGCCAACAAGCTGGGCGCGAGCTGGAAGCAGTCGGTCGTGGTCGAGAACAAGGGCGGCGCGGGCGGCAACGTGGGCTCGGCCTTCGTCGCGCAGGCGCCGGCCGACGGCTACACCCTGATCCTGGGCAACACCGCCACCCATGCCGTGAACGCCAGCCTGTACAAGAATCTGCCCTTCGACCTGCGCAAGGGATTCGTTCCGGTCGCCTATATCGGCACCGGGCCGCACGTGCTGGCCGTGCGGCCCGAGATGCCCGTGCGCAGCGTGGCGGACCTCGTCAAGCTCGCGCGCGAGAAGCCCGGCGAGCTCAACTACGCCTCCTTCGGCAGCGGCAGCACCTCGCACCTGGCAGGAGAAATGTTCAAGAAGGCGGCGTCCATTTCCTGGACCCACGTTCCCTACCGCGGCACCGGGCCCGCCGTGGTCGACCTGATGGGCGGGCAGGTCCAGGCCATGTTCGTGCCCGTCGCGGCCGCCATGCCCTACCTGAAGTCCGGCAAGCTGCGTCCCCTGGCGGTGACCGGCCCGCAGCGCTCGGCTTTCCTGCCGGAGGTGCCCACGGTGGTGGAGCAGGGCTATCCCGGCTTCCAAGCGGACCTGTGGTACGGCCTGTTCGCGCCCGCCGGCACGCCGCCCGCCGTGGTCGAGAAGATCGCCGTCGACGCGCTGGCCGGCCTGCGGGACAAGGACGCGCGCGACGCCATGGCGGCGCAGGGCATGGAGATCACCGGGCAGGGGCCGGGACCGTTCCGCGCCTTCGTGGACGGCGAAATCGACAAGTGGGCCGCGGCCGTGCGCGATTCCGGGGCGACGGTGGATTGACGGGTTGGGCGGCATGCCGGGTCCGGCCGGGCCGGCATGCCGCCCGATCGGGGCTCGCGCGCCTCCTTTTCGGAGGATGGGCGCGGCCCTTTCTCGTTTATGATGCCGCAGCCCCAGGCCGCCCGCGCGAGGGCGGCGCAACCGACGTCCCGACACTTGCCGGAGCCCGCGTGAGCACATCCCTGTACCGCCCCGTCGTCCTGTCCATCCTGCGCGAGCAGGGTGCCCGGACCATACTGGACGCGCCGTGCGGCTCGGGCTGGCTGGGCGAGGCGGTGCGCGACTCGGCCCTGCAGGTCGACGCGCTGGACGGCATGGGGCTGTGGGAGTTCCCCGATCCGGCGCTGCCCTACCGCAAGGTGGCCGAGCACGACCTGGACCGGCCCATGCCGGACCCGGAGCAGCCCTACGACGCCGTGGTCTGCGGCGAGGCCATCCACCTCGTGAGCAACCCGGGCGTGGTGTTCGACAGCTTCCGGCGCGCGCTGCGCCCGGGCGGCATCGCCATCGTCACCACGCCCAACATCTGGTATCCGCGCTCGCGCCTGCAGTTCCTGCTGCGCGGCTTCCATTCGGGCTTCCGCCCGGCCATCGGCAAGGTGCGCGGCCAGGACTACATCACCTACTTCCCCTGGACCTACACCCAGCTGCACCTGCTGTTCAGCCACTACGGCTACGAGGACATCCGGCTGCACGAGGTGGACGAGCCCAAGCCCAAGCGCTTCGTCGAGCGCCTGCTGGGCCTGCCGTCCCGGCTCTACTACGCCCGCAAGCGCCGCCAGGCCGCCACCCCGCAGGAAGCCGAATACTGGGAGACGGCCGCCCGGCCGCAGTCGCTGTACGGGCGCTGGCTGGTGGTGTCGGCGCGCAAGCCGCGCTAGGGGCCAGGGCAGGGGGCAGGGCCGCGACTGGCGCGCCGGCTGCCGGCCGGCGCCGCCGCGTCACTTGAAATCGACGTCGTCCACGCTGTCGAGCAGGCGCTGCTTGCCGGCCAGCACGTGCTGCTCGGCCAGCTCGCCGGCCCGGGCGGCGTCGCCGGCGACGATGGCCTCGACGATGGCGCGGTGCTCCTCGTTGGAGCGCTGCATCTTGTTGGCGTAGTTGAAGAAGCGGCGGCGGAACACGTGCAGTTCGTTGACGTAGGCCTCGTAGGCCTGCGCGGCGTGCCGGTTGTTGCTGTATTCCAGCACCAGGGCGTGGAAGCGCAGGTTCAGCTCGTAGTAGAGGCTGTTCTGGTTGTCGCGGCAGGCGTCTTCCATCTGCGCCAGCATGTCTTCCAGCGCCTGGCGCCGTTCGGGCGTCAGGAACTCGGTCGCGCGCCGGGCCGCGAAGCCGAAGATGAGCGCGCGCAGGTCGTAGCTTTCCAGCATGTCGCGCATGGACATCTGGCGCACGAACATGCCGCGGTGGGCCACCGGCGTGACCAGCCCCTTGCCGGCCAGCATGCGTATGGCCTCGCGGATGGGGCCGCGGCTGGTGCCCATGCGGGCGGCCAGCGCCGCTTCGTTCAGGCGCGTGCCCGGGGCCAGTTCGCCTGAATAGATCAGTTTGCGCAGTTCGTCCGCCACGGTGGTGGCGAACAGCGGCGCGCGCGGGGCGCGGTCGTCGGTCATGGGCGGGCCTGGAGGGGCGTTGGCTCGAACGGGCCGGGCCGCGAGGGCGCCGGAAAGACGGCCGAAGTATACCGTCTGCTGCCTGCAAACCCTTCGATACTCCCTTCACTTCTCTCTGGATTGCCATCAGTTCATCAATAACTGTTGACACTTTTGTGGGTTCAGCCTACGATTCGGCCCGAAATCAAGCCATCGCGGCAGCCCGCCGCCCCGTCCGGGGCCGGTGGGCGGATGCGATCCAAGAGCAACGACGGTCAAAGGAGAGAGGAATGAAGGCAGCGGTATTGCTGGCGCTCGGCGCCGGCCTGGGACTGGGCACGGCGGCGGCGGCCGAATTCCCGGCGCGCCCCGTGACGGCGGTGGTGCAGATGGCGCCGGGCGGGCCGACCGACCTGCTGGTGCGCGCGGTGCAGCAGAAGATGGGCGAGGCGCTGGGCCAGAGCGTGGTGGTCGAGAACAAGGCGGGCGCCAGCGGCCTGATCGGGCTGCGCTACGTGCTGGGCGCGCAGCCCGACGGCTACACCGTGGGCATCGCCTCGGGCACCTCGCACGGCGTGGCGGTCAACATCTACGAGAACCTGCCCTACGACCCGCAGAAGGACTTCAAGGCGGTGGGCGGCATCGTCATGGCGCCCGGCGTGCTGATCTCCAGCAAGGCGGTGACGCCGGACTGCAAGTTCGAGACCCTGCTGGAAAAGCTCAAGGCCGAGCCCGGCAGCCTGAAGTTCGGCTCGGCCGGCGTGGGCACGCTGGCCCACATCACCGGCGAGGCCTTCCTGGCCGAGGTCGGCGGCAAGATGCTGCACGTGCCCTACCGCGGCCTGGGCCCGGCGCTGGTCGACCTGTACGGCGGCTCGATCGACGTGGTGTTCGACAACATCAGCTCGGCCAAGTCGCACATCGAAAGCGGCAAGGTGTGCGCGCTGGCCATCCAGTCGCCCGCGCGCGTGCCCGGCTACGAGAACATCCCCACCTACGCCGAGCTGGGCTATCCCCAGCTGAACCGGCCGACCTGGTACGGCATGATCGTGCGCCAGGACACGCCGGACGATGTGGTGCTGCGGCTGAACCACGCGCTGAACGAGGCGCTGGCCAGCGACGAGGTCAAGCGCAGCTACGCCGCCATGGGCGTGGCGCCCATGCCCGGCACGCCGCAGGACTTCGCCCGGCGCGTGGACGACGAGATCCGCTACTGGCGCGGCGTGGTCGAGAAGATCGGCTTCGAGAAGCTCAAGATCTAGGGTGAGCCGCGTGGGCCTGATCCATTCCCGGGGCGCCGACCTGCACGTCGAAGAGGCCGGCAGCGGCACCCCGCTGCTGTTCGTCCATGAAATGGGCGGCAACTGGCGAAGCTGGGAGCCGCAGCTGCGCCGCTTCGCGCGCAGCCACCGCTGCATCGCCTACAACGCCCGCGGCTATCCGCCGTCCAGCGTGCCGGCCGACTACCGCGAGTATTCGCAGGAGACGGCGGCGCGCGACGCGGTGGCCGTGCTGGACGGCCTGGGCATCGAGCGCGCGCACGTGGTCGGCCTGTCCATGGGCAGTTTCGCGACCCTGCAGCTGGGCCTGGATTTCCCGGAGCGCGCGCTGTCGCTGACGGTGGCCGGCTGCGGTTCCGGGTCGGAGCCGGCGGGCCACGAGCGCAGCCGGCGCCGCTACCGGGAGATGGCCGCGGCCATCGAGCAGGGCGGCTTCGACGACTTCGTGCGCGACTACGCGCGCGGGCCGGTGCGCCAGGCCCTGCTGCGCAAGGACCCGCGCGGCTGGCAGGCGTTCGTCGACGGCCTGCGCGAGGCCTCGCCCGTGGGCATCGCCTGCACCCTGCGCGGCGTGCAGGCGCGCCGGCCGTCGCTCTGGCAGCTGGAGGAGAGGCTGCGGCGCATGGCGCTGCCCACGCTGCTGGTGTGCGGCGACCGCGACGAGCCCTGCCTGCAGCCCAATCTGTTCCTGAACCGGGTGCTGCCCGACAGCCGCCTGTTCGTCCTGGGCGATACCGGGCACGCCGTCAACCAGGAAGAGCCGGACCTCTTCAACAGGATTCTGGGAGATTTCATTGCAAGCCACGAATAAGGCCGCGGCGCTGCCGCTTTCGGACATCCGGGTGCTCGACCTGACGCGCGTCAGGGCAGGCCCCACGGCGATCCGCCAACTGGCCGACTGGGGCGCCGACGTCATCAAGATCGAGGAGCCGGTCAACCCCGACACCGAGACCGAGATGGGCGGCATGCGCCTGGGGCCGGACTACCAGAACCTGCAGCGCAACAAGCGCAGCCTGACGCTGAACCTGAAGGACCCGGCCGGCCTGGAGATCTTCAAGCGCCTGGCCAGGGACGCCGACGTGGTGGCCGAGAACTACCGGCCCGACGTCAAGACGCGCCTGGGCATCGACTACGAAACGCTGCGGGAGATCAACCCGCGGCTAGTCTACGCCAGCATCTCGGGCTTCGGCCAGGACGGGCCCTACGCCAGGCGGCCGGGCTACGACCAGATCGTCCAGGGCATGGGCGGGCTGATGTCGGTCACCGGCCTGCCGGGCCAGGGGCCGGTGCGCGCGGGCATCGCCATCTGCGATACCTCGGCCGGCCTGTACGGCGCCTTCGGCATCCTGATGGCGCTGCACGAGCGCCAGCGCACGGGCCAGGGGCAGTGGGTGCAGACCTCGCTGCTCGAATCGCAGCTGGCCATACTGGACCTGCAGGCCGCGCGCTGGCTGGTGTCCGGCGAGGTGCCGGCCCAGGCGGGCAACAACCACCCGACCATGATCCCCACGGGCCTGTTCAACGCCCAGGACGGCCCGATCACCCTGCAGGTGCCCGGCCAGGTCATGTGGGAGCGCTTCTGCAGGGCGCTGGAGCGCGAGGACTGGCTGGACGACCCGCGCTTCCGCATGAACCGCGACCGCTCCGCGAACCGCGCCGAGCTCAATGCGCTGATCGAGGAGATCTTCGCCGCCCGGCCGCGCGCCTACTGGATCGAGCGCCTGAACCAGGCCGGCATCGCCTGCGGCGCGGTCAACACCATAGACCAGGCCTTCGCCGACCCGCAGGTCGAGCACCTGGGCGTGGCCCTGCCGGTCAGGCACCCGCAGCTGGGCGACATCAGCCTGGTCGGCCAGCCCATACGCACCGACCGCCACCGCGCCACGGTGCGCTCGATCGCGCCCATGCCGGGCCAGCACAACGAGGAAGTGCTGGCCGGCATCGGCCTGGGCGCGCAGGACATCGAATCGCTGCGGAGCCGCCATGTCATCTGAAACGACTTCATCCGGGACGGCCCCGTCCGGCACGGCCGATCGCGCGCCCGCGCTGCGCCTGGACAGGCAGGGCGCCGTGGCCACGCTGTGGATAGACCACCCCACGCGCCTGAACGCGATGACCTTCGACATGTGGGCGTCCATCCCCGCGCTGATGGACGAGGTCGAGCGCGACGGCGATGTGCGCGTGCTGGTGCTGCGCGGCGCAGGCCCGAAGGCCTTCTCGTCGGGCGCGGACATTTCCCAGTTCGGCGAGCGCCGCAGCACGGAGGAGGGCGTCAGGCTCTGGAACGACACCGTGCAGGCCAGCGTGGCGCGCCTGGCCGCGCTGCCCAAGCCCACGGTGGCGCTGGTCGGGGGCTATTGCTTCGGCGGCGGCGTGGGCCTGGCCCTGCACTGCGACCTGCGCTATGCGCTGGAGGACGCGCGCTTCAGCATCCCGGCCGCGCGCCTGGGCGTGGCCTACTATCCCGGTTGGCTCGGGCGGCTGGCGGCGCTGGTGGGGCCGGCGGTGGCCAAGGAGATCATGTTCACGGCCCGGCGCTACGATGCCGGGCAGGCGCTGGCGGCAGGCCTGGTCAACGCCGTCGTCGCCGGCGAGGACGAGGCGATGGCCGCGGTGCGGGCCATCGCCGGGCTCGCGCCGCTGACGCACCGGGCCAGCAAGATGGCCATCGACGAGGCCGCGCTGCCCGGGCTGCACGGCCTGGCGCGGTGCGAGGCCGCCGTGCTGGACTGCTTCCGCAGCGAAGACTACAAGGAAGGCCAGGCGGCGTTCCGCGACAAGCGGCCGGCGTCGTTCCGCGGGCGCTGAGGCGGCCCGCCTCGGGCGGGGGCGCGGCGGCGCGCCCGGCCCGGCATGGAGAATGTTCCAGTGACTTCACGCTACGACTACTGCATCATCGGCGGCGGCATCGTCGGGCTGGCGACCGCGCTGACGCTCAGCGAGCGCCACCCCGGCGCGCGCATCGTGCTGCTCGAAAAGGAAGCCGGCCTGGCGCGCCACCAGACCGGGCACAACAGCGGCGTCATCCATGCCGGCGTCTACTACGCGCCGGGCAGCCTGAAGGCGCGCCTGTGCCGCGAAGGGGCCGCCGCCACGGAGGCCTTCTGCCGCGAGCACGGCATCCCCTTCGAGCGCTGCGGCAAGCTGCTGGTGGCCACCAACGACGTGGAGCTGCGGCGCATGGACGCGCTGGCGCAGCGCGCCGCCGCCAACGGTATCGAGATCGAGCGCCTGGACGCGGCCGAGCTGCGCCGGCGCGAGCCGGCCATCGCCGGCGTGGGCGCCCTGTTCGTGCGGGCCACCGGCATCGTCGACTACCGCCTGGTGTGCGAGCATATGGGCCGCCTGTTCCGCGAGCGGGGCGGCAGCATCGAGCTGGGCGCCACGGTGGACGGCCTGCGCGAGGACGCCGACGAGGTGGTGGCGACGGCCCGCGGTCGGCGCTGGCATGCGTCCCGCCTGATCGCCTGCGCCGGCCTGCAGGCCGACCGGATCGCGCGCCTGGCGGGGCTGGCCACGGACTTTCGCATCGTGCCGTTCCGCGGCGAATACTACCGGCTGGCGCCGGACCGGCACGACATCGTCAGGCACCTGATCTATCCCATCCCCGACCCGGACCTGCCTTTCCTGGGCGTGCACCTGACCCGGATGATAGACGGCAGCGTCACCGTCGGGCCCAATGCGGTGCTGGGCTTTGCGCGCGAAGGCTATCCGAAGTTCTCCTTCGACCTGCGCGACGTGGCCGACTACGCCGCCTTTCCCGGCTTCTGGAAGACCATAGGCCGCAACCTGGGCAGCGGCCTGCAGGAGATGCGCAATTCCCTGTTCAAGCGCGGCTACCTGGAAGCCTGCCGCAAGTACTGCCCCAGCCTGCAGGCTTCCGACCTGCAGCCTTGCGAGGCCGGCATCCGCGCCCAGGCCGTGATGCGCGACGGCACGCTGGCGCACGATTTCCTGTTCGAGCAGACCGCCCGCATGCTGCACGTCTGCAACGCGCCGTCGCCCGCGGCCACGTCGGCCCTGCCCATCGCGGGGATGATCGTCGACCGGCTGCAGCAGGGCGGGGCGGGCGCGCCGGCGTAGGCCGGTCGCGCGCAGGCGCGGCAGGCGCAAAAGTCCCTACTTGTGGGGACATACAAGCGGAGTCGGGCTGGATACCATTCGCCACAATTTGCAACTGATCCCCAGGGGAGAGGCAAGTGAGCGAAGGTAAGGAAAATCCGGCGCCGCCAGGTTCGCCGCAACGCATCGTCCGGGGACATGCCCGGACCACCATCCGGGCCGGCGCGATGCTGCTGGCAGCATCTGCGTCCCTGTTGGGGGCCGCGCCGGCCCTGGCCGCCGATACGGCGTTCCAGCCGCCGCCCAAATGGGACATCCCGGCGGCCCAGCCGCGCGCCAGGATCGCCGCGCCGGCCGACATGCAGCCCATCACGGA
>Ga0182737_1001439_pt1 | contig 23344 bp, 16 predicted proteins | sample eDN5th30CBELigOP_FD_128878 | JGI IMG/M metagenome (GOLD analysis project Ga0182737, IMG submission 128878) | Enriched Organic Plus compost microbial communities from Emeryville, California, USA - eDNA 5th pass 30_C BE-Lig OP (version 2) (version 2) ...
AACTCAGGCGGCAAGGCGGCTAACTGCTCGGGCGTAATCGGCAACGACGACATGCCCCGATGGTTTCGCCAATTTTTGCCTCGGCGCGAAGAGCAATTCACGCCAGGGTGTGAACGGTTACGGCGCAACGAATCAGCGGCCTGTATCTCGACAGTCAAAGTCTGAGGAAAAATAGAAGTCGAGTTCTATGCCACCAGAATGAGTGGGGCATGGGCACTCATTTCGGGATTCATGCGGCATTCTTTCTTCGTTGGGCCACACCGCGGCCGGGCCGAGCCTAGGCGAGCAGCGCGCATTGCGCGTACTACCGCTGGTCGTTTGAGCCCGGTTTCACAGACATCGCCCACGATGCCAATGTCTCCGGCGGACAAAAGGCCCGCAACTTCGCCTAGCAATGAACTACGGCTGTTCAAGGATCGCAAGTTGACTCCGACCGGCGGACCTCCGTACTGGTAATTTGCAGATTCGATCTAGACCTACTCGGCCGGCAATCTAGGGCCGCCCTAGGGGCGGCCCCTCGTAGTCATTTTTTTAGCATTTCCATCGCCGGAGAACGTGAGTTTTAAGCTCGGCCTGGGCATCAATGTGGCCGCGGTTGGTTGGCCGTGGAAGGCGCCGCCACCGCCGCCCAACCTTTCCCGGGACAGCCGGCGTTGAGCAACCTAGGGCATTTTCAACAGGGGGCAGTGGCAAGAGTACGGATGCTTCCATCGACGCAGAGCCTGTCGGAATTCTGTCCTCGGCATCGGAAGCGTGGGCTGCGGTCCACATCGATGTTGCCGAGAAGCTCGACGCCGAAGCGCAACTAGCCGCGGGCATTCAACCCTCGTCGAAGCAAGACGACAGCGCTGCTGCCGACACGCAACTGCAGGCGTGATGGTCGCCTAGTGGTGAGATCATGTCGTTCGTTCCACAGATGTATCGTTATGTCGATTGATCGCTTGGTTCTCCTTGATTGGCTGCTGCCGCATTACGAGCCAGGCACCGCGAGCATCATGTGCCTCAAGGGAAAGAACGAAGGGCCTGGTTGGGCTAACGGCGAGGCGGATGTTGCTCGCGCCATCAAGGCGTATCGGGCCGGCGCGTTGAGCGCCGAGCAGTTCGCGTCGATCACGCAGGACGGCAAGCAATACGTCATCGCCGACGGCACTCGGCACGGCCTTGTTCCGCACCGCGATTGTCTGGTCGTCCGCTTCTGTCTCGCTTTCGATGACCACGAATGCGACGGTGGTAATGTCCATCTGGCCGAGTCCGTTGACCGCTTCCCCGGTGCGGAATCCGTCAAGTTCACCCGCAAAGGCGGCAAGGGGCTTCATTGCTACAACGCTTTGGCCGAGCCGATGTCGGTCGAAGCGTTTGTGGACTGGGCAAGGCCTGGGGTTTCAACAAGCGTGGCGACATCGAGTGCTTTCCCAAGATGCGGTTCGGGCGACCACTGCTATGCCTACACGCTGGGTTCGCTCGATCTGTACCTTCGCGACTATATCCCCGGCTATCGCGGCCGCGGGCCGTGCATTGTCATCAACGACATCGCCCTGGCCGAGGACCACGCCGACGAAGACCTGGAACACCGCACGCAATCGACGGTGATCCATGAACTGGGTCACATCGTCGATCGGCCAGCGGTGTACGAAGACCGCACCGGCGTCGATCCGATGAAGCTGAAGTTTGAATATCTGGTTGTCGCCCACATCACCGCCAAGCCCATGCGGGAGGAAATTCCCCGCTACCACGGGCATGAAGCCAAGTTCATTCGCATCTGCTTGCACCTCTGCCATCGCGCCAAGCAACTCGGCTTCGACATTTATCACGCTGCCGTGTGCGCCGGCTACCGCAATGGGTTGTTGCACGCGAGCCAATACCTTTAGCCCAGGGTGACGAGGCGGCACGCTGCATGGGCATGTTCTTCCGCAACATTCTCGCGACCGAGCCAGCGGCCGCACTCTCGTCGCTGTGGTGCGACGACTTCATTGTCTACCACAAACGGTTTCCCCTTCAGAACGGAAGCGACCTATGAGTGTTTCGTCATTCTTTGAAAAATGCGTCGGATTGCAGCAGCAGCGGGCGCTGACGGCCATCGCAACCTACCGCGATCTGGTCGCCGGCACTGCGACGGGCGAGGAGCCCAATCCGGCCGAGTCGAGCGATTATTGCCGGAAGCCGGCGATTCGCTCGATGACCTGCGCCGCGACGTAGAGCACTTTCAACATCGCATGGCCCTGAAAGCTGCGGTCGCGGCGATGCCGGCGTTCGAGGCCGAGCGTAGCACTTTGGAAGAAAAGATCGCAGCCGCGAACAAGTTGCTGGAAGCGGCCGAAAAGCAGCACCGCGAAGTCAGCAACATGAAGCGCAAACTAGCCGATCTGGACAAACAGCGCACGCAACTCGAGCAGCGGATGCGGAAGTCCGACATCTGATCTCGCCGTCGGCATACCTACTCGGCCTGCCCAGAGTCCGTCGCCGCACCAGCCGACCGGACAAGGAGTGCGTCCGCGTACTGGTCTTTGACAATTTGGTTAAACTGGAGTGAGTCGCCGGGCTGGCAACCCGGCGGCTCGGCAGCGAAGTGCCTGATGTGTCCGTAGCCTCTGGCTGGAGTTTTCGCATGGTCAAGGCTGGTTATTCTATTCGGCAGGGCGGAAGAGGCCCAAGCCGAAACTACTAGAGTGCCCGAGGCGGATGGGACCGATCACCGGCGATTGAAAGCGAAGACGGACCATCTGGCCTCGGCGCTCTCCGATGAACGCGCATCGGTGCGCCTCACGTCGAGGTACATGTACTGATACCCATTGAGGCGTGCCCTTGAGTTCGACCTCGACATCTGGCGCGAGCCCACGCTGCTGAACCTCGCGGCGGATCTGCTCCGGAATCGACTCGCGCGGGCGCACTTTGCCACCGCGAAGGTAGTGTCGCGGAGGAACGTAGGGCGTCACCGATTGCCAGACCCTCCACGCTTGGCCGTCGAATCCAGGTGGCGGGGGAACGGCGCAATCGAGAGGGACAAGCCGTACCTTCCACTCGTCGGAATCCGGCCCCGCCTGTGCCCACGACACTTCCCGCGCCGCTGCGACCAGAATCGCCTCCTGCTCGTCGGCATCGAATCCTCGCGAGCCGCGCCAGACAAGGAGGCGCGTCGGCTGCCTGTCTTCACACCACACCAGGAACTCCGTGTGGCGATGACTCTTCAGCGCATCACCATTTGCGTCTTTGCCGGTCATGTCCGCGACCGCCTCGCGCACATCGCGGGCGGCTGTCGCCCAGGTGACCGAATGGTCACCCGTCTTCAACCGCAACAACTCACGAAGGACGGCCCCACGGAATCTTGCCGTGAGCCGGACGATGGCGCGACGTTCCGGCGCTACGTTCCAGCCAATGGCAAACTGCATCAAGTGACAGTCCGGGCGATGCTCCGGCATGCGGCGACGCTCGCGGGCTGCGGGCCGCGGCGGTCGCACCGCGTAGAGCCACTGCGCCCCTGGCGGAACCGATCGCTTCACGGCCTCCGGGTTGTCGGTCGTGCGCTCGATGTCTTCGCACGTAGCCTCTTTGAGGGGACATAGCACGGACACCGCGCCCGCCGTGCGCTTGTCTGCGAGTGTGCAATTGGGCTGTGGAATCTCGTCGGTTAACGGAACCACGCGAATGCGGGTAAGGGTTTCGGCGCGTCCGAAGTAGGTAATTCGCTCGACACACTTTGCGAGCAACACTCGAACCTCGTCGGTCCAGTCGTCACCTTCGATGAACCACCACACGGGGGCCTCTGGCGGCACGCACCAGTAGTTGTCCTGCACGAGGCTGGTGCCGTAGCTGCGTGTTCCCGCCTTCTTCTTCTCCTTGGGGTTCCAGCCGAACTCGGTCGGCTGATACTGCCTCAGCGGGATTCCCCTTCTCGCGCCGGGTGGCAGATGGAACGAGTAGGTGCTCGTGCAGAGCGCTCTCTGCAGCTTCTCGAGCTGTGCGACGTGGAACTTCCCTTCCGCTTCGCGCACCCACTGGTACCAGCGCGCGGTGACGGCGCGAACGAGACGCCACGGACTAGGTGGCCACTCGCCATGAGGATCGTCGAATGGGTTCACGCGCCATGGGGTTGCGTGGAAGCGCCCAAGCGGGAACTCCTGTCGAAGGACAATTCGCATCACTCGGTCGCGCCCTCTTCGTCATAATCGGAATCGTCAGCGCTCCCGCGGTCTTCGCCGGAATCGCCAGCGCTCCGGCGGGTTTCGTCTGCTTCTTTACGATACAGCTCTTTGCGAGGCCAGAAGATGTCCGTGATGGGATTCTCGGAAAACTCGGCCGCCTCAATTGCCGCTCTAATGTTGACGTCGATCTCGACGTCCTGTTTGCCGCTCTTGAGCGAGCTGCTACGGAGGTAGCAGCCCGACCGGAAGCGGAAGGGAGACGCGAGCAGCCTCTGGAGCTTCCACAACGCGAGAGCAACGAGGAATTCTTGCCGCTCACTCGACAGGCCGACCGGCCCATCATCCTTCTTGCGTGCAAATGAGCGGATGAGGCTGACGTCGAGAACAAAGGTTGCGCGGATGCACTCGGCGACGGCGTCGTCGATCGCGAAGATCGCTTGCACGCGCTTGTCCGACTTGGGGCCGAGCTCCTTGTCGAACTTCACACCGGAGCGATCCACACGACCCGCACCGAAGGCCTCGAGATGAGCCGTAAGCGCGCGCGGAATCTTGATCTGCCACTGCGGGAACAGTACCCCGTGAACGAGCGAGTTCGGATCGAGCTCGAAGATAGTCTTGAACACATCCCACCACTTCTCGGAAGGCGGATGTGCCTTGGAGCTTCCAGGCAGGACGATGCCGAACCGCTCGATGAGTTCATCCTCGAACTTGACGTCGCTCTTGGTGCCATCGCTTGTTAGTGCATTGCCTTCCAGCAGTAGGGACGAGGCAATGCGATGACCTTCGGTGAGACTCGTGACGACCGTCTCCCTCTTGACTTTCGGCAACCTGCCATCGACGAGATCGCCCGTGACGCATCGGATGTACGGCATCCCGTCGAGCTCATCGACGAGGTCGAAATCGTGTGGTCCACGCATGCAGACCGCCTCGAGGTGGTTGGCCATGCTCGCCGGGCTGTCGACGATGCAGACATTCTCGGTAGTACCGTCCTTGCGCGGAGCCTTGTAGATGACGTGGCCAATCTCGGGAAAGCCGGCGGGCTGGAACCGATCGCTGCCGATCGGCTCAAGCGTGGCCGTCAATACCAGCGGCGACTCGCCCTTCAAAACGTCAGCGGGTGTCAGCTTCTTTGCTTCAGACATATGCTTTTTCTCCTTGTGGGCGGCGTCGAGGGCGAAGCCAGCGTTCGAACAGGCTCGCTCGATCGCGACCAGTGATGGGGAACAACAGAGCCGCGGCGAGGCGGTCGGGGTCGTGCGTGGCGAATGGCGCGTTGAGCGTCGCGAGTCGCGCGCCCGCCATCGCGTAGCGACCGCTCGCGAGTCTGTACGCGACGTCGAGGCTGCCAGCGCGGATCAGCGTGACGAGCGAGCGCGCAGCCTCCGTCGTTCGGGCGCCCGTTTCCTCCGAGAGCAGGTCGTTCGGAGAGAGTTCTCGAATGACCAAAGGGCGCCGGTCGATGAGCGGTTGCAGGAGACCGAGTAAGGCCAGTTCACCATCGGTCCGAGGCGCGCTGTCCTGCCTTGGCGCGAGCGCTCGAACCGCTTGCGGAACGCTTCTCCAGTCGAAGAGCGCGAGTCTCGAGAGCCAAGCCGAGAACAGCGATTCATCGAGATCACCGGTGAGCCAATGACGAACGTGCGACGTTGTTGCAGGAAGGGGCGCACGGCCTTTGGGGTGTTCGGCATGGCTCGCGTCCAGCCTTGCTTCTTCAAGGAGACGACGCGAGAGAACAGCGCCGAGAACACGAGTGAGCTCCCCCGGGCCCCATACCCAACGGGCGGGAGCGACCTTGGAGTGTTCGAACCATTTTGGCTCCGTCGTCCAGTCGTATTCGTACTTTCCGTTCTGCTCCCTGGCCCACTCTACGCCAAAGCGGAAGGAGGCAAGTGGCAGCGTCTCGGGAAAGGCAGACACAAGCGACAAGGCGAGCCGCGCCTCGACGCCTGGCTGTTCATCAGCGAACAACGAAGGCAGCCACTCGAGCGGTAGCGGCTGCCAGCGAACCTTGCCCTTGCGGAAGTCCTGGTTGCGGTCGATGCGGTCCAGTGCGCGGACGACCGCGTCGAGCAGGGTGATGCCCGCTTCCGGGCTATTCGGCTGAGCGGCGACCTCAAGAAGTGCAGATTCGATAGGTCCACGAAGGCCCGCAAAGCGTTCTCCATCTCGTGGGAACTCTCGGTGCTCGATCAGATCGGTGACTTGCTCGAGTATTGAAGACACAGCTGGGCAAGCCTCCTCTCCTATCTGGAGAGGGAAGCGAGCCTTCATTTCCGGTTCAACCGTCTTTCGACTTGTCCAATGTCCTAACACGAAGCGGCGGAACTCACTTACGCCAGCATCCACACCGCGCCGCCGAATTGCGGCCGCGAACTGTGCCGGCTTGATTGCGCCGCGCCCTTTCAGCTCAGCACGCCCACGCGCGAACAGCGTACTCACCTCGGCAAGTGACATTGGTCGACTCCAGAGAGGAGTCCAGATCTCGCCACGAAGTCGCTCAGCTTCCTTCTCAGCGCTCGCCGCGATAGGCTCGGTGATGAAGGGGAAAGCGCCGACTGTGCGCTCAGATCGAGCCCCGAGGCGTCTAGACGCCCCCCCCGCAAGGAAGGCTAGCCCTTCGCAGGCGAGAACCATAGCCCACGGAGAAATCTGCCCGTTACGCGCAGGTGACTGGCCGCTGTTGTAGACCTTCGTTGCTTCACTGAACCAGGATCCGCCGTTGAAGCCGGTCAGCTCCCGTTCGGTTGGACGTCCAAGCAAGAGCCCATAAAGGTCATCTCGTGGGCTCACCACGGCGCGCCTTGCCTCTTGGGCCTTAGAGATCGCCGCTTCGTACCTTTCGTTTGCCGCCGCCAATGCCTTCTGGCGAGCGGGTTCTGTCTTCTTGGTGTCCGCCGCTTTCAGAGCCTTCTGGAAGTTCTTCTTCGCATGCTCGATTTCAGTTTCGTAATTTTCGTCAGCCCGACGTTCCCTGGTCGCGAGTTCATTTGCGGCTTCGTTCCATCCCTTCGAAAAGTTCCTCTTTCCACCGTAATTCTTCAGGATCGGGTTCGCGGTTATCGCGGCGTGCGGGACTGCATGAGCGGCGACCAGCTGAAGTTGGCTCTCTGACGCAGTTCCTTGCCAGAGGGCAAGCTGCGCGCCCGCTTTGACCTTCTTGCCCTGCTTTTGCTCGGCAGACCACGCGTTGTCGTACTGCGTCCACTCGCGCTTGCTAGCATCCGGATCGGCCTGCGTATTCGCGACCCGTACCAGCTCGTCGAGCAGCTCGTCGAGGTTCCTAGGACCGCCGACAACCTGCAGCACGTCGTCTCGCCACGCGATTCGCGTGCTCGGCCACTTTCTGGCCAGCACGCGCAGAAGCCCGAGCGATGCCAGATAGTTGCCGAGGCTGTCGGGCGACAGACCGGGCAGGGCGATCGCGGGAAGCCGAACTTCAGTAGCCATTGCGCACCTCGCTCGGCTTGAGTGCGCCAGTGGCACGCTCTGCAGCGCTCGCGCGCCAGTCCGCAATCCGCACGAGCGCTTCGAGATAGGCGAGAGCAAACGGGCCGAGATGCCTCGGTTCATTCTCCGGCACGGCTCCTGATTCGCTCTTCTCTTCCGGCCGCCACGGTCCCAGTAGATCCGCTACAAGGCCCGTCCATCCGGGTCCGGTCATGACGAACTCGTCACCCTCCCAGCGTCCCTCGGCGCCGTCCTTTGCGATCGAAAAGTCGAGCGGCCACTCCTCGTTACCGAGCGTGAGCACGCTCGGCTCGCTCGGCACGCCGAAAACGTCATCGCCTTTGCGCGCCGTTGATCGCATCACGGTCCGCGCCTTTCCATGGTGCGTGGCCGCCAAGTAGACGGCGAGCGCGGGGTATGGCTTCGTCTCGCTGTCTTTGTACTTCCGCCACATTGCGAGGGCAGAGGCGACCTCGTGGCGAAGCTCGGGCCGGAACGGAAGATGGCGAGCCCGGTGAACACCGGTGACAGCGCGCAGGGTCTTCAACTCAGCCTCGGTGAGCCTGTCGTCGATCGCCCATCGGAGTCGAACGCCCTCTTCACGACCGCACCGGCATGCTTCATCCGGCAGGGGACGAGCCAGCGGCCGAAGCTTGGCAAACGCTGCACGGACGGCGCTTGCGTCGCCCGTCACATCGACGGCGACGACGCGCGGACTCTTGGCAAGCATCGCGTCGGGAATGCCGGAGCGATCGGGCAAGGCAGCCTGCCATTGCGGATGGGCCTTGCCGAGATCGTGGAGGGCCGCGCTGTTTACGACAGAAGCTCGAAGCGGACAGCGTTTCTGACGGTGCGTCAGACCTAGCTGCTTACAATGCGCGCAGGGCTCGGCGCCGTCCGTAAAGCCAAGCGAATCGCAAAGCGTCTCGGCTTCCCGACGCGCATCCCTAAGGTGGTCTCCGAGCTTCGACCAATAGCCCGCCTCGGTCCGCGCATCGTCTCGCAGCGTCGTGCCACGCCCAGCGCGTGGCGCTTCGGCGAGCACGTTCGACTTGTCGCCCGTCCACCCTTCCGTCTCGTCGTAGCCGCCAACGTCGTGCTTCAGCATGACGAGCATGCCAGGGCGGATGTCCCGCGGATTCACTCGCTCCCAGCACTCCGCCTCGTCATCCCAGAGCCACGCCTTGGCGTTGTTCTTCTTGAGCATCTTGAGCATCTCTTCGAAGGAAACAGGGCAGCCCTCCAACGCGGGATCCAATGGTGGGCCATCGAGGTCGTCGCCACGCGGCGGGCTGTCGGCAGACCAGTCGCGCCAGAAAACGGTCACATCGAGATCGGGATCGGTGCCCCGCACAAAGGCACTGACGTCGGTGAATCCGCCGTGGACGTCGCGCTCGGTGGAGAAAAGGCCATGAACGTCGAGCGCACGTGGCAGCGGGCTCGATTTTGGCTGCAAAGCCTCGTTCCATTCCTTCTGCTTCTGCCTGTCCTTCAGCCAGCTTGCTTGCAGCTCGGCGACAGCCTCCGAGAAAGCCTTGTTCTTAGAGAGGGGGATGAAATCGGACACGAGCTTCCTTGCCAGTTCAATGTCGGCAACCTCATACGGACCGATGCGCTCGGGCTTCTTCTCAGGCACCTTGGGAGTTTCCCAGACCCAGGCTCTGGCTTCTTGATCGTCTCCCTTTCGGTTGAGACGCCCGAGGCGTTGCAGCATCGACGGCCAAGGCGCGAGCTCGGTGAAGAGACGATGCGCCGAGATGTCCACGCCGGCCTCAATGACCTGTGTGCTCACGCAGATAAGCCCGGGATCGTGCTCCGGCAGCATTCCTGCCTTGCGTTTGGCCTCGAAGTCGATGAGACGCTGCTCATGCCGCGCACGGTCCTCGCCCCGGAACCGCGACATGAGAAGCACCTTGTGATCGATCGACGACAACGCACGGAACACCGAGCTCGCATCCTTGACCGTGTTGCAGATGACGAGCGTGAGGGTGCCCGGCACATGCTTCTCCAGCGCGGAGGCGGCGATGGCGTCCGGCGTTAGGGCCGTCGCTGCAGCGGTTTGTGGCGAGCCTCGCTTCTTGCCTCTGCCGGTCGTTGGCTCCGCTGCTGTTTCCGACACCCACCATGCTAGAGGGCGCTTTGCTCTGCGCCACCAATCGAGTCCCGCATCATCCATCAAGGCGGTCTCGAGCTTGCGCTCGAATTCAATCTGCTCGCTCGACAGTTCGGCGATGGCGTCACGCTTGCGATCCGTCGTGCTGAGGAACGACGGGGCCATGGTGGCGCTCATCCACGTCGTTGCGCACGGTTTGAGCGACTTGAACCGCTTGCGCCGCATCCAGTCGAGCTGCGCCGTCGTCCAAAGCCCCGGCCCCATGAGCTGGACCTCGTCGATCAGCCATCGACAATCGTTGCTCAGTAGACCGAAGTGAACCGGCCACTCGAAGCGGCTCATGGAGTAGCCGCGATTCAGTGCCCGGGAGAGGAGCTGATCCTGCGTGCCCACGAGCACCCAAGGCTTGTCGGGATGCATCGCCCATTCGTTATCGATCGCGCCGCCCATGAGCTGATGAACCGTCACGTCGATCTCGGCCTGCTTCGCCTTGAGGGCATTGAAGTAGGTCTTCAATCGCTGCGTGGTCTGAGTGACGAGGCTGCGCATGGGTAGGCAAACCACGAGGTGCAGCGGCTCCGGCTTCTTGTCGACGAACAGGCGCCACGCCCACGCGAGCGCGACCTCCGTCTTGCCGAGTCCCGTGGGCACCGGGAGAACGTCAGGCAGGCCGTCCACCGCAACCATTAGCTGCCATCTGTATGGCGCAAACCCGTTGGTCGCGAGCCTGAAGAACTCCATGAACGAGCCTTCGCGTGAATCACTCGCCACTGTCACCTCCATCCCACCTTGCGTCATCGGTTACTTGATGGACAACGTCGTGACCATCGAAGGCATCGACGTCCTTAACGCAGGTTTTGCCGTCGCAAACGTTTGGGGCAACGGCTATTCGTTCTCACCAATTCATGGTTTGTCCCCGGTCCGGACGGTCCGATACTCGCCAACCTCGTACGCTAAAAATGGCCCAATTCGGTGCCTCGGTGATTCGGTTTCATTCCATTTATCTCCACACTCACAATTGTTGCTTGGACACCTTGGGTCAAAGCATGCACACTTTCCTGAAGCACTTCAGACTTGTGTACCGGCCCATTGCCTCATCTCACTTCTTTTTCTGCACCGGCGGCTTGGTACCGCTGGCTTCGACGGTTCGCAGGAACGTCTCCAGTTCAATTGCGATGCACGGGTATTTCGCCGCAAATGGCCCATCGACGCAGGGTGTTCTGCGCCATGCCTAGGATCTCCGCCGCTTCAACCGTTTGCACGTATTCGGTCAGCTTCGCCGATGGCATGGACACCTCCGGTCACTGGCGGAAATTGTTTTTCCTAAACCTAGCAAAGTCTATATGCAGGCGGTAGCAGCAAACGCCCAGCAGAATTTCGGCCGGAATTCTGCCAACCTCGCTTGCTGCGTGCGGAAATTGCTGGCCGATGTGTGACTGTCGCCTGCGGATTGGCCGCGGGCGGAAACGACCGATGCGAAAGGACTAACGATGAAGCCCACGAAGATCGCGATGAAGAAGGCGAACAAGGCCGCGAAACCTGCCAAGAGGGAAAAGGCGAAGGCGAGCACGCTGGCCAAGGTGACGCCCGCGAAGGGGGCGAAGGCCGCCAAGCGGACGGCAAGAAGCTGAGCCAGATCGAGGCGGCGGTCGCGGTTCTGGCCAAGGCCGGCGAAGCCATGAACTGCAAGGCGATGGTCGAATCCACGACGACGCAGGGACTTTGGACGAGCCCCGGCGGCGCGACGCCCGACGCGACTTTGTACAGCTCGATCCTGCGGGAAATCACCACCAAGGGCGAAGACGCTCGCTTCACCAAGGTCGCTCGAGGCCACTTCGCCCTGGCCGGCCGCAAGCAGGAGAACCGACCCATGACAATGCAAATGCATGTTGCCGACACCATCCGCAAGGTGACCGCTGCCGTGCAAACGGAAATCGAAGCGGCCGGCGTTCCGCCAATATAGATGCCTACGACTTGGTCGAGGTCCTGTTGGCGGTTGCGGATGAACTCGCCCCGCCCTTCTCGGACGACGCCAACGGGTAACGCCCGCTTGGCCCCTACGTTGCCCACGAGGCCGCACGTTGCGGCCTCTTCTTACGGTTGGACCGTTCGTCCGACCGCGTCCCGAAACGCCCTGCGGGCCACCCGTTGGCCCACGTTGGCCGCGCTGGAGGCCTGCGGCAGTCGTGAGGTAACTGTGGTGTTCGGCGCGGCGTGGTCGCCCGCCAAACAGAACCCGACAACGAAAGGAACCAGATGACCGCCAATTTGAAACCTGCGGTGGGCTATATTCGCATGAGCACCGACAAGCAGGAAGATAGCCCCGCCCGCCAGCGACGCGATATCGAAGCGCTTGCCGAACGCTTGGGCTACCGCATCATCTCGTGGTACGAAGACCAGGGGCTGACTGGCACCGAATCCGCCAATCGGCCCGAGTTCCGCCGGCTGCTGACGAACGCCAAGAGCGGGAAGTTTCAGGCGGTGCTGCTTTCCGAACAAAGCCGCATGTCGAATGAAGATGTGTTCGACGCGATGATGCATTGGAAACTGCTCCGAGATGTCGGCGTGAAGATTGTCACCTGCCAGCGCGGCGAGCTCGACTTCAGCAATCTCGGCGGCGTGATCACCGCTATCGTCGATCAGTATGGTGCCCGCGAAGAGTCGGTGAAGTTGGCCCAGCGCGTCACCAGCGGGCAGCGTTTGAAGGCAAAGCAAGGGCAGCGGATTGGCGGGATCGTATTCGGGTACGACCGCGAAGTCGTTGATGACGCCGGCAAGCCGGTGAAGCGGATTCACTTCCGCGAGCGGTTTCGCAAACCGCCTACTCGGCGCACCAAGCTCGTTCCGTCGGACATCGCCGATGCCGTTGCGGGCATCCAATGGGCGTTCGAAGCGAACCAGCGAGGTCATTAGATCGGCTATGTCGTGAAAGGCCTGAGCCAACGGGGTTTGGCCACCACGCCTGACAATCTGTTCACATTCTCTAGCACGATTAACCGCGCAAGGGTGCCGAGGCCAAGCTGGCGAGTGCCACGCTGGCCGAAGATTCAATGTGGCCGCGGTTGGTTAGCCGCGGAAGGCGAAACGCCGCTCGACATCAGCGGAAACGCGATCGGCGGCTTCAATGTGGCCGCGGTTGGTTAGCCGCGGAAGGCCAGACCCTAGCGCGGAAGTAGTTCGACGCCGACTCGCTTCAATGTGGCCGCGGTTGGTTAGCCGCGGAAGGCGGTCGCATCCTCGGCTTCAACACGTTCATGGACGTGCTTCAATGTGGCCGCGGTTGGTTAGCCGCGGAAGGGCAAGTGGCCCACGACGGATAAGCAGCGAGAGGCGCTCGAGCTTCAATGTGGCCGCGGTTGGTTAGCCGCGGAAGGATGGGAAGCTTGGGTTAATGGTACTGGTCCGCACTGGCTTCAATGTGGCCGCGGTTGGTTAGCCGCGGAAGGGCGAAGGTCCCAACCAGTGACCTTCGCAATCTCCTTGCTTCAATGTGGCCGCGGTTGGTTAGCCGCGGAAGGAGCCTCGATTCCCGTTGCGTGATGTCGCGACTTACGAGCTTCAATGTGGCCGCGGTTGGTTAGCCGCGGAAGGAAGTACGAAGATGGGATTTGGTTTGGTCGCTACGGGCTTCAATGTGGCCGCGGTTGGTTAGCCGCGGAAGGACCAAAACCCCCCACGGGCCGAGTTTGTTTCCGTCGCTTCAATGTGGCCGCGGTTGGTTAGCCGCGGAAGGCATCTTCGCGATCGGCGGCGAGTTCGACGGCCAAGAGCTTCAATGTGGCCGCGGTTGGTTAGCCGCGGAAGGGCGGCGGCAAGCTCCATGTGGAAGCCGCGAACTGCATGCTTCAATGTGGCCGCGGTTGGTTAGCCGCGGAAGGCGCCTACTCGCAATGGCTTATCAAGCTGGACCAACTGCTTCAATGTGGCCGCGGTTGGTTAGCCGCGGAAGGCCTCACGCATTTTTACGATCCGTGCGTTGATGTGGAGCTTCAATGTGGCCGCGGTTGGTTAGCCGCGGAAGGGCTCGCTGGTTGGTTCGGCAACATCGCTCGCGTGCTGCTTCAATGTGGCCGCGGTTGGTTAGCCGCGGAAGGTTGAGCGGGGCTTCTACCTGCTACCTGGCCAACGAAGCCGCTTCAATGTGGCCGCGGTTGGTTAGCCGCGGAAGGACTATCGGCATTCGCGTGAAAGTAACGTGCAAGAAGAAGCTTCAATGTGGCCGCGGTTGGTTAGCCGCGGAAGGTCCGAAGCCGCTCTTGAAGTCATTGCGATCGAAAATGCTTCAATGTGGCCGCGGTTGGTTAGCCGCGGAAGGCCGGTGATCCGCGTCCCTGGCTGCGTTTGCTCGGACTGGCTTCAATGTGGCCGCGGTTGGTTAGCCGCGGAAGGCCACCGCATCGACCTTGAGCGTCCGCCGGCGGACCGGCTTCAATGTGGCCGCGGTTGGTTAGCCGCGGAAGGCTGCGGCGGCGACATGGCGAACCCCGAACTGTTGACGCTTCAATGTGGCCGCGGTTGGTTAGCCGCGGAAGGACCGCTCCCCTGCCGGGCGTCGTCCACTTCTCGGGGTGGCTTCAATGTGGCCGCGGTTGGTTAGCCGCGGAAGGCTGTACCAGAATATAATGCGGTATTTTCAGCCCTTGGAAGTCGCTTCAATGTGGCCGCGGTTGGTTAGCCGCGGAAGGTCCATCCAACCATACCAACCCATTCTCTTCTGACGATGCTTCAATGTGGCCGCGGTTGGTTAGCCGCGGAAGGACGGCATCTTCACGGCGACCGTGCTGCAGACCGGCTAGCTTCAATGTGGCCGCGGTTGGTTAGCCGCGGAAGGGCCAATTGTGGGTTCTACGCTCCCTATGATCCAGTGCTTCAATGTGGCCGCGGTTGGTTAGCCGCGGAAGGCAGGAAGGCAAAAGGAACCGACACTTGGCACTATTGGCTTCAATGTGGCCGCGGTTGGTTAGCCGCGGAAGGTTCCAGGCCGAAAGGCATGGCTTCCGGCCAGTCGCGGCGGCTTCAATGTGGCCGCGGTTGGTTAGCCGCGGAAGGCCAGCGAAGACGCGATTAAACGCGAATGCACGGCTCGCTTCAATGTGGCCGCGGTTGGTTAGCCGCGGAAGGGACTCGGTTGGTCGGTCAGTTGGACGGCGCTTTCATCGCTTCAATGTGGCCGCGGTTGGTTAGCCGCGGAAGGTCTCTATTCGAGGCTTTCGTACAAAGCTTTGCTACGCTTCAATGTGGCCGCGGTTGGTTAGCCGCGGAAGGCTTGAAGCCCCAAGCGTCCAACACTTCCAAACCTTCACGCTTCAATGTGGCCGCGGTTGGTTAGCCGCGGAAGGGGCGGCGGCTGGTGACGATGGAGTTCGAGGTTTAGCGGCTTCAATGTGGCCGCGGTTGGTTAGCCGCGGAAGGCCATCACCGTCGGCACAATCGGGCTGTGCATCAACCTGCTTCAATGTGGCCGCGGTTGGTTAGCCGCGGAAGGGCTACGGTGGAGAATTGGGCGGAAACGCTGCCGGATCGGCTTCAATGTGGCCGCGGTTGGTTAGCCGCGGAAGGAAAACGCAGTACCTCGAATGCAACACCTGCGACTGGCTTCAATGTGGCCGCGGTTGGTTAGCCGCGGAAGGGCGGATTGCTCGACACGATTGCGATTCGGGCGAATGTGGCTTCAATGTGGCCGCGGTTGGTTAGCCGCGGAAGGGCCGGCCAGGCGATCACGTCCAATATTGGCTGGGAGGCTTCAATGTGGCCGCGGTTGGTTAGCCGCGGAAGGTCCCTCATTGAGCGTCACCGCACCCGACACGTCATCGCTTCGCTTCAATGTGGCCGCGGTTGGTTAGCCGCGGAAGGGGCGGGAACGTCGCAACCCTGATCGGCTACATGAACGCTTCAATGTGGCCGCGGTTGGTTAGCCGCGGAAGGAGGACCAGCCGGGGACGTACCGCGTCGATCTATCGGCTTCAATGTGGCCGCGGTTGGTTAGCCGCGGAAGGCGAATACGTCAGGCATGGGCGGCTCCTTTGCGTTAGCTTCAATGTGGCCGCGGTTGGTTAGCCGCGGAAGGCACGAGATCGAGTTCGTCGGCGAGTGTGTCGTCCCCGCTTCAATGTGGCCGCGGTTGGTTAGCCGCGGAAGGGAAAACCGGGTCTGTCGGGGTCTTCCTCTCTCCATTCGCTTCAATGTGGCCGCGGTTGGTTAGCCGCGGAAGGTCGGCTACGGTTGCCGCGGCGTGGCTCTGGTGGCTGGCTTCAATGTGGCCGCGGTTGGTTAGCCGCGGAAGGGAGGCGATTGTTAAGGACATTCGCAAAACCGAACTGCTTCAATGTGGCCGCGGTTGGTTAGCCGCGGAAGGTCGGCGGGCCGAACGAGCGACACTACGGTCATGGCCGTGCTTCAATGTGGCCGCGGTTGGTTAGCCGCGGAAGGGCAGCCACCGAAAAGCAACCTGAGGCAACGGTGCTAGGCTTCAATGTGGCCGCGGTTGGTTAGCCGCGGAAGGCGCAAACGCTCCCTGCCGTAGCTCGCTGCAGAGGACTTCGCTTCAATGTGGCCGCGGTTGGTTAGCCGCGGAAGGACGGCGACCGGATTCGCCACCGCTGATGCCCTGCAGGCTTCAATGTGGCCGCGGTTGGTTAGCCGCGGAAGGCGCGCGTTTTGGGTCCTCCCGCGGGAGGGAGCTTCGGCTTCAATGTGGCCGCGGTTGGTTAGCCGCGGAAGGATTGCGGGACCCGTTGCGGCTCGGGTGTCGGGTGTGGCTTCAATGTGGCCGCGGTTGGTTAGCCGCGGAAGGCCCCCGAGCCCATCGGCTGCACGCCGCGCAGTGCGGGCCGGCTTCAATGTGGCCGCGGTTGGTTAGCCGCGGAAGGGCGCAGACGATGGAACGGTTGATGCAACGATCTATGCTTCAATGTGGCCGCGGTTGGTTAGCCGCGGAAGGTGGGGCATGCGAGTTTGGCTATCGACCGGGATACTACGCTTCAATGTGGCCGCGGTTGGTTAGCCGCGGAAGGACTCCTGCGTTGCCGCCGGCGCGTCGAGCCACTTACCGCTTCAATGTGGCCGCGGTTGGTTAGCCGCGGAAGGGAAGTTTGGTTGTCAGGAGTGGGCCGGGGCGGACGGTGCTTCAATGTGGCCGCGGTTGGTTAGCCGCGGAAGGCAAATACGTCCACCTTCCGCCGGGCGAAGAATCGCTCGCTTCAATGTGGCCGCGGTTGGTTAGCCGCGGAAGGGGCCTGGACCTGCAAGTATCGCTCAAGTTGGCCGTGCTTCAATGTGGCCGCGGTTGGTTAGCCGCGGAAGGACAACGTCGGCGAAGACCGCGGCTGCGTCTAGTAGGCTTCAATGTGGCCGCGGTTGGTTAGCCGCGGAAGGGCACGTCGGGCGGTGACGACTGAATCACCAGATCCGCTTCAATGTGGCCGCGGTTGGTTAGCCGCGGAAGGCCCATTTTGCATTCCCGTTTTCCTTTCGCCGGAGCAGGGCTTCAATGTGGCCGCGGTTGGTTAGCCGCGGAAGGAGGGCCGCGATGCCATCGAGTATCTAGATCGGTGCCCGGCTTCAATGTGGCCGCGGTTGGTTAGCCGCGGAAGGCCCACTGGAGGCGTCAATCTGGTCCTTGTACGTACTGGCTTCAATGTGGCCGCGGTTGGTTAGCCGCGGAAGGGTGCGCTGCAAGAACGGCACAGCGCGTATTGGTATTGCTTCAATGTGGCCGCGGTTGGTTAGCCGCGGAAGGATAACACGCCTACGGGATTTTCGTCTTGCCGCCGCCGGGCTTCAATGTGGCCGCGGTTGGTTAGCCGCGGAAGGGGGAGGGTGACAGTGACCCCGGCGGCGTTGCTGTAGCTTCAATGTGGCCGCGGTTGGTTAGCCGCGGAAGGCGTCGACACGCTCGCTCACAACGTCAGCCCGGAATGCTTCAATGTGGCCGCGGTTGGTTAGCCGCGGAAGGTTAAGGCCTACGAACAACTGCTGGCCCTGGAAAAAGAAGCTTCAATGTGGCCGCGGTTGGTTAGCCGCGGAAGGTCGGCACGGTGCTGCGGGTCAAGTCGGCGAGCGACGGGCTTCAATGTGGCCGCGGTTGGTTAGCCGCGGAAGGTGCCGCAAGCCGTCGTCGCTTCGCGAATACTTTTGGCTTCAATGTGGCCGCGGTTGGTTAGCCGCGGAAGGTCAGGGGCTGGGGTTCGGTGGTCATGGTTTCCTCACGCTTCAATGTGGCCGCGGTTGGTTAGCCGCGGAAGGGAACACGGCGGAGGTACTTGGGGATGAGGTTGCGGAGCTTCAATGTGGCCGCGGTTGGTTAGCCGCGGAAGGCCCGCCCGCCGAACTCGTGGCCCAGCAACGGTTGCGAACGGCGTTTGCGAGTGGTGTGGGCTCCCAAGTTCCCAAAGTTCAAGCAAGTCACAAGTATCACCTCCTAAGCTGGTATTAGATTTCGCTTTATGTGAGTGCGAGCGATCGCCGTCTTTGGAATGGCACCTCGCCGCTCGCGGGGCGATACCTCCAACGCTTTAATCATGCCGGCTTCCTAACTCACCATGAAATCTAGCGAGTTGTGAATACTGGGTACTCCCCAATCTCGCCCGTGAGCACTCTCGCGAGCAGCCGAGTCTGGATTTCTAACATCCGCCGATAATTCACGCGATACCCAAATATTGGGTGCGTTACCAGGGAATCCATCCGCTGCTCATAAGCCCGGAAGAACGCTTTTCGGCCGCTGGCCGTCAAGGCAGCCGCTTGGCCAGCGCGCACGAAATCGCTCGGGCTGACCATTCGCGTGTTGAGGCACGAAAGCACTGCCGAATCGGCAATCAAGGGCCTAAACGGTTCCATCAAGTCAAGCGCAAGCGAAGCACGGCCGAACCGCGGCTGGTGGTAGAAACCCAGGAATGGATCGAAACCGACGGTCTGCGTGACAATGGTCAAGTCCTTCGCCAACATGCTGTATGCGAGAGAAAGAAGTGCGTTGACCGGATCGCGCGGCGGCCGGCGGTTCCGGTGGTTGAAATCGAAAACAAATTCGCCCTTTTCTGAACCGGCTGCAACCGCTTCCTTTGCATTCGGAGGGGAATCGCCCCTCGTTGAATCGTCCGAGCGTTTGATCATTCCCGCAAAGTGCTGGAAGTAGATGCGCGCCGCATTCCCTTCGATGCCCAGCAGTTGCTCGAGCGATTCCGCGCGCTCGGCGTCATCCGCCAGTTCCTTCATAATCGCCAAGGCGTGTGGTGGCGGCTCCAGATGATTGCGCTGCAGCATCGTGCGCTGGTTGCGAATTTTGCCGACGACCAGCGCCTTGGCCAGCCGCAGACAGAACGACGGCACGTCAGCCAGACGGAACTGCTCGCGCCGCAGAAAGATGTTTTTGACGCCCAGCCCTTGGGTCACGCCGTAGAACCAGCCGCCCATCGAGAAATAGGCGATCGGCACTTCGTTCTCGCACAGCGTTTGAATCGCTTGTGTCGAAAGCTGAATGTTTCCAAACACGTTCAACTGGCACATTTCGCCGATGCGCACCTCCTGCACCAACTTGTCTTTCTCTTTGATCTTCAACACATTCCCCGACTTGCCGACGTGCAACCCTTGGGTGTTCAGATACAGCGGACGCAGGTCGTCGCGCGCGGGGACCAGTCGACGCACTTGCCGTTTGTCGGCGGCGGCCGGCGCAGCGCCATCGTCGAACAGCCGAAGCTGCGTGTCGGCGTGGCCCTCGTCGATGGCCGCGGCCGACAGTGTTTCGTCTGGAAGGCAGATGCCCACCAGCGAACAGCGGACGCACTTCGGGCTATCAACTAGCGGCAGCGGAATCCGGCCGCTTTCGGCGACTTGTCTCGCCTGGTTTAAATAGCCGAGCGTTTCGGCCACGAGCGCGTCGTCAATCGCAATCCGCACGCGCTGTTTGGTGGCGACGTAGTAGACAACCGCTTCCTCGCAGCGATAGCCATTTTCGCGCAGCACGATCGCTTGCACCGCAAGTTGCACCCGATCGGGATCCCAAGCTATCAGAGCGCCCGTGGCGGTGTCTTCGCGCGGCGCGCCGCGTTTGTAGTCGACGGGCGTCACCAAATCGCCGTCCGCTTCAACGAGATCCATCTTGGCGATGAGGCGATGGGTTTCGCTGGCCAATTGCACGCTGCGCGAGTGCAGCGTGTCGCCGGAGGCGGCCAGGTCGTCGGCCGATGCCAGTTCTCCCTTGCCTTGGTCGAGTTTTTGATGCCGCAGCTCGCCTTCGACCGTTTCCTGGTTGTGGGCGAATACGCCCTCGACCCATTCATAAAAGAACAGCCGAGGACAATAGACGAACTCGTTCAGCATCCTGGCTGGCAGATAGTCAGGCAGAGGATTGGCGACGATCATTGAAGACCTCAACACGAGCGCACGGACTACCCCAAGGCGCATTCAATGCCAACGGACGAAGAGCCGGCCGCTAAACGACGACACAAGCGGCTTCGACCGGCGCATACGGCTGGCCCAAAGCGGCAATCACCCGATCGCCGCGACCTTCGGTCGGCCCCAGGTCGATAAACAACACCTGGTCAAGCGTGTGATGAATGATGTCGGAAAGCGCCTGCCGGCAGCGGGCCAGGTCGGTCGGCGTGAACTGGCACTCGAACACCGAGTACTGCAAGTGATCGCCGAAGTCGCGCATGGTTTTGAAAACCTTGCGCAGCCGCTTGTCGTCGCGGATGTCGTAACAGACCAGATAAGTATTGCGCATGGCGGAACCTCGCAACGAGGCCGGTCGACCGAGCGATGCGGAGCCGTTCTGCTCCGCGCGACCAGGGACCCGGTTCCCACCATCCTGGCGACAACAGACCACCCCTCGGCGGCCCACACGATAAGACAAAGCTAATCCGCAGGCCGAAGAGAAGTAAGCGCCCGTCGCCCGCCGTGGCGGAAAATTAACGAAAAACCTACCGGATTGTCAAAGAACAGGCTGCGGGGTGGTCAACCATCCATCGCCGCGAATAATCCTAGTCCGCCGAACCGCCCTCCGCCAAGACAGAGCGGGCCGCGTAACGGCAGGGAGTTTCCAGCAGCATCTTTCCAATGAATGCGAACATGATACCGAGGAAAATGTCGAAGGTATTCTGGAACGCTGTAGTGTGCAGCGAGATCAAGTCCCGGCCAGTATCCCACACCTCGCCACTCGATCTCGGCAAACTGCGCGAGCGTTTCGGAGTATCCCGCCTGGCGAATGGCCTTGCGCAGCAATTCCTCAGCCTTCGTCCGCCGCCGGTCATCGTGTCCCGGCAGCACGACCGGCGTAACAGTCGCCCACACGCTTGCGCCGCGCGGCGAAGCAAAGTTGCTTAACATCGCCTCTGATGTTGGCAGGAGCGACAGGATGGCCGTTGGCTCCTGCTCGACTTCGTCGATGAGGTCGAAGCCGGAAAGAGCACGTCGAACCCAAGCCGTATCGGCCGCTCCTTCATCGGAAAGCGACACGATCAACGCTCGGCGGATCGCCCCCACAACACGCGGCTTGTCGCGGCCTCGCGATTCCAAGCTCGGCACCGGCAAAAACGCGAAGCGGCCTGATGGCACCGGCTTATGCTGCTCGCCGTGCGATTCGCCATGCCCCAGGATAACCGAGGCAATCTTCGATTCGTCCCATCCTGCCGCGTGGGCCGCGCGGGCGGTCGCGTCCCGCAGCATTCCTACGACTCGCCGCAAATCGCGAACGGCGCTGAACGCACGAAGCCCTGTCGCGTCGGGTTTGAGCAGTTGAAATGCGGCGAACGCTCTCGCTGCTGGATCGGTCGACCGGCGATAGGCGATCGTCGTGAACGTCGAGAGCGGAGGCACCGGCACGAATCCTCCTGTCTCGGGCAAACGATTTAAGAACGACCGATGACGCTCCGACAGTGCCGATAGCGTCCCCGCCTTCGGCACCCGCAGCAGGTGGATCGAATCGGCTGCGGGGGACCAACGTTCGCCGGCGAGCTCGCCCAATTCCGCCTCCGATATCACCCGCCCGTGTCCAGCGACGAGATCGATTCCCCAGCCAAGTGCAACCAGGTTGCGAGAGATGATCGATAGAGTTTCGATGAACCCCAGCACTTCGTTCGGAGCGGAAGCCGGCAGCTCCCAGACATAATGCACTGGGACTTCGTTCAGCAGCCGAATGGGGCGTACCGACTTCATCGCTTTATGCTTGGCCGGGTTGGCCTCTCCCGCGCCGCTCAAATTTCCGCGCACCCACGCCCGGGCGACGATATCCATGGCGTTATTGGGGACCGAAAGCCGGTAGGGGGCACCAACCGTCATTCGTGGGGTCACAATGGTTGGCGGTGGTTGTTCCTCGAGCCAGCGCAGCGACGGAGCCGCGCGCGAATCGAAAGCGTCCCGGTGCTTCAACGCTGCGGCGGCCACGAGAGCCTGGAACAGCCTCAGCGGAGAAGGGGGCCATTCTGGCTCGCCGCCATCGCTGCGGCCGTGAAACAGCCCATCCAGCAAGCGAACCGAAATGCAAAGATAAGAAGGCATCTCGCCAACTCCTCGGTGGTGGTTACTTGCGAACCTTTTTCAGCGGTTTCGACTCAGCGGATGCCGAATCGCCTCGTACATCGGCAAGGGCCTTCTCCCTGTCGAACTCGACCGTCCGGCTTTCGCCCACGCCGAACGCCTGTGCGGCAGCCTTGGCGAAAGCGACAGCGTCGTCGTGCACCAGGATGGCAGGCTCGCGCTTGCCGTCGGAATGAACGACGACAAACTCTCGGGGCCTGTCCGGATCAGCCACCAAGTTGCAACCCTGCCGCAAATAGCCTCGTTGCGGAGCGGTGAACGCCACGAGTGCCAGACCCAGGATGTAACGCTGCAGTTTGCGAGTTCGCTCTGCTTCGGCGCCGGCGACCAGCATCCGCAAGGCCGAAAGGCTGAGCGTGGCGTCGCGGCGGATGCCGCCATCGGCCACTACACCGCCATGCGATCCGGATGCGGGCACGTGAATGAATCCGCGCACCGCATATGCGTCGCGCAGCTTCTTGTCGTCAGTGTCTTCCAAAAGTTTGTGGTCAATGTATTCGACGGCGGGTACGTACTGGGCAGAGCGAGTCAGCCTGCGCACTTGAAATGCGCGAATGGTAGAGGCAACCAACCGCGGACGCTTGGCCTGGGTATCGCGCGAGTCCCATACGCCGAACACGAGCGAGGTCGGAGCGATCTTCGCCAGTGGCTCGCAGTTGCCCTTGAGTAGCTCCTTGAACGCATCGCGCAGCTCTTGCTGCAGCGAAGAGCAACGAACGATCGCATCCCCTGCCCGATGGCCAGCCTCGAGCAGACTGACGTCCTTCTCGCCCGCCTTGATGACAATCTGCGGCACTAACCCAGCGTACGGTTCGGTAGCAAATAACGGCTCGATCCGGTTCGCCTGAGAGCCGACGCTGTCGATTAGGCAGACGTTTTTGCCGTCCTTGTCTCCATCGATGTTGTATCCACCCGGAAAATTGTCGCCAGCAGCAAACGTGGCGGGGAAAACAACCCCATCGTGCCCTTCAACTGGCATCAGCCACTCACGAATTACTAGGTTCTGTTTGAAAACTGATCTTGGCGTACTTCCTGAAATCGAACAAGCTCAGGCGTGGATGATCTGACCTTGCGATTCAAGGAGTAGCATGGATGGCGCGGCATCGGCTTACGGACG
>Ga0182737_1001441_pt1 | contig 23338 bp, 24 predicted proteins | sample eDN5th30CBELigOP_FD_128878 | JGI IMG/M metagenome (GOLD analysis project Ga0182737, IMG submission 128878) | Enriched Organic Plus compost microbial communities from Emeryville, California, USA - eDNA 5th pass 30_C BE-Lig OP (version 2) (version 2) ...
TCCTGCTGATCGCGATCGCCGTCGGCAACATGCCCGAGGCGATCGGAAGCGCGGCCACGCTGCGCGACGATCCGCACCTGGGTGCTCGCCGCGGGCTGCTCCTGTGGACCGTGACCGCTGCAGCCCTGGTGATGACGACGGTCCTGGCTCACGCGGCCTCTGGCTCCGTCGGTGCCGGCGGGATCGCGACGACCCAGGCGTTCGCGGGCGGAGCGACGATCGCCGTACTGGCCGACACCCTGATGCCCGAGGCGTACCGCGACGGTGGCTGGTGGGTCGGAGTCGCCACGGCCTGCGGCTTCTTCTGCGCCTACATGCTCGGCTGACAACCGTTGCACTGATCACATATGTGATCACATGCTGAGCAGGTCGCCGCACAACCCTGTACCAGTCAGTCCTGACTGGTCTAGTCTGACGTGACCCTCATCACTCGAACGATCCGTCACGCGAGCGACCACCACAGGAGCGACCACCATGGCCTTCAACGTCCCCGCCGCCACCTACCTGCCCGACTTCCTGGAATACCGCGCGGGCGAACGTCCCGATCTGCGCTGCTGGATCTTCGGCGAGCGCACCTGGACCTGGGCCGAGGCCTGGGAGTCGGTCCGACAGGCGGCCGGAGCGCTCAGCGCCGACGGAGTGAGCCGCGGCGACAACGTGGCGATCCTGGCCAAGAACGATCCAGCGGTCCTCCAGGTCCTGCTCGGCGGCTGTCAGCTCGGCGCGGCCACGACCGTCGTCAACTGGCGCCTCGCGGGCGACGAGCTCGACTACGTGATCAACGACTGCGGCGCCGAGGTCGTGTTCGTCGGCCACCAGCTGCTCGAGCAGTTCGACGGCATTCGCGACAAGCTCACCGGCGTCCGCAAGGTCATCGTGATCGGTGGCGAGAACGACGAGTTCGACGCCTGGCTGACCGCCGGCACCCCGACCGATCGTCAGCCTGATGTCGAGGCGTCGGACATCGCGGTCGTGATGTACAGCTCGGGCACCACGGGTCGCCCCAAGGGCGTGCAGCTCAGCCAGTCGGCCATGGTCGAACACAGCGTCAACGGCCTCGGCGACGCCACATACGACTCCGAAACCGACATGATGCTCGTCGCGATGCCGATGTTCCACGTCGGCGGCACGTCGTACGCCCTGCTCGGCCCCGTGGTGGGTGTGACGGCCTACATCGTCCCTGAGGTCGACGGGGCGCTCCTGGCCGGCGGCATGATGGCCGGCTGCACGCACGTGTTCCTCGTGCCGGCCGTCGTCGCCGCCCTGATCCAGGCCGGACCGCAGGCGATGGCGCTGTTCAGCAAGCTCAAGTCATTCGGCTACGGTGCCGCCCCCATGCCGCTGCGCCTGTTGCGTGAAGCCATGGAGGCGTGGCCGAACACCGAGTTCCAGCAGGTGTACGGCATGACCGAGATGGGCGGCGTCATCACGGTCCTGAACGATGCGGCGCATCGCGATGCCGAACATCCCGAGCGCCTGGTCTCGGCTGGATTGCCGGTCAAGCACGCCGAGATGCGCATCGTGGACCCCGGCACGCTGCAGGACGTCGCCCCGGGCGAGTCCGGCGAGGTCTGGTTCCGCACGCCTCAGGCGACCTCGGGTTATCTGGGCCGGCCCGAGGCGACCGCCGAGCTCCTGACCGACGACGGCTGGTTGCGCACCGGCGATGTCGGCCGCGTCGACGACGACGGCTTCCTGTTCATCGAGGACCGCATCAAGGACATGATCATCACCGGTGGCGAGAACGTGTACTCCCCCGAGGTCGAGCGTGTCCTGACCGAGCACCCGGCGGTGGCGGAGGTCGCGATCATCGGCGTTCCGGACGATCAGTGGGGCGAGTCGGTCAAGGCTGTCGTGGCCTTCCTGCCCGGCCAGTCCGCCGAGCCCGAGGAACTGATCGCGTTCGCCAAGGAGCGGCTCGCGGGCTACAAGGCGCCCCGTTCGATCGACATCGTCTCGGAGTTGCCGCGCAACCCGTCGGGCAAGATCCTCAAGCGCGACCTGCGCAAGCAGTACTGGAGCGAAGGCGACCGCCAGGTCAACTGACCCACGGCCTGTTTCTCCGAGATATGCGCCGATGTGGTTGGTTTCCCTGTGGAATTATCAACGACTATGGCGCGAATCTCGGCTCACCGGGCGGGGGGTGACACGCGACCTGGCGAGACGGTCGAGCCCAACTCGCTGGACGCGATCGCCGCCGCAGTCGAGCTCGGCACCGATCTGGTCGAAATCGATGTGCACCTGCACGCAGGCGCAGCGCGGCTGGGACACGATCAGGTCGACGACACCAGTCCGGCGCTCGCCGAGGCGCTCGCTGCGCTGGGCGACCGGGCGGCGCTGCATCTGGACCTGAAATGCGCCGACCGCGATGCCGTGATCGTGGGCCAGGCGGTCGCCGCGCTGGGCGCCGGCCGGGTCGTCGTCACCACGAACCTCGATGCCGACGTGCGACGGCTCAGGGCCTGGGCGGTCGAGCACGCACCCGGACTATTGGTCGGTTTGTCGACTTCTGCACCACCGCCCGGACATGGCCTGCGAGCCCGGCTCGTGTCGTGGTTCCCCCGCACCAGGATGCGGCGCAGCGGTACCGATCTCGTGGTCTCGCATCACGTCCTGGCGCGTTGGTGGCTGGCTCGCTGGGCCCACCGTCGCGGTCTGCCGCTGCTGGTGTGGACGGTTGATGAGGATCGCGACCTGATCCGCTGGCTCCGCGATCCGCGCACCACGATCGTCACGACCAACCGCCCGGCTCGAGCCCTCGACCTCCGCTCGCGAGTCACACAGTGCCCACCGGCGAGTCGATGAGTCCGTGCTTCGTGCCTCGCGAGTGCGCACGTTGTGACTCGGCAGCGGGGACTTAGTGACTCGTCAGCGGGAGGAGAGGACTGAGGTCGGAGCGTTCTCCGGAGGCGCGGACCGAGGCGTCGGACCAGGCGAGCGTGCCGCGGGCCAGGGCGATCCAGGTCTCAGGGTCGGTCTCGACGACGGCCGGCGGCGTGCCGCGGGTGTGCCGGGAGCCGGCGATGCACTGTACGACCGCGAACGGCGGCACCCGCACCTCGACCGAGGCACCTGGGGCCTTCTCGGCCAGCAGCGTCAGGGTGTGCCAGGTGGCCGCCTTCAGATCCGCCCGGTCGGCCGCGCCGGCATCGATGCGCGCACAGAGCGCCGCGAACACCTCGTCGTCCAGCACCCGGCGGACGGTGGCCATCGTCAGGCCCCGACCATCATCAAGGGAGGGCCGCCGGGATGACGGCCTTCCACTGCTCACGCAGCTGCGCGACGTCGATGGGGTCGACACCCTCGACCTCGAGCGTGCTGCCACCTGTACGACCCACCGACGCGAGCGGCACACCGTGCTTCTCGGCCAGGTCGACCAGCTCCTCGTGACGCTCGGGGCGCACCGTGACGACCGCTCGGGCGACCGACTCGCTGAACAGGTCGACGAACGGATCGTCGAGCACGATCGTGGCGCCCACTCCGTGGCGGAACGCCGACTCGGTCAACGCGACCGCGAGGCCCCCGTCGGACAGATCGTGCGCCGACTCCAGGACTCCGGTCGCGGCCGCTTCGCGCAGCAGGACCGCCAGGGCGCGCTCGGCGTCGAGATCGACCTGCGGCGGCAGACCGCCCAGGTGGCCGTGCACGACGTGGGCCCAGCTCGAACCCGACAGCTCCTCGCGGGTCTCGCCCAACACCACGACGTGAGCACCCTCCGAGGCGAATCCGGACGGCACGCGCGTGCGGACGTCGTCGATCACGCCCAGCACCCCGACGACCGGGGTCGGCAGGATCGGCGTCTCGCCGGTCTGGTTGTAGAACGACACGTTGCCGCCCGTGACCGGGATGCCGAGGGTGGCGCACGCATCCTTGAGACCGTGCGTGGCCTGCTCGAACTGCCACATCACATCGGGGTTCTCGGGCGATCCGAAGTTGAGGCAGTCGGTGACCGCGAGCGGCTCGCCTCCGGCGACCGCCACATTGCGGTAGGACTCGGCCAGGGCGAGCTGAGCGCCCGCGTACGGGTCGAGCTGCGCGAAGCGGCCGTTGCAGTCGGTCGAGACGGCCACGCCGAGATGCGTCTGCTCGTCGATGCGCACCACGCCCGCGTCATCGGGCTGGGCCAGCACGGTGTTGCCCTGGACGTACCGGTCGTACTGGTCGGTGACCCAGGACTTGTCGGCCAGGTTCGGCGACGTCATGATGCGGACCCACTGCTCGCGCAGCTCCGCCGGGCCTGACGGCCTCGCCAGGGCCTCGGCCCGGTCCGCCTGCAGCGCATCCTGCCAAGCCGGGCGAGCGTAGGGACGCTCGTAGACCGGGCCGTCGTGCGCCACGGTGCGCGGCGGGACGTCGACGACGGTCTGACCGTGCCAGTCGATCACCAGGTGGTCGCCGTCGGTGACCTCGCCGATCACGACGGCCTCGACGTCCCACTTGGCACAGATCTCCATGAAGCGGTCGAGATGCTCGGGCTCGACGACCGCCATCATCCGCTCCTGGGACTCGCTCATGAGGATCTCCTCGGGCGAGAGCGTGGAGTCGCGCAACGGCACCCGGTCGAGCTCGACGTGCATGCCACCGTCACCGGCCGAGGCCAGTTCGCTGGTGGCGCACGACAGGCCCGCACCCCCGAGGTCCTGGATGCCGTTGACGACCCCGGCCGCGAACAACTCGAGCGTGCACTCGATCAGCAGCTTCTCCATGAACGGATCGCCGACCTGGACGCTCGGACGCTTCGCGGGGCCCTCTTCATCGAAGGTCTCCGACGCGAGCACGGAGACGCCACCGATGCCGTCGCCTCCCGTGCGCGCGCCGTACAGCACGACCTGGTTGCCGACGCCCGACGCGAACGCCAGGTGCAGGTCCTCGTGCCGCAGCACACCGACACACAGGGCGTTGACCAGCGGATTGCCCAGGTACGTCTCGTCGAACACGACCTCGCCACCGATGTTGGGCAACCCCAGGCAGTTGCCGTAGCCACCGACGCCGGCCACGATCCCCGGAAGCACTCGCCGCGTGTCAGGCGCATCGAGCGGCCCGAAGCGCAGCGGATCCATGACGGCGACCGGGCGAGCGCCCATCGCGAGGATGTCGCGGACGATGCCGCCGACTCCGGTGGCCGCACCCTGATAGGGCTCGACGTACGACGGATGGTTGTGCGACTCGACCTTGAACGTGACGGCGTAGCCCTGACCGATGTCGATGACGCCCGCGTTCTCACCGATGCCGGCGAGCGTCTTGCCGCGCGGCGTCTCCTGGGCCAGCTCGCCGAACTTGCGCAGGTGCACCTTGCTGGACTTGTACGAGCAGTGCTCGCTCCACATGACCGAGTACATCGCCAGCTCGGCACCGGTGGGGCGGCGCCCGAGGATCTCGCGGATGCGGTCGTACTCGTCGGGCTTGAGCCCCAGCTCGGACCACGGAAGGTCCTTGTCAGGGGTGTCGGCGGCGAGAGAGACGGTGTCGAGCATCCGGGCGTCGGTCACGCCCCGATCCTATCGACGGGTCAGACGGACCCGGCCAACGAGCCGATCAGCACGACGACGGCGAAGACGATCGAGGCGGGCACGAGCCACAACGCGGCCACGGTCACCGAGATCGTCGTGCCGATCTTGGGCGGGGCGAAGTAGCGGGCGCGCGGCAGATCGCCGATCTGGTCGAGCCACCGGGCCGGCAGGGTCGCGCCGCGCCAGGCGGCGCGCAGGCGCGAGAAGATCCGCCAGCCTCCGCCTCCGGCCAGATCGCGCAGCGTGTCGTTGGTCTGGTCGACCCGGCCGGTGAGATTGGCCAGCTGGCGCAGCTCGTCGGCCAGCAGCGCCGGCTCCTCGACCGCTTGCAGGATGCGGCGGCGACGACCCCAGAAAGCGGCACTCACCAGTGCCATCACGACGCCGACGATCAGCACCAGGACGCGGCCCCACCCCTCGCCACGCAGCCCGGCCACCAGGACGATCGCGATGAACGGCAGAGGAAGCACCATCACGACGCCGGTCGGCCAGCGCAACAGGCGCACCGCCGGCACGATGACCCGGGCCAGCCGCTCACTGGCCTCACCGGTCGTGTCATCGGCGCGCTGGGCCGCACTGTGCGCTGCCGCGTTGGCGCGCTGCCCCCAGGAGGCCGCTCCACGACGCCAGGAAGTTCCCATACCGCCATGGTAGGAGCGCGATCCCGATAGCCTTCGTGCATGCCCAGGAGTGGCCTCAAGACGGTACTCGCGATCACGATCCTGTCGGGCGCTGCGATCTTCGTGGCGTTCCCCGACTACGTCGACCTGCAGTCGGCACCGTCCCCCGACGAGTTCCTCGGCGTACTCGGCGACGCCACGCCACGCGCCACCGCGGCCGCCGTGATGGATCTGGTGTTCTCGCTCGCATACGGGATGCTGGGTGTCCTCGCGTTCGCCTGGGTGGCGTCCGGTGTGCCGCGACTGATCGGCACGATCGCGATCGTCGGCGCTGCTCTCGCCGACGAGGTCGAGAACGCCTTCGTGCTCTTCGCCCTGCGTGACGGCTCGGATCTGAAAGCGTCGACGATCGACGCGATGAGCACAGCCGGGGGCATCAAGTGGGGCCTGATCGTGACGGCCGTCGTGCTGTTCCTCGCCCTCACCGGCCAGCGCTGGCTCGACGAGCGCCGGTCCTGACGTGGCGATCGTCCTCTCGCTGCTGTCGGCCTTCGCCTACGGCATTTCCGACTTCCTCGGCGGCATCTTCGCGAAACGATCCGGACCGTGGCGGGTCGCCGTCGTCGGCCAGTCGTCGTCGGCCGTCTGCGCCCTGGCTGCCACCGGCGTTCTCGGCTGGCACGCTTCGCAGGCCGATCTGGTGAACGGAGCGATCGCGGGCCTCGGCAGCGGAGCCGGCGTCGCGTTCCTCTACCGCGGTCTCGCGGGCGCCCGGATGAGCGTGGTCGCGCCGCTGTCGGCCGTCGGCGCAGCCCTGATCCCGGTGGTCTTCGGGCTGGTGACCGGCGAACGGCCCAGCTGGCTGGCCACCGCGGGCATCATCGCGGCCTTCCCCGCGATCGCACTGATCTCGCGCGTCATCGACGATGATCCGAACCACCGTGGGGGCGTGATCGACGGGATCTTGGCCGGCATCGGATTCGGGCTGCTGTTTACGTTCCTCGGCCGGGCGTCCGACGACTCGGGCCTGGCCCCGCTGGCCATGTCACAGCTGACGTCGGCCGTCACGGTGGTGGTGCTGGCGACGGCGTTGCGCCAGGCGTGGCTGCCGACCGACCGCGCCGCCTGGCGGGCCGTCATGATGGGACCGCTCGGCGCCAGCGCCCAGGGGGCGTTCCTCTACGCCACCCACCACGGACTGCTGAGCGTGGTCTCGGTGATCTCGTCGCTGTACCCGGCCTCGACCGTGCTGCTCGCCGCTCTGCTGCTCCGCGAACGCATCCATCGCGCGCAGGCAGTCGGACTGGCGCTTGCCGCGATCTCGGTCTCGTTGGTCGCACTGTCCTGACGTCCGGGGAGACGACTGTCGGGCGCACCTGGCAGAGTCGCCCCGACTTCGCCGGCGCGGTGCGGTCGTGATCTCAACGAGGAGGCGTCGATGGCCGAGCGTCGTGGTGGGTCGCCCAGCCCCGAGACGGTGCAGACCCTGGTCGACGAGGACTTCAGCGGCGAGCGTCTCGACGGCACGGTGTTCGAGGCGACGACCTTCATCGATCTCGACCTGACCGAGACGCACACGAACGGGGCACGCTTCGTCGACTGCGTCTTCAAGGGCGCCCGGCTCAATGCCAGCGTCCATCACGAATCGGCGTTCCTCAACTGCACGTTCGTCACGTGCAGCTTCTTCGACGCGTCATTCACCGGGTGCAAGCTCACCGGCACGATGTTCGACCGATGCTCGTTCTCGCTGCTCAAAGTCACCGGAGGCGATTGGAGCCTGGTGGGCCTCCCAGGTGCCGACCTGACCGGCACCGAGTTCCGCGAAGTCCGGCTGCGCGAAGCCGACCTCACGCACGCTCGGTGCATACGGACCTCCTGGGTGGGCTGCGACCTGTCGGCATCGTGGTTCCATGGCGCCGACTTCACCGAGGCCATGCTCACGGGCAGCGACATCTCCGGGCTCGACCCGGCCACCACGACGCTGACCGGGGCGACGGTCGACCTGCAGCAGGCCTCGGCGCTCGTCGAAGCTCTCGGGCTTCACGTCCTGCCGATCTGAGCCCGCACCACCGGCTGAGAGCGCTCTACTTCAGGAACTTCGAGGTCGAGCGGTCCTTCAACGGCTTGCCGCCGGTCTGGCACGTGGGGCAGTACTGCAATGACGAGTCGCTGTAGACGACCTCGTGCACGGTGTCGCCGCACACCGGGCATTCCTGACCCGCCCGACCATGCACCCGCATGCGAGTGCGCTTGTTGTCCTTCAGCTCGGCGGCGGGCTTGCCCCGTGCCTCCGAGACCGCTTCGCGCAGCACGTCCTGGATCGCGGCGTCGAGGCGTGCGATCTCATCGTCATCGAGGGTGTCGGCCAGCGCGAACGGCGACAGCTTCGCGGCATGCAGGATCTCGTCGCTGTAGGCGTTGCCGATGCCGGCGACGGTGCGCTGATCGCGCAGCAGCCGCTTGATCTGCATGTGGCGGCCGAGCAGAGGCCGGATCGTGAATCCGTCGTCGAGCGGCTCGGGCCCCAGCGCGGCGACACCCGGGACGTCCTGCGGATCGCGCACGACATACACCGCGAGGCCCTTGCGCGTGCCCGCCTCGGTCAGGTCGAATCCCTCGTGCGGGCCCTCGCCGCGATCGACCCGGACCCGGAGCGCCAAGGGACCGTTGCCCATCTTGAGTCGCTTGTCGGAGAATCCCGACGACCAGCGCAGCCAGCCCGCCTTCGCCAGATGGATCACCAGGTGGATTCCGTCGACGTCGAAGTCGATGAACTTGCCGTGCCGCGAGACGCCCGAAACCGTGAGACCGGCCAGCGAGTCGATGGGCGGATCGAACGTCTTGAGCACGGCGAACGACGCCAGCTCGACCCCGGCGACCACCGATCCGCGCAGCTGCTCATCGAGATACTCGACCAGCGCGTTGACCTCGGGAAGCTCGGGCATGCCCCCATCGTGCCCGACGACACCGTCAGCGGCGAGCCCTCGCGTCCCAGGTTTCACCCGCGGCCGATCTCAGCCGGTCGCGGTCAACCACAACAGGGCGACGTTCAGGCCGATCACAACGGCTGCCACCGCGATCGCGAGCAGGTTCGTGACCCGGTGGTTGGCGTAGTCGCCCATGACGCTGCGCCGAGCCGTCAGGACTACCAGCGGGATCAGGGCGAACGGGATGCCCATCGACAGCACCACCTGCGACACCACGAGGGCCCGCGTCGGATCGGCACCGACACCAAGCACCACGAGCGCAGGGATCAGCGTCACCACCCGGCGCACCAAGGTCGGCACCCGTAGACCCAGCAGGCTCGACATCACCTCGGCACCGGCGGCGCTGCCGACCGACGTCGACGCCAGGCCAGACCCCAACAGCGCGACACCGAACAGCAGCGCGACCCCGGCCCCCAGTTCCGATGTGATGACCGCGTGCACGCCATCGAGCGTGTCGGTACCGGGCAATCCGTTCAGACTCGTCGCCGCCACTACCAGCAGCGACAGGTTCAACAACCCGGCCAGCGCGAGCGCGAGGCCGACGTCGGTGCGGGTGGCGGCGAGCAGCCGCCGGACGTCCAGGCCCGCACCCCGATCACCCAGGCGATCGATCGTCAGGCTCGAATGCAGGTAGATGACGTGCGGCATCACGGTGGCGCCGATGATGCCCGACGCCAGCAGCACACTGTCGGCACCGTCGAACCGCGGCACCAGGCCGCCCGCCAACACCTCACCCGACGGCGCATCGACGACCAGGCCGGCGACGAAGCCCACCGCGATCAGGGCGAGGAATCCCACGATGACCCGTTCCAGCGCGCTCTGCCCGCGGACGTCGCCGATGCGCAGCACCACCATCGCGATCAGGGCCGTCAGGACGGCACCCAGCATCAACGGCAGGTCGAACAGCAGGTTCAGTGCGATGGCTCCGCCGACGACCTCGGCCAGGTCGGTCGCGATCGCGATCGCCTCGGCCTGCAGCCAGTAGGCATAACGCGCGGGCCGTGGCAGACGATCGCCCATCTGGCGCGCGAGGGACCGCTGGGTCACGATGCCGAGCTTCGCCGACAGGTACTGCACCAACACCGCCATGACGTTGGCCAGCACCACGACCCACACCAGCGTGTAGCCGAACCGGGCGCCCGCCGTGACGTTGGTGGCGACATTGCCCGGGTCGACATACGCCACCGCCGCGATGAACGCGGGGCCCAACAGGGCGGCGCGACGGAACGGGCGAGGCGAGCGCACGAGGACGATCATGCCGTCAACTGACGCCGACGATCACAGCGGAGGTGCACCGGCAGCCACGATTCGCTGCGGCGCGAGGTGGATCGAGGCCCTGCTCAGCTCTCGACGTCGTGGCCAGGTCGTATCGGCGTGGCCGCCATCGCTGAACTCCATGAGAACAAGGACCCCGCAGCGGCGACGAAGAACCCAGCGCCGAGAACTCCCATCAGAGCCTGCCCTGCGAGCGGCATCTCGTCGATATCGCCCAGGAACGATTGCAAGACCATGGAGCTCAGAGCCAGGGCCCCTAAGAGTGCCAACCAGCGCCGCGTGGTCCGCATGCGTTCCCAGGCCCACTCGTCCTCGGGCGTCGGTCGTTCGAAGAGTCTGGCCACACGGTGAGCACCGCGCCGCGTCACGACGACGGTCACTACCGACACCGCCGTCAACGTGCCGTACGCCAGCGCACGAGCCTCGCCGTGAACGGTCAACTGAACGGTCCAGATCGAGGACAGCAGCGCCATCGCCGCGGGGAACGCGCCCCGGAACGGCGATCGCAACGAGTTCAAGTATTCGATGCGCTGGGTCTGATCGAGCCGGCGAATTTTGGCCACCGTCGCGGCTGAGGTGACATGCCAGGCGCCGAGCAGGGAGAGCGCCACCAGGCAACTCCAGAAGATCAGATGTCCCACGCGTCCTCCGCTCTCGCGTCGACACAGTAGCGCGTGGGACCGTCATCGATCTCGGGTCCTGACCGGCTGCCCGAACCGGGCCTCCGGCCATCCCCGCGCCCACCGCGCGACGGCACGCACCACGGGATCGGGATCGTTATCGAGAGGAGCAGTCCGAGACTCGAGGAGGGGCGAGAAGATCCAGATCCCCTGACCTTTCCCACGAGGTCGCGGACCCCACCGATCGCGGTGGGCGCCGACACGACGAAGCCCCCGTCCGTCCGGACGGGGGCTTCGTAGCGGGCCGAGCTCAGAGATCGCCGGTCTTGTCCTCGATGGCGTCCTGAGCGGCGTCGATCTTGTCGGAGAACTTGCCGCCGGTCTTGTCGTCGATGAAGTCGCCCGCCTTCTCGACGATGTCGTCGACCTTGTCCTCGTTCTGGTTGATCGCGTCCCTGGCCTTGTCGAAGATGCCCATGAGAACCCCCTGGTCGTTGAGTCGATATGACGCGGCAAGTCTGTCGCGCCCGGCTCCTGGACACAACCGTCCAGGGGCATCGCGATCAGCGCGGACCGCTGCGCGCATTCGACCGGGGCCGGCGGCGGCGCTGCTGAGTACCGGGTCGGGGTCCACCCGACCGCGGGCCGTTCTGCTGACGAGCTGGCTGACGATCCTGGCGCGTGGCGGGCCGCGGCGCCTCGGTGCCCGACGTCGACAACGATGCAACCGTCATCGGGGACGGCGCGGTGTCGGCATGGTGATGGCGGGCCGTGACGCCGGCCTTGCGCTGCAGCTTCATCACATCGTCGAGCGCCTCGGGCGTGGTCATCGTGACGACCGATCCGGACTCGCCCGCGCGGGCCGTACGTCCCGAACGGTGCAGGTAGGCCTTGTGCTCGGCCGGCGCGTCGTAGTGCACGACCAGGCCGATGCCGTCGACGTGGATGCCCCGGGCCGCGACATCGGTGGCCACGATCACGGTCGCTTCGCCCCGGGTGAACCGCGCGAGATTGCGCTCACGGTGTTTCTGCGACAGATCGCCGTGCATGTCGACCGCCGCGATGCCCTTCTGCGACAGCTGGCGCGCCAGCCGGGTCGCACCCCTGCGCGTGCGGGTGAAGACGATCGACCGCGGATTGGCGCTGAGCAGGGCCCGCACGGTCGCGGTCTTCTCGGTCGGTTCGCTGATCAGGACGTGGTGCTCCATCGTCTCGACCTGGTCGTCGACCTGATCGACCTCGAACAGCCGGTGGACCGGCAGGTGCCGCTTGACCAGCTTGTCGACGTCGCCGTCGAGCGTGGCCGACAGCAGCAGTCGCTGGCTGCCCTCCGGGGTGCGGGCGAGGAGCGCGTCGATCGGCTTGAAGAAGCCGAGATCGCACAGATGATCGGCCTCGTCGAGCACCGTGACCTCGATGTCGTCGAGCGTCACACAGCGCCGGTCGAGCAGATCGGTGAGCCGGCCGGGCGTGGCGATGACGATGTCGACACCGCCCTTCAGCACGTTGATCTGCTTGTTGATCGGCACCCCGCCGTAGATCGTGGTGTGCTTCAGGCCCATCTTCTGAGCCAACGGCATCAGCGCCGTGTGCACCTGGATCGCGAGTTCACGGGTCGGCAGCAGGATCAGGGCGCGGGGCGCCTTGGGGCGGCTGACACCGCCGGCGAGGCGCACCAGTACCGGCAACCCGAACGCGAGCGTCTTGCCCGAACCGGTCCGGGCTCGTCCGAGGACATTGCGGCCCTCGAGAGCGGCCGGGATGACGGCCTGCTGGATGGGACTGGGGTGGACGATCTCTTGTTGGGCGAGTTTGCGCACGAGCCCGTCGGGCAGGTCGAAGTCATGGAAAGTGGACAGCGCGCGGCTGTTGTCTTGCTGATTCACGGGTTCTCGTTACTGAAGAGTGCCCGCTTGCCAGAGACGCGATATCCGCGCTACATCGTCGGGCCAGAACTGCGCTGGAAGGGCGCGTTCACGTACGTCCATGCTATCAGCGACAGCCCCCGCGACCGGCACCGTCGAGGTGTGACTCCTGACTCGCTCGGGGTCACCTGTGGGCACGGAAATCACTGCATTCGGCCAGATCACTGCATCCGGGCTGCTGGGACGACCCGGACGCAGTGATCTGGCGCAAGGCAGTGAACTCGGTCCCCCGGAGGCGCGGAGTCTCAGACGAGCGTCAGGACCCCGAGTACGCCGAGTGCCACCGCGAGGGCGAGCGAGATCGAGATCAGCACGACATGCACCCGGAGGAACCTCGTCGGTCGGCCCTCGGCGTCGCGCGACCGCTCGTCGGCACGAATGCGGCGCAGGAACTGGGGCCAGATGAACAGGTTCCACGCCGCAGCGACGAGCAGCAGCACAGACCAGCCGACGGGGACATCCATGCTCGACATCCTGCCATTTCAGCCCGGACCGGAATCGCCGGCCGCATCCCGCGGTTGACTTCTCCCGTGACGACGACCTCGATCCGCCCACGGATCCATCCAGCCTGGTTCGTGGCCGCGGTGGCATTCGTCGCGTTGATCGGCGCCGCGGGGTTCCGGGCCGCACCGGGACCATTGATGGGGCCACTGCACGACGAGTTCGGCTGGTCGACGGCGTCGATGTCGCTGGCCGTCAGCATCAACCTGGTGCTCTACGGGCTGACCGCCCCGTTCGCGGCCGCCCTGATGGACACGTTCGGTATCCGGCGGGTCACGACGATCGCGCTGATCCTGGTGGCGCTGGGCAGCGGCCTGACGACCCTGGTCGCCGCGTCGTTCCAACTGCTCATCACGTGGGGTCTGCTGATCGGATTCGGCACGGGCTGCATGGCGCTGGCGTTCGCCGCGACGATCGCGACCCGGTGGTTCGATCAACGGCGCGGGCTCGTGATGGGCATCCTGACCGCGGGAGGCGCGACGGGGCAGCTGGTGTTCCTGCCGGTCGTCGCGGCGCTGGCCGAACACCAGGGCTGGCGCGTCGCATCGCTGGTCATCGGTGGATCGGCTCTCCTGGTGGCGCCTTTGGTCTGGTTCTTCGTCGGCAACTATCCCGAAGACAGGCGCCTTGCCCCGTACGGCGCCGCAGCCGGGTGGACACCACCGGTCCGGCACACCGGGGGCGGAGCGGCACGCGCCGTGGAGGCGCTGCGCTTCGCGTCGCGCCGCCCGGCCTTCTGGGCGCTCGCCACGGCGTTCGCGATCTGCGGCGCCACCACCAACGGCCTGGTCGGGATCCACTTCATCCCATCGGCTCACGACCACGGCATGAGCGAGACCACGGCGGCTTCTCTGTTGGCGGTGGTCGGGATCTTCGACATCGCGGGCACCATCTTCTCCGGCTGGTTGACCGACCGCTTCGATCCGCGGGTCCTGCTGACCGGCTACTACTTCTTCCGCGGAGCCGGCCTGCTCCTGCTGCCCACGCTGCTGGCCGACAGCGTGCACCCGAGCATCGTGCTGTTCGTCGTGGTCTACGGCCTGGACTGGGTCGCGACCGTGCCGCCGACCGTCGCGCTGTGTCAGGAGATCTTCGGCGACCGCGGGACCATCGTGTTCGGTTGGGTCTTCGCCGCCCACCAGCTCGGTGCGGCCACCGCCGCGTTCACGGCCGGGGTCGTACGCGATCAGACCGGCAGCTACACACTCGCCTGGGTCGGCGGCGCCAGCCTCTGCGTCCTCGCCGCCGCGTTGTCGTGGCTCATGGGCTCGCGACAATCCCGCCTCGCCCGCACGGCGGTTTCCCAACTTAAGTTGGGATCAGGTCTCGATCATGGGGAAGTTTCCCCATGATCGAGGCGGTTTCCCAACTTAAGTTGGGAAACCGCGGACGCAGTCACGCCGTCACGAACGCCTGGACCGCCGAGGCGAAGAAGCCGAGGCCGTCGGTGCCGGGGCCACAGAGGTCTTCGACGGCGTGCTCCGGATGTGGCATGAGCCCGACGACATTGCCGCGCTCATTCGTGATGCCGGCGATGTCGCGCAGCGAGCCGTTGGGATTGACGTCGACGTAGCGGAACACCACCCGGCCCTCGCCCTCGAGGCGATCGAGCGTGTCGGCGTCGGCGACGAATCCGCCCTCGCCGTTCTTCAGCGGGATCGTGATCTGCTGGCCCACCGAGTACGCCGACGTCCACGCGGTCGACGCGTTCTCGACCTGCAGCACCTGGTCGCGGCAGATGAACGTGCGGTGATCGTTGCGGATCAGCGCGCCCGGCAACAGGTGCGACTCGCACAGGATCTGGAATCCGTTGCAGATGCCCAGGACCGGCATCCCGCCCTGCGCCGCCGCCACCACCGCGGCCATGACCGGCGCGAAGCGGGCGATGGCGCCACAGCGCAGGTAGTCGCCGTAGCTGAAACCGCCGGGCAGGATCACGGCGTCGACACCGCGCAGATCGTGATCGCCGTGCCACAGCGCGACCGGCTCGCCGCCTGCGAGCCGAACCGCGCGCTGCGCGTCGGTGTCGTCGAGCGAACCCGGAAAGGTGACGACCCCGATCCTCATGACGCGTCGATCCGGACGGCGTAGTCCTCGATGACCGGATTGCTCAACAGCGTCTCGGCGATCTTCGCGACCTCAGCGAGCGTGGCGTCCGAGGTATCGGCGACCTCGAGTTCGAAGCGCTTGCCCTGGCGGACGTCGCTGACTCCGGAGAACCCAAGCCGCGGCAGCGCGCCGTGGACGGCCTTGCCCTGCGGGTCGAGGATCTCGGGCTTGGGCATGACGTCGACGATCACACGCGGCATGACTCGATCCTATCGGGCCGCCGCCCGCGGCGATCGCCGCGCCCACGAGTGGCGCAAACCTGTCCGCGAGTGGCGCAACCTGGCTGTCATTGACGACCGATCGCAGCAAACCTGCGCCACTCGCGGGGAAGGGGCTAGCTCAACTCACGCTTCAGGATCTTGCCGGTCGACGTCATCGGCAAGGCATCGACGATCTCGACGATGCGCGGGTACTTGTAGGCGGCGAACTGCTCCTTGCCCCACGCGACGAGCTCGTCGGGCGTGACCTCGGCTCCCGGCGCCGGAACGACGACCGCCTTGATCTCCTCGCCGTGCGACTCGTGCGGAACGCCGATGACCGCGACCAGCGACACCGCCGGGTGGGTCATCAGGACCTCTTCGAGTTCACGCGGGTACACGTTGTAGCCGCCGCGGATGATCATGTCCTTGGAGCGGTCGACGATGTAGTAGAAGCCGTCGGCGTCCTTCTTGCCCAGGTCGCCGGAGCGGAACCAACCGTCCTTGATCGCCTCATCAGTCGCATCGGGCCGCTGGTAGTAGCCCTTCATGATGTTGTGGCCCTTGATCGCGATCTCGCCGATCGCGTCTGGGTCGTCGGGCACATCGCTCCAGTCGTCGTTGATGAGCTTCATCTCGACGCCCGGGATCGGCGTGCCGATCGAGCCGACGCGCACCGGCTGACCCCACGGCGCGAACGACGCGACGGGCGACGTCTCGCTCAGGCCGTAGCCCTCGAGGATCGTGACGCCGAAGCGCTCCTCGAAGTTCTTGTGCACCTCGCCCGGCAGCGCCGAGCCGCCGGCCGCTGCGACGCGCAGATTCGCCGCGAGCTTCGACACGTCGACACCCTCTTCCAATGCGCCCAACAGTCCCCAGTACATCGTCGGCACACCGGCGAAGAACGTGACGTCATTGGCCAGCATCAGTTGCAGCGCCGCCTGCGGCTCGAAGCGGGGCAGCATCACGACGGTGCCGCCGTACGCGATCGCGCCGTTCTGGATCACGGTCTGGCCGAACGAGTGGAACAACGGCAGCACGCACAGGTACGTGTCGGGGTTCGTCTCGTCGGCATTGAACAGCGCCGCGCCGCTGAGGGCGTTGTCGCGCATGTTGCGGTGCCGCAGCTCGGCGCCCTTGGGCTGACCGGTGGTGCCCGACGTGTAGAGGATGACCGCGGTGTCGTCGTCATCGACATCGACCGTCTCGAACACCGGCGACTGCTCGGCGACGAGCGGCGCGTAGTACTCCGGCGGCTCGAGTGGTGCCGGGGCCGACGAGTCGAGCTTGATCAGGAAGAAGTGCTCGCAGCCCGGCGTCTCGTTGAAGCCGGCCCACGCGGCGTCGCCGATCGGCAGATCCGCGCTGCCCTCGAACGCGAAGTAGGCCTTCGCATCGGAGTCGTCCAGGTGGTAGGCGACCTCGCGCGGCTTCAGCAGCACGTTGAGCGGCACGACGGTGGCACCGGCCTTGAGAATGCCGTAGTAGATGATCGTGAAGTACGGCAGGTTCGGGCACGACAGCGCCACCTTGTCGCCGGGCTGGATGCCACGCGAGACCAGCAGGTTCGCGACCTGATTGGACGCGCCTGCCAGCTGGGCATAGCTCAGACGGGTGTCGCCGAAGACGATCGCCTCGCGCTCGGGGTACTTCGCGGTGGTCTGGTCCAGCAGTGCGGCGAGGTTCGTCACGACGTCTCCTAGTCGAGTGTGATGTCAGGAGTCACGGTAGCGGTTCACCGCGGTCCCGCGCCTGGTCAGGCAAACAGGATCGGCGTGACGAGAGGCGCCTTCCGTACGCAGCGGGGTCAGCACCCGTCGCGCATGAGCCCCGGCTTGTCGCCGCGGGTGACCTCCATGAAGGTGACCCTCGAAGTCTCGTCGACCTGGGCCGGCGCCTGATCGAACAGCAGCCCGAGCCAGCGGTCGCCGTCCTGGACGAACACACCGCTCTGGCCGTAGCCGGCCTCCTCGGGCGCCGACACGCTGGTGCCGTAGGCCTCGCGCACGGTGCTCAACCGGTCGCCGATCCGGATGTCGTGGTCCGTCGGATAGGTGCCGCGGCTGACCCCCATCGACACGACCTTGCCCGCGTTGTCGGTGAAGAGGTCGAGCGCCGCGTGAGCCTGGTCGGACTTCCAGCGGTAGAAGGTGCCGTCGCAGATGTTCTCGCGCTCGGTGTCGCGCACGATCAATCCCGTGGCCAAGGCCTGCTGGCTGGTCATGCCGATCGCGATCGCGCCGATGCGGCCAGGGCTGATGACCAGGCTCTGCGACGACACCGGCGGCGCGACGACCGACGTCTTCGGTGTGACCGGAGTCTTCTTGGTCGGGGTGGGGGTCGGGCTCGAGGCGGTGTCGGACGGCGTCGTCGTGTGCGCCTCGGCGGGGCCGTCGTTCAGCTGGTGGATCAGCAAGCCGACCCCGGCCCCGGCGATGATGCTGAGCGCGACCAGCGCGGCTGCGATCCTGCGGTTCATGGCATCTCCTCGGCCACCCCGGCGGCGGCCCTCGTGGAGTCTGATGCGCCCCAGAGCCCGAAAGTTGTCATCGGCCCAGGCGCTCGCGCACGAATCCCCGGGCCGTGTGGATCCGCGCCTTGACGGTACCCAGCGGTGCTCCGGTGGCCTGCGCGATGTCGTCGTACGGCAGGCCGCCCAGATCCCGCATCACGAAGGCCTCTACCGTCTCCGGATGAGAGACCTCGAGGGCCTCCACGGCCTCGAGCACGTCGAGCCGAGTGCCCGCGACGACGCTCGTGCGGGCCGGATCGATCACGTCGGGCGTGACATCGAGGCCGCGCTCGGCGAACCGGTGTCGCAGCGCTCGGTACGTCATGCGCGCCTGGTTCGCAGCCACGACATTGACCCAGCCCCCGAACGATCCGCGACCCGCATAGCTGTCGAGGCGGGTCGCGATCGCCAGCAGGGCGTCCTGGGTCGCCTCCTCGGCGTCCTGCGGATACGGCAGCATACGGCGGCAGCGACGCGCGACGAACGGCCGGACGGCGGCCAGCAGCTCTTCGAGCGCAGCCCGATCACCGGTGCGGGCCCGCTCGATCAGGGCCTCGTCGACCTCCATGGATCCTCCCCACCGATACTGGAACCACGATGCAGCAGATCGGACGTTACCGGCTCGAGTCGGTGCACGGGGTGGGTGCCTTCGCCACGGTGTGGCGCGGCCACGACCCCGAACTCGACGTGCCCGTCGCGGTCAAGGTGCTGGCCGACAACTGGGCCCACCATGCGGACGTCCGCGAGCGCTTCCTGGAGGAGGCCCGCCTGCTGCGACGCATCGACGATCCTCGGGTGGTGCGGGTGCACGACGTAGGCGTCGAGGACGACCGACCGTACTTCGTGATGGACTTCGTGCCCGCGGGCACCGTGGGTGACCTGGTCGGCCACCTCGACGCCGACCGTGCGATCGAGCTGGCTCGCGACTGCGCCCTGGCCGTCCAGTCGCTGCACGACCACGACGTGCTGCACCGTGATGTGAAGCCGTCGAACCTGTTGATCGACGCACGGGGCGCGGTGCTGGTCAGCGATCTGGGCAGTGCGAAGCGGCTGGCCGAGGCCAGCGGCGTCACCGTCACGACCGGCACCCCCGCGTACATGGCTCCCGAGCAGGCGTACGGACGATCGCTCGACGCTCGCACCGATGTCTACGCGCTCGGCGTGCTCAGCTATCAGCTGATCACGGGGCGGCTGCCGTTCGACGGGCCGCTCGGGCGCACGTCGTCCGATCGCATAGAACCCTCCGGCGCCGGCAGCGGTATCGACCGCGTCATCACGTCTGCTCTCGCCATCCGGCGCGACGACCGGCCGACCACCGCGCAGGCCCTCGCCGAAGCTCTCGCCTCGGGCGAGACCCGCACCGGGCGGGTGCCCGGATGGCTGGTGGCCCTGCTGATGGTCGTCGGGTTCACGTCGGCCGCCGTCGTCACCTGGTACCTGCGCTGATCCGGACGGGCACCGATCATGGTCAGAACGGCAGGCCGGTCAGCAGCTCGTACGCCTGCACGTAGCGGCTGTGAGTCTTCTCGACGATGTCGTCGGGCAGGGCAGGCGGCGGTGTGTCGCTCGTGCGATCCCAGCCGCTGTCCTCCGAGGTCAGCCAGTCGCGGACGAACTGCTTGTCGAACGAAGCCTGCGTGCGACCCGGCTGGTAGGTGTCGGCCGGCCAGAATCGCGACGAGTCGGGCGTGAGCACCTCATCGGCCAGCACGATGGTGCCGTCGGTCCGGCGACCGAACTCCAGCTTGGTGTCGGCCAGGATGATGCCGCGGTCGCGGGCGATCTGTTCGGCGCGCGCGTACACCTGCAAGGTCAGATCGCGCAGGGCTTCGGCGTCCTCACGGCCGATCGTGTCGACGACGTGATCGAACGAGACGTTCTCGTCGTGCTCCCCCAGCTCGGCCTTGGTGGCGGGCGTGAAGATCGGTTCGGGAAGTCGCGAACCGTCGACCAGGCCACCGGGCAACTCGACCCCGCAGACCGCGCCGCTCTCGCGGTAGTCGGCCAGGCCCGAGCCGGTCAGGTAGCCGCGCGCCACGCACTCGACCGGGAACATCTCCAGTCGCTCGCACACCAACGCGCGGCCCCGGACCCGCTCGGGTACCTGAGTACTGAGGACATGATTGGGCACCAGGTCGGCGAGCTGCTCGAACCACCACAGCGACATGCGCGTGAGGATCTCGCCCTTGTCGGGGATACCCGGGGTCAGCACGAAGTCGTACGCCGAGATGCGATCCGAGGCGACCATCAGCAGACGCCCCCCGCCGGAGGCGTCGGGTCCGACGGAGTCGTCCAGCGTATACAGGTCGCGGACCTTGCCCGAGTGCAGGTGCGTCGCACCAGGGATGTCGAGTGGCACGCCGTCAGCCTATCCGGCGCCTCGGGTCGGTCGTGGGGCCACTGGTGTCCCAGGTTTCACGCGCTAGCCGGTGAAACCTACGGTCAGAACAAATAGCTTCTTGTTGTTACCGCAGGTTTCACACGCCAGCGCGTGAAACCTGCAGGCCCCCGACCGGCCACGTCTCAACGGCCGAGTTCGTCCCACCAGGCAACGTGGTACAGCAGACTGGCGATCACCACGACGACCGCGACGACCAGACCGATGAAACGGTACTTGTCGACGTCCTTCACAAGATGGCGCCGGGTGAGTAGGCGGCCGCCTGCGGATGTGCGGCGGCGACCTGCTCGATGCGGGCGACGAGATCGGCGACCTGGCGGGTCGCGGCGCCCGTGAACTCCAACGGCGCGGCGACCAGGGACGCGAGATCGGCCTCGGTCAGGCCGAGGCGAGAGTCGGCACCGAGGCGCGCGAACAAGTCGTTCTCGGACAAACCCTTCTCGCGCATCTCCAGCGCCACGGAGACGGCGTGCTCCTTGATGGCCTCGTGCGCGGTCTCGCGCCCGACCCCATGCCGCACGGCGGCCATCAGGACCTTGGTGGTGGCCAGGAACGGCAGGTAGCGATCGAGTTCACGCTGGATCACGGCCGGGAACGCCCCGAACTCGTCGAGCACGGTCAGGAACGTCTCGAACAGACCATCGGCGGCATAGAACGCGTCAGGGAGCGCCACCCGGCGCACCACCGAACACGACACGTCACCCTCGTTCCACTGATCGCCGGCCAGCTCACCGACCATCGACGCGTACCCGCGCAGGATCACGGCGAGGCCGTTGACGCGCTCGCAGGAGCGCGTGTTCATCTTGTGCGGCATCGCGCTGGAACCGACCTGGCCGGGCTTGAAGCCTTCGGTGACCAGTTCGATGCCGGCCATCAGGCGGATCGTGGTGGCCAGATTCGACGGCGCGGCCACCAGCTGCACCAGGGCCGTCACGACTTCGTAGTCCAACGACCGCGGATAGACCTGGCCGACGCTGGTGAGCACATGCTCGAAGCCGAGGTGCTCGGCGACACGGCGTTCGAGTTCGGCGAGCCGCTCGGCGTCGCCGCCCAACAGGTCCAGCTGGTCCTGGGACGTACCGACCGGGCCCTTGATGCCACGCAACGGATACCGGGCCAGGAGCTCCTCGACCCGCGCCAGGGCCACCAGCAGCTCGTCGGCGACGGTCGCGAAGCGCTTGCCCAGCGTGGTGGCCTGCGCCGCCACATTGTGGCTACGACCCGCCATGACCAGTTCGGCGTGCTCGGCGGCCAGCCGGCCCAGCCGGACCAGGGTCGCGATGCCGCGGTCACGCAGGATCTCCAGGGACTCACGGACCTGCAACTGCTCGACGTTCTCGGTCAGGTCGCGCGACGTCATGCCCTTGTGGATGTGCTCGCTGCCGGCCAGGGCGGCGAACTCCTCGATACGCGCCTTGACGTCGTGCCGGGTCACTTTCTCCCGGGCCGCGATGGAAGCCAGGTCGACCTGGTCGACGACCGCCTCGTACGCCTCGATGACACCGTCGGGCGTCTCGACACCCAGATCGCGCTGCGCCTTCAGCACCGCGATCCAGAGCCTCCGCTCCAGGACGATCTTGTGCTCAGGCGACCAGATGCGGGACAGCTGGGCGGAGGCGTATCGCGTGGCGAGAACGTTGGGTGTCACGCCTCTATTGTCCCTTCCGCTGCCTTGAGCGCGATATCGGTGCGATGCTGCGCCCCCTCGAAGTCGATGGCGTCGACTCCGGCGTACGCGCGCTCGCGCGCCTGACTCAGATCGGCGCCCACCGCCGTGACCGCCAGGACGCGGCCACCGGCGGTGATCAGACGCCCGTCGGCGTCGGTCGCGGTGCCCGCATGGATCACATCGACACCCTCGATGGCATCGGCTGCTTCGACACCCGTGATGACATCGCCCTTGCTGCTGGACGCGGGATAGCCCGCGGACGCCATGACGACGGTGACGGCGGCGCCGTCGTGCCATTGCGGCAGCCCGACCTCGGCGAGGGTGCCCGTGGCCGCCCCGAGCAGCAACGCCGACAACGGTGTGCGCAGCAGTGCCATCAGGACCTGCGTCTCGGGATCGCCGAAGCGCGCATTGAACTCCACGACGCGCACGCCGCGTGAGGTCAGGGCCAGGCCCGCATAGAGCAGCCCTTGGAACGGCGTGCCACGACGCGCCATCTCCTGGACCGTGGGCACCAGCACCCGCCGCGAGACGTCGGCGACCAGGTCGTCGGGCGCCCAGGCCAACGGCGTGTAGGCACCCATGCCCCCCGTGTTCGGTCCTTCGTCGCCGTCGAGAGCGCGCTTGAAATCCTGGGCCGGCTGCAGCGGCAGGACCGTCTGGCCGTCGGTGATCGCGAACAACGACACCTCGGGGCCGTCGAGGAACTCCTCGATCACGACCCGGTCGCACGACGCTGCATGCGCCGCGGCTTCGTCGCGATCGTCGGTGACCACGACACCCTTGCCCGCCGCCAGAGCGTCGTCCTTGACGACGTAGGGCGGGCCGAACGCGTCGAGGGCCGCCGAGATCTCATCGGCCGTGGTGCACACGCGAGCCATCGCGGTCGGCACCTCGGCGGCGGCCATGACCTGCTTGGCGAACGCCTTGGACCCCTCGAGCTGAGCTGCCGCGGCGCTCGGCCCGAAGCAGGCGATGCCCGCTGCGCGCACGGCGTCGGCGACGCCGGCGACCA
>Ga0182737_1001442_pt1 | contig 23336 bp, 16 predicted proteins | sample eDN5th30CBELigOP_FD_128878 | JGI IMG/M metagenome (GOLD analysis project Ga0182737, IMG submission 128878) | Enriched Organic Plus compost microbial communities from Emeryville, California, USA - eDNA 5th pass 30_C BE-Lig OP (version 2) (version 2) ...
TGAACAACAACGGCACGCTGGACAGCAGCGAGCCCCGCCTGGCCGGCGTCACGTTGGAACTGCTCGATGCCAACGGCAACGGCACGGGCATCTTCGCCACCACCGACTCCAACGGCTTCTACCGGTTTGAGAACCTCGCGCCGGGCACTTACGGCGTGCGGCAAGTCTCGCAGCCGGCTGGCTGGTACGACGGTCTGGACAGTGCGGGCAACGCCGGCGGCTCGGCTCAAAACCCGGGCGACAAGATCACCGGCGCGACGCTGGTGGGCGGCCAGCACGCCACCGACTACAACTTTGGTGAGTTGCCGCCGTCGAGCCTCTCCGGCTATGTCTACGGCGACCTGAACAACAACGGCGTTAAGAACGCCGGCGAGCAGGGCATTGCCGGCGTCACGATGGAACTCCGCGATGCCAATGGCAACGTGGTCGCCACCACCGTGACCGACGACAATGGCTACTACCAGTTCGACAACCTGGCGCCTGGCACGTACAGCGTGCATCAGGTCGCTCAGCCTGCCGGCTGGTACGACGGCAAGGATACCGCTGGCAGCCATGGCGGCTCGGCCCACAATCCGGGCGACAAGATCACCAACGTCAACCTGCCGCATGGCGTGCACGCCACCAACTACAACTTTGGTGAACTGCCGCCGGGCAGCATCGCCGGCTCAGTATTCCGCGACGACAACGGCGACGGCGTGCAGGGCCCCGGCGAGCAGTCCATCGCCAACGTCAAGATCGAGCTGCTGAACCAGAACGGTGACGTGGTCGCCACGACCTACACCGACGCCAATGGCAAGTTCAAGTTCGAGAACGTGCCGCCGGGCGTGTACAGCCTGCGTGAAACGCAGCCGACCGGCTACTACGACAGCAAGGACTACGCCGGTTCGGTGGGCGGCAACGCTCATAACCCGGGCGACCTGATCAGCGACATCAACCTGGCGGCCGGACAGCATGCCGTAAACTACCGCTTCACCGAAGTGGGGCCGGGCAGCATCTCCGGTTACGTCTTCCAGGACGGCCCGCCGGTGGTGATCGGTCAGGGCCAGACGCCCGATCTGATCTACCTGCAGGGCCAGCGCAATGGTCTGTTCACGCCGGACGACACGCCCCTGGCTGGTGTGCAACTGTTCCTGGCCGACGCCCAGGGCAACCTGCTTCGCGATTCCAATGGCAACCTGATCACCACGTTCACCGACGCCAACGGTTTCTACCGGTTCACCGGCTTGGCGCCCGGAACGTATACGATCATCCAGGTGCAGCCCAAGGGCTTCTACGACGGTATTGATACGCCGGGTACCACCGGCGGTGTGGCGGCCAACTTCGGCAACGAAGGGCATCCGGCCCTGTCCGGCCTCAGTCACAATTACGACGTGATTGCCGTCGTGACCGTGGTGGGTTCGCGGGAGTCGCAGTTCAACAATTTCAGCGAAATCGCGGTGACGCAGGCGCCCGTCTTGCCGCCTCCGCCCAACGATCCGATTCCGCCGACGCAGTGGCCGGGACCGCGCGATCTGCCGTTCTTCGGCCAGGTGCCGGTGGTGCCCGGGGCGCAAGTCGTGTCGGCGCCGTTCCACAACTTGGACCTGTTCTTCGGAACGGGCGCTACGGCGCGGTCTTCGGCCTTCAGTTGGCACCTCAGCGTGATCGACGCCGGTAACCCGCGCGGCGGCAACCTCGACGGCGAATCGCTGGTTTCGGTCGCAGAAGCCCGACTCGACGTGTTCACCAGTGCCCACAAGCAAGAGCTGCGTAACGGCCACTTCATCCTGCCGAAGGAAGGTGTGGGCGAGGACGAAGTGCTCAACTTCGGCCGCGAAGGCGCGATCCCGATCGCCGGCGACTTCAACGGCGACGGCACTGCTGAGGTCGGCGTGTTCGTGGCCGGCAACTGGTACATCGATCTCAACGGCAACGGCGTCTGGGACGACGGCGACTTGTGGGCCAAGCTGGGCGACGCCGGCGACCTGCCGGTGGTGGGCGACTGGGACGGCGACGGCAAGGACGACATCGGCATCTTCGGTCCGGAATGGGCCGGCGACCCGAAGGCGGTGATGTCTGAACCCGGTCTGCCCGACCGTCAGAACGAAACCCAAGGTGCCCGCAAGAACATGCCTCCGCGGCCGCACGATACGGCACTGGGCCATCGAACGCTCAAGCGTACTGCCAATGGCGAAGTGCGCACCGACGTGATCGACCACGTGTTCTACTTCGGCGGCTCGGGCGATATCCCGGTGTCGGGCGACTGGAACGGTGACGGCGTGGACACCATCGGCGTGTTCATGAACGGCACCTGGATCCTGGACGACAACGGCGACGGCCGTTGGTTGCCCGGCGAAACCATGGTCGAACTAGGCCAGGCGGGCGACCGCCCGGTGGTGGGCGACTTTAATGGCGATGGCGTGGCCGACCTGGGCGTCTTCCGCGATGGCAAGTGGATGATCGACATCAACGGCAACCGCACCTTCGATCCGGAAGACTTGTACATCGAGTTTGGCCAGGCGGGCGACCTGCCTGTGGTGGCCGACTGGAACGGCGACGGCATCGACGAGGTGGGCGTGTATCGCCAGGGCGTCATCCAGCGGCCCGACCTGTAAACCGCTGGGTTTCGCTGGCCGCCGGCTGCGGTTGACCAGCCTGATGCCTTCATAGAACGATCAAGCCCTCTGTCTGGTGCGTTGCACTGGGCAGAGGGTTTTTCATTTCCGGTGACGCAATGGCTGGTCACCTTGGTAGCAAACCGCTTCGTTCACCGCGTACGCTGCCGGCATGTTACCGAATGCAACGTGACTACCCGGCAAAGGGATTCCCCTATCAGGACGGGTTCGTGTTTGGTGCAAGGTGCGCGCGAGCCGATCTATTACCGTGGTAATAAAGCGTTTGCACCAGGCACTTGTTTTGCGATGTGTCGCGCACTTTGAAACCGGTGTGGACCGCGCGGGGCCGCATCTGTCCCGCTTCAGCGCGACTGCTAGAATCACTCATGGCGGCTCTCCACGGAAACCGCTAAGGCTCCTGCCCCGCCTTAGTTTTCCGCGCGTGTGTGTTTCTGCCCAACACACTCGCTGGGAGAGCCGCCACCTTTGTCTGGGGCCAGGCAAGCGGTGGCCAATCAGGGGCTAACAGCCTGCTAAGTTGGGGCGCGATCACCGCTACCCTATGGTGTGCCCCCGCATGCCGCGGCGCGTGGAAATGCAGCCCGCGAAGCGTGCTTGACCACTAGGTGAGGGACTGGCCTACCGCGAGAATCTGCTCGGCATCGAGCACCAGGTTGTTCGCCTCAAACAGCCGCCGCACGCAGGCCTTGTGAATCTTCATCTTGAGGCCGCCAACCCCCAAAGCGCCATAGCACATGGCCCCGTTCTGTTCGACCGCTTTGTCGGTTGGCTTAATGCCTTCCAAGCCCACGGGCGGAACCGCGTTGAGGTCGATGGCCACCTTCAGGCTAGTAGCCTGCTGCCGAGCCTGAGCGGAGAGCAGTTGCGCTCCAGCGGCGCCTGCGGCGATCAGCACGCCTACGTCGGCGAGTGCGGCGAGGGCTTCTTCGTCGTTGCTCACCGCCACCGGTTCGAGCAGGTCAGCGGGAACGTGTTTGGCTAGCGATCGGCAGGCGGCTTCCGCGCGTTCCTGGCTCCGCGACGCTACGCGGACATAAGCTCCCAGACCCGCCAACAGCCTCGCCGCCCTCAAACCGACCGGCCCGGTTCCACCCAATACCAGGGCGGTGACATTAGCCACGTCGACGTGCTTCATGGTCGAAAGCACGGCAGCCGCGGCCGTGGTATTGGCGCCATTGGCATCGAGCATGACCGACACCCGCGGGCCAAAGAAGGTTTTCTCGACGGCCGCAAGCAGTTTCTCGCCATCGGCTACCTTCGAGCCGCCAATGAAGATCGCGGTGTGCTTCAGGTCGTCGCCGCCTCGTGTGAAGATCGCGCCGTACACCAGGTCGCGGACGTTATCGGGAGTAACGCTGCCATGCCGCAGCAGAAAATCCACGCCTGAATCGATCGCCACCACGGCATCGAACACGCTGGGCTGGGGATCGCTATCCAGTTGCAACAGAATCTTCGCTGGCTGGTTCACGGCGTTCTCCGGCGGATGGCCTTTGCGTTGAACACTCCCAATGCCGACGGCGTTGCCCGAGTCTTTCAGGCAGACGGGGGGCCAGCAGTATACCAATTAGGGCCAGACCGTGCCGGCTAACGAGTATTGCGCCTGCCGGTTATGCCGTGTTTGCGGAACCTGCAGGCATGGCACCCGGAAATGGGGTGTTGACGGAATCGTTGCGAAGAACGGCGCGCTAAGGGCATGCCGCTCGATCGCGCGCATCGTCAGGACCGACACCACCGCCGGTTCGCTGGATTCTGCCAGCACCGCGGCTCGATATGGAACAGGGACGAAGCCTGATTGCCGAGGAATGGCGCGCCGCCACCGGCAAGCTCAGCCGGCTTTTCCCCTCGTGCAGCCCATCCCCCTTCCGGCTTGACTCCCAGCGTGGAGGAATGTCGCCGTGAAACTGAACCGCAACCACTACTTTCTGATGGGGCTCGTATTCCTGTTTTTGGGATTACAGTTTCGCTTTGTCGAATCGATCGTGCTCAATCAGCCGACCTCGGAATTCCTGGCCAAGCGGCTAGGCACGCCGCAGGAGAATGCCACGTTTCGGCTGACCTCGCTGTTCCCGCGTGAAACCACTACCCCGCTGCGGACGGTCACGCCGCCCCGCTGGATCGGTTGGGCGCTGGTGTCGGTGGGAGCGGTGCTCATCTTGCATGCTCTGGCGATGCGCAAGCCAGATGGCGGCTAACGTCTCGGGTGCTGGTCGATGGCCCCGCGGATCGGTTACGATGGGCAACCTGCTGCTCTTGGTGGTTAGCACCCCAAGGGGGCGGCAGCGCGATCCGATTCCGCCGTGTGAGCGAGGCTTTGCTCTGCAATGACCATCTTCAAGAAGATCATCGACAAGGAAATCCCGGCCAAGATCGTCTACGAGGACGATCGCTGCCTGGCCTTTGAGGACATTGCCCCTCAGGCTCCCACACACGTCCTGGTGATCCCCAAGAAAGAGATCCCGTCGCTGGCGCATGCCACGGCCGAGGACGAGGCCCTGCTGGGGCACTTGATGCTGGTGGCCGCCAAGGTCGCGCAGGATCGCGGCCTGGACGGCGGTTTCCGCGTGGTCACCAACGCGGGCCCCGATGGCGGCCAATCGGTCGATCACCTGCACTTGCACGTGCTGGGTGGCCGCCAGCTCGCGTGGCCGCCGGGCTAGTTTGCTGAGCTGCCCAGCACGACGACTGGCGTCGTACCCATAAACCGGCCGATACGTGTAATCGATACACGCCACCCATTCGGAGTGTAGCACGGTCGCGGCACGGGTGTTTTTTGAAGCGCCCGGTGGATGTGTCTACCGATCTGGTGGGGATAATTTTCAGGAATTTTTGCGGTGCGTTTCGCACTTGCGCGGCGTGGAATGGTTGTTGGCGATGGCTGGCACGATTGTACGTTGCGAGGATTAGGCAAGGCCGGCAAGGCCGCTAGCGGCCGAACAGCTTGCCCGGCTCACGAAGTTTAAAAGCCTAAGACTGCACACGACTTTCGTTCCGGCGACCGCAAGCAGCTAGCCTAGGCAGGCTGGGCGAAACAGTCGCTTGACAGAGCCATTTCTGCGGGTTTAACTGTCTGAGGAAAGGCGGTGAAGCGACCCGATGTCCTTCCCTACACGCCGCCGAGTGCAACCTGATGCTGCAGTTTTGGGAGATTGTGCATGAAGAAGGCTGTTATGACCGTGATGGCGTTCATCGCCGTCGGGGGGGCTGCGTTCGCGATTCCGCCCTTCGGCAAAGAGTTCGAAGGCCTGTACGTGAAGCCCGGTAGCGAACTGGAAGCCAAGGTGAAAGAGGTGAAGTGCAACCTCTGCCACGAAGGCACCAAGAAGACCGACCGCAATGCCTACGGCAAGGCCCTGGACGAACTGCTGGACAAGAAGGAAGACGCCAAGAACGGCGAGAAGATTCGCCAGGCCCTTGAGACCGTCGCCAAGATGCCCTCGAATGGTCCGGGTTCCCCGACCTTCGGCGAGCTGATCCAGCAGGGCAAGCTGCCCGCCGGCAACTAACTGCCGAGCCGATCAGGCCAACAAGCAGACAAAAAGGCCGCGGACGATCACTCGTCCGCGGCCTTTGTTTTTTGGTTCGGGTCAAACAGCACGCTGCATCGCCTACGTGCGTTGCAATCAGGCTTCGCTGGCTTCTGCCTCCGGCACGTCTTGCTCGATCAGCGAGGCTAAAGCCGCCCGCAGTTCCTTGAGCTTCAGCGGCATGTGCAGGATCTTGCGGATCTCAGAAGCTTGCGCTGCCTTCTCCCATTTGCGGTGCGCTTCGCCCAGCATGAGAATGGCCCGCATGTTGCGGCTGAAGTCCTGTTCGGCCAGCCGGTTGAACGCATCGAGGGCTGGGCGGCCGATCTCAGGCGTGCTGAAGATCATGCAATCGACCAGCTTGGGATTCTCTTCGAGCCGGGCCAGGGCACGTTCCGGATCGATCGTCACCAGAACGCGGAAGCCGCTGCGCTTCAAACCTTCGCGCAGGGCGTTTTGCATCTCGACGTTGCTCTCGACCACCATCACCGAATGGCTGGCTTCCACGGTATCGGAGCCGACGCGGATACTCGTTTCGCGGTTGCCCAGCCGCTCGGCAGCCCGTCGCAATTCCATCAGCATCTCGGCCGGCCGCTGGTAACGCTGGGTCGGATTGAGGGCCATGGAACGCACCAGGATCTGCAGCAGCGGGTCGGGCACGCCGGGAGCCTGGTGTGGCGGGGCCACGTTCAGGAATCGGCTGGGAGCGCCGCGGGCGATGCGATCCTTAGTCTCAGTAAGTGGCGCCGTACCCGTGGTAATGTGGTACAGCATGCAGCCCAGGAAGAAGATATCGCTCCGCGGATCGTCTTTGGGCGCGCCGGTGGCTTTTTCCAAGCCGGCGTAATCGACGGTGCGGACCACTTCGCCCGGCTGCCGTGCCGCCAGGCCAAAGTCGGCAATCTTGGCGGTGCCGAGGCTGGAGACCAGCACGTTGGTCAGCTTGATGTCGCGGTGGCTGTAGCCGAGCTTGTGCGCGTAGGTGAGGCCGCTGAGCACATCGATCATGATCCGCGTGGCTTCGAGCGGTTCGAGCTTCTTGCGGATCTTCAGGAACTCGCGGAGGGTGTTTCCCTCGACAAATTCCATGGCGAACCAGTGGGCATCGCGCTCGGAGACCACGTCGTACACGTTCACGACATTGGGATGGCGCAGCTTCTGGCCGATTTCGCCTTCGCGCATGAATTGAGCAATGATCTGCTCGTTGTCGCTGTGCCGCGAGCGGAGCAGCTTCAACGCCACGTTGTCGCCGGCATCAGGCGATGAGCAGCGGTAGACGCGGGCGAACGTGCCCGCGCCACACATATACAGCACCTTGTATTTGCCGTAGTAGTATCCCTGCCGGTAGTCCTTGAGGACCCGGTCCAACTGCCAGTTGGTGAGCCAGTTTTGGCGCAGGCAATACTGCTGGACATCTTCGGCGCTGGGAATGCTCGAGACCTGAGACCGGATCTCCTGCAGCTGATTGCTGTCGAGCAGATTAACCTCCAGCAACCGTTGCAGAAGTTGTTCTCCGGACATTGGTGCCATCGAGGCGCACCCCAACGAGTGTGAATCCCCCCACTTGCGACCCGTGCCGGCCGCAGTCCTACCCATCCTAAGATGAACAATACCGCGCAGGCAACAGGTTCCGATCACCCCAGCGAAAACGCTTGACGGTAACCCGCCCGAAAGTGCTGGCCCTAGCTTGCCGTAACGGGCCATCTTGGCGCAGCGCGGAAAAATCGGCCAATTCCGATGGATCAGACCGCCTAATCGGAACGCTTAGTTCCGGGATGCATCCCCGGCCGCCGTTGGGGCACTGCTATGAACCATTCTTACCCGGGCATGCGAGGCAGCGGCCGCCTATCGTTGCAGCAATCGCTGCTGCGCCTTTAGGCGGCCAGGGTTTCTTAAGGGGCCAGATTAGCCGCTCTCAGCAACTTTGAATTTTCTTTAAATCCTTACCTCATGGGCTACTGCATCTAGCTCTTTGGTGCGGCTGCGACATCTTGGCATCGGGCTTGCTTTCAGGGCATGCGGGCGTGCGACGCGCTCCCAGCAGGACGGGCTTCGGCCCGCCTGCTGGGAGACCTTTTTCCCTCCCTTTCGCGTACGCCGCTCACCCTCCTTCTGGTCCTTCTGGTTCTGCTTCTCCCGTTGTGAGGCCAAGATGATTTTGTTGCGACGCGGTGGCCTAGGCGTATGGCCACGATGCTTGGGGTTGGCGTTATTGATGATGGCGGTTACCGGGCCAATGCCCGTGTGGGGACAAGAGGATGCCAACGCCCCGCCTGCTGTGGAGGCTGCCGCGGAACAAGTAGTTGTCGAAGCAGAGGAGGAGGTAGAGGCCGAACCTACTGCCGCAGGCGTCCTGGCTGACGTCGATGTGTTGTGGACGTGCCTGGCTGCTTTTCTTGTGTTCTTCATGCAGGCTGGCTTCGCCCTGGTGGAAACGGGCTTCACGCGAGCCAAGAACGCCTGCAACATCGTCATGAAGAACGCGATGGACTTCTCCATCGGCACGCTGGCCTTCTGGATGGTCGGTTTCGGCCTGATGTTCGGAGCCAGCAGCGGCTGGATCGGTACCAGCGGCTTCTTCTATGAAGGTGGTTTCACCGAGGCTACGACCACGGAATCCGGTGAGGTCGTGCTGGGTGAGCCGGTGCCCTTTGACTGGGCTTTCTTGATCTTCCAGACCGTGTTTGCTGCCACGGCCGCCACGATTGTTTCGGGTGCCATGGCTGAACGTACGAAGTTCACCGCTTACATGGTCTACTCGTTGCTCATTACCGTCATTGTTTACCCGATCTTCGGTAGCTGGTGCTGGAATGGCCTGGTCGGTGGCACCGGCTCCGGCTGGCTCGAAGGCAAAGGGTTCTTGGACTTCGCCGGTTCGACCGTGGTGCACTCCGTTGGTGCCTGGTGCGCCCTGGCGGGTGCCATCGTGGTCGGTCCCCGTCTCGGCAAGTACGGTCCGAATGGCAAGGTCAACGCGATCCCCGGTCACAACATTCCGCTGGCCGCGCTGGGCGTGTTCATCCTCTGGTTGGGGTGGTTCGGCTTTAACCCTGGTAGCACCACGGCCGTTGGCGGCGGTGACTTCGCCAAGATCGCGGTGACGACGAACATGGCGGCGGTCTCCGGTGCGGTGGCTTCGATGTTCATCAGCTGGGCGATGTTCAAGAAGCCGGATCCCTCGATCACGCTCAACGGTGCCTTGGCGGGCCTGGTCTCGATCACTGCCGGTTGCGACATCATGTCGCCGGGCTTCGCGGCCCTGACCGGTGCGATCGGCGGCGTGCTGGTGGTGCTGGCGGTTCTGTTCTTCGATCGGATTCGGATCGATGATCCTGTCGGTGCGATCTCCGTCCACGGCGTGTGCGGTGCCTGGGGCACCCTGGCCATCGGCCTGTGGGGTAATGAAGTCGGCCTGTTCTTCGGCTTCGGCGCCGAGCAGCTCGGCATCCAAGCCCTGGGCGTGGGGGCCGGCTTTGCCTGGGCCTTCACCGCCAGCCTGATCATCTTCCTGGCGATCAAGTACACGATCGGACTGCGTGTGAGCCAAGAGGAAGAAATCCAAGGACTGGATATCAACGAGCACGGCATGTACGCCTATCCGGTGCCGCTGGTGGTCGACCCGGTGGTCAGCGGTGCTGCCCCCAGCGGATCGGCCGTGGCAGGCATGTCGCCTGCCGCCAAGCCGGCCGTCGAGGGTGCGTAGTACTGTCACTGCTCGTTAGCTGAAACATTGCTGGCCTTGCCTTGGGCCAGAAGGGAGCCCCGGGGGCTTGGGCAGGTAATCCGCCTTGCCTGTCCAGGCCCGGGGCGTCGCCTTTGGTACCTGTCTGAAACGCGGGTTGCCTTGGCCGACTAGCGCCGAGGCAGTTCAGGTCCCCCGGCGGTTGCTGCGATAGCCGCAGGACGCAGGCAAGCAGTCAAGGCAATCGCCCCCGCGACATCGGCTTGTGATCGCTGACAGGCAGGGCTAATATCACAGCTGGTTGCGACAAGATCGGCGCAACCCTTCATGGGAGACCGACATGAAACTGATCATCGCCATCATCCAGCCTTCGAAGCTGGAATCGGTTAAAGCCGCCCTCACTGATGTCGAAGTGTTCCGACTCACCGTGTTGGACGTGCAAGGCTTCGGCCGCCAGAAAGGCCACACCGAGGTGTACCGCGGCCACGAGTTCACGGTGAATCTGCTGCGGAAGGTGGAGCTGCAGATTGCGGTCAACGACGAGTTCGTCCAGCCTACGGTCGACGCCATCATTCGTGGCGGCCGCACTGGCGAGAAGGGCGAGATCGGCGACGGCAAGATTTTCGTGCTGCCGCTAGAAGACTGTATTCGCATCCGCACTGGCGAACGAGGGCCAGAGGCCATCTAACCGTCGCCAGGCGATGCGGCCCCGAGAAGCGGCGGCCGGCAAGCGGTGCGATCCGCAAACCTGGCAGCCGCTGCCACAACGAGCAACCGGGAAGCTGGAGGCTTCCTCAAACGGACGCAGGATGTGCCCACTGGAACGGTCGACTTGCCCAGCCGCTGGCGAGTCGACCGTTCCTTTTTTGCGCGCCAATTGGGTTCAGATGCGCGCACAAAAAAACCGCCTTGTCAGGCGGTTAGCTGGTGAAGTCACCAGATTAGGAGCAGTGCCGGAGAGAGGACTCGAACCTCCACGCCCTAACGGGCACTAGGTCCTGAACCTAGCGCGTCTGCCAATTCCGCCACTCCGGCTTGCGGCTGGACGAGTAAATATATCCTAGCCGTTGTTTCGTGCAAGTGGTACATCGGCCAGAAAAATCTCGTCCATGAACAACATTGGGCCCGGTCGCTTTTTTCTTTTCGCGACGGGGTTTCCGGGGGCTGCCGATCCCCCCGCGGCCGGGATCTGTCGTAAGCGGCTTTAGCCAGAATCGGCCTTGCCAAGGGGGCCGCCGGCCAGTACAAGGACGCCCCCTTTCCCGCGTAGCCGAGTATTCCCCGTCCGACCCCAATCGCGCGGCGGCAACCGACCCGTTGCCGCTGCCACAGCCTGGGGGGATCACTTGGCAAGTCAGCAATTCAAGTTGACGTGATGATGGCCGACGGTGCCGCGTGCGCTCTGTCCGGTGGCGCTCCCCGCAATGGGTGAGCCATGCCGCTGGCAGCGTGGCAATTGCCCGTCGGGCATCCCAGATGGCTCTATACCTTCAGGATTTTCAACGCGCGGGAGGCACCGTCTATGCGACGGTTCATCATTTGGGCAGGTTTCACAGGTTTCGTTCTGGCTGGAGCTGCTCAGCTCGATGCTCAGGAGCCGTGGCGCCCTGAGTGGAAGGCGCGGCGTGCCCAGGCCGAACTTCCGGTGCCGGGCCCTCAGCCGGAAACCACCTACGTGGTGCCCGGCCCCGAATCCTATGAAGGCGGCTCCCCGGAATCCGTCAGTCAGCGGATGAGCGCGCTGCAGGCCGAGCTGAATATGCTCCGCCAGCAAATGCGTGGGCAAATGGCCGCGCCTCCGGGTGCGATGCCGATGCCCGGCGAGATCATTTACGAAGGCGAGATGCCTTATGGCGCCGGCGAAGGTCCCTATGACGGCCACGTGGCCGGGGCCCAGTGCTGCATGGTGACGCCCGGCGGCTGCTGCGGCGACACGTGCGGGCCGCTCAGCTTTGGGGCCGACGGCATCTTTTTGCACCCCAGCGTGGTGGGCAACCAGGCGTTCGTGATCAGCACGCCCACGACCAGCATCGGCAGTGCCGATCAAGGCGTGGCGTTCGACTGGGACACCGAGGCCTCGTACCGCGTCTGGGTTGCCTTGAAGGATTGCGATCGCAACGGCATCCGCGGTTCGTTCTGGCGGTTTGAGAACAGTATCAGCGAGTTCGCAACCCTGGAGCCCAATCAAACGGCGTTCGCCCAGGTGACCGTGCCCGGCAACTTCCTGGAAATCGCCGCGTTCCCGGGCATGTCGATCGATGCTTCGCACCGGTTGGATCTGGCGGTGGTCGATCTGGAGATCGTCAAAGACATCCTCTGGCCCAAGGCCATGCTGACGCTGAGCGCCGGTTTGCGGTACGCCCGCAACGAGCAGAACTACGAAGTCGACGTGATTGACCTCGACGGCAACACGATCTCCTCGCTGCAGCACCTGCACCGGTTTGAAGGCGTGGGCCCGAGCATCGGGTTTGAGCTGCGGAAGTGCATCGGCTGCTGCGGCTTCTCGGTGTATCTGCGCAGCAAGGGTTCCGCCGTGTTCGGTCAGATGGATACGTCGGTCGAAGAAGTCGAGTTCGGCGTGCTAACCAACACGTACAACGGCGAAGGCTTCGACGAACCGCTGCTGATCGGTGAAGTGGGCTTCGGCATCCAGTACAGCTGGCACAAGCTTTGGCTGCGGGCTGGGTACGAGGCTCAGTACTGGATGAACGCCGGCAGTGCTTCCTCCACCGGCGGCGACCTGGGTTTGGTTGGTTTTGCGGCTTCGGCCGGCTTGGGCTTCTAGGCCGAGCGTGCTGAGGCAGGGCGAACTGGCGGCTGTGGCAAAGTGAAGCGGGGAAAATGGTCTTCCTATTCCCCGCGATCGCTACCGGCGGGCGCCCTAGATCCGGTAGGGATCGGACGGCACGCGGCGAACGATGCACAGCAAGCTGGCAGCGGCGGCGAAACCTCCGATGACGATCAGCAGGGCGGGTTCGAGTAGCAGCATCGCAGGACTGGCTCCGTGCAAGAGTGGGAGGAGGATGCTGCGAGATAATGCGACCCCCGTGCCACGGTGTGCCAATCGTCCGTAAACCCAAAACGTGAGCAAATTTCGCTGGTTTTGAATTGTTCCGGTAAACAATTGTTTGAACGCCGCTAACTAGGGTGGTGTCGGAATGATGGCGCGGGTGTGGCTGGAATGATTCGGAAAAGACGAGTTTTGGCGAACCAGCTTCCGATCGCCCGCTGAGAACTGGGCCTCAAATATAACAAGGCGGCTTGAACCGGTTGGTTCAAGCCGCCTGTTTGTTTTGGTTCGCTGGGCTTCCACATGCGTCGCGGCAAGTTCGAGGCGCCCCACCTAAACTTGCCGTCCGCCGGCAACCGGGTTACCAGGGCGCCCGGATGTAGTACACACCGAACTGACGCGTGTCGCTCGGCCAGTACGGGGTGGGCAGGTAGCCAGGCCGCGGGCTGGGAGCGACCACGGGCACGTACGACGGACCGGAGTACTGCGGATAGATCGGCGTGATCGTCGTGTTGCCGACGCCCCACGAGTAATTCGTCTGGTAGTTGGCTTGCGGCGGAACGACCAGGGCGACAGGCCGTCCCCACATGGTGTGGTAGTAGCCGTAATGCCAAGGGCCGCCGTACACGGTGTCGCCATCGGCCACTACGCCGCCTGAAACGGCACCTTGAACGGCCGCGCCGTCTTGCACCGTGCCGCCGTTAACGGCGCCTTGCTGCACGGTGCCCTGCGGCGAAAACACTGCCGGGGGAGCGCTTTCCCCCACGTGCGCGCCAGGATGCTGGGCGCTTGCGAGGCCCGTCCAGCAGCAGGCGCAGCCCAACAGGGCGGTGAACAGGAATCGAGTCCGCTTCATGGTAGGAAAGCCTCGTGGATTAGTACCAGTGGATGGTCGTGATGGTGCTGCCGCCATCGCCGTGATCGCGGTAGTAACGCCGGCTGCGGAACCGCCACATCCACTCGTGCGGCGCCATCGGCCCATAGCTGATCCAGGTATAGCCCACGTATTCGGGGATCGGTCGTGGGCTCATGTACAACCGGGGCGGGTAGGGTTCCGCGCCTCCGGGCGGGTAGTAGTAATTGTAGGTCAGCGGCGGGATCCCCTGCGGGACCGGGCCTACGCCGGCTTCGACAACCTCCTGGGCCGAAGCCGTCCCGCAGACTGCCAGGCTGATGCCAGCCACCAGCGGGAGAACGAGTTTTCGAACCATGACCTTCGCTCCTGTCGGAAATGGTGTCTGCGAGCGGGATCGGAACAGCCGTGCGGACGGCGTTGGACAAGCTGGTCGCAGCAGCGGACATCGCGAAACTGACCAGGGACCGTGAGTCCGGTGCGACCGGCCCTGCGCTCCTTCCTCCAACGCGGGCCGCGGCCGAAACTGCGTGGCGAGCCACTTGGGATCGTGGGGCTGTTGCCGGCAGTCGGCGTGCTATCAAATGTTTCGACCGAGCATCTGGAGCGGCTTAGTGTTTGTGGCGCGGAAGCGCCTTTTGCTACGGTTGTAGGCCGTATAAAGCGAACCCACCTGGGATCGCTGCGGCATAACCGGTAGAATCGGTACGGGGATTAAAGGCGGATTCCGCCCCACGGCAACGTGCCTTGCGGCCCGATTTGCGTTGCCTGGGGGCCTTGTTCATACCCTGCCGGCTACGGCTGCCCGCAGGGCCGGTTTTCGCCGCGGCTGGGCGACAATGCCCCGCCCACGTAGTAGATTGGTGCCCCCTGGCGCGTGTGCCCCGCGAGAGCTCGCAGCAGTGGCTGCGGTATGCTCTGGCCAAGCCGTACAGGCCCTACCAACCGCACCGCCATTGCATCCGACATCAAGCGTACGCATTGCCATAGAGGAGTGATTGTCTTGGCGCGATCCCAAGAAGATCAAACCGCCCCGCGGCAGGAGGCCCCCGCTCCTTCGTCCAACGGCCACAGCAACGGGCGCGCGGCGAGCCCACCCCGCAAACGTGCGACCGCCGAAGCGATGGCGGCCAGCCAGCGCGATATTTCGGTGAGCGAGTTCTTCGCCAAGAACCGCCACCTGCTGGGTTTTGACAATCCGCGCAAGGCCCTGCTGACCACGGTCAAGGAAGCCGTCGACAACGCGATCGATGCCTGCGAGGAAGCCGGCATCCTGCCCGAGGTTTGGGTTTTCATCGAACCCACCACGCCCGGACGGTTCCGGGTCGGGATTCAGGACAACGGCCCCGGCATCGTCAAAAAGCAGATCCCGCTGATCTTCGGCAAGCTGCTTTACGGCTCGAAGTTCCATCGCCTGCGGATGAGCCGCGGCCAGCAGGGGATCGGCATCAGCGCGGCCGGCATGTACGGCGTGCTGACCACCGGCAAGCCGGTCAAAATCGCCTCAAAGACGGCGCCCAAGAAGCCGCTGCACTACTTCGAGATCCAGATCGATACCAAGAAGAACGTTCCCGAGATCCTCAATGGCAAAGGCGAAGGCGAGGATATCCATCTCGACGACAAGGCGGGCCTAGATCGACTCGCCAAGTTGGAGTTGGGCTGGGAAGAAAGCGTCGCCCACGGCACGCGCGTGGTGATCGAACTGGAAGCCCGGTATCAGCGCGGCCGCGGCAGCGTGGACGAATACCTGGAACAAACGGCGATCGCCAACCCGCACGTGCAGTTGCATTACCGCGATCCCGATGGCAATGTGCGCGAATATCCTCGTAGCGCCGAGGTCCTGCCGCCGGAGCCCAAGGAGATCAAGCCGCACCCGTACGGGGTGGAATTGGGTCGGCTGGCGGTGATGCTCAAAGACACGAAAGCGCCCACGCTTTCGCAGTTCCTGGCCACCAGCTTTACCCGTGTCAGCCCGGCGATTGCCAAGCGCATTTGCGACGCCGCCAAGTTGAGTCCGCGGGCTCGGCCAGCGCGCATCGGCCGCCACGAGGTCGACAGTCTGTACAAGGCCGTGCAGGAAACGAAAATTCCGTCTCCGGCCACCGACTGCCTCGCGCCCATTGGCGAAGATCTCCTGCTGGAAGGTTTGCGGCACGTGGTGCCGGGCGAGTTCTACGCGGCGCACACGCGGCCGCCCTCGGTATATCGTGGCAATCCGTTCCAGATTGAAGTTGCCCTGGCCTTCGGCGGTACGTCGGCGGCGACGAACGTTACGCTTGAGCAACTGCGCGAGCTGCTCTCCGAAAGCGATGCCCGTACGCTGCGACAGTTCCTGGTCAACACCTTTGGTGGGATCGGCCCGGACGGAGCCGATCGCATCGTCAAGGCCAGCAAGCTGGGCACTCGCAAGGTACCGCACAAGCTCCGCACCAAAGAGATCGAGATTCTGCACCATGCGATGCAGGACGTGAAGCTGGACGAAGGGCAGACGATGAACGTGCTGCGGTTTGCCAACCGCGTGCCGCTCCAGTTCCAGCAGGGCGCGTGTGCCATCACGCAAACTGTGATGGGCACCAACTGGCGGAGCTACGGCTTGAGCCAGTCGCGCAACTCGCTGCCCGCGGCTCCGGTAACGCTGATGGTTCACATCGCCAGCGTGTGGGTGCCGTTCACCAGCGAATCGAAAGAGGCCGTCGCCAGCTATCCCGAGATCCAGAAGGAAATCCGCCTGGGCTTGCAGGCCGTGGGCCGCAAGCTGGGGATGTATTTGCGTCGGCGGGCCATGGTGAAGCAGGAAGGCGAACGCCGCAACCTGTTCCTCCGCTATCTGAAGGAAGTGGCCAGCGCCGTCAGCAAGATCAACGACGCCGATCGCGACTCGCTCTACGAGCAGCTAATGGCCGTTGCCCATAAGAAGACGGCTGTTGCCGACATCAAGCTCGACGAACGCGGCAAGGCCGTCCAAACGGCGCCCGAGGAAGCCGACTACGGCGGCGGCGTGCTGATCGTCAGCAACGGACAGGTGATCGCGCCGGGCAGCGAATCGGCGAGCGCTACCGCCGTTGACGACGATAGCGAGGAATAACGAGCGGTGGCCTGCACGGCAATTCGCTGGCTGGCAGGCTGCTGCCGGCCGGTGGATGCGCTGTGCTGGCTCGCGCTATCGCGCGGGCCGCGGCGATAGCTCGTACGTGAGTTCGACGACCTTCAGCTCGGGAGCCTGGACCGCTTGCGGACCGTGGCCCTCGTCGAGCCAGGTTTGATTGCCCCCGGCCAGGCGTGCCTGGCGGCTGCCAGCCCGCACCCGGGTTATCAGGTCGTTCAGGTTGTCCTTGGGAAAGACTTCGATCACGCCGCAACTCAGCGTGATTTCGGTTTCAATGCCGTCGACCTGCCAGGTGGAACGGGCGGTCGTCTGCCGGACCCGCTCCACGGCGTAGGTAGCGTTGCGAGGGCCGGTATCGCCCAGGAAGGCAGCAAAGCCATTGCCCATCACACGGCAGCCCAGGTCGGCTCCCCGCTCGATGCGCAGCACGCTGTTGATCAGTTGGCCCATGGCCTGTACCAGGCGATCGCCGATCCGCGGGCCAAAGCAATCGTTCACGTGATGGAGCTGATCGATCTCCATCCAGCCAAAGCTGACGGTCCGCTGCGAGGCCGGATCAGATGCCCGGAATTGATCGATGAACTGCTGCAAGCCGCCGCGATTGCTCAGGCCGCTGTGCCGGTCCAGCAGCGTGCGCGGGTCGATTTCGGCCAGCCGGTTCTCTGATCGCAGTACTTCGATGAACGAAGCCTGCATGGCGTCGCGAAGCAGATGACAGTGGTGCAGCAGCGAGGCGATTTCGATCAACAGCCGGCGGCTGTCCGAGCCTTCGAGCTGTTGCAGCTTGGCGAGGTTATTGGCCGTAGTTTCCAGCTGCGACGTTTGAGCCTGCAAGGCCTGGTCCAGTTCGTCGGCCATGGCGGCAAGTTCGCCCAGCTCGTGCATGTTGGCACGCAGATAACTGGCCGCCTGCTCTTGCTGCTCCTGCCACTGGCTGTTGGTTTGCAGTAGCTCAGCGGCCAGGGCATTGACTTCGGTAGCCAGAACGCTGCCCGGGATGATTCCTTTGGCCGCGTCGCGATCGAGTTTGCGCACGTGCGTGTCGAGCTGAACCAACTGTTCGCGGTACGCCCCGATTTCCAGACGCAGCACCGGCAGCGTGGCACCGACAAAACGGTTGGTGGCCTCCAAGCCTTCGAGGGTTTCGAGCCACTCAACCGGCAGCCCTGGTTCGGCCGGGGCGGCAGGTTCCATCGGCAGCTCCACGATGGGACGTGCGGGAGCTTCCGGTAGCACGACTGGCTGCGGCAGTGGTTCGCTCCAGGTGGGGAGGAGCACCTGGCCGGCGGTGTGAAACTGGTGATAGCGCAGCGACAGCTGGTATCCGATCACCAGATTCGCAACGGCTACGATCAGCACCAGGGCGATCAGCGTCATCATGCCTCGGCTCCGCCGGTTGCGCCCCTGCTGCGACAGGCTTGGCGGAATGGCTCGTGCATCTCCTGGGCAACCATCTCCTGGACAACCTCTGCCATGTGGGCGTGCCGCGGGGCGGCCACGATGTTTGTAGGCAATCGGCGGCGCCCCTTGGGGGCAGCTTGCCGCTTGGATGTTTGCCCCGCGTTCAGCGCCGCCTAGAAGGCTGTCGCGCCGGTTACCTGGTTGTCGATCGGCGAACTGGACATGCTCGCCAGGATGTCGTTGATCAGTTCCTGCATGCGGCTGGTGCGGTCGATCACCTGCGGCAGTACCTCCTCGGCCCGCCCTCCCAGGGCGTCGCGGAGCACTTCGGCTTCAGACGATAGCGCCTGAACCAGCGGTTGCAGCGATTGCTCGGTCGAGCGGCCAGGCAGCGCGGCGGCCGCACTGTGGGTGCCGTGCGCGTGCAGCATGTTGTTGAACCAGCGGAGGAACGAGCTGCGGCTGATCATGCCCCGCGGGTTGCCGTCGCGTACCACGATCACGCGCCGGATCGAAACCCGGCACAAGAAGTCGAAGATCACGCTGGCCGGCGTGTCCTCATCGAAGCACACGACGTTCCGCTTCATCACGTCGCGGATCGGTTTGCTCCAGCTATCCGGAGACGACATTGCCGCCAGCACGTCCTTTTCAGACAGGATGCCCACCAGCCGTTCCGAGCTGTCGATCACCGGGCACGAATTGACGCGGAACCGCAGGAAGAAATCCGCGGCCTGGCCAACCGTTTCGTCCGCACGCAGGCAGGCGACCAGGGCGGTCATCATGTTGCGGGCAGTGAGCTGCTGGAACATCCCGTGTTGCTGCGGGGCGATGAACTGGCCCGCCTCGCACAACGCCCGATAACACACCACGCGATCGCGCCCGGCTTGCTTGGCTACCAGCAACGCCTGGTCGCCCGCATCAATCAGGGCTTCAATGTCCTTGGTATCATCGAGCAGTCCGGCCACGCCAAAACTGGCGGTGATGGTGAGCGTTTGCTTGCCGGCGGGAATTTCCAGCCGTGAAAGCGTTTCGCGCGCCCGTTCGGCCCACAGCTTGGCGTCTTCCTCGCCGGTTTCCGTGAGCAGGACGCAGAACTCCTCGCCACCGAACCGGCACATGTAATCGGTGGCCCGGATATTCGACTGGAGCGTCCGCGCGGCATGCCGCAACACCTGGTCGCCAACCGGGTGACCGTAGGTGTCATTGATCTTCTTGAAGTAGTCGATGTCGATCATCACCGCCGAGAGCTTGAGCTGGTAGCGGCGAGCACGCTGGAACTCGCGCTGCGCCAGCTCGTGAAAAGCCCGGCGGTTATAGATGCCTGTCAAGGGATCGCTGCGGACCAGCTCGTTCAGCCGCTGTTCCAGCAGCAGGACGCGGGCACCGGCTTTCATGCGGGCCAGCAATTCACCCTGTTTGACCGGCTTGGTGAGGAAGTCGTCGGCCCCGGCTTCCAAACCTTCCACCAGGAAGTTCGAGCCGGTCTTACCGGTCAGCATCAAGATGTACAGATAATGGGGCAACTGCATCTGCCGCACGATCCGGCATAGTTCCGGGCCGGTCAGCCCCGGCATCATCCAGTCGGTCAGCAGGTAATGGGGGCAGTCTTCTTGGATCAGGGCAAGAGCTTCTTGGCCGCTGGTGGCTAAGCGCGTGTGGTAACCGCCCGACTCAAGCATCGCCTTGGTGAGGCGAAGCATGACCGGGTCATCGTCGACCAGGAGAACTTTGGGACCTGACGTTTCCATAAGGGGATCCACTGTCGGGGGCGCGGCCGCGACGTAACCCTAGGGCCTACCGTGCCGTAGTGTCCTGAAAAGCTAGCTTGCTCCCGGGACGCGGCAAGGTTCGGCGCAGGCAGAAACCTGGAGCGGTCGAACAAATGACGTTGGTTGTGCGGAAAATTCCGCAGGCTCGCACTTAGAAGGGGGGAATGCTAGTCGGCGCTGTCGGTTTCGCCATGTGAGGCGTCCAGGGGCTGTACGGCCGAAGGGGGACCGCTTTCGTGGGGAGCTTCCCCATTGCGCTCGCTGGCGGCTGGGGATTTTGCCGCGCTTTCGACCGCATCGGAGCCATCCTCGGCTGCCTGGGCCGCTGCCGCCGCCGAGCCGATCTCGACCAGCCGCATCAGCTCGATCAGAACGTTCCGCTGTGCCAACTGAAAGCCTGTGGCCACTACGGGACCTGCGTAACCCACCAACGTTAGAAAGTCCCAGCGGCTAAAGAGCGAGACAACCCAGCAAACCAAGGCGGTCAGCGCGACAAACTCGGCCCAATAGATGATCGCGGCCAAGAGCGGGCGAAGGTGCAGCACGCCGAGCCGCCCGGTGGTTCGAGCCAGGAACGGAACTAACATCAGGCCCGATACAAACTGCATCAGTGCCATCCATTGGACCAGCAGCAGATCGGCATCTTCGGGCAGGTCGGGCCGCAGCGCCATCAAGCCAAACGCAATGGCGCCCAGCAGGGTAAATACTTCCAGCGTGTTGCTCACGAACAACGCCCGTTGACTTTGCCGGGCTGGCTCCCAGCGCATGGCGCCGATCCGCCCCAACAAACTCACGACGGCTGCGACGCCTGCCAGGATAGCTACGAAGCCCAGCGGCAACTCCAGCGGGCGGGAGATTGCCAGCAGCACATATTCCAGCAGCACCAGCCAGACGGCCAGGTGCAGCGCCTTGAGCACGGCTTGCAGCCGTCCCAGAATTTGTTCGAGCGACGCCTTCAACGATGGGTCCATTGCTGAAGTGAGGAATCATTGCCGCCGGTGGGGGCGGGTGCAATGTCAGGTAAGCTGTTATAACATCCGCGATGATGAGCGAGCTTCCCGAAGTTGACGTTTTGTACCAGCAGGGCCCTTGCCTGGCCGTGTGGAAACCGGCCGGCGTTGCCACGCAGGCACCGCCCGGCATCGATAGCCTGGAAACCCGGATCAAGCAGCAGCTTGCCCGGGCGGCCGAGCCCGGCGAAGCCATCTACCTCGGCGTGCCGCATCGGCTGGATCGGCCGGTCTCCGGGGCGATGGTGTTTGCCACTACGCGGAAAGCCACGCGGCGATTGGCCGAACAATTCGAACGCCGCGAGGTGCAGAAGATCTACTGGGCCTGCGTGGCTGGCACCATCCAGCCGGAGCGCGGAACCTGGCAGGACTTCATGCGCAAGGTGCCCGGTCAGGCTCACGCCGAGATCGTCCCGGCCGACCATCCCGACGCGCAACTGGCTGTGCTGCACTACCGAGTGCTGGGAGTGGCCGAGTTCGGTACCTGGCTGGAGGTAGCCCTGGAAACCGGACGCACCCATCAAATTCGCGTACAAGCCGCCGCCCGCGGCCATACCGTGCTGGGCGACCAGCAGTACGGCTCCACGATGCCCTTTGGGCCGGAAACCGACGACCCGCGGGCTCGAGCCATCGCCTTGCACGGCCGGCAGCTTACCTTCCGCCACCCGACGACCAAGGAGCAAATTCGGGTCACCGCGGCACTGCCCGACTATTGGCAGCAATTGGGCTATACGTTCGAAGCCTAGCCGTGGCTGAGGTGAGCGGGCAGAGGTGTCCAGTCGATGATTTGGCTCCACGCGGCATCCATGAAGACGGCCGGCAGGGAGCTAGCAGACGCCGCAAAATGCGGTCTATTGCGAGGGCAGGGCGGGCATGCGGACGCCAACCCGCCAGCTCTTCGTGCCTTTAGCTGCTTGGTGGTATCGCCACGAAACGTTGGCGCGATATAATCGCAGCGAACCTCTCCTGCCTACCCCCATGCCACCCCCATGCAGGGCCCTCCCTCGCCGCGAGGCGAGTTTGATCCACAGGCGTTGCAAGTGGAGCCGCTGCCAGAACTCGCTGGAACGGCTGAGTCTCTAGCTGCGCCTTATGGCTTACCGTTCTGGTATGCCTACATCGGCAACATGGCCATCATGATGGCCATCGCGGTGCTCTACCGCTATTCCGACTACGTAAAGGTGTTGGGCGGTAACGAAACCGACCTGGGTTGGATCGTCGGCGTCGGCATGGTCGGCAGCCTGGTAATGCGACTGGCCCAGGGGGTGTGCATCGTCCGGATCGGAGCCCGACAGGTCTGGTTCTGGTCGGTGGTCGTCTTCTGTGTGGCCTGTTTTGCCCACCGGCTGATCGAAACCGTCCACGGTCCGGCTGTTTATGTGCTGCAGGTGATTTTCCGCAGTGCCGTGGCGGGCATGTTCGGGGCCTCGATCACCTACGTTTCCACCCGGGTTCCCATTTCCCGCGTGGCCGAAGTCATTGGCATGCTCGGCACCTCGGGCTTTCTGGGGATGCTGGGCGGAACGCTGATCGGCGATTACGTCGTTTTTGGCGATAGCAAGATTGGCCGCGAGCACGTCGATGCCATGTTCGATGCGGCCGGCATCCTGGGCGTCATCTCCTGCGTGTTTGCCTGGCTGGCCACGCGAGGCGAGGTCCGCCCCGTGAAGCGACGCCAGCCGCCGTTATTCTGGCTGCTGCGGCGCTACCATTCCGGCGTGCTGATGTTGGTGGCGGTAGGCGTGGGCATTGGCATCAATCTGCCTACGGCTTATCTGCGACCGTTCACCGAATCGCTGCACATTGGCGGCATCATGCTGTTTTTCTGGGTGTACGCCCCGACGGCGTTCATCACCCGGTTTCTCACCCGTCGGGCTCCCGAAGAAATCGGCATCCGGCCAATGGTGATCATTGGGCTCGCGTGCCTGGCGCTCAGCGTGGTGCTGTACCTGGTGGTGTCGAGCACCTGGCACTTGATCATTCCCGGCTTGCTGGCCGGGTTTGCGCATGCCTTCTTGTTCCCGTCGGTAACAGGCGGCGGCAGCACGTCGTTCCCTGCCCGGTATCGTGGCATCGGCGTGACGGTGATGCTGGCCATGTACGACCTGGGCAACCTGATCGGCGCCCCGATGGCCGGCATGATGTTGTTCGGAGCCGAGGCCCTGGGCTTGCCGCCGTACCCAAGCATGTTCCTCGGCATCGCCGGCATGCTGGTGCTGATCTGCCTGACATACTTCTTCAACAGCCGGCACCATAAGGGGCCGGGCGTCCATCACGAGCCCAGGCGCAAAGTCCGCAAGATTCAGCCTCGCCTGAAGACAGCCGCGGCACCGCCCCCGGGCGACGGCACATTGAACGGCTCGCCA
>Ga0182737_1001444_pt1 | contig 23332 bp, 13 predicted proteins | sample eDN5th30CBELigOP_FD_128878 | JGI IMG/M metagenome (GOLD analysis project Ga0182737, IMG submission 128878) | Enriched Organic Plus compost microbial communities from Emeryville, California, USA - eDNA 5th pass 30_C BE-Lig OP (version 2) (version 2) ...
ACGCGTCCCGCGACGTCGGTCAGGCGGAAATCGCGGCCCGCGTAGCGGTACGTCAGCTTCTCGTGATCGAGCCCCATCAGCGCCAGCAGCGTGGCGTGGAGGTCGGTCGTGTGCATCCGCCCTTCCACCGCGTGCGTGCCGTACTCGTCGGTCGCTCCGTACGAGAAGCCAGCCTTCACCCCTGCCCCGGCCAGCCACATCGGGTAGCCGGTGATGTTGTGGTCGCGGCCGTCCGGGCCCTGGGCGGTCGGCAGGCGGCCAAACTCGCTGCCGAACAGCACGAGCGTGTCCTCGAGCATGCCGCGCTGCTGCAGGTCCTCCAGCAGGGCCGCCGTCGGCTTGTCGGTCGCGGCGCAGTTGCGGATGAGTCCCTGGTGCAGGTTGGTGTGCTGGTCCCAACCGGGATGGCAGATTTCGACGAACCGCACGCCGGCTTCGCTCAAGCGGCGGGCCATGAGGCACTGCCGGGCAAAGCTGCCAGCCGGGCCGTCCTTCACGCCGTAGGCGTCGAGCACATGCTGCGGCTCGTTCGACAGGTCGAGCAGTTCCGGCACCTTTCCTTGCATGCGGAACGCCAGCTCATACGACTCGATGACGCCGTCGAGTTCCGCCGGGGCCGCCGGCGAACCGATCAGGTCGCGATTCATCGACTGCAGCAGGTCGAGCTGCTTCCGCTGCAGCGGAGTGAGCGTTTTCGCCTTCAGATTGGGCACATAGCCCGTGTCGGCGATCTTGGTCCCTTGGAAATGTGCCGGCAGGAAGGCGCTGCCATAGTTCACGGCGCCGCCGAAATTCGGCGGCGGGTTGATCGTGATGTAACCCGGCAGATCCTGATTTTCGGTTCCCAGCCCGTACATCAGCCACGCGCCCATCGAGGGACGCGTGAGCGAAGCCAGGGCGGTTCCCGTGTGCAACTGGATCACGGCTTGCGGGTGAGCCGGCGTGTCGGTGTGCAAGCCGCGGAGGAAGCAGAGCTTGTCGACATGCTTCGCCACGTTCGGATACAGTTCCGACACCCAAGTTCCCGTTTCGCCGTGCTGCGAAAACTTGAACTTCGACGCCGTCAGAATGCCGCCGCCAGGACCCACCTTGCCGTCGTCGGCTTGCAGCTTCGGCTTGTACTCCCAGGTATCCATCTGGGAAGTCGCTCCCTGCATGAACAGGAAGATGATTCGCTTCGCCTTGGCTGGAAAGTGCGGCGCCTTGGGGGCCAGCGGCTTCTCGGACGATTCGCTCGTCGAAGCCGACGCGCTGTTTTGGCCGAGCATGCCGGCCAGGGCCAGGTAGCCGAAACCGGCGCTGGCGCTCTTCAGAGCGGCGCGGCGAGAGATCGGAGTGGGAAGAGCCAGTGGCAGGTTGGAATTGCTCATGATCGTGTCCAGTCGTTGATTCGGGAGTTTGAGTTGATGTGAGCCCGCGAGCGTGAGCTACCCGCCCCTTAGCGGAGGTAGCGGAACTCTGCGGAACCGATTAGGGCCTGGCAGAAGCTGGCCCAAGCGGCCTGGCGAGCATTCTCAGCCACCACCACCTCTTCCTCGACTGGCTCGTCGGCGGTGATGACCTGGTCGGGGTCGATCACCGGCATCGGCCTCGCCGGCTTCGACTCTCCCGCGCCGCCGCCGTTGGCGTCCGCCGTAGTAGCTACAGCGACCGTTTCGACGTTCGGCGTGCCCGACTCACTCTTCACAAACTGCTCCTCGCTCGGCGACGCCTGCAGCGTTTGCCACGCTACTTCGTAGTCGGCGAGGAAATTCTTGGCTCGGTCAATCTCTTCGCTGGTCGCGGTGCGCCCAAGCACCAGCCGATAGGCTCGCTCGATGCGCTCCTCGTCGTCGATGTCTGACAGTTGCTCGAGGCTCTTGGCGAGTTCGAGCGACTGCTTGCGAACGAACGGGTCGTTGAGCAAGTAGAGCGCCTGAGGGGCGACCGTCGTCGTCTCGCGGCTGCCAGAAACCATCCCCTGCTCGGCGAAGTCGAACACGGCGAGCGAGGTCGGCGTCAGCCCGCGAAGCAGCGGCAGGTAGACGCTCCGCGCGGTGCTGGCGTTGGCGTGCTCGAAGATGGCTTTGGCTTCGGCGCCGTTGTTCCGGATTTCCATCACCTTCAGCTCGCTGGCCGGCGAGGCCCCCGGGCGGCTGTATTGCAGCCGGCCTGCCGCGGCGAGCGTGGCGTCGCGGATTTCCTCCGCATCGAGCCGACGCGGTGTGTGACGCCACAATAGCCGGTTCGTCGGATCGGCGGCGAGATTTTCGGTCGTCGCCTCCGCGCTCAGGCCGTAGGTGCGGCTCAGCACGATTTCACGCACGAGCTTTTTCACCGACCAGCCTTCTTCGATGAAGCGTTGGGCCAGGTGATCGAGCAGTTCCGGATGAGTCGGCTTGTCGCCGGTCACGCCGAAATTGTCGACCGTGCTGACGATGCCCCGGCCCAGCAGGTGCTGCCAGATGCGATTGGCCATCACGCGCGAGGCCAGCGGATTGCGCTCATCGGTCAGCCAGTAGGCCAGTTCCAAGCGACCGCTCTGGTCGGGATTGACTTGCGGCTGCCCTTCGAAGGAAACGATGCCCAGGAAGCCGCGCGGCACCACGGGGCCAAGCTTTTCGGCTTCGCCGCGGATGCGAACTTCGGTGTCGCCGATCTTCGCCCCTTCGCGGACGCCGAGCACCACCTTGGCGCCGTTGGCGGCAGGATCGGACAGGGCGGCCAAGTCGGCTTGCGCCTTGTTCAGCTTCTGGCGGGCGACCTGACGCTTCGGCTTGCCGTTGGGCGCCAGTTCGTTCCCTTCCGGAGTGTCGCGCAGACGCTGGAATTCCTTGCGAGCTTGTTCCACCTTCTTCTTGGCTTCAGCAAGCGTTTCGGCGCTGACGGCCGGGGCGCCGTTCTCCGCTTCGGGGAGCAGAAGCATCGAGGTGTCGTAGTAGTCGAGACCGCCGCCACCCATCTTGTTCCGCACGCCGGCGCACAGATCGGTGCTGTGGAAAATCCCGGCAAGGGCGTAGTAGTCCTTGGTCGGAATCGGATCGAACTTGTGATCGTGGCACCGGGCGCAGCTCGCGGTGATGGCCAGCACCGAGCGAGTGACCGTGTCGATCTGCTCGTCGATGTTGTCCATGATGAAGCGGACTTTGAACCGCTGGTTCACGTCCTTCACGCCGAGCGCCAGGAAGCCGGTCGCGATGAGTTGCTCTTCGCGCTGCTCCGGCGTGGCGGCCGGCAGCAAGTCGCCAGCGATCTGCTCGCGGATAAACTGATTGTACGGCTTGTCGGCGTTGACCGAGTTGATGACGTAGTCGCGGTACCGCCAGGCGTGCGGATATGGGACGTTGCGCGACGATCCGGTCGATTCGCCGTAGCGAGCCACGTCGAGCCAGTGGCGACCCCAACGTTCGCCAAAAGCGGGCGAAGCCAGTAGCCGATCGACCACCTTCGTGAAGGCTTCCTCCGACTCATCGGCCAGAAAGTCGTCGATCTCAGCCAGCGTCGGCGGCAGACCGGTGAGGTCGAACGTCACGCGGCGGATCAGCGCCACCTTGTCGGCGTCGCCAACCGGCTTGAGCGATTCGGCTTCCAGAGCGGCCAGCACGAAGCGATCGATGTCGCTGCGCGGCCACGCCTGATCCTTGACTTCCGGCGGCGAGACCTTTTGCAGCGGCTGCCAGGCCCAGTGATTCTTGAGAAGCTCTTCGTATTTCGCGTTGGGCTTGTCGAGCGGAATGCTCAGCTCGACCTTCGGCCAGGCGGCGCCGTCGGCGACCCACTTCTCCAGATCGGCAATTTGCTCGTCCGTCAGCTTCTTGTTCGGCGGCATTTCGAAGCCGTCGTAGCGTACGGCTTGAATCAGCAGGCTTTCGTCCGGTTTGCCGGGGACGATCGCCGCGCCGCTTCCCCCGCCCATCAACAGGCCGTTGCGATCGTCGACTCGCAAGCCCCCCTTCGCGTTGGTATTGGCCGAATGGCAGTTGTAGCAGTTGTCGACCAGGATGGGCCGAATTTTCTTTTCGAAAAACTCAATCGCCTCGGGGGAATGTTCAGGCTGCGAAGCCGCAGCCGGGAATGGACTCGCGCCCAATCCCAGCAGCAACAACACGAGCCAGTGAGAACGACGGTTCGTGAGCATTTTGTTTTCTCGGTAGCATCGGTGGGCCTCTTGCTCAGTCAGCCCTGGGGGTTAACGCCAGATTTGGATTTCGATTTCGCTTTGCGGCTCCGCCACGGTCACCGCGATGCCCGATTTGTCGAACCGCAAAAATTGCGGCGCGACGTATTGTTGAGCCTTCTCGTCGAGCTCGAGCCGGACTCGATGTTTGCCCGGGACGGCGCCAGGCTTGGCGCCGCCAGGGACCAACGTGCTCAACGTGAAGGAGCCGTCTTCCTGAATGTCGCCGATCGCCTTGATGCCCGGCTGATCGATCGACTCGAACTCGATGGCGCCTTGTTGATCGACAATCGGCGCCAGGCTGCCGTTCTTCGTGAAGACCACCTTCCCTTTGACCGGCACCGTGGCCGGCCCGTCGAGCTTTGCGCTCCCGCCGAAGCCGAGCAGCGTCATTCCGATCAACGCTGCCGGCAGGAGCGCCCAACCCAACTTCCAATTCGTACGTACCATTGCCTCTAACAAGCCTTTCCCTGTCGCTGTTCAAACCATTCCTGCGGCCGGCTGTCCTCTGCGGCCGCAGGGACGATCGTTAGTCGTTCGGAATCACGCCGCCGTCGTTGATCTCGGCGTAGTAGCCGAGCGTGATCGCGTCGGTGTTTTCCCGCACGAACTTCACGCTGCCGTCGCAGAGGACGAAGTGGCAACCGGCCGGGTGCCAGCTACCGAACGAACGGTTGTCGATCGTCTTGGTGGTGTTGTCAGGGTTGTCGACGTACTTGGCGATGAGGTACACCTTGGCCGGATCGGCCTTATCGATGCCGGCGAAGCGGCGATAGTTGTTGTCGTTCTTCGAGGTGTAGACGCTACGATCTTCCAGCGTGCCGAACTTCGTGTCGCGGCGAACGTGCTTCTCGCCGATCAGGAAGGTGTTGCTGGTGCCGTCGATGATCGACGACAGTGAAACGACGCCGCGCCAGTTCACGATCTGGTCCTTGCCCGCGTTGAGCGTCCAACGGGCGCAGGTCATGGCGCCGGTGGCGTTCTCGTGAATCACGCCGTTCACGTTCACGCCGTCATTCGGACCGCGGCCACCGCAAGCGGCGTAGTCGCTCAGAGCGCCCGGAGGCGTGTCGGTCGAGAAGACCATGTTCGGCGCCCGGCGCGAGGGGCAGAAGAACGCGGCGACGGCCTGCTTGGTGGTCGCTTCCGGGTGCGACTCGTACGAGCGCCGCAGGTCCCAGCGATCGGCGAAGTTCGCCTGCTCGATGTAGGGCAGGATCACCACGGCCCAGGTCATCCAGTTGGTCGTGGCCGTGTCGACCGAGTTGTTCGCCAGGCGGCTGGGCGGCAGATAGCCCATCGTGTCGTGGAAGTTCTGCGCTGCGAGGCCGAGCTGGCGGATGTTGTTGCCGCACGAGGTGCGACGGGCTGCTTCACGGGCAGCCTGCACGGCTGGCAGCAGCAGGGCGACTAGCACGCCAATGATGGCGATGACAACCAGCAGCTCGACGAGGGTGAAAGCCCGTTGCGATTTCGGGGAGCGGCGACGGGCAGGCAGAAGTGTGACTTTCATTGCGGCGTTTCTTTCCGTGAAGCAAATTGAATGCGAGAGGGTGTATTTGTGGGGCTAATCGCGATCGGGTCCTGATCGCTGCGAACGTCCGCCCAGATGTGCATTCGTGAAGTGTGCGAGCGCTGCCGGTGACTTGAAGATTGGCTTCAAGCCAAGCTGGGCTGCGGGGACATCACTTCGGAGCGAGGCAACCTGCTGGGCAGGCGTTCAAAGGTCCGTCGGATGGCTCGTTAGCACGTACAACACATGCAACAAGCGACTTGCGTGAGGAGGCAGTCCATTGCCACGGCAGGTGGGCTGGCTTCACGGCGAACTTGTCGTTCGCCACGAGATGGAGCTACTTCAGACATCGCGGGGACTCCTTCGGAGTCGTCGCGTTCGCCTCCGGACTGAATCCAGTGAGCTACGCAGAATGCACTAACAAAATTCCGCCCATTCCTCGGGTCGGATATCCGGAAGAAGGCGCCTGTGGCCTTCGCTAGTTCCACAGGTGCGGCTTTTCGGCCGACAGCTCAAAACGGCGTCGGCGGGCCACTTGTTTGCGAGCCGCGAGGGTGGCGGCTTCGTAAACTCGCAACTGCCAGGCTTGCGAAGCCTGAATCGCCGCAGGGGCGATGCTGATGGCCGCACAACAACCTGCCATCGCTCCGCTTACGCGGCTCGAAACCAGATGGCGTTGAATGCGGTTGGCAGGCATGGCAGGGTAGTTCCCGGAAGGATGTTTACTAAGCTGATAAACATGCTTATTGCGAGCCGCGTGCCAAATGGAAAAGAATTCTCGGAATGCCCCGAAACGCCCTCCTGCTTGGGGAGAGCTAACGCCTAGGCAAAGGCTAACGTTTCATGGCCCTTGAAATGTTATGACCGCCAAAAATGGGCCAGCATATGACACGGAAGTTTTCCGTGCCATTTCATGGAAAACGCCGTTTGGGCAACAAAAAACCGCCACGGTCCGGATAACCCGAACCGTGGCGGCTTGTAACGTAACGCTTGTTCAGCTAGTGGCTTAGAGCGTGCAGCAGCAGACCGGGGTGCCGCCGAAGCAAACGCAGCACATGCAACCGGCTTCCATGCAGGCCATCATGCAGTCGCAGCAGGCCTGGACCATGTCGCAGCAGGCCTTGTCGCCGCTGGTGCAGGTGATGCAGACGCCGTCGGCCGTCATTTCGCAGGTGCAGTTGCACATGGCCATGTTGCACTGGCACATGCACATGCCGTTCTTCATGCACATGCAGCTGCACATGCCGTCGCACAGCATTTTGCAGAGGTTCTGCAGCGTCGCGCAGCCGACTTCGTCTTCGCACGAGCAGTACATCTTCATACCGCCAGGGCACTTCTCCATCCGCATCGTGCAGCGGGGAACCATCAGCATGTTGCCGGCGCTGGGCATCATGGTGGTCATTCCCATGCCGGGCATCGTGGCGCCCATGGGATTCATCGTGGCGGGGCCCATCGTCATCGGGCGATCGGTCATCTGAGCAAACATCGCAGATCTCCTTGTTGAGCTGCCGCGGGACGCGCAGAGAAATTTCTGCCATCCAGGCAAAGCACAACTTGATCAGCGTTCCTGCCGAACTTCCGCTCAGAACGCGAACACCAAAATCAAAGAAGCCTCCCGCGAGCACTGGGTCGGCATGGAAGTGGATTCCGGAAACTATAGCGATGATTTCGGGAAATACAAAGCGCAATTAGAAAGATTTAAATAGTCACTGTCTTGATCAACTTTGTTGGGTATTTGGCCGACGCTAGCTGGCTTGCCTCTTCTAACTCTGCCGGTTGCGCCGGGCTGAACCTCATGTCGTTCCCCGGGTGGGACGATAACACCTGTAGCGGTCGTAACAACGTTTCGGATGCCACGCCTTGAGCGGAATGACCGCAGAGCAGCGACCGCAGGCGGCGCTCACCAGCTTGCCGCCTCGTCTTTCTTCGTTTCAAGGCCGCGTGAGGGCGTTTCGCCATGTCCGCGTCATCCGACGTTCTTCGCTTGATTGGAAACACGCCCCTGGTTGAGGTTCGCAGCTTCGACCTGGGGCAGTGTCGTCTGTTCCTGAAGCTCGAGAGCCACAATCCGGGCGGTTCGATCAAGGACCGCATCGGCCGCTCGATGATCGAGGCAGCCGAGCGGGAAGGCAAACTGGGCCCCGGCTCGACGCTCGTCGAAGCCACGGCTGGCAACACGGGCCTCGGCCTGGCGCTTGTGGCCGCACAAAAGGGCTACCGGCTAATCCTGGTCATCCCCGACAAGATGAGCCAGGAGAAAATCTTTCATCTCAAGGCGCTCGGCGCGGAAGTGGTGATGACGCGGAGCGATGTCGGCGTCGGTCACCCCGCCTATTACCAGGACCTGGCTCAGAAGATCGCGAGCGAAACGCCGAGGGCCTATTACGTCAACCAGTTCAACAACCAGGCGAATCCACTGGCGCACGAGACGACGACCGGCCCCGAAATCTGGGAGCAGATGCAGCGCCAAATCGACGCGGTCGTTTGCGGCGTTGGTTCGGGAGGCACGATCACAGGTCTCAGCCGCTACTTCGCCCGGCAGGCGCCGGAGGTCGAAATGGTGCTCGCCGATCCGGCTGGCTCGATCCTGGCCGACTACATCAAGACTGGCCACGTCGGCGAAGCCGGCTCGTGGGTGGTCGAAGGAATCGGCGAAGACTTTGTGCCGCCGATGGTCGATCTGTCGCGCGTTCGTCACGCGTACACGATCACCGACGCCGAAAGCCTGAGCACGGCTCGCGATCTGCTCCGTCGCGAAGGCATTTTGGCCGGTTCTTCGTCCGGCACGCTCGTGGCCGCCGCGGTGCGCTATTGCCGCGAACAGACCAAGCCGAAGCGAGTCGTCACGTTCGTGTGCGATTCGGGCAACAAGTACCTCTCGAAAATGTACAACGACTTCTGGATGGCCGACCACGGCTTCCTGAAGGGGAAACCGTGCGGCGATCTGCGCGATCTGATCGTTCGCCGGTTTGCGGACGGAGCGGTCGTGAGCGTGAGTCCCACCGACCTGCTCACCACAGCCTATGCCCGTATGCGGCTCTACGACGTTTCGCAGCTTCCCGTACTCGAAGGGGACAAGATCGTCGGCATTCTCGACGAATCCGACCTGCTGCTGGCCGCTGGTAACAATCCGGCTGCGTTCCGGCAGACCTGCCGGGAGATCATGAGCACTCGACTGACGACTGTGTCGGCCAAGGCTTCGATCGAAGACTTGCTGCCGATTTTTCATGCCGGTCACGTCGCCATCGTTGCGGACGAAGCGGGCTTTCACGGCCTGATCACCCGCGTTGATCTGCTGAACTACCTGCGCCGCCACCAGTCGGCTGCCTGACGATAAAGGAGACTTCCCATGAGCGCCATCCTTCCCAGCGGCAGCCAAACGACCGACAGTGGCATCGCCCCCGTGGTCGTAACCGGCTCGCCCAGCAACAAGACCTCGGCCACGCCTGCCCGGCGTCACGCCTTCGGCACGCGCGCGATTCACGCCGGTCAATCGCCCGACCCCACGACCGGCGCCGTCATGACGCCGATCTACACCACGAGCACCTACGCCCAACAATCGCCGGGCGTCCATAAGGGGTTTGACTACGGCCGCAGCCACAACCCGACTCGCTTTGCGTTCGAACGCTGCGTGGCCGATCTGGAAGACGGCACGGCCGGTTTCGCCTTCGCTTCCGGCCTGGCCGCGATCGGCACCGTGCTGGAATTGCTCGATCACGGCTCGCACGTCGTCGTGTGCGACGACATCTACGGCGGATCGTATCGGCTATTCGAACGCGTTCGTCGGCGGAGCGCAAATCTCGACTTCAGCTATGTCGATCCGACGAAGATCGACGCGTTTGAGCAGGCCATTCGCCCCAACACGCGAATGATCTGGATCGAAACGCCTTCCAACCCGCTCCTGAAACTGGCCGACCTGGAAGCGATTGCCGCCGTCGGCCGGAAACGGGGGCTGATCTGCGTTGCCGATAACACGTTCGCCACGCCCTACGTGCAGCGGCCGCTCAATCTGGGATTCGACATCGTGGTCCATTCGGTGACCAAATACCTGAACGGCCACAGCGACATGATCGGCGGCATGGCGGTGGTCGGCGACAATCCGGCGCTGGCCGAGCAGCTTGCGTTTCTGCAGAACGCCGTGGGCGGCATCAGCGGGCCGTTCGATAGCTTTCTCGCGCTCCGCGGACTGAAGACGCTGGCGCTGCGCATGCAGCGGCACTGCGAAAGCGCACTGCACATTGCCCAGTGGCTCGAAAAGCAGCCGGGGGTGCGCAAGGTTCACTATCCGGGGCTCGCCAGCCATCCGCAACACGCACTCGCCCGGCGGCAGATGAACGGCTACGGCGGGATGATTTCGGCGGTGCTCGAAGGGGGCGAGGCCCGTTCGCGCCGCTTCCTTGAACGCTGCGAGCTGTTCACGTTGGCCGAGAGCCTCGGCGGCGTCGAAAGCCTGATCGAGCATCCGGCGCTGATGACCCACGCCTCGATTCCGGCCGCCAAGCGGGCCGAAATCGGCATCGACGACGGCCTCGTGCGGCTGTCGGTCGGCGTGGAGGACGTCGAAGACCTGCTGGCCGACTTGAAGCAGGCTTTGGCGTAGTAGCTCGTCAGGCGATGATTTCGCGGATCGGCTGGCCCGAAACGTCGGTCAGCCGAAAATCGCGGCCGGCGTAGCGATACGTCAGCCGCTCATGGTCGAAGCCGAGCAGGTGCAGTATCGTCGCGTGCAAATCATGCACGCTGGTGGGACGGTCAACGGCTTTGAAGCCGAACTCGTCGGTCGCGCCGTACACCGTCCCTCCTTTGATTCCGCCGCCTGCCATCCAGACGCTAAAGCCGTAGTGGTTGTGGTCGCGGCCGAGCTTCGATTTGCCGTCGCCACCAAGTTCGACCGTCGGAGTACGGCCGAATTCGCCGCCCCAAATTACGAGCGTGTCTTCGAACATGCCGAGTCGCTTCAGATCGGCCAATAGGGCGGCAATGGGGCGGTCGATTTCGCTGGCCAGGCGGCGGTGATTCCCTTCGATGTTGTCGTGGTTGTCCCACGGTTGGCTGGCGCCGTGCCAGAGTTGCACGTAGCGCACGCCTCGTTCAAGCAATCGCCGGGCGATGAGCGTCTGCCGTCCATGCACGCCGTCACCATACAGCTCGCGGGTTTCTTTCGTCTCGCGCGACAGGTCGAAGGCTTCGGCGGCTTCGGTTTGCATCCGAAACGCCAGCTCAAACGTCTGAATGCGCGCATCGAGCCGCGAATCGATCCGCTCGGCCCGATGTTCGGCGTTCAGGCGGGCCAGCAGATCGAGCTGGCGTCGCTGCATGGCCGTCGTCGCGTGGGGATGCGCGATGTTTTCGATCAGTTTGCCGAGTTCCCGGTGCTTGGTATCGATGAACGTCCCCTGGTAAGCGCCAGGCAGAAACGCCGACTGCCAGTTTTCGGCGTCCTTGATCGGATAGCCGCCGGGGCACATGGCGATGAATCCCGGCAAGTTCTGATTTTCGGTCCCCAGACCATAAAGAACCCACGCGCCGACGCTGGGACGGGGCTGAACCGAGTCGCCGCAGTTCATCAGCATCAGCGACGGCTCGTGGTTCGGCACTTGCGCGTACATCGAACGAATCACCGCGATGTCGTCGATGTGGGCCGCCGTCTGCGAGAAGATTTCGCTGACTTCGATGCCGCTCTCGCCATACTTCTGAAACTTAAACGGCGACGGAAAGGCGGCGCCGGTCTTGCGCTCGGTGCGAAGCGTTTCGGGCAGCGGCTGGCCGGCGTATTTGGCGAGCGCCGGTTTGGGGTCGAACGTGTCGACGTGCGAGGGACCGCCGTTGAGGAAGAAGTGGATCACCCGCTTCGCTTTGCCCGGAAAATGCGGGGCGCGCGGCGCGAGTGGCCCCTTCGGCTCGTCGGCCGCCTGAACCGCATGGCCGGAATCGCCCAAAACGCTGGCCAAGCCGAGCGCTCCGATACCCATTCCAGAGCGCAGCAACATCTCGCGTCGGGTGAGCGGAAATGGCATTTGCATGTCGCTGGTCCCACCTCAATCGACAAAGGAAAACTCGTTGGCCGAGAGCAACACCTGAACGAGCTGCGCCCACGGATCGAGCTTTTCGGTTTCCACTTGAAAATCGGCGACCGAGTTCCACTCGCTTACGGGCGGTTCGTCGCCCAGCGGGCGGATCGTCACTTCCCACTCGAACTGGTCGTTATTCAGCGTGCCGCCGATATCGAGTGCGAAATCGATTGTTTCGCCGGCTTCGACGTCGAGCTGGTCCACGTTCAGCTCCGCCCGCCGGTTGTGAACTTTTTCCACGCCGAGCTCCCCTCCCCTGCTGCTGACGATTCGGCCGCGGACTCCGTCGCCAGCCGAAGTGTCGTGCGCGAGCGTGCTGCGAATCTGAATTCGCATCGCTTTCGGCGCGGTCCAGCGGCGGACGGCTGCATGTTGCAGGTCGTTGCCAGCGTGGCCGCCGCGGGCGGTCAGTTGCACCCAGCCGAGCGCGGCGTCGGGCCAGTCGGGGCCTCCTTGCCAGGCGCTCCCGGTGAAATACGGCAGCTTTTGAAAATTCGTGGTCCGCTGTGCCGCTTCGTCATATCCGCCAAAGCCGTACTGCCAATCGGCTGCCGTTCGCGAAATTGGCGCCGGCTCCGGCGTCTCCGTCGAAACGAGCTGGACGGCGGCGGCAAGCTGATCGGCGGTCGGATCGCGTTGGTAGACCGACCGAAAAATTTGACGGATTCGTTCTTCCGGTGGTTGATCAGGGGGCAAACGCTTGACCATCGCCTGCGCTCGATTGAGCAGAAGCGGATCGTTCAGGAAGAAGAGCGCTTGTTGCGGGACGATCGTTTCCGATCGCTGCGGGATGTGCAGATCGGGATTGGCGAAGTCGAACACGCGCAGCGTGCCCGGCAGGAACTGGCGGTCGATGCGGCCATAGAGCGTGCGGCGTTTGAACGATGCGGCGAACAGATCGGCCGGTTTGCCCCCTAGGGTTCGGTCGAGTTCGTCCGTGGAAGCGAGCAGGCTGTCGCGCAGTTCCTCGAACGAAAGGCGGCGGACGTTGGCTCGCCAGAGCAAGCGGTTTTGTGGATCGACTTCCAAGGCTTTGGCCAGCTTCGCGGGATCGGCGGGGCCGCGTGAGCCGCGCTGATAGGCTTCGGAGAGGAGAATGCGCCGGTGGAGCTTTTTGAGGCTCCAGCCATCTTCGATGAAGCGGCTGGCAAGCCAATCGAGCAATTGCGGATGGCTTGGCGGCTCGGCGCGGACGCCAAAATCGCTCGGAGTCGTTACGAGCCCAGCGCCGAAATGGTGCAGCCACACTCGGTTGACGGCGACGCGGGCCGTGAGTGGATTGCGCGGATCGATGATCGCCTGGGCCAGTTCCAGGCGACCGCTCCCCTTGGCGAATGGCTGACGATTGGGACCGGCGAGCAGTTCTAGGAATTGTCGCGGCGCTTCGTCCCCTTTATTCGCCGGCTGGCCGCGGCGAAACACGTACGCCGGCCGCAAGTGCTGGCGGTCGGTGAGGATTAAGGCGTAGGGAGGAGCTTGCGGCGACTGGATGAGCAAGTTGTCTCGCTCGCTCTGGACTCGCCACAGTTCTTCGCACGAGCCGAGGTCGAAAAAACTCTCCAGATGGACGATCCCTTCGTCCGGAACCTCGCAGGGAGCCGTGGGGCCGTAGAGAACCCGGCGAAGCTGTTCGGATGCGGCGTCGGGGAGTTCGGCCGGAGGCTCTACGTTCGTTTCCTTCGCCTGCTTGAGGGCTTCCTGCCACTGCTTGGAGACGTCGGTAAAGAGAGCGGCATACCGCTCGACCACTTCGCGCATCGATTCGGGGGGCGTTTGAAAACGGCCCAGTACGAGCGGATGAACCGGACGCTCCGACGCCTCGTGGAGCGAACGCGTCACATCGGCTGCCCGCTGGGCGAATTCCTCAGGCTTCAGCTCCGCAAAGGAGAACCAGGGGACGAAGATCGGATCGCCCGTCCGTTTGGCTTCGATCAAATATGCCTGCCAGCGGCGGACGAACGCCGGAATGACGTCGTCTTTGGCCAGCACCACGTCGAAGCCTTCTTCTGGATACTTGTGCAGCTCCAGTTGGGCCTGCAGGTAGTCGGCGATGCGGGCTCTAGCGCGGTCGCTGGCTTCTTGTCGCCGCTGGGCCAGCAGGTTGGCAAGTTTCGTTTCTCGCTTTTCCAGTTCCTGCTGAAAGGCCTGTTGCGACGCCTCATCCCCCGTCGGCTGGCCGATGGGGATCAGTTGCTCCTGGCAGTTTTGAAAGACGCCGTAGAGCGAGTAGTAGTCGCGCGTGGGGATGGGATCGTACTTGTGGTCGTGGCACCGAGCGCAGGCGACCGTCAGGCCCATCGTGCCGCGCGTGACGACGTCGATGCGGTCGTCGATGATGTCGTGCGTCACGCCGAGAAAACGCCGGCCAATGGTGAGAAAGCCCATCGCAGCCTGACTTGCCCGATCATCCGGCGCCGCCTGGTCGGCTGCGATTTGTAGCAGAAGGAACCGGTCATAGGGCATGTCGTCGTTGAGCGCTTTGACGACCCAATCGCGATAGGCCCAGGCATGGACCCAAAACCGCTGCTCGCGCCCGTAGACATACCCTTTCGTATCGGAATAGCGGGCCACGTCGAGCCAGTGGCGCCCCCATTGCTCGCCGTAATGCTCCGAGGCGAGCAGGCGGTCGATCAACTTCTCGTAGGCTTGCGGATCGCTATCGGCGACAAATGCTTCGACCTCGGCGTGCGTCGGCGGCAGGCCGAGCAGGTCGTAATAGACGCGGCGAATCAGCGTTCGGCGGTCCGCTTTTTCCGCCGGCGAAAGGCCGGCTTCGTGCAGGCGAGCGCCGATGAAGGCGTCGATCGGGTTCGCAGGCGGCGAAGCGGCGTCGGCCGTTGGAACCGGAGGATCTTGGATTGGCTGAAAGGCCCAGTGAGTCTTGGCGGGATCGTCGGCGGGCTTCGGCGGAGTGGCCGATTTGGGCCAGGGAGCGCCGAGTTCAATCCAGCGCTCGATCGACGCGATCTGGGCGTCGGTCAACTTCCCCTTGGGGGGCATTTGCAAATCGTCGGAATGACGCACCGCCTCGACGAGCAGGCTCTTGGCGGGATTGCCAGGGACGATGGCTGCGCCGCGGTCGCCCCCCTGCACCAGCGCCTCGCGAGAATCGAGCCGCAGGCTGCCGTCTTGATGCCGCGGGCTATGGCACTTGCCGCAGACGTCGACAAAGATCGGCCGCACGTCCCGCTCGAACAGTTCCAGCCCCGCAGCCGACGGGGCCGCGCTTTCCGGCTCCGCGCCGCGGGTTGGGAGAGTGGCGGAGGCGGCTGCGAGGACGCAAAGGACCGCCGCCCATCGCCAGCTTCGAGCGTCGTTCATCGGCCGTGGGTGCTTCATTGCTATCCTGCCGCGGGCCAAAGGGATCGGGTAGGCGTTAGTGTCCGACAAGGCGAGGCATTTGTCCACCAGCTTCCGTCGTCTTGGCGGCTGAAGCTTATGGTAGTTGACGCCCGTAGCCATGTTCTGCGTGCTGCGGCCAATTTTCGCCGCCGCCGGTCTTCTGGCGCTCGTATGCGGCAGGCGGCAAACGCACCGGTTACAATTTGCCAGGTCACCCGGAGGATTTTGCCGTGCGAATGCCAATTGCCCTGTCGACGCTTGCTTTTGTTTGTGCCTCTCTCTTTGCCAGCTATTGTCCAGCGGCGGACGGATGGCGTGCTGGCGCCGCGAAAGCGGCTATCACGCCGACGCAGCCGATGTGGATGGCCGGCTACGCCTCGCGGAAGCGCCCCGCGGAAGGGAAAGCGACCGATTTGTGGGCCAAGGCGTTGGTCTTGGAGGACGCCCAGAAGAATCGGGGCGTCGTGGTGACGCTCGATCTGGTCGGAATCGATCGCGAACTGGCTCGGCCGCTGCGGCAGAAGATTGCCGACAAGCTGGGGCTCAAGCTCGGCCAGGTGATGGTTTGCACGTCGCACACCCATTCGGGGCCGGTCGTCGCCAAGAATCTGCGGCCGATGCACTACCTGGTGCTGGACGAGTCGCAGCGCAAGCAAGTGGATGAGTACGCCCAGACGCTCGAGCAAACCGTGTTGCGGGTGGTCGACGAGGCTCTGCAGCGGCTGACGCCGGCGAAGGTATCGCAGGCCAGCGGCACTTGCACGGTGGCGGTGAACCGGCGCAACAACAAAGAGCCGGAAGTCGTCGCCGATCAAGATCGCAGCACGTTGCAGGGGCCGAGCGACTACGACGTGCCGGTGCTCGCCGTTCACGACGCCGACGGCAAGCTGATCGCTGTGGCGTTCGGCTATGCTTGTCACGCGACGGTGCTCGATGGCTTCGTCTGGTCGGGCGACTACCCAGCCTATGCTCAGATGGCGCTCGAAGAGCGGTATCCAGGGGCGACGGCTCTCTTCTGGGCCGGTTGCGGCGGCGATCAGAACCCACTCCCGCGCCGCAAGCAGGAATACGCCGAGAAATACGGCAAACAACTGGCCGACTCGGTTCAGCAGGCGATCCAGGCCGGAACGAAGCCGATCGAGCCCCGGCTGGAAGCCACTTACGAAGAAATCGAGCTGCCGCTTGGCCGGCTGCCGACGCGGGACGAGCTGGTGAACCAGTCTCGCGACACCAATATTTACGTCGCCAATCGGGCGAAGCACTTGCTGCAGCAACTCGACGCGGGCAAGCCGCTCGCGCAGTCGTACCCGTATCCGATCGGCGTCTGGAAACTTGGTGACGAGATCGATTGGACGTTTCTCGGCGGCGAAGTGGTCGTCGATTACGCGCTGCGACTCAAAGCCGAGGGGCGCGATAAGCGGACGTGGGTGGCCGCCTATTCGAACGACGTGATGGCCTACATCCCGTCGCGGCGCGTCCTTGCCGAGGGTGGCTACGAAGGGGGCGGATCGATGGTCTATTACGGCCTGCCGACGATTTGGGACGAGAAGGTCGAAGCGACGATCGTCGACGCAGCCGCCCGGCTGAAGGCTCAACTCTGGAAGGCCAAGCCGTGACCGCCGCCGCCGCCGATCCGTTCGACTTGCAGCGTTTTGTCGACGCCCAGGCGAGCGACTACGCCCGGGCCTTGGCGGAGATCCGTGCGGGCCGGAAACGCTCGCACTGGATGTGGTACATCTTTCCGCAGCTCGACGGGCTCGGCACAAGTTCCATGGCCCGGCGGTACGCCATCCAGAGCCTTGCCGAAGCGGAGGCGTATTTGCGCCACCCGGTGCTGGGGCCGCGATTGATCGAGATCGCGGAAGCGGTGGTACAACACGAAGGCCTCACCGCGCACAACATCTTCGGCTCGCCCGACGACCTGAAGCTGCATTCGTGCGCGACGCTCTTTGCGCAGGCGTCGCCGCCGGGATCGGTGTTTCACCGGCTGATTGAGAAGTATTTTGCCGGGCGGCCGGATCGCAAGACGCTGGAGCTGTTGGGTAAGTGACTATTACCCGTACGACGAGCGTACGCCCATCGGCACGTTCCAACACGCATGCTCCGCGAGCCGCACCCTGTCGAGCGGCTGCCGCCGCTTAGGCCATGATCTCTTTCACGACGTGGCCTTCGACGTCGGTCAGGCGGAAGTCGCGGCCGGCGTAGCGGTAGGTCAGCCGTTCGTGGTCCAGGCCGAGTAGCGCCAGGATGGTTGCGTGTACGTCGTGGATGTGCATCTTGTCGACGGCGGCGTAGTAGCCGTAGTCGTCGGTCTGGCCGTAACGCATGCCACCCTTCACGCCGCCGCCGGCGAACCACATCGTGAAGCCTTCGGGATTGTGGTCGCGGCCGTTCTTCCCTTCGGCGACCGGAGTGCGGCCGAACTCGCCGCCCCACCACACGAGCGTGTCTTTCAGCAGGCCACGCTGTTTCAGGTCCTTCAGCAGACCGGCGATCGGCTTGTCGACTTCGCGGGCGTTCTTTTCGTGGCCGTTCTTCAGGTCGGAGTGCTGATCCCACTGCACCTTGCTATCGCTGTGCGTGACCTGAATGAAACGCACCCCTTGTTCAGAGAACCGGCGAGCGAGCAGGCACATGCGGCCGAAGTTGGCGGTCACCGGATCGTCCAAGCCGTACAGACGCTTGGTGGCTTCGGTTTCCTGCGACAGGTCTTCGACCTGCGGCATTGCCTGCTGCATCCGGAAGGCGAGCTCGAACGAGTTGATGCGGGCTTCGAGCGAGGCTTCGGGGCCGCTGAGGGCCATGTGCTCGCGATTGGCCTTGGCCAGCAGGTCGAGCTGCATACGCTGCAGGTCGCGCGGCAGGCGATCGTTGGCGATGTACCGCACTTGCGCTTTGTCGGACGGCACGCTGGCGTTGCCCAGCGGGGTGCCTTGATAGACGGCGGGCAAAAACGCGGAGCCCCAGTTGTTGATGCCGCCGTGGGCGAGCGTGGGACAAATCGTCACGAACGCCGGCAGATCGGCGTTTTCGGTTCCGAGGCCGTAGCTGACCCAGCTACCGATGCTCGGACGCACGAAGTTGTCGCTGCCGGTGTGCAGCTTGAGCAGAGCGCCGCCGTGAGCCGGGTTGGTGCCGTGCACCGAGTGGAGCATACAAATGTCGTCGACGCATTCGGCAACGTGCGGAAACAGCTCGCTGACCGGCAGACCGCTTTCGCCGTACTGCTTGAACTTCCAGGGGCTCTTCAGCAGGTTGCCGGTTGCCGCGAACTGGACGCGCGGCTTGGCGATCGGGCACGGCTTGCCGTCATCGCGATCGAGAAGCGGTTTGGGGTCGAACGTGTCGACATGCGACGGCCCACCCTTCATGAACAGGAAGATCACGCGCTTCGCGCGAGCCGGAAAGTGCCCCGGCTTGGCGGCCAGCGGATTGGCTTCCGCCGCCGGCGAGGTTTCAGCCAGGAGCGAAGCGAGCGCGAGTGAACCAAAACCGACCGCCGCCTGCGAGAGCAACTGACGCCGTGTTACAGGATGCCCAAGCATTGCTGTTACCTCGTGTAAATGAACTCGTTGGCGGCGAGAATGGTCTGGCAATAAGCCGACCAAGCCAGTTGCGACCGCTTTGCGGCGTCCGGTTCCGTTTCCGCAAGCGTTTGTTCGGCAGCCGTCAAAAACTGCTTGCCGTCGGCCAATTCCGCATCGCTCGGCGGCCGGCCATAGGCCAGCTCGTACGCCTGGCGGATGCGCTGCTCGTCGCTCGAATTGGGAGTGACGAGACACTCGGCAAACGCGTCGCTCGCACGGGCGATCAAGTCGCTGTTGAGCATCAGCAGGGCCTGCGGCGCGACGGTCGTCGTCGCCCGATCGCCCGTGGTGACGGCTGCGTCGGGATAGTCGAGCAACTGAAACACGTCGTAGATGTTGTTGCGGACGATCGGCAGGTAAATCGATCGCCGGTTGCTGTCGTAGGTCGTCAAGTCCTTCGACGTGTGATCGAAGAAGTAGGCCCGGTTCTTGACGGTCAGCAGCGAGCCTCCCATCGTCCGGTCGAGCTTGCCGCCGACGGCCAGTAGCGCGTCGCGAATCGCTTCCGCCTCCAGGCGGCGAACTTCAAAGCGGCCCCACAAGCGATTTTCCGGGTCGGCTTTCCCCGTTTCCTCGTGCGGCTGGCTACTCTGCTGGTAGGTGCTCGAAAGCATGATCATCCGGTGCAACTGCTTGAGCGACGTTCCCTGTTCGACGAAGCGAAGGGCCAGCCAGTCGAGCAGTTCGGGATGCGTCGGCGTTTCGCCGAGCATGCCGAAGTTGTCGGGCGTGCGCACCAATCCCTTGCCGAAGTGCCAGCGCCAAACGCGGTTGACCAGCACGCGATAGGTGAGCGGATGTTCGGGGCGCGTCAGCCAGTCGGCCAGCTCCAGGCGGCCGCTTTGGCTGGTGGTGAACTTGGGGGGCTCGACCGAGACGAACACCGACGGCACTTGCCGCGGCGCGAGTTCGCCGAGCTTCAAATGGCTGCCGCGGATGTGAATCGGCACTTCCGCCACCTGAAACTCCGTCACGCCCATGGCGGAGGGCATTTCGGGGGCTGCTTTTTCCAACGCGGCGAGCTCATCACGCAGCTTTTTCAGCTCCGCCTGCTTTTCGGCCGGATAGGCGGTCTCCGGTTTCTCGGGCAACGGCTGATCGGGCTTCTCCGCCTTGAGCGCCGCGTTGGCTGCGTCGATGAACGCTTGAATGGCCCCCTTCTTCGCCGCGACCTCGGCTTCGTGCCTGGCCAGCCGCTCGGCGGCTTCCGCGTCGGGGAGCGTGTTCTCGTGCCACTTGGCGACCTTCTTGAACGACTCCATCGTGCGCGTGCTCTTGAAGATGCCCGCGAGCGCGTAGTAGTCGAAGGTGGCGATCGGGTCGAACTTGTGATCGTGGCAACGAGCACAGCCGAGCGTCAGTCCCATGAGCGACTTGCCGACGGTGTCGATCTGCTCGTCGACGATGTCCATCTCCATCTTGGCTTCGTCGGGCTCGGCGAGCACTTTGGGGCCGATCGCCAGAAAGCCGGTCGCAATCAACTGCTCGGCCCGTTGGGCGTCGTTCGAATACGGCAGCAGATCGCCGGCCAGCTGTTCGCGGACGAACTGGCTGAACGGCTTGTCGCGGTTGAGCGAGTCGACGACGTAATCGCGATACCGCCAGGCGTTGCCGTGGGCGACGTTTTCATCGAGGCCGTTCGAATCGGCGTAGCGAACCACGTCGAGCCAGTGCCGGCCCCAACGTTCGCCATAGGCTTGCGAATTGAGCAATCGCTCGACGACGTGGGCGAAGGCGTCGGGCCGCTCGTCGGCGAGGAACGCTTCCACCTCTTCGGGCGTCGGCGGCAGACCGGTCAGGTCGAAGGTCGCCCGGCGGATGAGCGTTCGCTTGTCAGCCCGCGGCGCGGGGGCGAGCCCCTGCTCTTCCAGCTTGGCGACGATGAAATGATCGAGGGCCGTTTCGGCGGCGGCCTTGTTCTTGACCTCGGGAACGGGCGGATCGACGACCGGCTGGAACGCCCAGTGTTTCGGATCGCGGAATTTTGACTGGGCGACCACTTGCGCCGGCCAGGCGGCGCCGTCGCGAATCCATTTTTCGATGTGGGCGATCTGGGCGTCGGTCAGCTTCCCTTTGGGAGGCATCGAGACGTCGGCCGACTCGCTCTGCCGCACGGCGTGCAGCAGCGGGCTTTCCTCCGGCTTGCCTGGAACGATGGCGACCCCCAGGTCACCCCCTCGCAGCGCGGCGTCCCGCGAATCGAGCCGGTAGTTCGACCACTGTTTCTCCGGGCCGTGGCATTTGAGGCAGTGCTCGGCGAACACCGGCCGAACATTCTTTTCGAAGTGCTCGATCGCTTCGGGCGAAAAGTCACCCGCTCCGGCGGAAGCCACAAAACCGAGGCAGACGGCAAAGGCTGCAACGCCAGGCAGCCGTCGTCGCAGGTTATCAGGTGTTCGGCCGTACATGATCCAATCCTTCTCACTGGCCGGGCGGTCGGAAAGCAAGTCAATCAAAGGTCAACGGACGGACTGCATTGAGGCGGGCTCCTAAAGTGGGGATTTCAGGAGTGTTTGAGGCGGGCAATCCGTGGAGAGGATTTAGTTGGTATCGTAACCGATGGCGCGCCAAATAGCAAAACTGGTTTTGCCAATGGGGGGGATCGATATGATGGGGGCTTCTGCGCCAGGGCCCGCACAGGATTAGCCATGACCATCCGAATCGCCACGATCGCCGACGTACAAGCGGCGGAGAAAGTCATTCGTCAGCACGTCTCCCCTGCCCCTCTGATTCGATCGTACGCCCTGGAGCGCGAACTGAAGCTCAACCCGGGCCGGCGCGTTTGGCTAAAGGATTACGGTTGGACTCCCGCCGGCTCGTTCAAGCTGCTCGGCGCTTTGAACTGGATGGCCAACTCGCTCGAGCGGATTGGCGACCGCCCGGTAGCCGCCCACTCGTCCGGCAATTTCGCTTCCGGCATCGCCTTCGCCGGCATGCGCTACCAGAAGCGAGTCATCGTGGTGATGCCCGACACCGCGCCGCGCGTGAAGTTCGAGCGGACTCGCTCGTTCGGCGCGGAGGTGCGGACCTACGACATCTCGCGCGACCACGAAACGGGGGAGCGCGACCGACTCACGCGCCAGATCGCCGAACAGGAGCAAGCCGTGCAGGCTTCCCCCTACGACGATCCGTTTGTGATCGCAGGGAACGGCGTCGGCGGGCTCGAAATCGCGCGCGAGCTGCAACAAGCGGGACGGACGATCTCGCACTTCTTCTGTGGCGTCAGCGGCGGCGGCCTGATGGCGGGGCACGCGCTCGCCGTTGCCGACGCCTTTCCCCAGGCCCAAATCCTCGGCGTCGAACCGGCCGAAGCGGACGACTTCCGCCGCTCGCTGGCTGCCGGATCGCGCGTTCGATTGGACAGGCCGACGAGCATCTGCGACGGCCTGTTGTCGTACGACGTCGGCGAGCACAACTGGCCGATCCTGCAAAAGCTCGTCCGACGTTCGCTGCCCATGCCCGACGCCGCCACGCAGCAGGCCATGCGGTGGCTCTACGACCAGCACGGCCTGCGGACCGAACCTTCGGGCGCGATCACCGTCGCCGCCCTGCTGAGCGGCGAAGCCGATCTTTCCGGCGACGGCGACATCGTGGCCGTCGTCAGCGGCCGCAACGTCGACGAATCGGCGTTTCGCAACTGGCTCGGCGAAGCCGCCTCGCCATAGCGGCTTCGCAGTAGCCGATTCGAAAGCGTCGCATTGCAGCCGACCGTTATTGATAGAAGAACGTCTCTTCGGCCGTCTTTCGCAGCAGCCACTCGCGATCGTCGGCTGAGAGGAAGTTGAGCTTGTCGCGCATGAGCGCAATCGACGCCGCGTAGCTGTTTTCCCCTTCAAGCTGGTACGGCGCGTCGCTGGCCCACATCAGCCGCTGCGGGCCGAACGTTTCGTACAGCCGCTTGATCATCGGCACAAGCTCGTCGTGCGGCGGCTTCTTCTTGCCGAGGGCGTAGAAGGCGGAGACCTTCACCTTCGTGTGGGGATAACGCTCGAGCGCGCACAGGCTGGCGACATCGGCGTCGCGAATCTCGCCGTCCATGCCGATGCGGGCGAAGTGGTCGATGACGACCGGCGTCTCCGGATTCGCCTCGCACATCTTGGCCACGTCGGGTAGATCGTCCGGGCCAATCAGGCAGCACATCGCCTGCCGCGTGGTGGCTGCCGTCTTCCACATCTCACGCATGCCGGGCGTCGTCAGCCAGGCTTTCGGATTCTCCTTGCGAATGAACGGCGTGATCCGAAAGCCGGTCACGCGCTGCTCGAGCAGCTCCTTCATCCGCTGGCCGGCGCCGGGCTGATGATCGTCGATCATGCCGACCACGCGAAATCGCGACGGATGCCGCCGCGCGGCGTCGATGCAGTACGAATTGTCGAACAGGTGATAGACCGAGTGTTGGATGAGCACCACGCGCGTCACCCCCTCGGGCGAAGCGACGGCCATCAACTCGTCGTCGGTGAAGCTCGCCGGCGCCAGATCCTTCTTCGTCAGCCCCGCGACCAGCGGAAAGCGGTCGGTGTCGCTCGTCCAGATGTGCGAATGGGCGTCGACCCAGCCGTCCTTCTCTTCTTTGCCGAGCGTTTGCCGCGCGGCGCAAGCGACGGCCAGTCCAACGATGCCTTTGAGGGTCGTGCGACGATCAATCATGGTGCGTAATGCCGATTTC
>Ga0182737_1001445_pt1 | contig 23324 bp, 19 predicted proteins | sample eDN5th30CBELigOP_FD_128878 | JGI IMG/M metagenome (GOLD analysis project Ga0182737, IMG submission 128878) | Enriched Organic Plus compost microbial communities from Emeryville, California, USA - eDNA 5th pass 30_C BE-Lig OP (version 2) (version 2) ...
CGGACGCTGGACCGTGCTCCGCCGCGTCACCCTCCCGCTCGCCGCGCCCGGCATCGTCGCCGGGGTCGTGCTGTGCTTCGCCCGCGCGCTCGGCGAGTTCGGCGCGACCGCACTGTTCGCCGGCAACGCCCCCGGCGTCACGCAGACCATGCCGCTCGCCGTCTACACCGCGTTCAACGGCGGTGGTGTCGGGCAGGGCACCGCGGTCGCCCTCTCGCTCCTGCTGCTCGTCGCGGCCGTGGCCGTGCTGCTGCTCGTGCGCGGTTGGCGTCCGGGGGCGGCCCGATGAGCGCGGCGGCGGACGCGGCGGTGCTCGAGGCCGTCGTCGAGGTGCGGCACGGCGCCGGGTTCGCACTGACCGCCGCGCTCGACGCCGCCGCGGGGGAGACGGTCGCGGTCATGGGTCCGAGCGGTGCCGGCAAGTCGACCCTGCTCGCCGCGCTCGCCGGGCTCGTCCCGCTCCACGGCGGGCACGTGCGCCTGGGCGGCACGGTCCTGTCCGCACCCGGCCGCACGGTGGAACCCGCCCGCCGCGACACCGTCCTCCTCGGTCAGGACCCGCGGCTGTTCCCGCACCTGTCGGTGCTCGAGAACGTCGCCTTCCCGCTCCGCGCGCGCGGCGTGCGTGCCGCTGCGGCGCGCGAGCGGGCGCGGACGCTCCTCGACCGGGTGGGGCTGGTGGATGCGGCACCCCGCCGTCCCGCGGATCTCTCGGGCGGGCAGCAGCAGCGCGTCGCCCTCGCGCGGGCCCTCGCCGCATCCCCGCGCCTGCTGCTCCTGGACGAACCGCTCACCTCGCTCGACCCCGGCACGGCGGGGGAGATCCGGATGCTGCTCGCCGAGCTGCTGCGGCCGGTGACCTGCGTCGTGGTCACCCATGACGCGGTGGACGCGGTCGCGCTCGCCGACCGGCTCGTCGTCGTCGAGGCCGGTGCGGTGACCCAGACCGGCCCGGTGCGTGAGGTGTTCGCGGCGCCTGCCACCGACTTCGTCGCGGGCGTCGCGGGTCTCGGCCGCGTACCCGGCGAGGTCCGGGGTGGTGTGTGGTCGGCCGGGCCGCTCGTCCTCCCGGCGCCGCACACCCCAGACGGGCCCGCGGTGCTCGTGTGCCCGCCCGCACGGGTCACACTCGCCGCGGCGGGTGCGGCGGCATCCGTGCACCGGGTGGAGCAGACCCTCGGCGGTGTGCTGCTGCACCTGGACGTGCCCGGCCTCGCCTGCGAGCTGCCCTTCGACGTGTGGGCGCAGCATCCGTACGCCCCCGGCGACCGGGTCGCGGTCGCCGTCGACCCCACCGCCGCACGCTTCCTGCCCGCCTGACCCCGCCCCCGCACCCCGCCCGCGCGGGCTCGGGCGAGAACGGGGGAACGGGAAGAACGCGCCGGGCGGGAAGAACCGTCAGACGGTGCGGCCGGCCTCGATCCGCACCTCGCGGTCGACGAGGTCGGCGGGCACGGCGACGTGCGAGATGAGCAGCACGGCGCGGTCCGGGTCGACGGCGCCGAGCAGGTCCCGCAGCAGGGCGTCGGATGCGGCCGGGTCGACGCCCGCGGTCGGCTCGTCCAGCACGAGCACCGGGAACCGGGCCAGCAGCGCCCGCGCGAGCGTGATCCGCTGCGCCTGCCCGCCCGAGGTGAGGGCACCGCGCTCGCCGAGCGGCGCGTCCAGGCCGCCGCGCTCGCGCGCCCAGTCGCCGAGACCGACCCGGTCCAGCACCGCCCACAGCTCCTCGTCGGTGGCGGTGTCGTGGGCGAACACGAGGTTCTGCCGCAGCGACTCGTCGAACAGATACGGGGACTGCTCGCACAGCCCCACCGTGCGACGCAGGTCGTCGCCGGCATGCTCACGAACCTCGCGACCGCCGACCGTGTACGACCCCTCGTAGTCGAGGAACCGCACGAGCACGTGCGCGAGGGTCGTCTTGCCGGCACCACTCGGCCCGGTCACGAGCACGCGCTCGCCCGGCCCCACCGACAGGTCGACGTGGCGCAGCTCGCCGGTCGGAGCGGTGCCCGGCCGGGCCGGCCAGTGCGCCCGGACACCGCGCAGGCGCAGCCCCTCGCCGAACGGAAGCGGTACGCCCGTCGCAGCAGGCTCGTCACGGGGCAGACCGTCGGGCACCTCGTCCGGCACGGTCGCGGCCACCCGCTCGGCCGCCGAGCGCACCTGCCGCCACGAGGCGAGCGCGAGCGGCACCGGACCGAAGACCTCGAACACCGCCATCGGCAGCAGCACCACGACCGCGAGCGCCGGACCGGTGAACCCGCCCTCGCCGAGGTGCGGGGCGGCGACCCACAGCGCCGCGAACGAGGCGATCCCGGCGAGCAGGGACACCGCTCCTGCGGTGAGCCCCTGCGCGGACGCCCGGCGGACGGTGGCCCGACGCAGCGCCTCGTCCGCCTCGCGGATGCGGCGATGCGCCGCATCCGTCGCGCCGTACGCGGTGAGCACGTCGAGGGAGGTCAGCTCGTCCAGGAGCGCATCGGCGAGGCGGCTGCGCAGCGGTGCGAGGGCACGCTCCGCGCGGGCGCCGGCAGCCCAGCCGACCCACACCGCGAGGGCGAACGCGGTGAGCAGGCACACCGCCAGCACGACGGCGGCGACGGGGGAGAGGAACGCGGTGAACACGACCGAGGCGACCGCCGCGAGGCCTGCCACCGACAGGGGCAGTACGACCCGCAGCGGCAGGTTCTGCAGCTCGTCGACGTCGTCGACCATGCGCGAGAGCAGCGCGCCGCGGCGGGCGGTGCCGAGGCCGTCCGGGGCGAGCGGCACGATGCGGCGCACGAGGCCGGCCCGCACGGTCGCGAGCTGCCCGAGCGCGGCGTCGTGGCCGGTCACCCGCTCCAGGTACCGGAACACGCCGCGGCCGAGGGCGAAGGCGCGCACCGCCACCACCACCGCGGAGATGTACATGACCGCGGGCTGTTCGGCCGCGCGGGTGATGAGCCAGGCGGACGCCGCCAGCAGCGCGATCGCGCTCACGGCCGTGCCGAGTCCCGCGAGGATCGCCCACGAGAACCGCCGCAGCGGCGGCTGCGCGGCCCGCAGTACGCGGACGGTGCCGGTGTTCACGACACATTCCCTTCGGCGGAGGATGCGCGCAGGTCCACGCTGCGGTCGGCGATCGCCGCCGCGGTGGCGCGGTGCGAGACGAGCAGCACGCCCGCACCCCGGTCGGCCTCGGCGCGCAGCATCCGCCACAGCCCCGCCTCGGTGGCCTCGTCGAGGGCGCTCGACGGTTCGTCGAGGACGAGCACCCGCGCCCGCCCCGAGCGCAGGCGGTACAGGGCCCGGGCGACCGCGACCCGCTGCGCCTGCCCGCCGGACAGGCCGGAGCCGGTCGCGCCGAGCGCGAGGTCGGCGGGGACGTCGACGAGCGCGTCACGCAGGCACCCGGCGATGCGCTCGGCGTCGGGCACCGGGTCGCCGAGGGCGACGTTCTCGGCCACGGTGCCGCTCAGGAGCCCGGGGCGCTGCCCGGCCCAGGCGATGACGTCGCGGGCGTGGTCGACGCTCGCGCCGCCGGTCCGGAGGCGGCCCTCGGCGGGGGCGAACCCGAGGAGGGCGGCGAGCACGCTGGATTTGCCGGCCCCGCTCGGGCCGCGCAGCAGCACGATCTCACCGGCCCGCACCTCGAGATCGACCGGACCGATGCGCCGATCCCCGCGCCGCACCGTGAGCCCGTCCGCGGCGAGGAGCGTTCCGTCGGTCGCGGCCGGCGCGGTGGCCGGTGCGGCCGGTGCGGGGGCGGATGCGGCGGCGTCGAGCGTGTCGAAGATGTCGTCGGTCGCGGCGACGCCCTCCGCGGCCGCGTGGAACTGCACACCCACCTGGCGCACCGGGAGGTACGCCTCGGGGGCGAGCAGGAGCACGAACAGTCCGACCAGCAGCGGCATCTCGCCGCCGAGGAGGCGGAACCCGATCGTCACGGCGAGGATCGCGACCGAGATGGAGGCGAGGAACTCCAGCGCGAAGCCGGACAGGAACGACACCCGCAGCACGGCCATCGTCTCGCGCTTGTAGCGGCGGGTGACGGATGCCATGCTCTCGGCGGCGCGGTGGTGCCGGCCGAAGATCTTCAGCGTCGCGAGCCCCGCGACGGTGTCGGCGAAGCGGGTCGCGAGTCGGTGCAGCGTGCCGTACTGCTTCTGCTGCATGCCGCGGGTGGCGAGCCCGATGAGCACCATGAAGATCGGGATGAGGGGCATCGTGACGATGACCGTGAGCCCCGACAGCGGGTCGGCGACGAGGATCGCCAGCACGAGGATCGGCATCGTGATCGCCGTGGCGACCAGCTGCGGCAGGTAGCGGCCGAAGTACGCGTCGAGCGCCTCGAGGCCGTGCCCGGCGGTGACCGCGAGTGCGGCGCTGTTGCGCCCCGCGAGCCAGCCGGGGCCGAGCCGCTCGACGGCGCGCACGAGCGCGTTCCGCAGCTGCAGCGACGCCTTCGCGGCCCCCTTCGCGGCGGTCCACTCCCCGGCCGCGAGCAGCAGCGCGCGCAGCAGCACGAGGGCGGCTCCGACGCCGATCCACGGCAGGAGCGCTTCGACCGGCTCACCCTCGATCACACCGACGAGCGCCCGGGTGAGCGCGTACGCGAACCCGATGGTCGTCCCGGTCTGGGCGAGGGTGATGGCGGCGGAGACGGCGAAGAAACCGCGGGATGCGGAGCTGTACCGCAGCAGCCTGGGGTCGACCGGTCCCCGCCTCGGATGCGCCGGCGTCTCGACCGCTGCAGGACTCACCCGTCCATCCTCGCACCGGGCCGTGACGGATGCGGGGGAGCGGGCCGGGGAAATGACCGCACCGGGATCTGGCCCCCGGCCCGCCCCGGCCGCTAGGTTTTCAGCCAAATGGACGAACTCGGCATCGTCGCCTTCGACGCGCACCTCAGCCTGACCTCGCTCGTCACCGCCGCGATCGGTCTGCTGACGATCACGAACCCGCTCGGGACGCTCCCGATCTTCCTCGCGCTCACCGCCGACGACACCCCGCGCGGGCAGCGCCGGACCGCGCTCCTGACCGGTGTCTCGGTCGCCGTCGTGCTCCTGGTCGCACTGCTCACCGGGGAGTTCCTGCTCGACGCCTTCGACATCCACATCGATGCGTTCCGGATCGCCGGCGGCCTGCTCATCGGCTGGGTCGCGTGGTCGATGGCGACCGCGAAGTCCTCGACCTTCCAACCCGATTCCGGCAAGCGCTCCCCGGTGGTCGTCCCGCTCGCGATCCCGCTGCTCGCCGGTCCCGGCGCGATCGCCCTCACGATCACGTTCGCCCACGGCTACGACGAGTGGATCGAGTGGGTGGTCGGCGTGCTCCTGTGCGTCCTCGTGGGCGGGGTCGTCGCCGCGATCTATGCGGCGGGGCCGTGGGTCGCCCGCGTCCTCACCCCGGCGGGGCTCGAGGTCGTGACGCGCGTGTTCGGCCTCCTGCTCCTGGCGATCGCGGTGCAGTCGATCCTCACGAACGTCTTCGAGGTCATCGGCGAGCACTTCGTCGTGGAGATGATCGAACCGACCGAGTGAACGGCACACGACGACGGGGCGGTCCCTCGCATGGAGGAACCGCCCCGTCGTCCGAGGTCTGCCGGGCTCAGTGCACCTGCGCCGCGGCCCGCTCGATCCGCGACCGGGTGACCCGCTTGCGGAACACCCAGTACGTCCAGCCCTGGTAGGCCAGCGCCAGCGGCAGGAAGGCGAGCGCGGCCCAGGACATGATCGTCAGCGTGTAATCCGTGCTCGAGGCGTTCTCGATCGTGAGGCTGTACGCCGGGTCGGTCGTGGACGGCATCACGTTCGGGAACAGCGCCAGCCAGAGCGTGAGCACCGCGAACGCGACCGTGCCCGCACCGAACCCGAACGCCCAGCCCTCGCGGTCGCGGGCGTTGGCGACCAGCGACGCGATGAGCAGCACCGCGGCGAGCGCGGCGCACACGATCACGAGCAGCAGCGCCGGTGCGCCCACGGAGGCCGCGTGCAGCACCGTCCAGACGAGGAACACCGCTGCGACGACCACGGTCAGGACACCCGAGCGGGTGGCGAGCCGGCGGGCGTCGTCACGGACCTTGCCGTCGGTCTTCAGCGCCACGAAGTACACGCCGTGGGTGAAGAAGAGCAGCAGTGTCGTCACGCCGCCGAGCAGCCCGTAGGGGTTCAGCAGGGTGAGCAGCGACCCGGTGAACTCGTGGCCGGCGTCGATCGGCACGCCGTGCACGATGTTCGCCACCGCGACCCCCCACAGGAACGCGGGCAGCGCCGATCCGATCACGATCATCCGGTCGAAGCCGCGCTTCCAGCGCAGCGAGTCGCGCTGGTGACGGTACTCGAACGAGACGCCGCGGGCGATGAGCGCCAGCAGGATGAGCAGGAGCGCCAGGTAGAAGCCGCTGAACAGCGTCGCGTACCACTCCGGGAAAGCCGCGAACAGGCACGCGCCGGCCACGATGACCCACGTCTCGTTGAGATCCCAGACCGGGCCGATCGTGTTGATGATCTGCCGGCGCGAGACGTCGTCCTTGCCGAGGAAGGGCAGTGACATGCCCACGCCGAAGTCGAAGCCGTCCAGGATGAAGTACCCGACGAAGAGCACCCCGACGATGAAGAACCACAGGTATGCGAGATCCATGATGCGCTCCTAGTAGACCGTCGTCGGGACGTTGTCGTCGGCGGTGTCGCCGTCCCCTGCCGCCGGCAGCGGGTCCGGGCCCTTCCGGGCGGTCTTGAGGATGAGGCCGAACTCCACGACCGCGAGGATCGCGTAGATCGCGGTGAAGGCGATGAGCGAGATGAGCACGCTCCACCCGGGCACGTTCGGGGAGACCCCGTCCTCGGTGAGCATGAGGCCGAAGACGATCCACGGCTGGCGGCCCATCTCGGTGAAGACCCACCCGACGAGGCTGCCCAGCAGCGGCAGCGGCGCGCTCCAGATCGCGACGCGCCACGCCCACTGCGGGACGGTGCGGGTCGCCTTCTTCCGGGTCAGCCACAGGCCGACGACCGAGATGATCGCAGCGAGGCCGCCGAAGCCCATCATCCAGCGGAACGACCAGTAGGTGACCCAGATGATCGGCGCGAACGGGAGGTCGCCGCCGAGCTGGTCGGCGAACATCGGCCAGTTCTCGGTGTACTCGGCGTTCAGGTTGTTGATGCCCTCGACGCAGCCGTCCAGCGTGTGCGTGGACAGGAAGGAGAGGAGGTAGGGGACCCGCAGCGACCAGATGAGCGAGGAGCCGTCGGGCGTGCCGATCGAGAAGATCGAGAAGGAGGCCTCCGCGCCGCACGCGGTGTTGTAGAGCGCCTCGGCGGCGGCCATCTTCATCGGCTGGGTCGCGACCATCTGCAGGCCCAGCTGGTCGCCGGCGATCGCGACGCCCGCGAAGGACGCGAGCATGAACCACATCCCGAACCGCAGGGCCGGGCGCATGATCTCCTCGTTCCGGGCACGGGCGAGGTGCCAGGCGGCGACCGAGATGACGACCGCGGCGGCGAACATGAACGAGGCGAAGAGCGTGTGGGGGAAGGTCGCGAGGGCGACCGGGTTCGTGAGCACCGCGACGATGTCGGTGAGCTCCGCGCGGCCGCCGTCGTCGGCCATCCGGTAGCCGACGGGGTTCTGCATGAAGGAGTTCGCCGCGAGGATGAAGTACGCCGACATCACGGCGCCGATCCATGCCAGCCACAGGGTGGCGAGGTGGAGCTTGCGGCCCAGGCGGTCCCAGCCGAAGATCCACAGGCCGATGAAGGTCGCCTCGAAGAAGAAGGCGAGCAGGCCCTCGAACGCGAGCGGGGCGCCGAACACGTCGCCGACGAAGCGGGAGTACGCCGACCAGTTCATGCCGAACTGGAACTCCTGCACGATGCCGGTGACGACACCCATCGCGAAGTTGATGAGGAAGATCTTGCCGAACAGGCGGGTGAGCTGCAGCCACTTCACGTTGCCGGTGCGCACCCAGGTCGTCTGGAAGATCGCCACGACCAGCCCCATACCGAGCGTGAGCGGTACGAACAGGAAGTGGTACAGCGTGGTGAGCCCGAACTGCCACCTCGCAAGGAGGAGCGGATCCAGGAGGTCCATGGAACGTCTGCCCTTCTCCGCGTCGGCTTCGGGAATCCGACCCTGAGCCGGGTGGCCCGACACGGTTCGTTCCGATTCTGGCCCGGTGCTAGGTGGAATCACCAGCATGCGGACCGTGAATAATCGCGGCCCGGGCAGCCGCTGCTTCGTCGTACGCTCGGAGGATGCAGCAAGCCCGCGGAGCAGCGTCGTGCGAACCCTGACGCTCGGCATGCCGCGACTGCGCGCGGCGCTCGACGACGACGTGGCGGCCGCGGTCGGCGCGCCCCTCGTCGACCGCTTCGGACGGGTGCACCGCGACCTGCGGATCTCCCTCACCGACCGCTGCTCGCTGCGCTGCACCTACTGCATGCCCGAGCAGGGCAACGTGTGGCTGCCGAACGACCGCATCCTCACGATCGACGAGATCGAGCGGGTCGCACGGGTCGCCGCCGCCGACGGGATCACCACCTTCCGGCTCACCGGTGGGGAGCCGCTGCTCCGGCGCGACATCGTCGACGTCGTCCGGCGGCTCGCGGCGATCGAGGGGCCCGCGGGACCGGTCGAACTCGCGATGACCACGAACGGGATCCGGCTGCCCGAGGTGCTGCCCGACCTCGTCGAGGCGGGGCTGACCCGACTGAACATCTCGATCGACACGATCCGCCGGGACCGGTTCGCCGACCTCACCCGCCGCGACCGGCTCGACGACGTGCTCGCCGGGATCGCGGCGGCCGCCGCATCCGGCCTGCGCCCCCTCAAGCTCAACGCGGTCGCGATGCGCGGCGTCAACGACGACGAGCTCGTCGACCTGGTGGCCTTCGCGATGGCACACGACGCGCAGCTGCGGTTCATCGAGCAGATGCCGCTCGACGCCGGTCACACCTGGGACCGCGCCCGCATGGTCACACGCGAGGAGATCCTCGCAGCGCTCCGCGAGCGGTGGACGCTCACCGAGGTGCCCGGTCGCGGCGGCGCGCCGGCCGAGCGGTGGACGATCGACGGCGGTCCCCACACGGTCGGGGTGATCGCCTCGGTCACCGCGCCGTTCTGCGGCGACTGCGACCGGCTGCGTCTGACCGCCGACGGACAGCTGCGCAACTGCCTGTTCTCGACCAGCGAGTTCGACCTCGTCCCGGTGCTGCGCGGCGGGGGCGACGACGAGGACATCGATCGGATGCTGCGCCGCTGCGTCGCCCGGAAACTCCCCGGGCACGCGATCGACGATCCCGGCTTCCTGCAGCCGGCCCGAGGGATGAACGCGATCGGAGGCTGAGATGGGACGGATCACGGCGAGGAGACCGGTGGTGCGGATCCGGCTCGGACACGAGCCGGTGCGCCGGCCCGACGTGCTCGCGGTCGAGGAGCCGTTGGAGATCAGGCTCGGCGGCACCTCGTATGCGGTGACGATGCGCACGCCCGGGCACGACGTCGAGCTCGCGGCCGGGTTCCTCGTGTCCGAGGGCGTGATCGCACGCGGCGACGAATTCCTCGGCGCGATCCACTGCGGCGGCCCCGGCACCGGCGGTGTCGAGAACACCTACAACGTGCTCGACGTCACCCTCGCCCCCGGGGTCACGCCGCCCCCGCCCGAGGCCGCGCGCAACTTCTACACGACGAGTTCGTGCGGGCTGTGCGGCAAGGCGTCGATCGAGGCGGTCGAGACCGTGTCCCGCTACGACGTCGCCGCCGACGACGCGGCCGTCACCGCCGAGGCGCTCGCCGCGTTCCCCGACCGGCTCCGCGAGCAGCAGGCGGTGTTCGACAAGACCGGCGGCCTGCACGCCGCCGCCCTGTTCGACGCCGACAGCGGTGAGCTGCTCGTGCTCCGCGAGGACGTCGGCCGGCACAACGCGGTCGACAAGGTCGTCGGCTGGGCGGTACTGCACGACCGGCTGCCGCTGCGGCGCACGGTCCTCCAGGTGTCCGGGCGTGCGAGCTTCGAACTCGTGCAGAAGGCGGTCATGGCCGGGATCCCGATGCTCGCCGCGGTCTCCGCTCCGTCATCGCTCGCGGTCGAGCTCGCCGCCGCATCCGGACTCACCCTCGTCGGCTTCCTCCGCGGCGAGTCGATGAACGTCTACAGCGGCGTCGAGCGCGTGCGGGTCACCCAGCCGGCAGGCTGAACCGGCGCGGGCTCAGCGACCCAGGTGCACGACGCAGTCGGCCGGGTTGCAGGAGGGGGCCATCCCGGCCACGTGCAGTGGTCCACCCGCCTGTGCGAGCACGCCGTCCATGATGCCCAGGTGCACCGCGCACAGCGTCGAACGGTCACCCGGCGCCGACGAGGCGTGCGGGCAGGGGGAGAGGTCCACCGTGAGGGCCTCCTCGTCGACCACCGGATCGAACCCGGCCTCACCGAGGTCCTCCACGAGCGCGTCGAGCTGGTGCACCGCCTCGGTGGGCAGCGTCCCGGACCCGGTGTCGGTCCACGGCATGACCCGGCGCATGAGGTCGCCGCGCGCGGCCGCCTCCTTCGCCTTGCGGAGCGCGATCGGGCTCGCATTCTCGTCGGCCGACGCCGCCGAGTACAGCACCCGCGGGCGGCCCCGCGTGGTGCGCTTCTCCGGCTCCGCCACGACGTAGCCGCCGTCGATGAGCCGCTGCAGGTGCTCGCGCACCGTGTTCGCGTGCAGGCCCGTGCGCTCGCACAGCTCCGCCACGGTGCGGCGCGGCCGTTCCTGCAGCAGGTGCAGCAGCCGCACGCGCGAGTAGCTGGAGATGGCGCTGTACGCCGGGCGTGCCATGCCTCCATTATCCGCCCGACCCGGCGATTCCGTCCACGTCGGCGCTCCGGCGCCCTCGCGGCGTATGCCAGGCTTGGGGCATGGTGGTCTCCCGCGTCGGAATCGTGTTCAACCCCAGCAAGATCGCGCGCGAAGAGCTCGAGGACCTCTGGCACGACGCGGGCGGCGACGACGACGCCGCATGGTTCGAGACCACCCCGGACGATCCCGGGCAGGGCCCCGCGAAGGCCGCCCTCGACGCCGACTGCACGCTCGTGGTCGCGGTCGGCGGCGACGGCACGGTCCGCGCCGTCGCGGAGACGCTCGCCGGCACCGGGGCGCACCTGGGGATCGTGCCGCAGGGCACCGGCAACCTGCTGGCGCGCAACCTCGGCATCCCGCTCGCCCCGCGGGCGGCGATCGAGCGCATCCTGGCGGACGACCCGCATCCGATCGACATCGGCTGGGTGGCGACCGACCGCACCGCGCGCACGGCGTTCGTGGTCATGGTCGGCTTCGGCCTGGACGCGCAGATGCTCGCCGAGACGAACGACGACCTGAAGTCCAAAGCCGGCTGGCTCGCCTACGTCGAGGCCATGGGGCGCGCCCTCATCGCCTCCGACGTCGTCGACTTCCGCATGGCCGTCGACGGCGGTCAGGCCCGTGACGTCTCCGCGCACACCCTCCTCATCGGCAACTGCGGCACCCTGCAGGGCGGGGTCACCCTGCTGCCCGACGCGGCACCCGACGACGGGAAGCTGGACCTGCTCGCACTCAGCTCCGAGAACGCCGGCCAGTGGCTCGACGCGCTCCGCTCGATGGTGTGGGAGAACGGCATCCTGCGACTGTTCGACCGATCCCGGAAAGCGAGGAGCACGAACACCGTCGACCACGCGCAGGCGCGCGAGGTGCGCGTCGAGCTGCCGGGGCCGCGGGCGTTCGAGGTCGACGGTGAGGAGGCGGGCGAGGTCTCCTCGTTCACCGTGACCCTCGACGCCGGCGCACTGCTCGTCCGCTGAGCCGTCGGCCGACCCGGGCCGCGGCGTCGTTGTCAACCCCTCCGGGGCGGGCGAGCGCCGGATGACACCATCGCGGAAGCCGGCGCGCGAACGTGCGCCCGAAGGGAGTACGTGATGAGTATCGGAGCGGGCATCGTCCTGATCGTGATCGGCGCGATCCTGACATTCGCCCTCAACGTCCAACTGGACTGGATCGACCTCGACCTGATCGGCTACATCTTCATGGGCGCCGGCGTCGTGGTCGTCCTCATCGGCATCATCCTGCTCGCGCGGCGCCGTACCGCCACCTCGGTCACCCGCACCTCCGCCGACCCGGCAGGCAGGGAGCAGGTCACCGAGCGTTCGGTGAGCGCCGACGACGACCCCCGCGTCTGACGGATCCCCTGCCCCGCGCCTCCCGTCGCCGCCTAGACTGCGGCGGGAGGCGCGGCGCGCCCGGGAGGAGCGGACATGCAACTGGGAATGATCGGTCTGGGCCGGATGGGCGCGAACATCGTCCGGCGGCTTCAGCGGGCAGGACACGACTGCGTCGTCTACGACGTGAATCAGGATGCGGTCGCCGCGCTGGCGGCGGAGGGGTTCACCGGCGCGGAATCGCTCGCCGACCTCGCCGCGAAGCTCGAGGCCCCGCGGGCGGTGTGGCTGATGATCCCGGCCGGGTTGACCGGTCAGGTCGTCGAGCAGGTCGCCGAGGTGCTCGAACCCGGTGACGTCATCATCGACGGCGGCAACTCGAACTACCGCGACGATGTCCGCCGCGCGAAGGCGCTCGCCGATCGCGGCATCGACTACATGGACATCGGCACGAGCGGCGGCGTCTTCGGTCTCGAGCGCGGCTATTGCCTCATGGTCGGCGGCCCCGAGGCCGCCGTGACCAGGCTCGACCCGATCCTCCGCTCCATCGCACCCGGCGCTGGCGACATCCCCCGCACCCCCGGTCGCACCGGCGACTACGCCCAGGAGGAGCTCGGCTACCTGCACTGCGGTCCCTCCGGTGCCGGGCACTTCGTGAAGATGGTGCACAACGGCATCGAGTACGGCGTCATGGCGGCGATCGCCGAGGGCATGAACATCCTCGAGAACGCCGACGCCGGGGTGCGCGAGGCGAGCCACTCGGCCGAGGTCGCCCCGCTGGAGGAGCCGGAGTTCTACCAGTTCGACATCGACGTGCCGAAGGTCGCCGAGGTGTGGCGCCGCGGCTCGGTCATCTCCTCGTGGCTGCTCGACCTGACTGCGGCGGCGCTGCAGGAGAACCCCACGCTCGACGGGCTCGCCGGCCGGGTGTCCGACTCCGGCGAGGGTCGGTGGACCGTCAAGGCCGCGGTCGACGTGGGCGTGCCGGTGCCGGTGCTCGCCGCATCCCTCTTCGAGCGCTTCGCCTCACGCGACGAGGACCACTACGCGAACCAGCTGCTCTCGGCGATGCGCCTGCAGTTCGGCGGTCACAAGGAGCTGCCCGCGGGCGACAAGCTCGAGGCCGGCGCCCGCAAGTCCGACTCCGCCTGACCCGCGCGGGCTCCCGCCCGTATGTCCCACTTTCTGCAGAGCATGTCCCAGTTTCTGCTGCTCTGCGGCGCGCAGAACGGCAGAAAGTGGGACATGCCCGGGGCGGATGCGGGTCAGAGGCGTTCTTCGGATGCAACCGTGCGCAGGTCGATCCGCTCGCGGCGCAGGGCCATCGCAATGAGCGGGAACAGGAGCACGGACAGCATCCCGGCCGCGACGAGGGCCGCCGCCGGCCCCGCGGGGAGCACCTCCGCGGCGACGCCGATGCCGGTGACCGCAACGATGATCGGCAGCCCGGTCGCACCCATGAGGGCCACGGCGAACCGGTCGCGCAGCGTGGATCCGACGGGGGCTGCGAGCATCGACGGCAGGCCGCGCACGACGAACAGCAGGAGCGTCCCGACCGGCACGAGGATGAGGAGCATCGGCTGCTCCAGCAGTGCCCCCAGATCGAAGGTCACGCCGGTGTAGACGAAGAAGACCGGCACGAGGAAGCCGAAGGCGACCGCCTCGATCTTGCTCTCCACCGCCTCGCGGTCCTCCTCACGCGCGTTGCGCATGAGGAGCTGCCAGATGACGCCCGCGGCGAATGCGCCCAGGAGCATGTCGAGGTCGAGGAAGACGCTGAGGGCCACGAGCGCGACGAGGATCAGCAGCAGGACGCGGATCGCGAACTGCCCCGAGGTGTGCAGCGTCGAGGTGATGACGCGGTGCAGACGGCCGTGGGTGCCCCGGAACGCGTACCAGATCGCACCGGCGGTGAGCAGGAGGAACACCGCGAGCACGACGGTGGCAAGGCCCGGGTCGCGCCCCCCGAGGAACACCGAGATGGCCACCAGCGGACCGAACTCGCCGACCGCGCCGGTCGCGGCGATCGAGCGCCCGAACGGCGTGCGCAGTTCGTTCGCGTCGCGGAGGATCGGCAGCAGCGTGCCGAGCGCGGTCGAGCACAGCGCGACGCCGATGAACACCGCCGGCTCACCCGGCGCGATCACGAAGCCCGCGGCCAGGCCCAGCAGCAGGCTCAACACCCAGCCGAGCACGGCGCGCTTGCCGGTACGGCCGCTGAGGGCGCGGAACTCGATCTCCGAACCGGCGACGAAGAACAGCATCGCCAGGCCCACGTCGGCGAGCGTGGCGGCGAACTCGCTCGGACGAGCCCAGCCGAGCACGGACGGTCCGGCGACGATGCCGAGCACGAGCTCGAAGACGACGACGGGGATCGGCAGCCAGCGGCCGACCGAGCGGGTCAGGACCGGTGCGAGGACGGCGAGTAGCGGGATGAGGAGGAAGTCCGCGACGAAGGACACGCTGTAACGGTACTCGCGCGGCGTGTCGAGGCCCGGCGCATGCCATCGGATTCGGGGGGTGTCATGGGATGCGGAGGGAATCCCCGCATCCGCTCCGAGTCCGGTGGCATCTCCGAATCCCGTGACGCACGGGCGGGCGGATGCGGCGGATGCGGGGCTGCCGGGGCCGCGCCCCCGGCGCCGCTCCCGCGCGAGGTCATCCCCGAGACGGATGCGGGTGCGACCTGCGGCGGACGCGCGCGCCGTGACCTCGTGCGTACCGTCGGGAGCATGACCGTCGTCACCGCCCCCGGACCCGTCAGCATCCGTCCCCTCCGGCTCGCCGTGAGCGCCGCCGGCGTGCTCCTGCTCTGCCTCATCCTCGGCGCGCTCACCTCCTACGGGCAGACCGTGCTGCCGGTCGCGCTCGCGCCGCTCGCGAACTCCTCGAGCGGGTGGACGCTCGCGCTCGCCGCCCTGGTCTGGGCGGCCCGGCTGCCCACGGCGCCGGCGGCGGTGACCGGCGCGGCGGGCTTCGCGCTCCTCACCGTCGGGTACGCGGTCGCCTCGACGGCCCGCGGCTTCTTCTACGACCCGACGTTCTTCATCCTGGTCGGCCTCGTCGCCGGGGCGGTGGTGGGCACCGCGGCCGCGTGGCTGCGCACGCGGGGGATGCGGGCCGCGGTCGGTACCGCGGTGCTCGCCGGCATCCTCGCCGGGGAGGCGGTCTACGGGCTGACGGTCGTCGCCGACACCACGAGCCCCGTTACCTGGATGCTGTTCGCCGCGCTCGCCGTCGCGCTGGTCGTGACGACGCTCGTCCGGGCGCGCGCGCTCGCGCCGCGGAGCGTCACCGTCGCCGGCGCGCTGGCGCTCGCGGCCGCGTTCCCGGCGGCCTACCTGTGGGTCGGCGCCCTCTGACCCTGTCGCGCGCCCCGGCACCCGCCTACGCTGTGGGCATGCACCGCGTCTTCGGATACTCCATCGCGAAGGTCTATCCCCTCTACGTCGAGAAGGTCGAACGGAAGGGCCGGGACCGCGCCGAGGTGGACGAGGCCATCCGGTGGCTCACCGGTTTCGACGACGACGAACTGCGCGGCCACATCGAGCGCGGTTCCACGCTGCAGGAGTTCTTCGATGCGGCGCGCCTCAACCCCGACGCCGATCGGATCACCGGTGTCGTGTGCGGGGTTCGGGTGGAGGAGATCGAGGACCCCCTCATGCGCCGGATCCGGTACCTGGACAAGCTCGTCGACGAGATCGCCAAGGGCAGGCCGATGGTCAAGGTGCTCCGTGAAGCCTGACCCGGGGGTGGTGAACCGGGTCGCGGCCCGATGCTAAACTCGATCTCGGAAGTGTGTCCGAGCGGCCTAAGGAGCATGGCTGGAATCCATGTAGGCGGGGTAACTCGTCTCGCAGGTTCAAATCCTGTCACTTCCGCCACACGATGAGCGTCGCCCCGTTGCGGGGCGGCGCTCATCGCCGTTGTGGGGCGGGGGCGCCCACGCCGCCCGCCGCCGGCGGGCGCAGCACGAGCGAGACCGGGAACACCACCGCCCGCACGCGTCGCGATGTCCCGGCCGCGGCCAGCAGCCCCGCCCGCACCCGACGGGCGGCCTCGGCGAGTCCCTCGCCCGGTGCCGGACCGGGCGCGTATGCCGCCTGCTCCACCGCCGCCACGAGCAGTCCGAGCGCGTGCTCGTCCGCGCCGACGAGGCGCAACCGCCGGGCGAGGCGTCTCGGGGAGTCGCTGGCCGGCACCGGGATGCCGAGATCGATCGCGGTCTCCTGCACGAAGAGCCAGGATGCGGCTGCGTCACCGATCCGGAGCCGCCGTCGGCGGCGGAGCGCGCCGAGCGTCGCGGGGACCAGGAGCACGAGCACCGCCGCGAGCGCGACCACTCCGGTGATGCGCAGGCCGCGTCCGGTGGCATCGGCGGGGGAGACCGGGACCGCGTCCGGGACGTCGGCGCGGTCGCGCTCCTGCCCGGCCTCGACGTCCGGCGCGGTCGTCTGCTGCCCGGGCGCCGAGGACGCCGTCCCGCCGGAGCTGCCGCCAGAGACGAAGGACGGCGGCGACCCGAGGCTGTTCGTCGGTTCGAAGCCCACCCAGCCGATGCCCTCGAAGTAGATCTCCGGCCAGGCGTGCAGCATGTCGCTGGAGACCGCGTACACGGACTCGCCGTCGACGACCTCGCCGGTGGCGATCCCCGGGAGGTAACCGACCACGATCCGCGCCGGCATGCCGAGGGCCCGCACCATGAGGGTGAACGCGGAGGCGTAGTGGATGCAGTAGCCCTCCTTGACCTCCAGGAACCGGGCGACGGCTTCGACGCCCGCGCCGTCGAAGTCGTCGGCGACCGGTGCGGTCAGGGAATAGGAGAACTCGCTCGAGCGGAACCAGCGCTGCAGCGCCGCCGCCGCGTCGTAGTCGGTGTCGGCGCCCGCGGTGATCTCGCGGGCGAGCGCGGTGATGAGCGCGGGGGTGTCCTCCGGGACGCCGAACGTCCGGGACGGTGCCTCGGCGTCCCGTGCGGTCGCCGCACGGATCTGTTCCAGCGTGGGCTTGGGCTGCACGCTCTCGATCGTGTACGCCTGCCCGGCGCTGTTCGCCTCCAGCGCGACCACGGTGCGGTTCAGCTGCTGCAGACCCCAGACCCCCTCGACCCCCGTCAGCGACAGTGCGGCGTACGGCACCGGGAGGTACTCCGCGCGCAGTCGCGACACCTCGATCCGGCTGGTCGTGGTCACGAGTTCGATCCCCTCCGCGGGTCGAAGCGGTTCGAACCCGTCGTCGATCGGGGTGACGGCGGTGCTGTCCGGCCGCCAGCGCTGCCCGTCGAAGCCGGAGAGCGTCGCGGCGCGCAGGTACTGCGCACCGCTCGTGCTGGAGCGGATCGTGAGCACCTCGACCGGATCGGGCCGGCGGAGGTCCTCGCCCAGCCGCAGTGAGGCGTCGATGCCGACACTGCCGCCGGGCCCCGTCCCCGCCACCGGCGCGGGGACGGGCAGGACGGGGGTGATCGCGAAGGCCGCGACCATCGCGGCGGCGGCGATCGCGATCGCACCGGCCGCCTGCCCGGCACCCCGCCGTCCGCGTCCGGGCCGGCTTCGCTCGTCGGTCCACAGCAGCAGCACGACCGCGACGGCCAGGAGCACCGTCCGGCCCGGATGCAGCGGGGTGGCCACCGCGACCGCCGGGGCGACCCCGACCGCGACGACCGCGACCGATCCGAGGAGGGGGAGCCGGGTCGCGATCACGACGTGGTCGAGCACGACGGCCAGTGCGCCGGCCGCGGCGACGAACAGGAACGACACCGGGGCGGTCGGCGCGACGGGCGCGACGCCCGCCGCGAGCTCCTCGGTCGCCTGCACCACGAGGGATGCTGCGGCGCGCACCGTGGCGGGCGTCGGCACGATGCCGAGGACGGCGGAGCCCCGGAGGAACACCGCGGTGAGCGCGAACGCCCACACCACGACCCCGACGAGCGGCGCGAGCAGCGCCGGGCACCGCAGCGCCCGTGCGGCCGCCGTGCCCACGAGCACGAGCGCCGCGACGGTCAGCGAACCCGGCAACCAGGGACCAGGCGCCACGACGGCGGCCAGCGGCAGCACCGCGGCGGCGACGGCCAGCCACACCGCCCCCGCGGAAGGAAGCCGGGCGGCCGCCGGCGACGGCCGCCGGTCAGTGCGCGCCACGATCCGCCCCCGCATCGACGGCCTCCCGCCAGGCGGCCGCGATCGCGCGATCGTCGGCCGCGGCGGCACGTGCGCACCAGCCCTCCGCCGCATCCATCGCCGCCTGCGTCGCCCCGACGCCGAGGAGCACCGGCAGGGTTGCATGGGAGGCGCCCGGCGCGAGCGCGGCGGCAGCCTCGGGTTCCAGCGCGCCGGTCACGAGCACGACCGGGCCGCGCAGGTCACCGGCCAGGCCCATCGCCTCGGTCGACAGCGCACCGCCGGTGCGGGCGCGCAGGTCGGCGACCGCGGCGCACATCGCGGCCAGCGCGGCTTCGTCCGCCGCGGGTACCGGTGCGCACAGCGCCCCGCCCGTCGCATCGACGAGTTCGACCGTGAACCCGTCGCGGGCCAGCCGCGCCGCGGCGGAGACGGCGGCGGACACCGCGGCCTCGAACGCGGGGTCCGACCCCGGTGCGCCGCTCGCCGCGGGGCTGTAGCGTTCCACGCCCCGGTCGAGCACCACGCGGGCGTCGGGCGAGGCCTCCCGCTCCTCCTGGCGCACCATGAGCTCGTCCCGGTGGGCGCTCGCCCGCCAGTGGATGCGCCGCATCGTGTCGCCGGGCATCCAGGGTCGGGCGACGAGGTCGTCGAACCCCTGCCCGTACCGGTTCGCCGGCATCGGATGGGCGCCGCCGCTGCGCCCGGTGACAGCGCCGAGCGGTGCGAGTTCGACGATCCGCGGTGCGACGACGATCCGGCTCTGCTCGCCCCACTCCACGGTGCGCCGGGCGAGTCCGAACGGATCGGTCACCCGCATCCGGAACGGGCCGAGCCAGTGCACCCCGCGGGTGGTCGCACGCAGCCGGTGGTCGAGCGCGACCGTGCGGTCCGCGCCCGACCACGAGCCGGGCACGGCGGGGAACGGACCCGCCGCCTCGCCCTCGAACCCCGGCGGCGTCTCATCCTCCCAACGACCGGCGGGGGAGCCCGCGGCGGACGTCACCCGCGCGAGCAGTCGCACCGCGACCTCGTCACCGGCATGCGGTGTGGCCGGGGGCAGGATGCGGGTGAGTTCGCCGCGGCGCCGCGCGGCCCGCACGAACACGAGCGCCCCCGCGACCAGCGCGGCCAGCAGCAGGCCGAACCACTGCAGCTGCACGGCGCCGAGCCGCCCGGCCGCGACGAGGCAGCCGAGCGCGAAGACGAGCGCGCCGGTGCCGCGCAGCGTCAGCGGCCACCAGCGTCGCATCGCTCAGTCCTTCGCGGACAGTGGCACCCGCGTCGTCGCGACGAGGTGCTCCAGCAGTGCGGTGAGCTGCCGTGCCGGGTCCGCGCCACGCACGGAACCGGTCCGTGACGGCAGCAGCCGGTGCGCGAACACGGGCACCACGAGCGAGGCGATGTCGTCCGGGATCACGAAGGTGCGCCCGTCGAGCGCGGCCTGCACCTTCGCCGCCCGCACGAGCTGGAGCGTCGCCCGCGGGCTGGCGCCGAGCCGCAGATCGGGGTGGCTGCGGGTGGCCTGCGCGAGGGAGACCGCGTACTCCTCCACGGCGGGGGAGACGTGGATGCCGCGTGCCCAGGCGATGAGTGCGCGCACGCCCTCGGAGTCGACGACCGGCTCCAGCCGGGAGAGCGGGTTGTCCAGCTCGCGCTGGCGCAGCATCGCGACCTCCGCGGACGGGTCGGGGTAGCCCATCGAGATGCGCATCATGAACCGGTCGCGCTGCGCCTCCGGCAGCGCGTAGGTGCCCTCCATGTCGAGCGGGTTCTGCGTGGCGACCACGAGGAACGGCTCCGGCAGGCGGTGGGACCGGCCGTCGACCGTGACCTGGTGCTCCTCCATGGCCTCCAGCAGCGCCGACTGCGTCTTCGGCGAGGAACGGTTGATCTCGTCCGCGATGACGATCTGCGCGAACACGGCCCCCGGCTTGAACTCGAACTCCCGGGCGACCGGGTCGAACACCGACACGCCGGTCACATCGCCCGGTAGCAGGTCCGGGGTGAACTGGATGCGGCGCACGGTCGCGGCGACGGAGGCGGCCAGCGCCCGGGCGAGCATGGTCTTGCCGACCCCGGGGACGTCCTCGATGAGCAGATGCCCCTCGGCGAGCAGTGCGATGAGGGCGGAGCGGACCGCATCCGGCTTGCCGTCGATCACCTGCGCCACCGACTCGGTGACCGCGCCGGTGACCGCGGCGAACCGCTCGGCCGTCATCCCCGCGGTCCCCGTCTGCTGGGCCACGTCCACCACCTCCTCGTCGAGGGCGTGGAGCGATCGTATCCCCGTTGTGCCGGGGGAGGGGCGGGTGGACCCGCGCGGGGCGACGGCGGTGTGGGTTAGACTCGGATCGGCTCTCCGCGTGGCGGCATCCAGGCCAACTCCCCCAGGACGGAAACGTAGCAAGGGTAACCAGGCTCTGTCGGGTGCGCGGAGGGTCTTTTCTTTTCCCTGCGGCCGGTCGCGGGCGCGCCTAGGCTTGACGCGTGGCGCACTCCATCATGATCACCTCGGCCGAGGGGCACTCGGGCAAGTCGACGGTCGCCCTGGGGGTGCTGGAGGCGCTCAGCCATGCCACCGCCCGCGTGGGGGTGTTCCGCACGATCGCGCGCTCCACCGCCGAGCGCGACTACGTGCTGGAGATGCTCCTGGAGCACGACGGCGTCGACCTCGACTACGAGGAGTGCGTGGGCGTCGCCTACGACGAGCTGCACGCCGACCCGGATGCGGCGCTGTCGCGGATCGTCGAGCGGTGCAAAGCCGTCGAGGCCCGCTGCGACGCGGTCGTGGTGCTCGGCAGCGACTACACCGACGTGAGCAGCCCGGCGGAGTTCGCCTTCAACGCCCGCATCGCCGCGAACCTGGGTGTGCCCGTGCTGCTCGTGGTGGGCGGCCGGTCGCAGCACAGTCCCAACGACCAGCTCGGGATGAGCGATCCGCGCAGCCCCGAGGCGGTCGCCCAAGTGGCCGCGCTCGCGCTGGGTGAGCTGCGCGCAGAACGCGCGGAACTGTTCGCCGTGATCGCGAACCGGGTCGACGCCGACCTCCTGGACGCGACGGTCGAGGCCGTCCGCCGGGTGACGCCGGACGCGCCGGTGTGGGCCATCCCGGAGGACCGGTTCCTCGTCGCGCCCTCCGTGCGCGGCGTGCTGCGATCGGTCGAGGGCAGCCTCCTCAAGGGCGACCCGGAGCTGCTCACCCGTGAGGTGCTCGGGGTCGTCGTCGCCGGGATGTCGATGGTCAACGTGCTGCCGCGCCTCGGTGAGAGCACGGTCGTCGTCATCGCGGCCGACCGGACCGAGGTGCTCCTCGCCGCCCTCCTCGCCCATGCGTCCGGGACCTTCCCGTCGCCCGCCGCGGTCGTGCTCAACGGTCCGTTCGAGCTGCCCGAGCCGATCGTGCGCCTCATCGACGGTCTCGGCACGACGCTGCCGATCATCACGACCGACCTCGGCACCTACGACACGGCCGTGCGCATCATGAACACCCGGGGCAGGCTCGCCGCGGACTCCCAGCGGCGCTACGACACCGCGCTCGCGCTGTTCGAGCAGCACGTGGACGGCGCCGAGCTCACGCGCCAGCTCGGCCTCGCCAAACCCACCGTCGTCACCCCGCTCATGTTCCAGTACCGCCTCATCGAGCGGGCGCGGTCCGCGCGTCGGCGCATCGTGCTGCCGGAGGGCGGTGACGACCGCATCCTGCGCGCGGCGGCGACCGTGCTCGCCCGCGGCATCGCCGACCTCACGATCCTCGGCGACGAGCAGGAGGTGCGCGGCCGCGCCGCGGATCTCGGCGTCGACATCTCCGCCGCCCAGGTGCTGAGCCCCTTCGATCCCGAACTGGTCCAGCGGTTCGCCGCCGAGTACGCGGCCCTGCGGGCACACCGCGGGGTCACCCTCGAACAAGCGGCCGACACCGTCACCGACGTCTCCTACTTCGGCACCCTCATGGTGCACGCCGGGCTCGCCGACGGCATGGTCTCCGGTGCCGCACACACCACGGCGCACACCATCCGCCCGGCATTCCAGATCATCAAGACCAAGCCGGGCGTCTCCGTCGTCTCCAGCGTCTTCCTCATGGCGCTCGCCGACCGGGTGCTCGTCTACGGGGACTGCGCGGTGATCCCCGACCCCACCGCCGAGCAGCTCGCCGACATCGCCGTGTCCTCCGCCGCCACCGCCGCGCAGTTCGGCATCGAGCCGCGGGTCGCGATGCTCTCCTACTCGACCGGCGACTCCGGCGCCGGCGCCGACGTCGACAAGGTCCGCGAAGCCACCGCCCTGGTGCGTCAGCGCGCCCCCGAGCTGCCCGTCGAGGGGCCGATCCAGTACGACGCGGCCGCCGACGCCGCGGTCGCCCGCACCAAGCTCCCGCAGTCCGAGGTCGCCGGTCGCGCGACCGTGTTCGTGTTCCCCGATCTGAACACCGGGAACAACACGTACAAGGCCGTGCAGCGCTCCGCCGGCGCGCTGGCGATCGGTCCGGTGCTGCAGGGGCTGAACAAGCCCATCAACGACCTGTCCCGCGGCGCACTCGTCGAGGACATCGTGAACACGATCGCCATCACCGCGATCCAGGCGCAGGGGGTCGGCGCATGAGCGTGGTCCTGGTCATCAACAGCGGATCGTCCTCGTTCAAGTACCGGCTGCTGGACATGGCCACCGAACAGGTGCTGGCCTCCGGTCTGGTCGAGCGGATCGGTGAGGACGTCGGCCACACCGCCCACACCGTCGCCGCGGCCGCCTTCGGCGACCAGGACGGCCCGGCCCCGACCGTGCTCGACGCCACCAGCATGCGCGACCTGCCGATCCCGGACCACGCCGCCGGTTTCCAGGTCATGCTCGACGCGTTCGAGGTGCACGGGCCCTCGCTCACCGAATTCCCGCCGGTCGCGGTCGGCCACCGCGTGGTGCACGGCGGCGCCCGGTTCCTCGAACCGACCCCCGTCACCCGCCTCGTGGAGATCAACATCGAGGACCTCGCCGCCCTCGCCCCGCTCCACAACCCCGGTGCGCTGCAGGGCATCCAGGCGGCCCGCGAGGCGTTC
>Ga0182737_1001446_pt1 | contig 23305 bp, 23 predicted proteins | sample eDN5th30CBELigOP_FD_128878 | JGI IMG/M metagenome (GOLD analysis project Ga0182737, IMG submission 128878) | Enriched Organic Plus compost microbial communities from Emeryville, California, USA - eDNA 5th pass 30_C BE-Lig OP (version 2) (version 2) ...
GTTGGAGGTTTGGTTTTGCTGGGTGAAGAAGGGCTCGATCGGCAGGGTCTGGAGGAAGCGCTCGGCGTCGAGGTCGGTCTCGGCTTGTGATTGTGATTGTGATTGTGATTGTGATGGTGATTGCAGGCGGCTGCGCAGGAGGGTCAGGGCGTCCTGAAGCGTGAGGGGCGGCAGGGAGATGCTGCTGGCATCGAGTCGATCCTGCAGGGCGCTGGGCAGGTTTTTGGTGAAAATATTCTGCCACCAGTCATCGTTCACGCTGAGCAGGATATGCACGCGGGGGAGCTGGCTGAGCGCGAGCGAGAGAGTGGCGAGGTCTGTGCAGGCCTGCGGCTGGGAGATGAGGGCATCGAGGTGATCAGCGATGAGCACGAGGGGCTTCCACTGGCTGAGCAGGTGCAGGAGCTGCCGCGCGGAGGCATCGCTCTGCACGCCCTGCTGGAGCAGCGACACGGCGGCGGGATTTGGGTTTGGGGCGAGTTCGGACGCGGGTGTATTTTTGTCTGTATCCGCTTGATCTTGTGAGAGTAAGGCAGCCTGCCAGAGACGACGCAGCCAGTTTTCCAGGATGGGGTCGGGCTGCGCCATGGCGGCCTGTGCCATGGGGCTGAGCAGGGCATGAAACTGGGCGGCGAACCACTGCGCCAGGGCGCTGGCGGAGCCGGTTTGGGCGATCAATAACAAGGGATCATGCGCCAGGGTGGCGAGGGCCTGCGTGCGGTTATCGCAGGGTATCTTCCCCTGCTGGATCAGGCGGCTGAGCAGCGTGGCGAGCACGCCACAGCAGGTTTTTTGCAGATGCAGGCTGGTGGGGAATCTGCCCAGCAGGCCGATGACGCTGTGCTGAAGCGTGAGGACGGGGCCTGATGTGGGTGGGGATGCAGACGTGGCTGAGGCTGCGGCGGCATCCCATGGCAGCGAGGCGAGGAGGTAGTGCGGCTCTGTTTCCGGTAGCGCGGACCAGCGGGCGAGCAGATGGGTTTTACCAAAACCGGCCCTGGGCGCACGCAGCAGGATGAGCGGCGCGCCGCTGTGCAGGGCGCTGGTGAGCCCGGCAAGGGGGGCGTGATGCAGGCTGGGTGCGGAAGCAGAAGCGGCAGGCGCAGGATTCTGCTTCCACCAGGTGGGCATGATGTCTGTGGCAAAAAGACGCTGGCGCGTGGGCGCGTGCTCCCCTGCCCTGTCTGCACCGGCTCGTGAGGGCTGGGAAGAGGCAGGGCCGACTGCGGATGCGGCTGCGGCATGGGCGGGCGGTTCAGGCATGCATGCTGAAAGGGACAAAAAACGAGGGTGAATCGCGGCGACAGCCCCATGATGCGCCTCCAGAATTAACAGACAAGTCTAAACTCACCATAAATACCAGAATTTTAATTAAGAAAGGTAAAGCATACCGCTTCGCGAAATTTTAAATTTCGAATTCTGAATTCTGAATGAGCAATGGGAGACAGAAGACATTTTGACAGGATTTTCAGGATTGGCTTTTAGGTGAGAGGCGTTGCGTGGGATGGTTGTAGGGAACAGGATTTGCGGACGGGAGTCGAGAGTGGCTGTCATGATGTGTTAATTCCCTTCACTGTTATAACTGTGGATAAAATCTTGTCTCTTACCCTCTTGTATCTTGTATTTTATGTCTTGTATCTCATAACTCCATTGATCTTTGCAGGCGTAGTGTTACCTTACCTAACTTACAGAGGCGGAGGTTATGAGGCAACGAGAGGATGTGGAGGAACTGATGGCGCGAATTCCTGAAGGGATCATGCAGGAGGTAAGACGGCTGTATGCAGAGCAACCACAGGCGCAATGTTTTAAGGAGGATCTCCGGGCGCATCTAGAACATGAGCAGGGTCATGTGTTTATAACGGAATCCCTGCTGCTGATGGGCAGGGCAGTGAGCCAGTTCGGGTCGCATGAACAGCTTGGTGATCCGTGGTTTGTGTTTGATGAGACACAATGTGATGCGTGGTATGTGTGGCTGGCAGTCGGGCAGATGCAGGAGATTCTGGCGCATGCCCCCCACCCTCTGCCATGGATTGGGTTTGCCAGGAGGCGAAGGATGAAGTGGTATGAGTGGGAGAAGTTGAGGAGAAAAGGCAAGGGACAAGAGAAAACGGCTAAGTGGAATAAGGTCGCTTCGAGAAGGTTTTTTTGATGCCGGTGAGCATGGAAGAAAACACGGAGTTAAAGGACGAAGTTAGACAGGATTTTCAGGATTGTTTAATTCTGCCATGTGTGTTTATCCGTGTTTAGCTGTGGTTTGGAATTTCTATGGGATTGTGCCCGTCTTTGTTTATTTGGGCGATGGTGGGCATGTCGTTTATGCCTGCTTGATTCACGCGGGGGGCTGCGCTTTGCGGTGGATTTATTTTGATTACAGGTCATGAATTGAGTGATTGTTATTAAGTTTTATTACAGGGGCGGTCAGTTACTAGGGAGGTTTATACTATGGCAATGTGGACGGTGACGATGATAGATGGATGTGACTTTGTTCAGTATCCTGAAGTGGGTGCAGATGGCAGGCTGATGAGTTATAACTTTGGCAGCCCCTCGGCTGGCCCTTCCAAGAAGGAGCAGGAGGCGCAGAGGAAGGCGCAGGAGAAGCAGGACAAGGAGATGCGCAAGCTGATGAAGCAGATGAGCAAGCAACATGTGCCGATGCCTGCGATCCCCACGCCACCGGAGCCAGAGCCGATTCCACCCGTTGCCTCACAATCAAGCGCCAACGTCGAGGATGCCCAACAGGATGCCCGCCGACAGGCGAAGCGCCGCAAGGGCCTCATGGCAACGACTTACGCCGGGGATACAGGCGGGTATGGGGGGAGTACACCGCTCGGGGGTGGGAAGTCGCTTTTAGGATAAGATAACAGACTGTCAGATAACAGATGACAGACCTGAAATACTTAACATTGGCGTAAGTTATGAGCATTCACCAAGCACATTCTAGTCAGCATGTTTTTATCATTTCAATCCTGATACAACAGCCAATCAGATAACAGATGACAGACTTGAAATGAGTCAACTGGCGTAAGTGATGGAGAAGTCATCAAGTTCATTCCATCCGGTCTGTTATCTGTAATCTGTCCATCTGCTATCTCTAATTTATTTTTTATGCTAGATTCACATACTTCTGAAAAAGCGGACAAGCTGTCCAACTTACAAGTGGCCGACCGGGTTATGCGGCGATGGGAGGCGGCGAAGACGGAGCGGATGCGGTGGATGTCGCTGTGGGATGAGATGGCTAAGTACGTGCGCCCGGAGCGGGATGAGGTGTTTCGCCGTCATGGTGATAGCGGGCCGCCGGCGGCTGGGAACTTTCTTTTTGATGGAACACCGATCAGCGCGAATATGGTGCTGGCTTCGGGTTGTATGTCGCGGCTAACTCCTGCGCAGGCCCCATGGTTTGCGTTTGACCCGCCTCGCGCCTTGAAGACCAAGGATGCGGTGAAGCGCTGGTATGCGGAATGTACGGAGATAGCGATTGAGGCGCTGGCGACAAGTAACTTTTATACGGAGTTACACGAATGTTATCTGGATCGAGGGGCCTTTGGAACCTGTCTTTTGCATGTGGAAGGCAGCACTGGCATGGATTCCCCGCTGGTATTTCGGGCGCATGAGATTGGGCATTATGCCTTGTCGCTTGGGGCTGATGGGCGCATTAACACGGTGTTTCGTGAGTTGGAGTTTACCCCAGCGCAGGCGGCTCAGGAGTATGGCGAGCAGGCGCTGCCGGAGTGTCTGAAGAAGGTGCTAAAAGAGCAGCCGCATTCACAGGAGAAGCATGCATTTATCCATGCGATTTATCCGCGCGAAGAAGCGGAGCGGGATCGCTTAAAAATGGATGGGGCGAACAAGCCGGTGGCGAGTGTGCACATTTATGTGAAGGAGCGGCTTATTGTGCGCAATGCGGGTTATGATGAGATGCCTGCGATAGGTTCACGCTATCTGCGCTGGGGTACAGGTGCGTATGGCATCTGTCCTGCATGGATGGCGATGGCGGATTGCAGGTCGCTTAATGAGTTACAGATGAACCTGGATGTGCTGGCGGGATTGCATGCATTCCCAAGGATTCTGGCGCCGCATGATTTTGAAGGGATGATAGATCTGCGTCAGGGTCAGGTGACGTTTTACAAGGATGAGAACCGCATGCCGCGTGAATGGGCGACGCAGGGCAAGTATGACATTGGCATGGAGCGGGTGCAGGCGCGTCAGAAGGCGATTCGTGATTTCTTTCATGTGGAGCTGTTCCAGATGTGGAGCGCGATCACCAAGCAGATGACGGCCTTTGAAGTAAGCGCGCGTGAGCAGGAGAAGATAGAGTTATTCTCCCCTACTTTCACGATGTTATCCTCTGAGATGTACGGGCCGCTGCTGCGCAGGGTGTTTGCCTTGCTGCTTAGGCAGGGTGTATTTCCACAACCGCCGCAGGAGGCGGTGTATGTGAACTCTGCGGGAAGATATGCAATTCCTGATCCGGAGATAAGATATACCTCCCGCCTGGCGCTGGCGCTGAAGGCGGTGCATGCCGGGGCGTTTGACCGCTCCATGGGTCGCCTGCAGGCGCTGGCGCAGGTACGCCCTGATGTGCTGGATAACATCAACATGGACCGCGCAGTGCGTGACATGGCAATGAATGAAGGGCTGCCGGTGGAGTGGATCACACCGGAGGATGAAGTAACTGCCTTGAGAGATGCCAGGGCTGAGCAGCAGGCGCAGCAGGAACAGATGCAGCAAGCCATGATGGGGGCGGAGATGGCAGGTAAGATGAAGTAAATCAAGATAACAGACTATCAGACTACAGATGACAGAGTTAGCTTCAATCTGGTGTCTGTTATCTGGTAATCTGTAATCTTTAACCTAAGTTAAAATGACCTTCGAAGAACGATTGTTAAGAAAAGACGCGAAACGGGCTGAGCAGTTTAAGGGGGCTGCGAAGGCGGTGTTTGGTACGCCAGAGGGGAAGGTGCTGCTGGGGGCACTGGTGGAGGCGGCGCATCCGCTGGCGCATTTTGATGGGATGACGGCGCATGAGCATGGGAACTGTGAAGTGGTGGCGCTGCTGTGGAGATATGGAAGTGAGGACGGTCGCTGCGCGACCTCAATGAGGAATTCCTAATTAGGAATTGGGAATGGGAGATCAGGTCGTGAGTCTTGAGTCGTTAGTCGATTTTTTTGACAGGATTAACAGGATTTTCAGGATTGGGTTTTAGGGCAGGAAATGTTGCGGGGGATGGTTGGAAGGAACAGGGTTTGTGGATGGGAATAGTTTGGGACGAGCAGGAGCTCATCCCTACCGTAGGGATTTGATGGCCGGAGGCCCGTGCAATTGCTGAAATGAGGTAGTTAAAGATAAATGGAGGCAGAGAATTTTAACCAAGTTGGGTTGCTTTGATTTTGTGTAAGCCCCTTGATTACAAAGATACGGCAGGGAAGCACGGCGTCGCTTCAGTCGCTATGTGTGTCTCATACCAGACTCTTTAGAGTCGTCTAAACTTATTACTCATTTTAACAAGAGAAAGCTATGGCTAAAAAAGTGACTGGAACAACTCGCAGAAAGAGGTCGGTGAAGCCTGCGCATGCTTCATTGGAAATTGGTCGTGTTGAGGTGCCGGGCGATGCGGTGAAGGGCGGTCATGGGGCGCTGCCGCCTGGGTGCCCGCCGATGAATCCGATGCAGGGTGACAAGACCCCGGCAGTGGTGGCGTGGCTGAGGGAATATGCGCCGACTGAGTTCGGGAGACGGTATAAGGGGAGAAAGGTTAAGTTTTGAATTATGAATTTTTAATTCTAAATTCTAAGTTATTTCTTTGATTGAGATTTTTGGTGATTAGTGGCGCGCAGGGCTTGCTTAAGTGAATAGTTTGGGAAACGACGCAGCGTGTCCCTACCGTAGATTTTTAATGAACTGCGTGAGTGTGAACATGATTTAGGTCTCACACGAAGTCACCAAGACACGAAGAGCTAATTATTTCAGGTGATTGAGATTTATATCCTAGCTTTGTGCCTTTGTGTGAACTCTAATAATTTCAGCTATCATTCGGTTTCTATTCATCATGGAAGAGTCAGTAACTCAACCAGTGCGAAGCCTGTCTAAACCAGCAGCTCTGCTGCGTCTCAAGCAGGACTGAAAGGCTGTCTAAGCTTTCTGGTTCATTTCAACATTTCAACGCGGCGAAGCCGTATTCAACAATTCAACTGCTAAATTAAGTTATGATAGATACTAACTGGTGTACTAACTTGGGGATGGGTGCTTTTTTGTTTTCGCCTGCGGGTGAGATGACGGATGGCGGCGGTGGTGGTGCAGGAGGCACTGCAACGCAGAGCGCCGGTGCTGATGGCGGCGGTGGCGACTCTGCTACCGCGGGATCGGGGACGGCGCAGTCGGCTGCTTCAGCCAGTGCGGGCGATTCGTGGTTCCGCAGTATTTTTTCGGAGGATGGCAAGTTTGCGGATAACTGGCAGGATAAGTTACCCGGAGATATGACGCCGTATAAGGCGACGCTGGCGAATTTTAAGGATTTCAATGGTCTAAGCAAGGCGCTGGTGGATAACATGCAGGCGGCGAGGACCAAGCATGAGGGTTTTGTTCGCCTGCCTGGAAAGGATGCTTCCGCAGAGGAGAAGATGGCGTTTTACAAGGCGCTGGGCGTGCCGGAGAAGCCGGAGGATTATGGCTTGAGTTCTGGAGATGCGGAATCGAATCTGCCTGAGGGGATGTATTGGGATGATGAGTTTGCGACTTCGTTTTCCAAGACGGCGCATTCGCTGGGACTTACGCCATCACAGGTGCAGGGACTTACCGGATGGCATCGCGATCACTTACTAAGTCAGCAGCATGTGGCGGAGACGGAGGGGCAGCGTATTTATGAGCAGCAGATGGATGAGCTGCGGTATGCGTTTGGAGACCGGCTGGAGAAGCGTCTGGTGGATGCGCGTCGGGTGGCAATGACGCTGGGGCTTGATCCGGATCAGCATCCGATCATGTATCGTGCAGACACGGTGCGGGCGCTGACGAAGGTGGCGGATCTGATCAGCGAAGACAAGATGGTGGGCATTGACCAGGTGACGGATAAGATGACGCCGCTGACGCAGGCGAAAGATATTCAGACGAATACGGGCAACCCGGATTACCAGGCGTTTCATGATGCGGGGCATCCGAGGCACGATGAAGTGGCCGCTAAGGTGAATGACCTTTATCGCAAGGCGTATCCGGGTTAGGCGCGGAATACGGTTGAATTGTTGAGGGCTGATTCGCAGCGTTGAAGGGTTGAATTGAGAAAGTTTAGACAGCCCTTTGGACCTGGTTTAGATGCGCTATGCGCTGGTTTATTTTTGGCTGATATAAGCGCTGGAAGTTAGCCTGCTTTTTTGACAGGATTTTCAAGATTAACGGGATGGGCTGGTGATTTGCTGGTTTGTTGTGTTGGTTTTGGGAGTCCTGTTTTTTATTTTGTTTTGTTTTGTTTCGCTGCAGGAGACCGGGCTATGTTAGTGCTCGCATTGTTTTGTCTTGTAGTTCCAGCGGCCGCCGGAATCCAGGCAGCGGTCTATATCTATGGATTCCTTGAACTTTTTGGCACAGTAAAGGATGGCGACAATGGTGAAGAGAATGAATGTGGTGCGTGATAGTCTCATGCTGCGGAATAAGTAAGATAACTCACGCCTGGCGCTGGATTTTTTTAAGTTAATACTTAGATCTTAAAACCTAAAACGGAAACAGGATTGGGACCAGGATGAGGGTGATGATGAAAACAATGATGGTGAAGGGAACTCCTGCTTTGAGAAAGTCTGAGAAACGATAGTTGCCTGGGCCGAGGACGAGGGTATTGACGGGTGAGGAGATGGGGGTCATGAATGCGGCGGAGGCGGCGATGGCGATGGTGATGACGAAGGGCACGGGTGAGGCCTGAAGCTGGGCGGCGAGGCTCATGCCGATGGGCGCCATGAGTACGGCGGTGGCGGTGTTTGAAATGAAGAGGCCAATGACGGAAGTTAGGATAAAGAGGCTGCCGAGTAGAAGTACGGGCGCGGATGAAGCAGAGTCACCCATGAGGCTCATGAGTCCATTCACAGCCAGCGTAACGCCACCGGTGCTTTCCAATGAATGGGCAAAGGGCATCATGCCGACGATGAGGATGAGGCTCTGCCAGTGGATGGACTTATAGGCGCTGTTCATATCCACGCAGCGGAAGAGGCCGAGCAACAGGCAGGTGATGAGTGCGGCGATGACATTGGGCACGAGGCCGCTGATCATGAGGGCGACCATGATGAGGATGCTGAGCACGGCGAAGGGCGCCTGAGTGGCGGCGGGTGCTATGTCGTCTATCTCTGGCGGCAGGCCGGGGAGGAGGAAATCGCGGGTCTGACTTTGAAGCAGGCGGATGGATTTCCAGGGGCCGATGACGAGGAGGGTATCGCCCATTTTAAGTTTCTCTTCCAAGATGGGAGTGGTGATGGCTTTTGAGTTACGTCGGATGCCGATGACACTTAATCCGTACTTACGGCGAAAGGTTAGCTCGACGAGGTTTTTATTTATAAGCGCGGATTCTGGCGGAATGATGATTTCTGCCATGCCGACTTCGCGGGAGCGATAAGTAAAGTAGGAACCCTGCAGGGTGAGCGGGTGGAGTTCAAAATCATTCTGCAGGGCGGCGGGGTCTGCGGTTTCGGTAAAAAGATCAATAAGCAGGACATCGCCTAATTGAAGGCGGAGGTTAGCGCTGGGACTGATGATTTCTGTTTGAAAGCGGGTCTGTCTTTCAATGCCGACGATGTTAGCGCCATAAGTGCGGCGGAGGTTAAGCTGGTGCAATGGCCGTCCTATGATGGCGGAACCGGATTGCACGCGGAGTCGGTGGCCTCGTTTTTCAAGATGGTAGTCGCTGATGAAGTGCGCGATGGTTCGACGGGGACTGATGCTGCTTTTTACCTCGCCTCCCCTACCCTGTTCTGCAGGGTTTTCTGTATCTGTATCTATGTCTGTATTTTTATTTTTGCCCAGGGTGCGGCGAATGATGAGCATGTAGAGAATGCCTGCGGTAAGCACGACGGCGCCGATGGGTGTGAAGCTGAAGAAGCTGATGCCTGTGTGGCCGGCCTGTTTCAAAGCGCTGTCCACGATCATGTTTGGCGGAGTGGCGACGAGGGTTAACATGCCGCTGATGAGGCCAGCAAAACTGAGCGGCATCATGAGGCGGCCGGGTGGGATGTTTAGCTTTCGCGCGATACTTAGCACGACTGGAATGAAGACGGCGACAATGCCAGTGGAACTCATGAAGGCACCGAGGCCAGCGACGGCGGCCATGAGCAGAATGATCAGACGTGTTTCACTGCTGGCGGAGGTTTTTACCAGCCACTCCCCCACCTGATAAGTGACGCCTGTGCGAACAAGGGCTTCGCCAATGACAAACAGACAGGCGATGAGGATGACATTGGGATCGCTAAAACCAGCGAGCGCCTGTGGCACGGTGATGATGCCGAGCAGCGGCAGCACTGTGATGACGAGCAGTGCGACGACATCCATGCGAGGCCGGTTGATGATGAAGAGCACCATGCAAACGAACAGCAGGCTGAGGACGAGGATGAGGGGCGATGGAGGCACTGATGAGTGATTTGAAAGGATTAAAGGGAGACTGAATGAGCCCGCATTTCAGTTTTTTTGCCTTTGCGTTCAGAACCGGGCATCGTAGAGAGTTATAATCTACATGAAGCACTTTGCGATCATTTGTACAGTAGCGACAATAGCAGCGGTGTTTCTGCTGCAGGGAAGTTTTCTGCATCAAATAATCGCATGGCTGACCACATGCTATATCGGCGGGCCTGCACTGTTGTTTCTGAGTATCGCGCTTTTGCTTGGGCTAAAGAACCGGGCTGTGCAACCATGGGTTTGGAAAGAGTTGAACGCTCTGAGCATTTTTATTTTTTTGCTGGGAGTGTCTGTGGTAGCGGGAACTGCGTATGGAGACTGGCAGCAGAAGCGAGGGATGAAGTATGTGGTGAATGTGGCGATACCTGCCCTGGAGAAGATGAAGGCGGAGAATGGCAGGTATCCTGAAAGTCTGCCAGATGAACTGGTGGCGGCTGCGCCAATGGGATCGCACCTACCGCAGTATCAAGCTCGACAGGATGACAGTTATCAGTTTTACCTGCCTGATAGAAGCGCGCTAATCGGCGGTTTTATGCTTACCGAGGCGAGGAAGGAATGGGTGCGGTTTGACTGAATGGAGGAGCGATGAGTGGAGGAAGAATGGCTGGAAAACTCTTTTTGAGAAAAGTTTACAGGAATGTCCTTTTGCCATGTGCTTGTTCGTTGTGGGTATGATGAGCGCGTGAGCGTCAGTGATTAAAGCTGATGATTTTGGCACTCTGACAGTTAACCCCCAAGCAGTTTTATGCAGGGCTTCTTTTATCCTCAAGGAATTAAATGTCGCCATGCATCAACCCAATAATAATTACAAATATCAAAGAAAGGACCCACACAATGAGAGTCATGGTAATGATCAAGGCGACGAAGACTTCTGAGAGCAATGCGATGCCGAGTGAGAAGATGCTGACGGAGATGGGGCAGTATAACGAGGAGCTGATGAAGGCTGGCGTGATGCTGTCTGGTGACGGGCTGAAGCCTACGAGCATGGGCAAGCGGGTGGTGTTTAGCGGGACGTCTGAACGTCAAGTCATTGATGGGCCATTTCCGCTATCTGAGAAGCTGCTGGCTGGCTACTGGATCTGGCAGGTGAAGGATATGGATGAGGCTGTGGCCTGGGTGAAGAAATGCCCTGACCCGATGCCGGGTGATGAGTCAGTGATTGAGATTCGTCCGTTTTTTGAGCTGGAGGATTTTGGCGAAGAGATGACGCCGGAACTGCGCGAGAAGGAAGAGCAGATGCGCAAGGCGCTCGAGTAGCGCCTTCGGTGCGAAGATGGGAGATGAGGATTGAGGCTGGGATCTGAATTATGTTTTCAGGTCCTGGCCCTTTTTTGATTCTTGGTCATGTTGAATGTTGTAGTGCGATGAAGAACACTCTGGACGTTTGTGCATGAATAGTTTGGGACGCGACGCAGCGCTTCCCTACCGTAGCTTTGGTATGAAGGGGCATGCCAGGAGACGGAATAAGTTAGCTCTATCAAGGATTATTTTTTTCTTCTATCAGATAACAGTGGATATGATGGTTACTATCAGGATGAGATGATATGAGGGGTTGATGTAAGTGGGATGTGTGGCTAGGTGGTGGATGTTAATTACGATCCATGAGGGTGGACCCGGCGGGGCCGGCTTATCTGCCTGGGCGTCTGGACTGTGACCCGCACTGGGCGGCTTATCGCGTGGCAGGACGAAGTTAGTTATCTTGTTGGTTTAACGACTTCTTTATTTTTCACTTACTTATTTATTGTTATGGCTTTGCCAATTCCTGAATTTGCTGTGCGGCAGTTTGAGACCCAGTGGAACCATGTGGTTCAACAGGAGGTTTCGCGGCTGCGTAATCGTGTGACGACGGATTCCTTTCAGGGGAAGGAGAAGGTTTACAAAGACCTCTCCACCCTGGTGTGGAGTGAGCGTTTTGGTCGTCTGGGTAACTCGCTGCCTCAAGAGGTGGAGGGTTACAAGCGTAAGCTGATGAAGCGTGATTTTTTCTGTCAGGTGATCTTTGATCGCAAAGATCGTGATTATCTGGTGGATGAACTGACGCGCCCTGGTTCTGAGACTGAGATGGCGATGCGTATGAGCTGGAACCGCAAGGTGGACGAGCTGATCGCGACGGGTATATCTGCGACGGTGCTGGGGGGTCCTGAGCCGTATGTGACGGATATTACATTGCCTGGATCACAGAAGGTGGCGGTGAACTTTGCAAAGCCAGGTGATACGCCTGCGAATGTGGGCCTGACACCATGGAAACTGCTGGAGGCGAAACGCATTCTGGAGAGTCATGATATCTTCCTGGATGGCGAGGGTGCTGAGGAAGTTTTCATCGGTATTTCACCGAAGCAGGAGATCGAGCTGGCGGCTTATGTGGCGGCCTCGCCAAATGATGTATGGGCCAAGATGATTTCCTCCTGGATGGAGGGAGCCTCTAAGAAGCTGTTCGGCTTCAATGTGGTGAAGTCCAACAAGCTGCTGTTTGATGCGGGAACCGACATTCGCACGCTGCCGGTGTGGAGCCGCAGTGGCGTGATGGTGGTGCCTGAGAACATGCAGATCAAGGTGGATGAACTGCCGGAGAAGCAGCATGCGATTCAACTGAGCGCGTATGCGGATTATGGGGTGATTCGTAGATACGAGGAGCGTGTGGTGGAGATTGCGGTGGATGAGTCGCCGTAATTAGAAGATGCAAGATTCGAGAGGAGATTCAAGATTCAAGACTGTAAGATTCAAGATGGAGCGCGCTGGCTGAGAGTTAGGATGCCGATCTTGCATCTTATATCTTGAAGTCTTGTATCTCGAAGAAATTATAGTTAGAAGGGATTTATTGAGGTTATGGCTACATTTAAGACGGGGTTTGCGAGTGAGCAGGAGAATGCGGTGAAGGTGCGGAATGCGTTTCCCTCCCACCGTGGGGTGCAGCAGCCGCTGCGCTATGCGAAGTTTGAGTACACGCTGACGGGGGATGAGGCGAACACGGATGTGATTGTGCTGGGCTCCCTGCAAACGGAAGGAGCGGTGATTGTCCCGGAGCTGTGTTCTGTGTGGAATACGGGTTCTGGTGATGCGGATCTGGACGTGACGCTACAAAATGCAACGGGAGCTGTGGCTCTGTCTGGCGCGGCCAGCGTGGACAACAGTCGTGTCGCGCTGGCCCGCCCAGCAGGACTGACGGTGCCTGTGCTGAAGATGGGTGACTTTATCCAGGTGACGCTGTCCAGTGTGGAAGCTGCGACAGCGGATGAGGTGCTGCATTTTGAGATTGCTTATCGTGGAGATAAGACGGGGCATTGATCATCTGAGCAACGCTATTTGATAGAAGCGCGGGGAGATACAAGGCGAAGATATAAGATTCAAGACTGTAAGATTCAAGATGGAAATCCAGTTTGAGATTGCATTGATCTTGGGTTTTCAGAATCGGAGCCTTGTATCTCCTGACAGTAGAGAAAGGCGGTGATAGCTGCCTTAATAAATTAATGAGTTATCGCAACCAGGGTGGCCAATGATGCCGTCTTGAATCTTGCATCTTCCAATCCTGTATCTTGCATCTTTTTTATGACCATCACGGAGATTTGTAACAAGGCATTGTCGCATTTAGGGGAGTCGCGAATTACGGATTTCCATGAGGCATCGGTGGTGGGTGAGAAATGCCGGACGCATTTTGATGCGGAGAGGGATTCACTATTGCGGATGCACCGGTGGAACTTTGCGGAAGATCGCGCGATTCTTGCGCGATTGCAGTCGGCTCCCGTATTTGGATATTTGTACCAGTTTCAACTGCCGGTGGACTGCCTGCGAGTGGTGGTGGTGAATGGGGTGGAGGCACGAAAGGGGTACAATCCATGGCGGATTGAGGGGCAGCGTTTGCTGTCTGACGCGAAGCAGGCGGAGATTGTCTATACGCGGCGTGAGACGGATACGACATTGTTTGATCCGCTGTTTGTGGAGGCGATGACTTACAAGCTGGCGGCGGCGCTGGCGAAGGAGTTGACTAACAGCACGAGTGAGAAGGGCGCGATGTTACAGTTATTTCGTGAGGCGATGAATGAGGCTGGCTGGGTGGATGCCAGCGAGTCTAGACCGAGAGTAATACCGCCGGAGACGGATAATCGGTTACTGATGGTGCGAATGGGTTCGAAATAACTTTTTTAGATACAAGATTCAAGACTGGAAGATGCAAGATAAGCTTCCCTGTCTGTGAAAAGTTTCAAGCGACTTTATTCTTGTAGTTCCAACTTTGCTTCTCATTCGCGTCAATGGATTGGGTGATGTGAGTAAAAGAGTCTGTCTTACATCTAGTATCTTATAATCTTGTATCTTTATAATTATTTATGGCCCGTCGTTTATTTTCTTCTTTTAATGCGGGGGAGATATCTCCGCTGCTGGATGCGCGGATGGATATTGAGAAATATTCCAATGGGTGTCGGATTCTGGAGAATTGCGTGCCGAAGATTTATGGGGGTGCGTTTGGGCGGGCGGGGCTGGAGTACATGGGGGCGGCGAAGTATGATGACAGGCCGTGCCGGTTGATTGATTTTATTTTTTCTGCGAGTACGAATTTTATCCTGGAGTTTGGGGATGAGTATCTGCGGTTCTGGAGTAATGGGCTGCGGGTGGATGATCCTGGCTCACCTGGGACGCCACTGGAGCTGACGACGCCGTATGAGGCGGGTGATTTATTTTCCATCCAGTATGTGCAGATCAATGATGTGGTGTATCTGGTGGATGGGGCGCATGCTGTGCAGCGGCTGACACGGAGGGCAGATGATGACTGGTCACTGGAGGAGGTGGTATGGAAGTACCCTGTGCTGAGAGATGAGAACACGACGGAGACGACTCTGGCGGTAGGCGCAACGACTGGGACTGGTGTAACTTTGACGGCTTCTGCTGATCTCTTTAAGCCGGAGCATGTGGGGTCGTATTTTCAACTGGTGCATAGGCGTGCAGCGGCAAATGCGGTGCTGAATCTTACGGCGAATGGTTCGGCGACATCCAGCCTGGTGCTGGGGAGATATGATGTGTTTACTTATGGCACATGGAGCGGGGATTTATTTCTGGAGCGTCAGGATGCGCTGGGTAACTGGGAAGTGATTCGGAGTTATAGCTCACGGAGTGACCGGAATGTACAGGATGGGGGCGAGCAGGAGGAGGCGGCCAACTTACGACTTAGGCTGGCGAATTATGCATCCCACACCTCCAACCCACGCGCAGTGCTGGAGATGGCGGACTCCCGTTTGTATGGATTGGTGAAGGTGACGGCGGTGACGAATGCAACGACGGCGACGGTGGATGTGGTGCATGACATTCATGCGACGACAGCGACGCTGACATGGAGCGAGGGAGCGTGGAGTGAGGCGCAGGGGCAGCCACGGACGATCGCGCTGCATGAACAGCGGCTGGTGTTTGGCGGATGTGGGACGCAGCCGCTGACGCTGTGGGGATCTGTGATTGGTGATTTTGAGAATTTCAGGCGTTCGACTTTTGCAGATGCGAGTTATGCGCATGTGCTGGGCAGCAACCGGGGTAACTCGATTGTGTGGATAGCGAGTCATGATGCGCTGATTGTCGGGTCCCAGGGGGATGAGTGGATTGTCACAGGAGATGATGAGGGGACGATTTCACCGACGAATGTTAGCGTGAAACGTCAGTCGGGCTATGGCTCTGCTTATATGCAGTCTATCCTGGGGAATGATGCTTTAATTTTTGTGCAACGGGGGCGGCGCAAGTTACGCGAGTTTGTTTATCAATTTGAGCGGGATGGTTATACGGCGCCGGATATGACCTTGCTGGCGGAGCACATAGCGGGAGAAGGCTTTGTGCAACTGGCGTTTGCCTCTAACCCTGACCCTGTGGTGTGGGCGGTGACGGAGGATGGGCAGTTATTAAGCATGACGTTTGAGCGGGATCAATCTGTGGTGGGCTGGAGCAGGCATCCGACGATGGGCAGGGTGGAATCGGTGGCGGTGGTGTTTGGTCAGATAGGTCTGGCAGATGAAGTCTGGGTGACGACTCAGCGTACAGTTGTTATTGATGGGGAGGAGCAGGTGCGAAGGTACATAGAGCGGATGGATCCGGCCAAGTGGCGGAAGCTGGATGAGAATGATATGTCGCGTTTTATTTATTCTGATGCTGCAAAGGTGGTGGAGTTTGAAGAGCCGACATCATTAGTTACCGGGCTGGAGCATCTGGAGGGGCATGAGGTGGCGATGTTATGCGATGGTTTTGTTCACCCGAGACGTACGATTGTTGACGGACAGGTAACATTAGACAGGCCGGCATCTCGCGTGGTGGCGGGGCTGCCGTATGTGCCAATGATTCAGCCGACGCGGACAGAGGTGGCGCTGGAGGATGGGACGGCTCAGGGGCGAGTGTGGAAGTGCAACAAGGTGACAGTGAAGGTGTGGAAGACGCAGGGCTGCGAGTATGCGGATGCACCTGATCAGGAGTTTTTCAAGATAGCGATGCGTGAGGCGCAGCACCCGATGAGTGAGCAGCAGAGCCCTGTGACGGGTTTTTATGATGCGATGCTGAAGTCTTATCATCGTGATGGGCTGGATGTTACTTTGAGACAGACGCTTCCCCTGCCCTTTCATGTGCTGGCGGTGATACCGACGTTTGATATACTTGGCGCTTAGAGATACAAGACTGTAAGATACAAGATCCAAGACTAGGGACGCATAATTGTGATTCATGAAACAAAAACACCCGAACGCTAACAATTATCAAGACCCACTCTTGTCTTAATATCTTGTCTTAATATCTTGTATCTTGTTTTTTATGATCCGCATTTGGACGCAGGAGGATTATCCGATGTTGGAGGGTTGGTGGCGGGAACATGGCTTTCCGCCGGTGCCGATGCAGTTACTGCCGCCGCTGGGTGTGATCTTTGATGATAAGGCGGCGGGATGGGTTTACATGGATAATGGCGGGACGGGGTTTGCAATGATGGAGTGGCTGGTGACTGACCCTAAGGCTGGAATCAAGGCGGTGCGAGGCCTGGAGCATGTGGTGACGTTTCTGCTGGGTGAGCTGAAGGAGATGGGATATGGCTTTGTGTTTACGAGTTGCAGGCAGGAGATGCTGGCGAAGTTTTTAACGAAACGTGGGTTTGTGAAAACGGATGGCGGGATGACACACTTGGTCGCTACGCTTCAATGAGGAATTTTGAATTAGGAATGAGGAATTACGGATCTGTCGCGGGGATGACTAGATTTTTCGTGCTAGGTGTTTTTTGATTGTTGAGGGCTTAAGTTATGGGAACTTTTACTTCTGCTGCGTTTTATACTTCAATGGTGCTGATCTCTGCGAGTGCGAAGGTTACGACTTACAGCCAGTATCAGATGAGCAAGGCGCAGACGCGGGCGGCGAATTACAATCGTTTGTTGCGGATGCAGCAGGTTGCGGCTGAAAGACGGCAGTGGGGTTATGAGCAGACGTCGCTGCGTCAACAGATAGCGCTACAGCAACAGGAGGCGGCGGTTAACCACTCCATGGCGGTGGCAGAGGCGCAGTCGCGCTTTAACAATGCTGAGATGTTGCGCAATCAGGCGGAGGCTGAGGCGGCGCTGGAGCGTGATAAGTTACGCCAGGTGCGGGTTAGGCTGGAGCGTCTAACTTCCATGCAACGGGCGCGGATAGCCGGGTCAGGTGTGGTGGAATCGGGTTCGCCGCTGGATGTGCTGGCAGAGAGCGGCGGCGAGATAGAGCAGGTGTTGAATGAGCAGCATTATCAGGCGAACATTGATCGCATGCAAGGGATGCGGCAGGCGGCGCTGGAGGAGTTTGGGGGTAAGTTGGCTTTTGCGGATGCGAACACTCGTTTGCAGATGGAGCGCCAGGCTGCGAGCCTGATGAAAACGAGTGTGGAGGCGGAGGGTCTGAAGCAGAAGGCGCAGTATCGCGCAGGTTTGTTTACGGCTCGTGTAGAGCAGAAGGCTGGGCTGGATGCGGCGAAGGCAACGGGTTATGAAGGATGGAGCCAGGCGTTTGGCAAGGTGGCGGATGGTTACAATGAGTGGAGCAAGTGGGCTTCTGTTTCGACGCCAGGTTACAGCGCGGGAGCGACGACGCTGGAGGATGGAAAGAAGGCGCTCCGCTATGCGGAATTTTGAATTAGGAATGATGAATTAGGAATTGTTAGTTTGTCGCTTCGCGAGGGTTTTGTTGGTGTGTCATCCAAGTTTCTAAACGAGGGAGAAGCACGTCTCAACCAAGCCTGCAAGGCTGTCTAAGACAGCAGAGCATCTAAACTTAAATCGTTTTAATATTCCAACATTTAATCACTTATTTATGTATCAGATCAGGCCGGTGGATAAAAGTGCAGGGGATCTAAGTTTAATAAGCGAATGGTGGTCAACGCACGAGAAAGGGCGGCTTCCTTTAGAGTTACTTCCCCCAACGGGTTTTTTTGTGCTGAAGGATGACCAACCTGTGGCTGTAGTTTTTTTGTATTTGTCTGTCGGCGTAGGTGTAGCTTTTCTTGAGTGGGCGGTTTCAAAGCCTGAGCTATCGCTCAAAGAAGCGCGGCAAGCTTTTGACGTGCTGATGGATTTTACGAAGGTTTATCTTACAGATCTGGATTATGGAGTGATCTGGGCAAACACACTGCCTGGGATAGCCCGTGCACTGAAACAGCACGGCTTTACGAGTCAGGGGAACAGACATGCGCTGTACTATTGCCGGAGCTGCGATGACGTAGATGGGGGCTGTCATGTTGACAATCACGACGATGGTAAAGATACCTTGGATAGTTCGCGAATGAATTCTGAGAGTGTTGTTGTTTGCAGTGATGACAGGTATATTGAGAGCTGCTGACTGATGTTGCGGTTAATGTTTTTCTGAGGGAGGCGGAGTTAGTATCTTATGGGGCTGGAGATAAGTGCGATTATAGGTTACACAGCGGCGGTTGCTTCTGCGGTGGGCGGCGGTATTTCTGCTTATAGCAGTTATCAGCAGGGCAAGGCGACGGAGAGCGCGACGCGGTATAACTACATGCTGCAAATGCAGCAGGCGGAGGCGGCCAGGAGACAGGCAAGATATCAGCAGCAGGCGATGAATGTGCAGTCCAGGCTGATGCGCGACGAGGCTGCGGTGAATTTTGGACTGGCGATGTCTGAGGCGCAAGCACGCTTTGCCAATGCGCAGATGACCCGCCAGCAAGCGGAGGCGCAGGCTTCCAATGATCGGGAGAATGTGCGCAAGGAGCGGCTGGCCATGGAGCGCGTGTCAGCGATCCAGCGGGCGCGTGTAGCGGGGAGTGGCGTGGTGGAGTCAGGATCGCCTCTTGAGGCGCTGGCGGAGAGTGCGGGGCAGATGATGATGGCGCTGAATGAGATGCACTATCAATCAAACATCAATCGCACGGTGAGCATGCGCGAAGCGGATCTGGAGGAGTTCGGCGGCAAGTTACAACAGGCTGGTGCGAATGCGAACCTGGCGATAGCGAATGCGGGTGCGGGCTTGAATGATTATGCGGCGCAGGCAGAGCGGATGAAGGCTGCGTCTGCCTATAAGGCGGCGGTGTTTTCTGCCGATATCAACCGACGCGCAGGAATGGATGCGGCGAAGGGGCTACGAACGCAAGCGATTGGTCAGGGAATTGGGGCCTTGAGCAGTTTACTTAGTGGAGTAAGTACGACTTATTACAATCAAGCTAAAAATTACAGCAGCTTATCTGGTTATGGAAAGCCGATAAGTGCGACACCAGCCGGGATCTAAATGCTGCAGGTTGAGTGTTAAGTATCACGTTTTAGGATTTGTGGGAAGAGGGAGATAAGTTATGCCGGAGATACCTTTATTTGTGAATGAGAATCGGCTGGGGCAGTTACCGGGGCCGGTGCTGGATCGGGAGGCGCGTCCTAGGGTGAATGCGGGCAGCCTGATTGCTGGTGTAGGTCGTGTGGCTGAGGCTGCACAAGGGAGTGATATTTCCCAGTTTCTGGGGCCTTTGTCTCCGGAGCATTTTGGAGCATCGAGCGCGAAGGCTTTAGGCAGCCTGGGCGAAGGGATTAAACAGGCAGGTGGGGTTCTGGGTGAGATCGCACAACGCAAGCAGAAGGCGGTGAATGATCGCCACCAAGTGGAGGCGAGGAATCTGATGGATGGTACATCAGCAAGGTTTGCTGAATGGAAGATGAAAAACCCCAACCCGGACGGTTGGGCAAAAAAATGGGGGGAGATGTCTGCTGAGACGCTGGCTGCGATAGAAAAGGGCGGCTACAGCCAGGCGGTAAAGGATCGCATGATGCCAGATGGCCTGCACTGGCAGAATCAGGGATTGATTGAAGCAGAGACTTCAGCGGCGAAAGAGACTTTTAATCATACTGCGCAGGTTTATGAGTCACGCATTGCCTCGCTGATGGATCAGGGTAAATATGGCGAGGCGAAGGTCACGGTGCAGCAAGGAAGTGATGGCGGCTATTTTAGCCCACGCCAGGCGGATGCGATAAGTCAGCAACTTGACCATCAGGAGAAAAGTTCACTACGCGCCGATGACACGACGTTTCGCCCGAATGAGGTTATTCGATGGATGGAGAACCCTGAAGCCACGGATACCCCTGAGCATTTTAAGAATCTGAATGACCGGCAGAGGTTTGAGCTTCTTAGTTCAGCGAAGCTGACAAGGGCGCAACGACAGACAGAGTTATTGCAAAGGTTCAAGCAAATGGCGGATGATGGCGAACTGCAAAATGATCATGACTTACTGAGGTTTATCGAAGCGACATCTGATGATCCAGTAACAAATACCAAGGGATACATGGAACCGCGTTTGATGCCGGTGATCCGCTCGATCATGAAGGGTGGAGGTTTTGATCTTCATGCATTTAATGAAGTGCAGCGGAAGACCTATGCATTTGACCCCAAGGACCCGGAGGCGGCACTGAAGGAGACGCAACTCCGGCAAGAGATGGTGCAATTCCCAGAGGACTACCAGCAGGTGCTGGAAAGCGATCTGGAGCAGGCTAAAGCCGGGAAGACCTCGGCGCAGGCCTTTCAGTACGGACTAAATGAAATCGCCCTGCTGCATAAGGAGCAGCGACTGACACGGGACGATGGCACGCCGCTCGAATACAAGGCAGATGCATTCATGATGGACGCGGTGGTGGACGCGGAGAAGATCAAGGTGTTTGGTCTAACCCAGCGCGATGCCAAAAAGTTGTCTGAACGCCAAGGCCAGGCGCGGCTGCTATTGTTTGACGATCTGCTAAAGGCGAGGCAGGCGGGCACATCCCGTGTAAGAGTTATTCCCACCATTACAGACATGGAAGCTTTTAACAAGCTGACGGATTTCACCAAGAACCTGTTCACCAGTTATGTGCGCCATGGCGAGTTTGTGGATACCGCGGTAAGAAGTGAAAGTGCACGGAGGCAGGCGCAGCTTTCTGAGGATTACATTCAGTGGTACCGCTCCAAACCAACAGCGCCCATGACCAGCGAGGTGGACGGATGGCTGACCATGAACACTGGTCGTGAACGTCAGGCTAAGGCTATACGGATTCTTACACCGACGGCCAGTCCATTAGCAGTGCCGCCGACAGGCATGGTGCAGCCACACATGCCGGGGGAGCAACCCCGGCGGTAAGACATATAACTAAAGGATAAGTCAGAGGGGTGGGTAAAAAAGAGGTTTGAAGTTATGGCGGCATTGTTAGATCGGGAAGTGGAGGAACGCGACCGGCTGGAAGCGGAAGCAATAAAACAGCAGCAGGAAGCTGAGCTGGCGCAGCAACAGCAGGAGGCCGAAGAAAGAAAGCGGCAGGAGGAGAGCCTGCGCGTGCGCAATTACTTCACGCTGCCTGACCAGGGCCTGGAACCGGAAGAAAAGCAGCATCTGGATGCGCTGTTCGCCAGCTCCCCTCATCCTGAAGAGGAACGGGCACAGGTCTTTATCACGCAGTATCTGGCACGGCAATACGGGAAACCGCCAGAGGAAATTAGCCGTCACTACTGGAGGTACCAGAACGACTACGTGCAGCAGCAGTACGGCACGGCGGAGATGAAGAACACGGAGTTGTTTGGGAAAGTCAAGAATGAGTATGAGCTGGATAACGCCATTGCACACGCGGCGCAGCGAAGTGTGCTGGCCAACGAGGCTCCGTCACAGGCGTGGGCAGCCTACCGGTTTGAAGCGATTGAACTGCCGGGCTGGAATGATGCGCGTGAAAAGGAGCTGCGGAGCACTTTTATGGCAAACGCAAAGTCTTATGAATACAGCCTTTCTCCCTACCGTCAGTTTATTAATTCTTCATTTGATGCGCTGGTGAGACATATGGGGCTTAGGAAAGATGCGGTGGCTATAGGAGCAGAAAGTGGCCTGAGTCCCGATGATATTTCCCGTGAGGTGATGAAGATACGAAAAGAGCTTCGCCCTTCCATTTTTCATGCCTGGGAAATAAAGGCTGAGGCTGCAAATTATGATTCTAAAGGGTTTGTTCAGAAGTTTGGCGAGTCCCTTTATCGCGGCACTGTGGATCTGGTGAAAGGTCCTGGCGATATAGCTGACAGATTGTTGATCGAGGGCAGGCTTAAACTACTGGATCATATCCTGGTGCCGGTAAACTCAGATGACCCTGTGCGTGATGCTTTTGCAGAAAGCTCTAGAAGATTATGGCCAAGACTTACAGCGTCCGGTGGCCTGGGGTTGGATTTATTGCAACTTGCAGCGAACCTCATGACTGATCAAAGAAATTTGACTGATCAGGAGAAGGAAGCTACGACTCAAATGTTAAACGACGAGTTAGACCGCATTGATCTCGCTGCGGATATTCGTGCCTATACAGAGAACAAGCTTGATCCGGTTCATAGCGAATATCTGGTGGTAAGAGGTATTTATGGCGCGGCCAGATCCGCACCTGCTATGCTGGCAATGATGGCGCCCTCTGGCATAGGTATTTTACCAGTGCTGATGTCCACCGCAGACATGAACTATAACAAGCTGCGGAGAGACAATCCTGAGATGAGTCGTGAAGATGCCTTGCTCACGGCGATGACCGCAGCGCCGCTGCAAACGGGTATTGATTTTGTATCTACCAAATTCTTAATAGGAAGAGCCCCCTCCCTTACAAAGGTACTTGGGAATGCCCTCTCAAGACCGTTGAGCGTTGGCTCACGTTTTGCCGTTCGGACCGTTGAAAACACCGCGCTTGAGTTGTTCACTGAGAACGTCCAGGACGTTACTCCGCTGGTGATTCAGGATCTGCTTGCGGCTCTGAAGAAAGACATGCCGGGGGCAGACTGGGATGCGCAGTTTGCCTCTATGAAGGCAAATCAGTGGGAGCTTCTTGCCACGATTTTGCCTTTGTCCATTATTGGCGCGGGATTTGGCACCTGGCAAGATATGAATCAGGCACGTGGGCTGATGTCTTCTGTAGATGCTGTGCGTTCTACGGGCCTGGCGGAAAACCACGTGCTGGCCATCACCTCCGCTGCGGCCCGTGGCGACATGGACGCCGCCCAAAACGCACTGCGCACGGCCTATCGCGAAACAGACTTCCATTCCCCCGAAGTCCAGCAGCGCAGAGATGCTGCTGCAGGAGTCCAGCGCGAGCGCACGCAGCGGCAGCAAGCTGCCATTGCTGAACTAGAAAAATCTGGCGCCCTGCCAGTGATGCGCCGTACGGAGAACGGCTGGCAGGTTCGCTTTAACAGCGAACTGGTAGATTCCTTTGATACCTA
>Ga0182737_1001447_pt1 | contig 23266 bp, 21 predicted proteins | sample eDN5th30CBELigOP_FD_128878 | JGI IMG/M metagenome (GOLD analysis project Ga0182737, IMG submission 128878) | Enriched Organic Plus compost microbial communities from Emeryville, California, USA - eDNA 5th pass 30_C BE-Lig OP (version 2) (version 2) ...
GAGGATGTAGTCGATGCCTCGATACGTCACCAGCGTCGCCGCCGTGTCGCCACCGCCCTCGACGCCGTCCACCGTCACGTAGTCGAACAGATCGGTGGTCGTACCGACCTTGCCGCTCGCGACGGTGACGGTCGTGGCATACCGGCAGAAGTCCTCCTTGCCGTAGACGACCGTGAAACGCTTGACGTCACGATCGGGCTGCGACACGAAGCACACCGTGCCGCCCTGCATGTCGATCTTGGCGGTCCAGGTCTTCTCGCCCGATTCGAGGTCGTAGCCCGAGACGTCGTCGACCGAGTAGCCGACCACGGTGCCACCGCTCACGAACGCACCAGCGCGTCGGGCCGCCAGGGCGTACTGGTCCGCGCCGCCCTGCACCTCGAGGTCATCGGCCGACGCGAGCAGGACCGTGGGTTCCATCGCAGGCCCTCGGGTGACACCTGAGGCCGACGGCGGCTTGGCCGGCACCGGCAACGACGGCTGCTCGTCACTGTCGCTGGAGCAACCGGCCAGCGCCAACGACACCGCGAACAGCAGCGCCAGCGACACCGCCTTCACGCGCCCAGCCACTTCCGTGTCGCGGCGAACAGTTCCTTCTCCGAGCGGCCCAGCTTCTCCTCCGCCTCCTGGCGCAGCGACGAGCCGTAGAACGCCTCGGCCGCCTCGTGCACGGCGTCCTTGCCGCCCTGGCGCTCCAGATAGGCATAGACGGCTGCCGCGCAGACGTACATCTCATACTCGTGACCGCCCTGGTGGAACTCCTTCCACCCCTTGAGCGCGCGCTTCTCGAACGTCCTGAAGAAGGAGCGGATGCGGCCGCCGTCGCGCGACATCAGGGCCGACGATCCCGCCTCGCCCCACTCGGCGAGGCCCTCGACCGCCCACGTCGGGATGTCACCGCGGTCGTTCCACTGATCGGCCAGCACGTGAATGCCCTCATGAGCGGCGACCTCGGTGAAGTCCGATCGCCGGAACGATGCCTCATGCAGTCCGACTCGGCCGGTCGCCTTCGGCAGTCCGGCCTTGGCGGTCGCTTTCTCCTGACCGGCTGCCAGCTGCTTGGGATCGACGAACCGGTGGACGTACTCGTGCGCGTCGGCGTCACCGACCGCGACGCCGCCGTACAGGCGGCCGTCGATCTCGGGCCAGGTCAGCGCGTAGAAGATCTTGTCGACGCCCTTCGGCCGCGGCATCGCGGAGAAGGCCCTGGTCGCACCCTGTTCGATGCGGTCGCGGAAGGCTTTGGCGCGCGCGGCGTCCTTGGTGCGGAATGCGATGTAGGCGTGCTTGGTCTCGATCGCATCGATCTTCCCGACGTCCCAGAATGCCGGGAGATACCGCTCGGAGGGCTTGCCCAGGTGCATCAGTTCGAGCGGGGCGTCCTCGGACTTCTTGCGGAAGCTGGCCTGATACGTCTCGACGACCTGCTGGCCGTCGCAGCCGTCGACCTGATGGGCGAACACCAGGTCGCCGTCGTACTCGACCTGGCCCCCGGCGGCATTGCGGGTCCGGCCTGCCGGTACCCCGACGTACCACTCGCTGGTGATGAAGTCGAGCCGCTTGAAGTTGTCGAATCGCCGCGTCCACCACGCCCGCACGTCATCGAGCGCGAAGTCTTCGGGATCGATGATGCCGATCAGCTGCTCGACGTCGCGCGCCTTGACGGCCGCGTTCAACTGATCGCGGATCACCGCGGTGTCGGCGGCCGTCACGACGGTGCCCGTGTTGGGCTTGACGATGTTGGGGCCCTTGGTCTGTTTCGGGCCGCTCGAACCACCGCTGCAGGCCGAGACCAACAGCCCGGCCGTACCCGCTAGGAGCGTGCGTCGATCGATCGTGCTCATGCGTCCCCCTGAAGATCCCCGTGATCGTCACCAGAGACTAGCGAATCGCCCGCAGCCGACCTGCTGCGGGCGGTTCGGTCAGCGCGCCGACGACAGCTTGTACTGACGCACAGCCAGTGGCGCGAAGATCGCGACGATGACCGCGCTGCAGATCACCGTGTAGAGCACAGGGTTCTGCAGGGACCAGGCATCCGGAACCGCCATGCGTTCGTTGGTGTTGCCGAACAGTTCTCTGCATGCCTGGGTCAACGTGGACACCGGATTCCATTCGACGAATCTCTGCAGCACCGACGGGAACGACTCGGTCGGCACGAACGCATTGGAGACGAACGTCAACGGCATGATCACGATGAACGAGGCGTTGTTGATGACGTCGACGCTGGGGACCAGCAGTCCGACGTACCCCATGACCCAACTGATCGCGTACGCGAACAGCAGGAGCAGAGCGAACGCGATGACGGCCTTGCCGAAGCCCTCACGGATGCGCCATCCGACCAGCAGACCGGTCAACGCCATGATGACCAGCGACAGGACGTTGTAGATGATGTCGGACGTGGTGCGTCCGACCAACACGGCCGAGCGCGACATCGGCAACGACTTGAAGCGGTCGATGATGCCCTTCTGCATGTCCTCGGCCAGGCCCGCTCCGGTGAACGTGGCACCGAAGACCACGGTCTGCGCGAAGATGCCCGCGACCAGGAACTCCTTGTAGTCGACTCCCCCGCCCGGATCGATGGCGCCGCCGAACACGTAGGCGAACAGCAGGACGAACATGATGGGCGAGATCAGGACGAACACCAAGATCTCGGGCACGCGGATGATCTTGATGACATTGCGCTTGGCGACGACCCAGCCGTCGACGGCCGCCTTGGTCATGGTGCTCATGCCACCTCCTCCTCGTCGGCGATGGTGGACTCGGACTCGGCCGGACGGCCGGTGAGCGTGAGGAACACGTCGTCGAGTGTCGGGCGGCGCAGGCCGATGTCGAGGACCCGCACGCCGGCCTGTTCGAGGCCGTCGAGTACCTGCCGGAGGCTACGCGCACCGTGGTCGACCGCAGCGACCAGTTCGCGCTGGTTCGCGCCCGTCTGGACCTCACCGATCGCGACCGCGGCCAGTGCCCTGCTCGCGGCCTCACGATCTGCGGCATCGGCCAGCACGATCTCGACGCGCTCGCCGCCGGTCTGCGCCTTGAGGGAGTCGGCGGTACCGCGAGCGATGGCCCGGCCGTGGTCGATCACGACGATCTCGTCGGCCAGCAGATCGGCTTCCTCCAGGTACTGCGTCGTGAGCAGCAAGGTGGAGCCGGTGTCGACCAGTTCGCGGATCACGCCCCACATCTCCTGCCGGCTGCGGGGATCCAGGCCCGTGGTGGGCTCGTCGAGCACCAGGACGGGCGGAGCGGCGACCAGCGCGCCGGCGAGGTCGAGCCGGCGCCGCATGCCGCCGGAATACGTCTTGGACGGCCGGTCGCCCGCGTCGGCGAGATCGAACCGCTCCAGCAACTCGCGTGCGCGTGACGCGGACTGCTTGCGGCCGAGCCCGTAGAGCCGGCCGACCATGTCGAGGTTCTCGAACCCGGTCAGGTGTTCGTCGACCGCGGCGTACTGGCCGGACAGACCGATGCGCCGGCGCACCCCGTCGGGATCGGCCACCACGTCGATGCCCGCGACCTCGGCACGTCCGGCATCGGGGACCAGCAGCGTCGTGATGACCCGCACCGCCGTGGTTTTGCCGGCTCCGTTCGGGCCGAGCAACCCCAGCACGGTGCCTTCGGGCACGGCCAGGTCGAGGCCTTTGAGTGCCTCGACCTCGCCATAGCGCTTGACGAGTCCTTCGACCCTGATCATGTCCACCATGGGTCGATCCTGGCGGACGAAACCGACAATTTCCGATTTCGGTTGCAGGCCGCGACTAGTGCTGTTGGTAGCTGCTCAGGAAGTGACCGAGCCTCTGGATGGCCTCGGCCAGATCACGGGCCCACGGCAGCGTCACGATGCGCAGGTGATCGTGGTCGGGCCAGTTGAACCCTGTGCCCTGCGTGATCAGGATCTTCTCCGACTCCAGCAGATCGAGTGCCAGTCGTTGGTCGTCCTTGATCGGGTAGACCTCGGGATCGAGCCGAGGGAACGTGTAGAGCGCGCCACGGGGCACGACCACGGACACCCCGGGGATCTTGCGCAGTTCGTTGACCGCGGTGTCGCGCTGCTCCAGCAATCGCCCGCCGGGTAGGACGAGTTCCTTGATGGACTGGTACCCGCCGAGCGCGACCTGGATGGCGTTCTGGGCCGGGACGTTCGGGCACAGTCGCATCGAGCACAGCAGCGTGATGCCCTCGAGATAGTCGCCGGCGCGTTCCAGCGGCCCGGTCACCACGAGCCAGGCGGCACGGTAACCGCAGACGCGATAGGCCTTCGACAACCCGTTGAACGTCAGAGTCAGCACGTCGGGTGCCACGCTGGCCATCGAGATGTGCTCGGCGTCGTCGTACAGGATCTTGTCGTAGATCTCGTCGGCCATCAGGATCAGGTCGTGCTTACGCGCGAGTTCGGCGATGGCGTTGAGGGTCTCGCGCGAGTACACCGCGCCGGTGGGGTTGTTCGGGTTGATCACCACGATGACCCGGGTCCGGTCGGTGATCTTGGCCTCCAGGTCGGCCAGATCGGGATTCCATTCGTTCTGCTCGTCGCAGCGGTAGTGCACGGGTACGCCGCCGGCCAGATTCGTGACCGCGGTCCACAGCGGGTAGTCCGGCACCGGGATCAGGACCTCGTCGCCGTTGTCGAGCAGCGCCTGCAGGGCGATCTGGATCAGCTCGGAGACTCCGTTGCCGATCCAGACGTCGTCGATGTCGATGGTCGGGAACTCGTCCTGGAGCTGATAGTGGTGCACCACGGCCCGGCGGGCAGGCTGGATGCCGCGTGAGTCCGAGTACCCCGCGGAGGCCGGCAGGCCGGCGATCATGTCCTGCAGGATCTCGGCGGGCGCATCGAATCCGAACGGCTGCGGATTGCCGATGTTGAGCTTGAGGATGCGGTGCCCTTCGGCCTCCAGCTGGGCGGCTCGTGACGCGACCGGGCCACGGATGTCGTACAGGACATCCCTCAGCTTCTCGGACTGACGCACCACGTTGACCATGCCGACATTCTCCCACCCGCCTCTACACGCCGTTCCGCGGCTCGCCCCGGCGTGGTCAGTGGGCGTCGCGGATGATGTCGAGGGCGCGCGCGAGATCGTCGGGGTACGGCGATTCGACCTCGGTCCACTCACCCGTGCGGGGATGGGTGAATCCGAGCCGAACGGCGTGCAGCCATTGACGGTCGAGGCCGACCCGGGCCGACAGCGTCGGGTCGGCGCCGTACAGCGGATCGCCGACACACGGGTGGTGCAGCGCGCTCATGTGCACCCGGATCTGATGCGTGCGCCCGGTCTCGAGCTTGATCTGCAGCAGGCTCGCGAAGCGATGCGCCTCGAGTGTGTCGTAGTGCGTGACGCTGGCCCGGCCACCGGCCGCGACCGTGAACTTGAAGTCGTGCCGCGGATGCCGCGCGATGGGCGCGTCGATGGTGCCGGTGTGCGGATCGGGGTGACCCTGCACCAGTGCGTGGTAGGTCTTGTCGACCGTGCGATCGCGGAAGGCCTGCTTGAGCACCGTGTAGGCGTGTTCGCTCTTCGCGACCACCATCAGGCCGCTGGTGCCGACGTCGAGCCGCTGCACGATGCCCTGCCGTTCGGCGGCACCCGACGTCGAGACTCGGACGCCCACACCCGACAGGTGGTCGAGCACGGTCGGACCGTCCCAGCCGACGCTCGGATGGGCCGCGACGCCGACCGGCTTGTCGACGACCACCAGATCGTCGTCCTCGAAGACCAGGCGCATGCCAGCGACCTCCTGGGCACGCACCACCGCGACCCGCGGGGCCGGGATCGACGCCTCGAGCAGTGCGCCCGGCTCGACCCGTTCGGACTTCGCAGGAACCCGGCCATCGAGCAGCACCAGCCCATCGGACACCAGATCGCTGGCTCGGGTGCGTGACAGGCCGAGCAGGCGCGCCAGGGCGCTGTCGACCCGCTCCCCCGCCAGCCCCTCCGGAACGTGCACGACCTTGTGGTCGTGCGCTTCGCCCTCGGTCATGACCGGACCTCGTGGGTGCCGTCGATACCGACTCCGCGCCAGGAGCGCCACACGATGACGACGGCCGCGATGGTCAGGGCGATATCGGCGACATTGCCGACGAACGGCCCGTAGTCGATGAAGTCGACCACGTGGCCGCGGAACGTCGACGGTTCACGGAACACCCGATCGATCAGATTGCCGACCGCACCGCCGAGCAGGAGCCCGAGCCCAACGGCCCAGCCCCGGTCGCGCAGCTTCGCCGACATCCGGATCACCACGATCGCCACGATCGTGGCGACCACGGTCAGCACGATGGTCATGGATGAGCCGGTGCCGAGTGCGGCACCTCCGTTGCGCAGGAACCGCAGGTCGATCAGGCCCGGGATCACCTCGACAGGCTCACGGCCCTGCAGATGCCGTACCGCCAGCACCTTGGTGACCTGGTCGACGGCCACCGCCACGATGACGACGACGGCGAACAGCCGAACCGCCGATGGGGGAAGATCTTCAGGGTCGCGACCCGAGGTCAGCGACGCTCCTCGCGCTGCTTGCATGTCATGCACAGTGTCGCACGAGGGAACGCCATGAGCCGCATCTTGCCGATCGGCTCGCCACAGGACTCGCACTGGCCGTACGTGCCGTCACCCAGGCGCTCGAGCGCCTTCTCGGTCTGCAGCAGCAGTTCGCGCTGATTGGCGGCCAACGACATCTCGGCGTCGCGCTCGAGGCCCTTGGACCCGACATCGGCCTGATCGTTGCCTGCGCCGTCGACCCCGTCGCGCAGCAGATCCTGCAGTTCTCGGGCCGATTGCTGCAGCTCTTCGCGCAGGCGCATCAGATCGGCCTCGAGCTCGGCGCGCACGGCTTTGGTCTCGGCTGCGGTCCACGGCTTCTCGTCGGCCCTGACCGCCAGCTTGGTGTTCGGCATGCGGGGAGAGTAGACCGCCGCAGGGACGAATACAAACAACAACCCACCGTGCCGCACGAGCGGCTGACGGTGGGTCGTTGCGAAGTGGCGTCGTTCAGATCAGAAGCCGGCGTCCTCGTCGCCCAGGAGCGAGCGGACCCGACGCGGTCCGGCCTCGACCGGCTGCTGGCTCGGAGCCGTGTTGTTCTCGTTGGCGGCGAGCTGATCGAGCTGGCTCTGGAAGTAGTTCTTCAGGCGGGCCCGGTACTCACGCTCGTAGGAACGCAGGTGCTCGACCTCGCGCTGGATCTCGTAGCGTTCACGCTCGATCGTGGCGACGGCCTGCTGACGACGCTCGTTGGTCTCGTCGTCGAGCTTCTGCGCACGGATGCGGGCGTCGGTCTCGAGACGGTCGGCCTTGCCACGCGCCTCGTTCGTGACGCGCTCGGCCTTGGCCCGCGCCTCGCCGACGATGCGGTCGGCCTCTTCCTTGGCGGCGTCCATCAGCTGATCGGCATTCGACGACGCGATCTCGAGCAGACGCGCGGCCGCCGACGAGGCATCGCCCATCGACGTCGTCGGCGCGGCGGCCACCGGAGCAGCGGTCACGACCGGCTGGGGCTCGGGCTCCAGGGTCTCGATCGGTTCGGGGGCCGGCTCGGGCTCGACGGGCTGGACAGCGGGCGCGGGGGCGGTGTTCTCGACAGCGGCCGGGATCAAGCCGGTCGGCTCGCCCGCCGACACGGCGGCGACCTTGGCGCGCAGCTCGTCGTTCTCGACGACGAGACGCTCAAGCTCGGCCTCGACCTCGTCGAGGAACTGGTCGACCTCGCCCATGTCATAGCCCTCGCGGAGACGGACGGGGGTGAAGCGCTTGTTGCGCACGTCCTCAGGCGTCAATGGCATTGGTGCTACCTCGGGTAGATGGTGGTCCGTAGATGTTCCGGAGACCTACCGTACTCTGCCCGATGCAACACCTGCCACATGCGTTTCGCCCAGGCACCCTCCGAGCACGGATTCTGATCGGAATCTCAGGCAAACTCCGTGGGCGACGATCACCGGGCGGTCAGAACGCCCGTTCGACGATGCTCAGCAGGATCCACAACGCGAACAGCAGGATCATCGGCGAAAGGTCGAGGGCCACATGCCCGAGCCGCAACGGGGGTACCAGACGCCGGATCGCCCTCAGCGGCGGGTCGGTGGCCGAGTAGATGCCCTCGCACAGCACCGCCACGGCGCCACGGGGCCGCCACTGCCGGGCGAGCAGCTGCACCCACTCGAGCACGAAGCGGGCCAGCAGCAGAACGATCGCGATCCAGATGATCAGCGCCAGGAAACCGCCGATATCGCTCGAGTCCATTCGCTCAGCTCTGGTTGTAGAAACCGCCCGCAGCAAGGCGCTGCTTGTCCTCGTCGGTCACGGTCACGCTCGACGGGGACAGCAGGAAGACCTTGGCGGTGATGCGGTTGATGCTGCCGTGCACCGAGAACACCAGGCCGGCGGCGAAGTCGACCAGACGCTTGGCGTCATCGTCGGCGATCTCGGACAGGTTCATGATGACCGGGACGCCGCTGCGGAAGTGCTCGCCGACCGTACGCGCGTCGTTGTACGTGCGCGGCGTGACGGTCTCGATGCGGGCCAGATCGGACATGTTCGCGGCCTGCCCCGTGGACCGGCGTTCGGTGCGGCGCTGCTCGGTGCGGCGGTCCTCGATACTCGCGACCGGTGCCGGGCGGACGACCGGCTGGCGTCGCGGCTGCTCCGGCTCAGCGGCAGGGCCGTCGAACGGGGCGTCGTCGTAGGTGTCGTCGAGCTCGTCGAAGTCGGCCTGCTCGACCAGGCCCAGGTACTCGCCGACCTTACGCATTGCGCCAGCCATGGGAACTCCATTCCGGTCGTGGCCTCGATGAGGGCCGTTCAGATCGCGGTTCTCAGCGGATCTGTGTGCTCGATGTGACTGAATGACACCAGTGAGATTACCGTGCCGGGGCCCGTTCACCGAGTATCGAACGCCCGACACGCACGTGTGTCGCGCCCGCGATCACGGCCGCTTCGAGGTCTGCACTCATGCCCGCGGAGATCGTCGCCGCAGCAGGGTGCTGCGTACGGAGCCGATGCGATATCTCGACGAGCTCGCCGAACACGCCCGCCGGGTCGGCCCCCAGGGGCGCGACGGTCATGACGCCGTCGAGACGCAGACCGTCCGAGCCGGCGACGTGCGATGCGAGATCGAGGACGCCGGCCGGTGGCACACCGGCCCGACCCGGGTCGGTGGTGTCGAAGTCGACCTGGACCAGGCAACCGAGCTCGCGCCCTGCGTTGACCGCACCCTTGGACAGCGCCTCGACGAGCCGGTCGCGGTCGACGCTGTGCACGACATCGGCATAGCGCGCGACCGCCGCGGCCTTGTTGGTCTGCAGGCCACCGACGAAATGCATGCGGGGAGGGTGCTGCACCCCTGCGGCGCGCACCTCATCGAGCTTGCGCCCCGCCTCGGGATGACGGTTCTCGCCGACATCGGTGACGCCGAGCCCGGCCAGGTGCACGACATCGGAGGCCGGATACGTCTTGGTGATGACGACCAGGGTCACGTCGGCCGGATCACGGCGTGCCTCGCCGCAGGCCGCCGCGATGCGCTCGTGGGTCTGCGCCAGCCCCGCCGCCAGGTCGTCGCGGCGGCTCATGACAGCACCACCGCGATGCCGAAGCGCCCTGCGGCACCGCCCTGGCGCCGGTATGAGAACCAGTGGTCGTTCTCCCGGGTGCACTGATCGGCACCCAGATCCAGGACCTCGACCTGGCGCTCACGCAGCTGGGCTACGACGCCGGCGCCGATGTCGGCCGCCGGCGTGCCCCAGGACGTGGTCGATCGTGCGGCCGGGACCGCGGCCGCGACGGATTCGGCCAACTCGTCGGACAACTCGTAACAGTGCCCGCAGATCCGGGGGCCCACGACCGCCACCAAGCGATCGGCACCAGCGCCCCGCAAGGCATCGACCGCGGCAGGAACGACCCCTGCGACCAAGCCGGCCCGGCCCGCGTGGACCACTCCGCCCCACGCACCGCTGCGGTCGACGAGCCCGATCGGCACGCAGTCGGCGACGCGCACCACCGGTGCGACCCCGGGCCGACCAGTCAGGATCGCATCGGCCTCGGACCCGTCCGTCACCTGCTCCACCCACATCGCATCGGCACCGTGTACCTGACTGACCATGACGACGCGTTCGGCGCCGAGCGCGTCCGCCAGAACCTCGGGCGACGCGCTCGTCACGTCGGCTTGGATGACCGACACCCGCGCCGTACCGATGTGCTCGGTCCGCCAGATCACCGGAACCGCCTCGTGGTGGATGTCAGCGCAGGAACTCGGGGATGTCGAGGTCGTCGCCGTACTCGGCGGGAGCGGGCTCGACCGGCACGACGTCGTCGGCGTCGGAGGCGGCCGTCGTCCGCTGGGGTTCGGGCGCACCGGTGCCGGAGCCGTCGAGGAACGGGTCGGGCGCATACGTCTCGGCGGTCGGAGGCGCTGACACCGATCCGGCGGGAGCCGGCTTCTCGACGTCCTTGAGCAGCGCCGGCTGCGCGATGTCGCGCGGCTTCGGCTCTCCGCCGTCGAAGCCGGCCGCGATGACCGTCACCCGGACCTCGTCGCCGAGTGCGTCGTCGATGACCGCACCGAAGATGATGTTGGCGTCCGGGTGCACTGCGTCGGCGACCAGCCCAGCCGCCTCGTTGATCTCGAAGAGGCCCAGGTCGGAGCCGCCGGAGATCGACAGCAGGACGCCGCGTGCGCCCTCGATCGACGCCTCGAGCAGAGGGCTCGACACCGCCATCTCGGCCGCGACGGCGGATCGGTGCTCACCGCGGGCCGAGCCGATGCCCATCAACGCCGAGCCGGCATCGGACATAACGGACTTGACGTCGGCGAAGTCGAGGTTGATCAGCCCCGGCGTCGTGATCAGGTCGGTGATGCCCGAGACGCCCTGGTGGAGCACCTGGTCCGCCTGACGGAACGAGTCCAGCAGGCTGACATTGGGATCGCTGATCGACAGCAGTCGGTCGTTGGGGATCACGATCAGCGTGTCGACCTCGTCGCGCAGGGCCTGGATGCCGGCGTCGGCCTGCGCCGAGCGGTTGCGACCCTCGAACTTGAACGGCCGGGTCACGACACCGATCGTCAACGCACCGAGCGACCGCGCGATGCGCGCGACCACGGGAGCGCCACCGGTGCCCGTACCGCCGCCCTCGCCGGCCGTCACGAACACCATGTCGGCACCCTTGATGGCCGCCTCGATCTCCTCGGCGTGGTCCTCGGCGGCCCGCTTGCCGATCTCGGGATTGGCGCCGGCACCGAGTCCGCGGGTCGAGTCGCGGCCGACGTCGAGCTTGACGTCGGCATCGCTCATCAGCAGGGCCTGGGCGTCGGTGTTGATCGCGATGAACTCGACGCCTTTGAGACCGACCTCGATCATCCGGTTGACGGCATTGACGCCGCCGCCGCCGATGCCGACGACCTTGATCACCGCGAGGTAATTCTGGACCGCCATGTGAGTGTCCTCTTCTTCCGCCGAGTGTGGAGAATGTCTGGAAAGTCTGGTGTCAGCAGATCGGCATCCCTGAACTCTTACCGTGAGGTAGAGGTTCATAGTTATGTCAACCTCTGATCATGTGACTGACGGTACGCCGGTGACAGGAGCCGATCACTGCGACACGCCGCACCGCCCGCTCGGCACCACCTGATTCAGCCTTTCGTGGTCGGCTGATCCGGGGCGCTGACGTCGTAGGTCCGCGTCCCCTTCTTGACCGTCAGCAAGGACTCGAGCACCTCGATCTTGCGGGCGCCGTGGGCGGTGCTCCCCCACACGATCGTGCGGCCCTTCGTCAGTTCCAGCGACACCGAGTCCTGGGTCGCACCCGAGATGACCCGCAGATCGCCGAGCCACGAGGGCTTCTCGCGCCGCAGGTAGTCAGCGACCTCGGCGACCGCACGTGTCGTGCTGAGCTTGACGTCGGCGTCGTAGGTCATGACCCGGGCCTCGACCAGGCCCTTCGGCTTCTTGCCGTACGTGCGGTAGTCGATGCCGTACCGGTCGACACCATGGATCTCGCCACCGACGGTCATCCACATGACGGCCGTGCGCTCCTCGATCTCGATCGAGATCGTGTGCGGCCACGAACGCGAAACCGATGCGGTGCGCACGCGGGGCACCTGCTTGACGCGCGTCTCGATGGCGGTCAGATCCGTGCGGGCCAGCGGGCGGCCCATCGGAACCGCAGCGGCGTCCTGGACCTGCTTCTGGGTCAGTGTCGTCTCCCCCGAGATCTCGACCGACCGGACCGTCAGCACCGACGAGAACCAGATCAGCCATCCGATCGTGCCGATCAGCGCGATCGCGATGACGCCCACGACCACCTGGAACCAGCGCTGTCGCCGCAGATCCAGGCGGCGCTGGGTGAACCGGTCACTCATCGGCCCCACGATCCCGTGATGCCAGTGCCTCGAGCACCCGCGGACCGACGGTGGTGATGTCGCCGGCACCCAGGGTTAACAGCAGGTCGCCTGGACGCAGCTCAGCGACGAGGACCGCGGGCAGGGAGTCGATCGGGCCACCCGTCGATGCCGGTGGTCCGTCGACCGCGTCGACCACGAGTGCCGACGTCACCTCGGGATCTGGATCCTCGCGAGCCAGGTAGAGATCGGCCACGACCACGCGATCGGCGGCCGACAACGCCGCACCCATCTGGCGCCCGTAGATACGGGTGCGGCTCACCAGGTGCGGTTGGAAGGCGACCACCAGTCGGTCGTCGCCTGCGATCGCGCGCGCCGCCGCCAGATCGGCCACGATCTCGGTCGGATGGTGGGCATAGGAGTCGTAGACGCGCACGCCGCCGGCCGAGCCGAGCGACTGCATGCGGCGGGCGGCTCCCGTGTAGGCGGTGAGACCCGTGGCGAGCGCTTGCGCCTCGTGTCCGAGCATCAGCCCGGCTCCGAGCGCGAGGAGTGCGTCGAGCGCGTAGTGCTCCCCCGGCACCGCCAGTTCGACGGCGACCGGCTCGCCGTCGTCGAGGCGTGCCGTGAACGAGGTGCCGTCGCCACGGACCACCAGATCCGAACCACGCAGGGACGCGGCTTCACCGAAGCCCACCGTGAGCACCCGCACCCCGGCCTTCGGCGCGGCATCGGCCAGGCGCGCAGCGCCCGGGTCATCGACGTTGATCACGGCGAATCCGCGCGCATGCGACACGAACTCGTCGAAGGCGCCTGCGTAGGCCTCCTCGGTGCCCCACTGGTCCAGATGATCGGCGTCGACGTTGGTGACCACGACGCCGTGCGGCGTGTACACCAGGAAGGCACCGTCGCTCTCGTCCGCCTCGGCGACGATGACGTCGTCGCTGCCTCGCGAGGCGTTGGTGCCCAGGCTGGGCACCTCGGCCCCGATCGCGAACGACGGGTCGGCACCGGCACCTCGCAGGGCACAGGTCAGCATCGCGGTCGTCGTGGTCTTGCCGTGGGTTCCTGCCACAGCAACTGCTCGTCCCCCCAGCAGGACCGACTGCAGACCGGCCGACCGGGGCCACAGGCGCAGACCGCGCCGCTGCGCCTCGACGATCTCGGGATTGTCCTCTCGCGCCGCCGTCGTCGCGATGACCGTGTCGACGCCCTCGAGCCGCGCCGGATCGTGGCCGACGGCGACATCGATGCCTTCGGCCCGCAGTGCCCTCAGCACCGCCGAGTCGTGAGCGTCGCTCCCAGCGACCGACACGCCGGCCTGAGCCATCAACCGCGCGATGGCCGACAGCCCCGCGCCGCCGATGCCGACGAAGTGCACGCGCCCCAGGCGGTCGAGCGGTTCGATGACGTCGGGAACCGAGATCTTCATGCCGGGCTCACCGGCCGGCCGCCTCGACGATCATCTCCGCCAGGCGCTCGTCGGCGTCGCGCCGCACGATGCCGGAGGCGGCCGACGCCATGGCGTCGAGGTGTCCACGATCCTTGATCAGCGGGATGACGACATGGTCGATCCAGCGCGAGGTGAGCGCCGAATCGTCGATCAACAGCGCTCCCCCGGCCTGCACGACGGGATGGGCGTTGAGCGCCTGCTCGCCGTTGCCGTGCGGCAACGGGACGAACGCCGCGGGCAGGCCCACCGCCGCCACCTCGGTGACGGTGTTGGCCCCCGACCGGCACACGATCAGGTCGGCGGCGGCGTACGCCAGGTCCATGCGGTCGATATAGGGCGCCACGATGTACGGAGGATCGTCGTCTCGCCGTCCTTCGAGGGACACTTCGTCGGGCCTGCCGGCGGCATGCAGCACCTGAACACGGCCGTCGGCCAGATCGCGTGCGGCCCCGGACACTGCCACATTGATGCTTCGAGCCCCCTGGGAGCCGCCCGTGACCAGCAAGGTCGGCAGATCGGGCTCGAGACCGAAATGCGTTCGGGCCTCGGCCTGCAACGCTGTCCGGTCCAGGCGCGAGATCTCGCGCCGGATCGGCAGCCCGACATACGTCGCGTGAGGCAGATCGGTATCGGGGAAGCTGGTCGCGACGTGCTCGGTGATGCGTGCCCCGAGCTTGTTCGCAATACCGGGCCGGGCATTGCCCTCGTGCACCACGAGCGGCACCTTGTTCTTGCGCGCCGCGAGGTAGGCCGGCACCGATACGTAGCCGCCGAAGCCGACGATGACATCGGGACGCACCCGGTCGACGACCTCGCGCGCGGCCCGCACCGAGGCCCGCAGGCGCTGCGGGACCAGGAGCATGGCCTTGCCAGGCTTGCGCGGCAGCGGCACGGGCGGCACGAGCTCGAGCGGATAGCCGGCCTCGGGGATCAACCGGACCTCGAGCCCGCGCGGCGTGCCCAGGCATGTGATGTCCGCACCCTGATCGCGCAGCACCGCTGCGGTGGCCAGGAGCGGAGACGTATGACCGGCAGTACCTCCACCGGCGAGCAGGACGCGCATGGTCAGTGCCCCCGGACGGCGTCGCGGGCCTTCGCCGCACGACGTTTGCGAGAGGCCCGGCCGACCTGCAGCGCGCGCAGGGCACCCGGCTCGGTGGTGGCGCAGCGCAGCAGGAAACCCATCGCGACCAAGGTGATCAACATGCTGGATCCACCGTAGGAGATCATCGGCAGCGGGATGCCGATGACCGGCAGCAGGCCCAGCACCATCGCGACGTTGATGGACGCCTGGGTCACGATCCAGATCGTGATGCCGGCCGCGACGTACCGCGCGAACGGATCGGTCGACCGCGTCGCGATGCGGACCCCGGCCAGGCTGAGCGTGGCGAACAGCAGCAGCACGACGAGTGCGCCGAGCAGTCCCAGCTCCTCGCCCGTGACGGCCAGGATGAAATCGGTGTGCGCATCGGGCAGCGCGCCCCATTTCTGCCGGCTGCCACCCAGTCCGACGCCCCAGAACCCGCCCCGTGCGAGTGCCATGCTGGCGTGGATCGACTGGTAGCCCGCGTACTCGGGATCGGACAGCGGATCGGTGAAGTTCAACAGGCGTACGACACGGTGCGGCGACGTGACCACGAAGAACAGCAGGACGACGAACAGGCCGGCCAGGACCGCGGTCATCTGCTTGCGCGGCAGTCCGGCGACCCACAGCATGCCGACGATCAGGGCGAACAGCACCAGCGCGGTGCCCAGGTCGTGCTGCAGCACGACCAGGCCGGTGACGAAGACCGCGACCGGGACCATCGGCAGCATGATCAGCCGTGGCGTGCTCATGGCCTTCTGATGGGTGGCGTACCACTGGGCGATCCACAGCACCAGCGCGAGCTTCGCGAACTCCGACGGCTGCAGGTTGAACCCGCCGAACAGCGGCAGCCAGTTGCGGTTGCCGCGGATGTTCAGGCCGAACGCGAACGTCGCCAGGATCAACAGCACCGAGACGCCGAGGAACGGCAGCACGAGCCTCTTCAGGACCGGCCAGGGCAGGCGCATCACGGCAAAGGCGCCGATCAGACCGAGCGCCGCGAACAGCAGCTGGCGCTCGATGATGCCGTAGCTGTTGCCGTCGTACGCATAGCGCGAGTACACCGAGCTCGCGCTGAGCACCATGATCAGACCGATGCCGAGCAGCAGCGCTACGGAGCCGAGGACCAGTTGGTAGGAGGCCAACGGGCGGTCGAGTACCCGGCGGGCGTTCTCGATCAGGGTCGGCGGGCTGGTGCGGGCGCCGGCCGAGGTAGTGCTCATCGGTCGCCCAGCCTCATCGGTTGCCTAGCCTCATCGGTCGCCCAGCCTCCGCACCGCGGCGGCGAATCGGTCGCCGCGGTCCTGATACGACTCGAACTGGTCCATGGACGCGCATCCAGGAGCCAGCAACACGGTGTCGCCCGGCCGGGCGAGTCGCGCCGCAGCCTCGACCACGTGATCCATGAGATCAGTGTGACTGGAGTCAACACGAGTGACGGGGACATCCGGGGCGTGTCGGGCCAACGCCTCGGCGATCACATCGGCGTCCGCGCCGATCAGGACGACCCCGCGCAGGCGCTCTGCGGTGCGCTCGACCAGATCGTCGAACGACGCACCCTTCGCCAGGCCGCCGGCGATCCAGACCGCGTGATCGACCCCCCGCAGGGCGGCCAAGGCGGCATGCGTGTTGGTGGCCTTGGAGTCGTCGACCCACCGGATGTCGTCGATCAGCGCCACCTCGGCGCCCCGGTGGACATCGAGTCGGAATGCCTTCAGGCCGTCACGCACCGCCCGAGGGCTCACCCCGTAGGCGCGAGCCAGCGCGGCGGCCGCCAGCGCGTTCTGCACCAGGTGCGGCGGCGGGTTCGCCCCGAGATCGGACACCTTGCCCAGTTCGGCAGCGTTGGAGATGCGCTCCTTGACGAAGGCGCGGTCGGCCAGCACGTCCTCGACCAGTCCAACCATGCCCGGCGAAGGGATCCCGAGCGTGAAGCCGATGGCGCGACAGCCCTCGACGACCTCGGCCTCCTCGACCAGTTGCTCCGTGCGCGGGTCCTCGACGTTGTAGACGCAGGCGATCTGCGTATGGCGATACGCCGTGCCCTTCGCCTCGGCATAGGCATCGAGGCCGCCGTGCCAGTCCAGGTGATCGGGCGCGATGTTCAGGACCGTGCTCGCCAGGGGTGACATCGAGGTGGTCCAGTGCAGTTGGTAGCTCGACAGCTCGACCGCCAGCACGTCGTACGGGTCGTCGTCCATCACGGCCTCGACGACCGGTCGGCCCACATTGCCCACGGCGGCCGATCTCCTGCCGTCGGCACGCAGGATCTCGTCGAGCATCTGCACCGTGGTGGTCTTGCCGTTGGTGCCCGTGACCACCAGCCACGGTGCATCGTCGGGGCGGCGCAGACGCCACGCCAGTTCGACCTCGCTCCACACCGGGATCCCGCGGTCGGCGGCCTGCGCCAGCAGCGGCGTGTCGGGACGCCAGCCCGGCGATGTGACGACCAGATCGGCGCCGTCCGGCAGCTCGCCCGTCGACCCCGGCCCGAATCGCATCTCGACGCCCAGCACCTCGAGCAGATCGGCCTGCTCGGCGAACCGCTCGCGCTCACGGTCGTCGAGCACCACGACCGATGCGCCCAGGTGCTGCAGCGTGTCGGCCGCCGCGGATCCGGACACGCCGAAGCCGGCGACCACCGCCCGCACCTGATCCCACGCGCCGTCGCGGCCGAGCGTGTTCACGTCGACCCGCTCGCTCATACGCCGCCCGAGACCCACTCGGCGTAGAAGATGCCCATGCCGGTCAGGACGCACAGTCCGCTGATGATCCAGAATCGCACCACGATCGTGATCTCGGCCCAGCCGAGCAGCTCGAAGTGATGCTGCAGCGGGGCCATCCGGAAGATCCGTTTGCCGCCGCTGAGCTTGAAATAGCCGACCTGAAGAATGACCGAGGCGGTGATGGCGACGAACAGGCCGCCCAGGACCACCAGCAGCAGCTCGGTGCGGGTCATAAGCGCGAAGCCGGCCATGGCGCCACCGAGCGACAGCGAGCCGGTGTCGCCCATGAAAATCTGCGCCGGCGACGTGTTCCACCACAGGAAGCCGAAGCACGCGCCGGTGAGCGCCGACGCCACGACCGCCAGGTCGAGCGGATCGCGTACCTCGTAGCACTTGGCCGTGATCAGGCTCGAACAGTTCTGATTGCTCTGCCAGATGTTGATCAGCACGAAGGCACCGAACACCATGACGGATGCACCCGTGGCGAGACCGTCGAGACCGTCGGTGAGGTTCACGCCGTTGCTGGCGCCCGCGATCATCAGCAGGACCCACAGCACGAGCAGCACACTGGGCAATGTCCATCCGGGAATGTCGCGGATGAAGGAGATCGAGTTGGTGATGACGGTCTGACCGTCGTCGTCCTCCATGCGCATGGCCGAGATCGCGAAGATCAGGCCGATCGTGACCTGGCCGATGAACTTGGCCTTGCTGCGCAGGCCGAGATTGCGCTGTTTGCGGATCTTGATGAAATCGTCGAGGAAGCCGATGGCTCCCAGTCCGACGAACAGGAACAGCAGGAGCAGCGCGGAGGCGCTCGGCTCGGTCTGCGTCGCGAGCTTGGCCAGGAAGTAGCCGACCACGACCGCCAGGATCACGACCAGGCCGCCCATCGTGGGGGTGCCGCGTTTGGTGTGGTGCGAGGTCGGACCGTCGTCGCGGATCAGCTGACCGTAGCCCTTGGCGACCAGGAAGCGGATCGCGATGCGCGTGCCGAGCAGCGTGCCCAGCAGCGAGAATCCGCCAGCCAGCAGAATCGCCTTCATCGAGTCTGGGGTCCTTCCGTCCGACCGTGCTCGGGAATCGATGCGAGGGCATCGGCGATGCGCTCGAGTCGACAGCCCCTCGATGCTTTCACAAGGACCACGTCATCGGTGGTCAGCCACGCTGAGAGTGTGCGAACCGCCACATCGACGTCCGCGACGGCTTCGCCCGTATCGCCCGCGCCCTCTGCGATCGGCGCTGCCCCGGGCCCGACGGCGATCACCCGGTCGAATCCGAGCACTGCGGCGAGTCGGCCCACATCGCGATGGGCGGTGGCGGACGATTCGCCGAGTTCGAGCATCTCGCCCAGCACGGCCACCCGGCGCCCCGCCGGTATCTCGGCCACTGCCTCGAGCGCCGCCGTCATCGACTCGGGATTGGCGTTGTAGGCGTCGTTGAGGATCAGGACGCCATCATGGCGTCGGTGACGCTCCATGCGCATCGGCGAGGCCGCCCCCGCCGAGGCGAGCCGGCCGACCGCCACGTCGAGCGGCACACCGACGCCCAGCGCGGCGGCGATCGCGGCAGCGGCGTTGAACGCGACGTGCCGGCCGACCTGCGGCACGGTCGCGCCGATCCGCTCGTCGTCGTAGGTCACGGCGAAGTGCGGCTCGCCGTGTTCGTCCAGTCGGAGTCCGTCGATGCGGACCTCGCCGCGCTCGCCGAACGTGAGCACGCGGGCGCGCGTGCGTGAACTCATCGCCGCGACCCGCGCATCGTCGGCGTTCAGGACCGCGACGCCTGACGGTTCGAGCGCCTCGACCATCTCGCCCTTGGCCACGGCGATCGCCTCGGGCGAGCCGAACTCCCCCACGTGGGCCGTCCCGACGTTCAGCACCACGCCGACGTTCGGCGGGGCGATGCCGCACAGGTGCGCGATGTGACCGATGCCGCGAGCACCCATCTCGACGACCAGGAAGCGTGTGTCGGCGTCGCTGCGCAGCACCGTCAGCGGCACACCGAGCTCGTTGTTGAACGAACCCGTGGGCGCGATCGTCGGGCCTACGCCGGACAGGACGTGCGCCAGCATGTCCTTGACGCTGGTCTTGCCCTGCGATCCGGTGATGCCGATGACCACGGGCGCCGCGACGGCGACCTGATGCCGCGCCAACGCCGACAGCGCTTCGAGGACGTCGTCGACCAGGACGGCCGGGCCGCCGACGTCGCGCGTGACCAGAGCGCCCGCGGCGCCCGCTTCCCAGGCGGCGGCGACGTAGTCGTGGCCGTCGGCGTGCTCACCTGCGAACGCCGCGAACAGCACCCCGGGGGCCGCCCGCCGTGAATCGACCTCGGCGCGCGTCACCACCGGGGTCGGATCGCCCAGGACCGTCCCGCCGGTCACCTCCGCGACCTCGGCCAGCGTCATCGGATTCACGTCGCCCTCCCCCCGTCGCGAATTTTGATCGGTGCCGTCATGCGTGGGCCTCGATCAGCGCGATCAGGACCTGGCGGTCGTCGAACGGGTGCACCACGCCCTCGATCTCCTGGCCGCGTTCGTGCCCCTTGCCCGCCACCACGATGGTGTCGCCCCGGTGAGCCATCGCGACGGCATGCTCGATCGCGGAGCGGCGTCCCGCGATCTCATGCACGACGGCGGGAGCGCCCTCGGCCCCGGCGAGCACCTCCAGCCGGATCGCGGCCGGGTTCTCGGTCCGCGGGTTGTCGTCGGTCACGATCACGACATCCGCGGTCTCGGCAGCGGCCCGGCCCATCAGCGGCCGCTTGCCCTGATCGCGATCGCCACCGGCCCCCAGCACCACGATCAGGCGCCCTGCGGTGACCGGTCGAAGCGCCTGCAGCACGGCCGTGACCGCCTCGGGCTTGTGGGCGTAGTCGACGATCGCCGTGAACTCCTGGCCGGCCTCGACCCGCTCCATGCGGCCCGGAACCCCCGGCGACGATGCGATGCCGGCCGCGAGCTCGACCGGGTCGTAACCCGCCGTCGCCAGAGCCGCCAGTGCCGCCAGCGCATTGCTGACGTTGAACACACCGGCGAGCGGCACGTGCAGATCGGTCGCCGAACCGTCGGGACCGAGTACCTCGAGGTCGGTACCGAGACGATGCGGGCGCACGTTCGCCGCGCGCCAGTCGGCGACGCCACCCTCGCTGGAGAACGTCGTGACCGGCAGCGACGTCAACTCACGCACGCGCAGGGCATGGGCGTCATCGGCGTTCAGCACCGCATGCCGGGCGTGCTCGGGGGTGAACAACGAGGCCTTGGCCAGGAAGTAGTCCTCGAGCGTCTCGTGGAAGTCCAGATGATCGCGGCCCAGGTTGAGGAACACGCCGACGTCGAACACGAATCCGTCGACCCTGCCCTTGACCAGGGCATGGCTCGAGACCTCCATCGCGAGCGCCTCGACCCGCTCTTCGCGCATCACCGCGAACAGCGCCTGCAGTGCCGGGGCCTCCGGCGTCGTCAGGCTCGAGGCCGCGGGCATCCGGCAGATGCGCGTGCCGATCGTGCCCACCACGGCACTGCGTCGCGTCCCCAGGGCCGACTCGGCCAGATAGCTCGTGGTCGTCTTGCCCTGGGTGCCGGTGATGCCGACCGTCGTGAACGCGTGCGACGGATGATCGTAGAAGTCGGCGCTGAGTCCGGCGAGCACACCACGCGGATCGTCGACCACGACCACCGGCACCTCCTCGGAGACCACGGCTGCACCCGCCACATCAGTCAGCACCGCGACCGCTCCGGCAGCGACCGCTGCGTCGGCGTACTGCGCACCGTGGGCCTGCGCACCCGGCAGTGCCGCGTACAGGTCACCCGGCACGATCTGGCCGGTATTGAGGGCGATACCGGTGATCTCGACGGATCCTCGCGCCGTCGTGCCGAGCTCCGCGGCGACCCGCTCGAGGGTCCATCGCGGCGGATCGATCGGCCGGACCCGCATCTCCTCACTCACACCCCGAGCCTAGTCGCGCCTGCGGGCACACCGTCGACCCATCGGGCGGTGAGCTGGTTCCCTTTCGACCGCGTGAGCGGTGAGCCTGTTCCCCATCAGCCGAGTGGATCGGGAACACGCTCACCGCCGCTTGACACGCTAGGGAACACACGCACCGCTCACCGGAGGATTACCAGGTCTGGGCGACCTTGGGCGGCTTCGCCCCGGTGGGCGCGACGCCGAAGCGCTCCAGCGCCATCGACATGATGTCGTGGAACACCGGTGCCGCCGTCGAACCGCCACCGGCGCTGCTGTACGGCTTGTCGAGCACGATGTACGTCAGGAACCGGGGATTGTCGGCCGGCGCGAAGCCCATGAACGACACGGTGTTCTGTCCGCGCACGTAGCGACCGGTCTGCGGATCGACACGCCACGCGGTACCGGTCTTGCCCGCCACGCGATAGCCGTCGATCTGCGCGGCCGGCGCCGTGCCGTCGTCGGCCGTGACGGCCTCCATCATGCGGGTCACGATGCGCGATGCGTTCTTGGAGACGACCCGCTTGCCGCCGGACTCCTCGACCTGCTGCTGCTTGCCGTCCTCGCCCTCGAGCCCACTGACGACCGACGGCTCGCACATGACGCCACCGTTCGCGATGGCGCCGACAGCCCGCACCATCTGCATCGCCGTGACCGAGACGCCCTGCCCGAACGCGATGGTCGCGTGATTGGCCTTGGTCCACTGCGAGGCGGACTTCAAAATGCCCGCGGACTCGCCGGGCAGGTCGACCCCGCTCTTCTCGCCGAAACCGAAGCGGGTCAGGTACTGGTAGAACGTCGCGTCGCTCATCTGCTGGGCCGCGACGATCGTGCCGAGGTTCGACGACTTCGCGATGACACCGGCGGCGGTCAGGTGCAGCGTGCCGTGCTCCCAGTAGTCACCGATGTGGAACTTGTCGATATCCATGCCCGACGGCACCACGATCGGCGTGTCGGCGGCGATCTTGCCCTGATCGGCCAAGGCGGCCATCGTGACCGTCTTCATGACCGAGCCCGGCTCGTAGACGGTCTGGACCGACCGCGAGACCGTGTTCGAGTCGACCATGCCCTTCTTGGTGTCGGGGTCGAACGTCGGCGCCTGCGAGATCTGCACGATCTGACACGTCTTGACATCCATCGTGATGGCCAGCCCCCAGTCGGAACTGGACTGCTTGACCGCATCGGCCAGCCGCTTGTCGGCGTACCACTGCAGATCCCGATCGATCGTCGTGGTCACATCACGGCCCGGGACCATGTCGACGACCGTCGAGTTGCTCATCGGGATGCGCTGACCCGTCACCGACACCTCGTCGGTCCGTCGGCCGTTCTGACCCGTGAGCACCTTGTCGTACTGCCCCTCGAGGCCCGCCACGCCACGGTTCTCACCGTTCGTGTATCCGAGCAGGTTCGCCGCCAGCGAACCTCCGGGATAGGACCGGATGGTCTCCTTCTCGGTGTAGACGCCGGGCAGTTTGGCCTTCGACAGCACCTTGAGCGCCTTCGCGGCCAGCCACGACGGCACGTGCTTCTGCAGATAGACGTAGCGGGTCTTGGGCTTGCGCAGTCGGTCGATGAGATCGAAGTAGTCCGCCTCGTCACCGATGTGCTGGACCAGGATCCGGGCGATCTGCGGCGCGCTCGTCGCGGTCAGCGTCGGATCGGCGGTCAGCGTGACGGCGTCGATGCTCGTCGCGAGTTCTGCGCCGTTGCGGTCCAGGATCTTGCC
>Ga0182737_1001450_pt1 | contig 23214 bp, 21 predicted proteins | sample eDN5th30CBELigOP_FD_128878 | JGI IMG/M metagenome (GOLD analysis project Ga0182737, IMG submission 128878) | Enriched Organic Plus compost microbial communities from Emeryville, California, USA - eDNA 5th pass 30_C BE-Lig OP (version 2) (version 2) ...
ACCGCTCGCGGGGCTGTCTGATCGGCGGGAAGTCCTACGGTGTCGCCGTGCACTTCGATGACAAGACGGGAATGCGGCACCGTGGGGCCGAGCGTCGCGATGAGGTTTCGACGGCCCTCGACCACCTCTTGGTACTCCACGCGCATCCCCATCATTTGGCAGAGCGCTCCCACTGCGTCGGCGAGCGCATTCTCACCAAGGGAGGCCGGATCGTAGGCGGGATTGACAGATGCGATCTCGATCAGCTCAGTCAGGACTCCGACGGCACTCTCCCGGTCGAGCGCAAGCGGTAGCAATTCGACGAGTCGCATCAGGCCTCCCTCAGGGCGGAGATCGCCCTTTCGATGTCCGCGTCCGAGACAAACCCGTGGATGGAGAACCGCAACCGCCCATCGCCACCCCAGACACGCACGCCGGTCCGAAGCAGTCGCTCGGCGAGCGATGAAGCATGAGCATGCGCGATGCTTACATTTGCGCCACGATGTTTTGGGTTGCGCGGTGTCAGAAGTTGTGCGCCTAGGTCTACGAGGCGAGCAACGAGTGACTCCGACTGGCGGGCGACGTGGTCAGCTAGGTCCTCCGGAGACACCGTTGCGAGCAGACCGAGAGACTCGTTCAATAGGTAGGTTCCCAGAATGTTGGGGTATCCGAGCTCGAACCGACGGCTGTCTGAGCGCAGGTGAAAGGCGACGTGACGGTCCTCGGTAAAGATCGACTCCACGGACCGCCAGCCGACCGCTCCAATCTCCTCGCTGAACCGATCAGGAGAACTAACGTGCAGCACGCCGACCCCGTGCGGCCCGAGCAGCCACTTGTAACTGCTGGCGACAATCGCATCAGCATCGCTCCCCGCGACAGGGAGTACGCCAAGCGACTGAGTTGCATCGAGCACGAGCGGCGCGTCGACCTCGTTCGCCAGCTGTCGAAGCCCGACCGCGTTAACCATTGCTCCGTTGATGTAGCTGCTGTGACTTGCGATCACGAGACGAGTCCTGTGATCGATCAATCGAGAGTAGCTGTCAAGGCTCACTCGACCTCCAGCGGATCTTGCAATCCGCACCTCGACACCGCGGGCACGAAGTGCGAGCAACGTGTGGACTCCGGACGGAAACTCGAGCTCGCTTGTCACAACGTTGGATCCAGGAGGGTAATGAATGGAGCCCGCGAGCCGATGTAGTGCGTCGGAGGCGTTTCCAAGCAACGCGATTTGGTTGCTCCTCGCTTTCAACATGCTCGACAGAAGGACTCGTGATCTATCAAGCTCGGTCTCCATGCGAGATCGGCCCTCTTCGCCATCCGCCTTGTCTACGAAGTAGCGAGACGCGGCGACTGAGTGCGCCTTGAGCGGCGGCCCCTCGGCGCCAGTGAAGAAGTAGGCGACGTTAGCAATCCCTTCTAGCGCGTCGCGAAAGTATGGCGCCATCGACTGCCCGCTCAATTCAACACCCCAGGTACTCGTGCTGCATTCGACTAGCGTTCTCGAAGAGAATCGCGTGAGTCTCCTCAGCGGTTGCTCCTGTCGGAAACAGGCAATGGACAGCCGCATCGAAGGACACAGCATCAAGGACCGGAGAGAAGTCTGAGCCCCAAACGAGGCTCGCGACACCGACGTCGTTGGCTAACGTGTCGACAACGACCTGGACGTCGCTATGCGGCCAGGACTTTGGCGCTGCGCTTGCAGCGTACTGCCCCGAGATCTTGATTGTTGTGTTCGAAAACTTCCCCAACTCGAGCACTACCGCCAGCCGATCGCGGAGGTCGTCATCTTGGCGAATCGGACCGGGCAGGCCCAGGTGCGAGATAAGGAACCACGTGTCGCTACTCCCGGCAATCGTCTCCTTCAGGCTCTCGAGCGCCGGGGGGTCTGCATTCAGTGATACAGCCGCCACCGGTCGACCTTTCCTGCGAATGTCGGCAAGCAGTTCCGCAACTCCCTGGCCCTGAGCCTGGCCAAAGGCGTAGGTCGCGATCGCACGCGGTGGGTTAGCCACGCCAGCGTCCGCTGAGATGTACGCGAAGGGCAGAAGCCAATCGTGCCTGGACGCGAGCTCCGCAATGTACCGGTTGTTTCCGTGATGTTCGAGTTCGCGCTCGTAGCCCACCACGATCGACCGCTGGATGTTGTACCGATGTCGAAACTGCTCGTATGTATGGAGCTCTTCATGCTGGCGCCGAGCGTGGTACCCAAACTCGAAGAGGTGGCAGTGGGTGTCAAAACGCACCTCGCTTGCGGGCGTGCTGGTCATGGGGCAGGCCTTCTCGGTATCGGTTCGCGAACCGCGCGCACTGGCATGTCGGGTATTGCTTATGATGCTGGTACAACAGAACGCTGCCGTCAAGAGTTTGAAGTAATCATCATAAAGAGTTTTGCTAGTGATTGCAGTCAGACATCTGCGTACGCGAGACGCTGCTCCTTGACGGTATAACTGATCTATAGGAAGGCGAGGGACCCCATGGAGGATGGTGGAGGTTGGAGGCACTTCGATCACGTGGTGGACACGACAGTTGCGCTCGTCAACTCAGGTCCGCCCTCTCTCATTCACGAAGCTCTCGGTGACACGCCACACCTAAACGACTTCGTCAAAGGCAGAGTGATCAGCGAAGTTGAGACGCCTTCGCAGGCCGATATCGAGCCTGTTCATCGAGTTCGGGCGCAGCTCCGGGCTGTCTTTGTCGCGCCGGACGAATCATCTCGCATTGAACTCGTAAACCGACTGCTGAGCACTGCGCGTGTTGAACCACGCCTGTCCTCGCACGACGCGCTCGGATTGCATCTTCACTACTTCCCGCCGTACGCCCGGCTCGCCGACCACCTGCTTGCGGATTGCACGATGGCGCTCGCTCTGATGCTGGTCTCGGGCGAAGCTGATCGCCTGCGTGTCTGTCAGGCACCTGACTGCTCAAGGGTCCTCATCGACCGATCGCGAAATCGCTCGCGCATCTTCTGCGACAGCGGTCGATGTGCCAATCGTGTCAACGCCGCCGCCTACCGGAGACGTCAACGTACTCTGGCGGGCGAAAGCCTTGACTAAGTGGGCCTGACGTAGTGATCACCCGAGAAAGACGATGGCGTCCAGTTCAACTTGCAAGAACGCGAAACCCATGCTTGTTGTGGTTCGCGCAGGCCGCGGGGGATCAAACTCCGCGACGTAGAGTTGGTTGAATCGCGGCAGTGCGCTCTCGTCGCGTACGAAAGCGGCGACTTTGACGATCTGCTCCCGGCGCGCATCTGTCAACTGGAGGACGTAGTCCAGGTTCGCAATCGCCCTCGCGAACTCCTCCTCGAATGTGCCCGGGACGAACACGCCGCTGGCGCGATCCACCGATGCCTGGCCGGATATGAACAACCAGTCGCCAGCTCGGACGGCTTGAGACAGGACGTCGCTAGTCTCTCCGTCGAAGTGTTCTAGCATGCTTCGCCCGCGCCCGGTTTCGTCCGCTGATTCCGCAGGAGTCCGCCCACGCTAGACCTCCTGCCGGCTGCCACGACTTCTAGTCGGGGCGTGACCGCCGGCACAATAGTCTCCGGCTGATTCTGACGTGGAAGGATCCATGGGTTGAGTGGACACGCTCCGGGTGCATCCACTTCTATCACCTTGCGTGCGTCGTCACCGTAGGCTGAACGCCACGCGATCGCGCCCTTCGCAACCAAGATGCGTTCCTCGCTCGGTTCGATTCCTATCGACGTCAGGTGCTCCCGGTGAAACGGCGGCGTGGCATTACTCGTGACGACAATCCGTGTTCCTTGCATCTCAAGCAGGGCGGTGAGACCCATGTCGAAGCTCTGGCCCGTCGCCCAGGAACCCGAGGTCGAGTAACGCCCATCGGTCAGCGCAAGAACTGTCGCCTTGATCCGGATCGGAGCCCCATGAAGACCGTCGACTTTTCCGCCCAACCTTGCTTCTACAAGTTCCCCTACTCCGACGTCATGGGCGAGGGCTGCGACGTCGCGGTCCGCAATCACGACAACCGCACCCCTTGCAGCTCGGGCGAGCAATTCCGCAAGCACCACGGTTCCGTCGCCTGCGCTACCGGCTCCGATGTTGTCGGCGATGTCGGCGAGCACGACGGGGCCGCCCGCTGTCGCCATCGCCTCCTCCACCGCCAAGCTCGGCGATGGGCGCTCAATAGTGAAGGCACCCTGCGCTTGAAGTGCAACCAGCTTCGAGGCTGTGGCCGTAGCCAGCTCTCTAGCGCGAACTGCGTCGCGCAATCTGCTTACAAGTAGCACCGAGCTGCCGGCTCGCTTCGTGTCCTGGTAAGCGAAGCCCGCCAGAACGGAGGCTCGCAAGATCCCGCACTCGTTCGCTGAGCGCTGCAGCTCTGCCATAACGTCACCGATCGGCCCATCCGTTCCCTGCGCAAGTGGTGACGTAAGCAGGGGTACCTTCGCAATCGTGGTCGTCAGGCGCTCCCCGCCCAGCATTCGATCGATCAGCCCTACGGCCTCCATTCCGCACTCCCACATGTCAACATGTGGATAGGTGCGGTAGGCGATGAGTGCGTCCACTTCCGAAGTGAGCGCACTCGATGGATTGCCATGAAGATCGAGGACGGCGGCAATGGGCAGGTCTCCCTGAACCTTTCGAATACAGCGGGCAACCAGAGCCTCGACGTCATCCACCTCACCGGCCACCATTGACCCGTGAAGATTGAGCGCCACCGCATCCAACGGGCCCGCAGACGCCAGCGAGGATTCCAGCCTTTCGACCAACTCGCGGAGGACGGCGGAGGGGGCGGGCCCGCTCGGCCACGCGCCGGCCGCGAAGACCGGTACCGCGCGCTTGCCCAGGCCGTCGAGGAATCCGCCGATGACTGACCGAGTGCCGCGGTGCTTTTCCGCGACGGCGCTGCCGCGAAGCAACTCGAAGTCGTTCCACTGTTCTAACTCGGCAACACGGCGCGAGTAACCATTCGTTTCATGCCACACGCTGACAACGCCGACGCGCGCGCTCACTGCTTGCCGAACCGCTCGTGGACGGCATCAGACACGAGGTTGAGACTCATCGGTCGCTCGGGTGCGACGCCGACGAGAGGCTCACCAATCGTGATGACCGACGCACGCCGCAAGGTCGTGATGTAGCCGTCTGCTGGCGCCGTTACCTCCTCGTTTACATTTCCGAGGACATCGAATGTCCTCCCGACGATTTGTCCTCGCGCTACCCTCTCCATCAAGCGCGTCGATCGCGTGAAGAGGCCACTGACCCGCGCGGCAGCGAACGAATCGACATCACCGTTCCCGTGTAGCCAGTGGGCGGGTGCCGTGCGAGTCCTCCCGGGCGGCAGCATCTCGAGCGCCTCGAGAATGGACTTCACGCCGTCGGTGTATGCCTCCGTCACCGCGTCATGAATCACACCGCCGTCGGGCGACTCCACATATAGCGCGGGAATGCCCAGCGCGGCGGCTGAGGAAAGAGTACGGCCTGGCGCAATAGCGGGATGCGTCCAGACGATCTCCATTCCAAAGCCCGCGGCGAACTCGACTGCGCGGGCTGCGTGTGGCGTTCCATCGTCGAGGCAGCCGACGAACATGGGCATATCCGTCCCGACGTTCGAAGTATGCAGGTCCACTAGTACGTCGGCGTCGCGGATGCACTTCTCAAGTAGCAGGTTGGCCAGCCGCTGCGTCGGCGAGCCTACGTTCGTCCCGGGAAACTCGCGCGCGAGATTGCCACCGTCCAGGGGTGACGTTCGACTATTGCTATTGAAGGCAACTTCGTGGGCTATTGGGACCACAGCAAGGCGGCCACGTAACAGTTCCCATCCTGCGGAGGCGATAATACCAGCGGCGAAGACTCCCCCCACTTCGTCTCCGTGTACGCCTCCAAGCACGAGGACGGTCGGTCCGGGTGAACGCGCAAACGATTCGTAGATTGTGACGCCGAGCGGGCATTCACCGCTCGTTTCCACGCGCCGCGCAGAGACTCCTGCGCTCACGACCTGACTCGGTTCACGATCGCCACGATGTCGGACACAAAGCTCGCGTCAGGCTGCGAGAACGGCTCGCCCTGATGAGTCGGTTGGGTCATACCGAGCATGTGCGCCGTAGCTACTTTCAGTGCGGCAATCGCAGTTGCCGGAATGCCGCCGCCGCGTATCGGAACTCTGAGAACGTCCCAAAGAGCCAGATAGCGTCGTTGAGCATCGGTATCGATGGCCGACTTCGCGGCGGCGACGAACATGTCGACGGCAAGCCTAGGCAGCACGTTGGCAAATCCTGGAATCACGCCGTCAAATCCCATTATGAATGCAAGATCGATTGTGATTTCGGAACCGATGTATGTGCGGAATCGCGGCTCAGCTGAGAGGGCTTCGACCATGAGGCGACCAGAGGTCAGATCGCTCGAGGAGTCTTTGACCCCTTTGAGTACGCCCTCCGACGCCAGCTCGACGATGACGCTCGTTGGGAGTTTCCGAGGCGTTCGCGGTGGTGCGTCGTACGCGACCAACGGAATGTCGGTTCGTTCAGCGATGATCGCGAAATGGCGCTTCAGTTCATCATCACTGCAGTCAAAGAACATCGGGGGCAGCACAAGCAGCGCGTCCGCGCCGGCGTGCTTTGCCTCCAGCGCGGCGCTCACCGCATCGGCGGTGCTCAGCCCGGCCACGCCGGCCCAGACCGGAACCCTTCCTCTTGCCGCTTCGACAACGAGTTCAATTGCTCGCGTGCGTTGGTCACGACTCAACGTTCCCAACTCACCTGTGGATCCGACAGCCAGTAGACCCTGAACCCCGGCTCCCAATTGATACTCGACCAGCTTCTCCGTTCCGACGGCGTCAAGCTGGCCCTCCGGGGTGAGAAACGTGACCAGCGGCGTGACGATGCCCTTCGGAAGGGTGGTGTTTGATGACATGACTCTCCGGACGCGGATGATGGACTGAGTGACTAAGTAAGTAGGAAGCCGCCGTCGACCACGACTTCTATCCCCGTGAGATACGTAGCGCCGTCGCCGACGAGGAAGCACACCGCGCGTGCGACATCTTCGGGACTGCCTCGCCGGCCAAGGACCGCGGAATGCACTGGCCTTAGCCCCGCCGGTGCCGCGGGGCTAACGCTTGAAGGCGTGTCGATGTCGCCTGGCGAAACCGCGACCACACGGACACCATGCTGTCCGAGCTCGAGGGCGGCGCCCTTTGTGAAGCCGAGCAATCCAGCCTTGCTTGCGCTGTACACCGCTGCTGAAGGTGCGGGGACGTGAGCGAGAACGGAAGCGATATTGACGATCGTTCCGCCCCCGTTTGATATGAAGTGCCTCCCGGCCGCGACACTGCAGAGAATCGCGGCACCGAGATTCACGAAGAGCATCTGCTCGACATAAGCGCTATCCGCATCGAGCAACATCCGGTGACCGGCCGGACCTGTCACGGCAGCGTTGTTGACGAGCGCGTCCAGTCCGCCGAGGCGCCGGATGGCTAGGTCAATCGCGGCCTCAGGGCCATCCGGCTCTGCAAGGTCTGCAACAACGCCGACGACCTGTCCCTCCAGTAAGGAACCGTGAAGGGCGTCACGGAGCTCCAAGTCCGTACGCTGCGCGACGGCGACGATCGCGCCTTCCCTCAGGAGCGCGTGAGAGATCGATGCGCCGATGCCTGTGGCTCCACCTGTCACGAGAACTCGGCGCCCCTTCAGGTTCTGGCTCATGACAAGAACCCCGTGGGCTGCCGTCCCTCGTCGAACGCGGCGAGCGCTGCATCGACATGCGCCCATCCGCGCGACAGCGAAATGGCTCCATGGCCAGGAAAGAGCATCGTCGGCCGAATAGAGGAGAGTTCTCGCAAGCTACGCTGATATGCGGCTGCATCAGAGTCGGCTTGCTCGTGAATCACGACGCGGCCCTGCGCGAAGACAAGGTCACCGGAGAACAACGCGCTGCCAGCCTCAAAGTCAATAACGTAACTCACATGGTCGACGCTGTGTCCAGGGGTTGGCACGACTCGTATTGCGAGATCGCCCACGCTGAGTCGCGCTGGAACGACTCTAATGCTCGCGATTGGCTCCAGGGTGAGGTCGGGGGGAAAGACGCCTTCTCTGCGAGCGTCGGCCAAGCCAGTTGATTGTTCATCGCCCACACGCAGGCGCTCTGCGGCTACGGTGCTTGCGAAGACAGGGCAGCCAAAGAAGTCGGAGATGTAGGTGGCGCCTCCGGCGTGATCGATGTGCGCGTGCGTTAGCGCGATCGCCTTCAGGGGCAGACCGTTGAGGTAGCGCTCGATCGCGGCGACGATCAGTTGTGGGTTTCTGCCACATCCACTGTCAATGAGGAGCGCTTCGGCGTCGCTGCGCACGAGATATGCATGCGCGTCCCACGGCTCGGTGAGACCGAACCCTAGGTCGCCACTGCCCACGAGGAAGCAACTGCCCGGGATGAGTTCCACTGCTCACCCAATCCCAAAATGAAACATCATGTTTCATTACTATGCGGCCGAGAGGGAGGCAGTGTCAAGTCTTACCTTGCTGTCCAACCTCCATCGACGGGGAGCGTCACCCCCGTAACGTACTCGGAGGCATCTGATGCAAGGAAGACCAGTGCACCAAGGACATCCTCTGCCCGCGCCAATCTCCCGAGAGGCACCGTTCGCTCATAAGCCTGGACAAACGGAAGCTCCTGCGCAGCGAACAGACCTCCGGGGCAGAGGCAGTTGACACGAACACCTCTCGGCCCAAGCCAAGCGGCCAGGTACCTCGTGAACCCAATCATTCCCGCCTTGTCGAAGGAGTAGAACGCCGGCATCGTCATCTCGGTTCCTTCGTAGATCGAGAAGTTCGGCGCCACAATCCCGTAGATCGAGCCAATGTTGATAATCGACCCGCGGCCGCGCTCCACCATGCCTTCCGACACGAGTTTGGTGATGTAGAAGAGCCCAGTGGAGTTGACGGCGGTAGTGGCCGCCCAATCTTCAACACTTGTCTCTGAGAGTGTTCCCCCGGCACGGTGCACGGCGTTGTTCACCAATACGTCGACCTTCCCGGCCCGGTGGGGAAGTTCATCACAGAACCGCTCGATGGCGCGGGGGTCGCCCAGGTCCAGAGCCATCCCGATTGCGTCGAAACCGGCATCGAGGAGTTCCTGAGCCGCAGTCGCTGCGCGGTCAGCCTCACGCGAAGTGAGCACGACTCGCGCCCCAGCTTCCGCAAGTCCCCGAGCGAACGGCAGTCCGTAGTGACCGACCGCGCCGGTGACGACCACCGTCTTGCCTCGCAACGAAAACATCTCTGACATCGCGTGTCCCCTCTCGCTAGACAACATGGGCTCCTGCTGCCTCAGGCGACAGCAGGAGCCCAGATCCCGCTGGCGCTACTGACCACGTGACACAGCTCCATCAGCTTAGCGAATCAGGAGTAAACCGCTGAATGCTTCATGACGTTGCGCTCCGTCCCTTCTGTTTTTCTGCTTGACGTACCCTATGAATCAGGATCAAACTGTCGATTGTGACTTATCCGTCATGCTCGACAGGTCTCTTTCGCTTCTGGGCGACTTCGGTGCCGAGCGCGCGAGGCCTACCGGACGTTCTGTTTGCCTTGTCATCGCCACAGCTTGATGTGGGCCCGTCGAACAACGACGCACGCCGCCCGGCCTAACAACACCGATTCCAGGAGGACTCATGATTCTTCGATCTACGGCCAGGCGTCTCGGTCTCGCCACGGCGATCGCACTTGTTGCAGTCGGCATGGCACCAGCCGCGGCGAACGCCAGCGCCCCGGTGACGAGCTCATCATCTACCGCATCCTGCCCGACTACTCCGCTGCTCGATTACGACGTCGTGCCTGCCACGGATATGACCACAACGAAGCGCGGCTTCAATGGCGCAATCATCGAGCGAGCCAACGGCTCCCTTCTGCTCGTTGCTGACGAGTTTGAGGGAGTCGAAGACAACGACCCGGGAGTCATCAATGGTCGGATCTCGACTGACGACGGAGCCACCTGGGGAGCGCCCTATCTCATTCAGGACAACATCGGCGATCGCACGGTAGCAGCACAAGGCATCGTCCGCCTCGGCGCCACGAAGCTAGGTCTCGCATTCGCAGTCGTAGACGACAATGCAGTCATCTCTATCTGGTTCAAGACATCGGACGACGACGGCCTAACGTGGAACACCGAGTATCAGGTGACCGCCTCCGGCGGACATTATGCGGCTGGCAACGACCGCCTCGTGGAGCTCTCGAACGGTCGCCTGATACTGCCGCTCGCAGGTACGTCACCCGTGCAGAACGAGTCTGGTGCCTTCGCCATCTATTCAGACGATGGGGGCGTGACCTGGGACGAGAGTGCCTTCGTGGAGCCTCTGAGCGACTTCCCCGCCGAGCCGGTCGTTGTCGAGCTCAGTGACACGACCGTCATGATGCTCATTCGAGGCACTGGCGGCACGATCGAGCGATCGTATTCGACGGACTTTGGTGAAACCTGGTCGGCCACCGATTCGACGGGCGTTCAGTCACCTTACGCACCATCGATCGTGAAGCGTATCGACGGAAAGCTCGTGCTGATCTGGAACAACTCTCCCACCGAGTCTCGGCGACCTCTCACTATCGCGACGTCAGAGGATGAGGGCGACACGTGGGACATCGTTCAGAACCTGACTCCGTCTGCTTCGGGGCTTTACGCCTACCCCTCGTTGCTTCACCACGACGGAAAGCTGTACGTCACCTTCTACACGCTCACAAGCTATCCGTCAGAGTACACACTTCCACTCCGTTTGCAGGTGTGGGATGACTGCCTCGTCGTCGATGACACCCCCAGCGCGAGCTCTTTGGTAGTCAAGAGCCCGACAAAGGTGAAGGCAGGCAAGGTGGCGAAGTTCGACGTGAAGGTCAAGTCCCACCCGCGAGCAAAAGGCACCGTGGTCGTCCGTAAAGGAGGCCAGATCCTCAGCGTGACCAGCCTCGACAACCTGGGGTCCAAGGCACTCAAGAACCGAAAGGCGACGGTAAGAGTCGACACAGGCTCTCTCGCGGTCGGACAGCACCAACTGACCGTCGTGTACCTCGGTACAGATCAGGTGGCGTCCAGCCAAAGCACGGTCGATCTGAAAGTGAAGGCGCCGTAACTCTGACAGGCACTCTCTGCGGGGGTGGGTTGCGGACGCGCCACCTACCCCCGCAGAGCAGTCAGAGCGCTGTGCGCGGATCGCGTACATACTCCAGACCCAACACCCCCGACTGAGGACCCAGCATCCGACTGAGAGGGTCTTGCTCCATGAGACTTCTGATGTCAAGCCGAACGGAACTCCAAGCCGCCCAGGTTCTGGAGCGAGCTTCGCTATCCCCCGAGCCCCGATCTATCTCAATCGCGCTCCGAGAACGGCCCAGGTACTCAACTCAATGTAGGCGACTGATGTCGCACCGTGCCACGCGGGCGACGCACCACACGTTTCCGTCGGTTCCCTGCCGGCAGCCCACACACCTCACGCGCAATACCGGACTCATGAGGCCTTGCGGTGGCCGTTCCTACTAATCAACTCGTGAACAGCATCACTCCGGACTGCTCCGACGATGGTCTGGGAAACGCCAGCTCAGTGCTCCATCGCCACGCGCTCGCCAATGATGCATCGCATTTCCACTTAGTCCCTGAAGAGGTGATGCGCGCTCAGGACGCAGATTCCGTGAGCGCCATGCTCGCAGACGCAGGTCGCCGAGGACTGAGTGTCACATTCCGCTCTGGTGGAACGAGCCTTAGCGGTCAAGCTGTGACGGACAGCCTGCTTGCGGACGTCCGTCGTCATTTCCAGCGCCTGCAGATTCTCGACAATGGTGAGAGAGTGCGTGTCCAGCCGGGTGTCACCGTACGACAGGTAAACGCCCGGCTCTTTCCTTATGGCCGCAAACTTGGTCCCGACCCCGCGAGTGAGGGAGCGTGCACGGTCGGTGGTGTCATCGCCAACAACTCATCGGGGATGTCCTGCGGTGTCGCGCAGAACGCTTACAACACACTCGAATCCCTCACGGTCGTGCTCACTTCGGGAACCATCATTGACTCCGGAGCCAGCGATGCAGACCACAGACTTCGTCGTGCTGAGCCTCGCTTGTACACAGGGTTGCAGGCGATGCGCGACGAGCTTCGGTCGCGTGCCGATCACGTGGCTGAATTGCGGCGCTTGTTCTCGATGAAGAACACTATGGGATACGGGCTGAACGCGTTCCTGGACTACGACGAACCCAGTCAAATCCTTGCCCACCTCTTGGTTGGAAGCGAGGGAACACTCGGATTCATCGCTGAAGCCGTTCTTCGGACGGTAGCCATCCCCCGTCACTCCTCTACCGGTCTGTTCATCTACCCGGACTTGGTCGCGGCAAACGAGGCGCTCCCGGCGCTGGTCGACAGCGGCGCGGACGCCATCGAATTGCTTGACGCACGCTCCCTTGCCGTCGCGTGTGCGAGCGCCGACGCGAACGGGACGCCACTGGCAGAGTTGGATCTCCGATCGCATGCTGCTCTGTTAGTTGAATATGGGGCTGACAGCACGGATGAACTCGACGCTCGCGAGCGGGCGACTCCCGATGCCGGGCAGGCCACTGCTGTGCTCACTCGAGATGCCGCGTTGCGCGCGAGACTCTGGCATCTGCGAAAGGGACTCTACGCGGCAGTCGCTGGTGCACGTCCACCCGGTACCATGGCTTTGCTAGAAGACATCGCCGTGCCGGTGGAGTCACTCACGCAGACATGCCAGGAGTTGACCGGGCTATTCAGCCGATACGGATACGAGGACAGCGTGATCTTCGGGCATGCAAAGGATGGCAACATCCACTTCATGCTCACTGACCGCTTCGCCGATCCTGAGCCTCTGGCCCGCTACGCCGCGTTCACCGAAGACATGGTCGACCTAGTCCTCGCACGCCAGGGGACGCTGAAGGCGGAGCATGGCACTGGCCGCGTTATGGCCCCCTTCGTGGAGCGCCAGTACGGCGTCGAGTTGTACCGAGTCATGCGACGCATCAAGGACCTCTTCGACCCCGCGGGAATCCTGAACCCCGCGACGATCATCACCAATGACCGACAACTTCACCTCAAGTACATCAAAACCGCTCCTGCCGTCGAACGCGAGGTGGATCGGTGTGTCGAATGCGGCTTCTGTGAGCCGGTTTGCCCATCCAAGGACTTGACCCTCACGCCTCGACAGCGCATCGTGATCCGCCGCGCGCAGGCGCAGGCTGAAACGATCGGAGATCAGACCTTGGTCGCCGAACTCGACGCAGCGTACGACTACCAGGGTGTGCAGACCTGTGCGGTGGATGGCATGTGCCAGACCGTATGTCCGGTCAAGATCAACACCGGCGATCTCGTGAAGCGGTTGCGAGCTGCTCGCCGGGCTCCACTGGAACGAGTCGCATGGACGGTCGCCGGCAACCATTGGCATGGCGGCACACGGGCGGCATCCGTAGCCCTCACGGTCGCCAAGTCCGTCCCGCGGCTGGCCTCTGCTGCCAGCCACACCGCCCGCACGCTGCTGGGTGCTGACAGGGTTCCGTTGTGGACCACTGACCTCCCCGGAGGCGGACGCGCTCGTGGTCGCCCCTCGGACATATCCTCGGCCGAGGTTGTGTACTTCCCGTCGTGCATGAACTCGATGTTCGGCCCCGAGGACGGCGGGTTGGGCGTACATGCCAGCCTGGACTTTCTCACTACCGTGGCTCACGCACCAATGCGAATGCCACGCGGAATCGATCGGCAATGCTGCGGTACTCCGTGGTCTTCAAAGGGCCACTCGGAAGCCGGAAGCGCAATGCGCGAGCGAGTGCTCGAAGCGATCCGGGACGCCACCGAAGACGGGCGCCTTCCGGTGATTTGCGATGCTACCTCCTGCACTGAAGGCTTGCGTCAACAACTCGCGGAGGCGGAGATCGTGGTCCTCGACAGCACCGAGTACGCCGCTGTGCACCTTCTCCCCAGGCTTCCTGCGCCGCGACGCATCGGCTCACTGGTGCTACACCCCACCTGCTCTTCGACCCGACTCGGCATTCATCAGCACCTGCAGACGCTCGCCCAGGCAATTGCGCACACGGTGATCGTGGCCGATTCGTGGGGTTGCTGTGCGTTCGCAGGCGACCGCGGGATGCTCCACCCCGAGCTAACGGCCGCTGCCACCCGTACGCAGGCGTTCGAACTGAAGGGACTCAAGGCCGATGCACACGTCAGTTGCAACAGAACTTGCGAACTGGGAATGACCCGCGCAACTGGCCATCCATACAGTCACATACTCGAGGTTCTTGCTGACCGCGTTCACGCTACCCTCATGGAGGTCGACCACAGATGAGGCTTGCGCGGCTCGGCACCATCGGTAGAGAACGACCCGTGGTCGTACACGAGAATCGCTACTTGGACTTGAGCCCGATCACGTCGGATATCGACGGGCCGTTTCTCTCCGCGGACCCCGTGGGGCGGATCTCTGCTGCCATCGCAGTGGGGCTGCTACCTGAACTTCCCGGAGCCGCCGGACTACGGATTGGCGCGCCCGTCACGCGGCCGGGCTCTGTCGTCTGCATCGGCATGAACTACGCCGCCCATGCCGCCGAGTCTGGCGCAGCGCCCCCGAGGGTTCCAGTGATGTTCCTAAAGACGCCGAACACGGTCGTTGGTCCCAACGACCCTGTGACGATTCCGCGCGGCAGCAAGAAGACCGACTGGGAGGTAGAACTCGGCATCGTCATCGGCGCGCGCGCCGCGTACCTTGACTCCCCGACCGACGCTCCTCGGCACATTGCGGGGTTTGTCGCTGTCAACGACGTGTCGGAGCGCACGTTCCAACTGGAGGTCTCCGGCGGACAGTGGTCGAAAGGCAAGTGTGCGCCGGGATTCAACCCGACCGGTCCATGGTTGGTCACACCGGACGAGGTCGACGCGTCGAAGCTTCGCCTGCGCAGCTTTGTCAACGGCGACCCCCGCCAGGACTCATCCACCGCGGACATGATCTTCCCCGTCAACCACATCGTGTGGTATCTATCGCAGTTCCTGACGCTCGATCCGGGTGACCTCGTGCTCACAGGAACGCCGCAGGGTGTCGCCCTTTCGGGCCGGTTCCCCTACCTCGCCCCGGGCGACGTCGTCGACATCCAGATCGATGGCCTCGGCGCGCAACGCCAGGAGTTCATCGCATGGCAGCCAGCGAGGTGAGTGCGCGGCGGATGGATAGAATCCCAGGCGCTCGCCAGACAGGCCGTCGGTCCCCACAAGGAACGTCATACCTCACCGATCGCCTGTCCGAGCTGGAGGTACATCTCGCTGACGGCTTCGTCGTTGACGCGGTATCGGATGTGTTCGCCGCGGCGCGCGAGTTCTGGTGGCGGATCGGGAGTGAGCAGCTCACTCGCGGTGAGTGCCACGAGCGCGTTGGAGACGGTGTTGGGGAGCAGGTCGATGCCGCGGGCGATCTCGGACCGGGTGGCGGGTCCGTTTTCGCGAAGGTATCCGATGATGCCGGCGCGCACCATGTTGCCGAGAGCTTTGATGGGGTCCTCCCCGGTCTCGCTGCGGGCCGGTCTCACGATTCGTGGCATGACGCTATCTTGCCGTCCCTTCGTGCGGTCGGCGAGCAGATTCGCCAAACTTAAGGGTTCACCTTTTATGAGTGTACCTCTATAGTGTGAGGTGTCAACGGTTCGACGGTTCCCTTCAGAAAGGAGCTCGAGATGGTGAAATCCACCAAGGCGCGGCGTCGCGGCTTCGTGTGGGCGCTGGCCGGTGGCGTGGTGCTGGTCGGCGCCATCCTCGCGATGCTGCTCTCGGTGTGGCTGTCACCGTCCGACGGACCGGCACCGACTGACGGCCCGGGCTCCTCTCCGTCTGTCTCGCCGGCGCGCTCCACCTCACCTGGGGCAGGCGGGCCTGTCGTCGATGACTCGGTGTCTGAGCGCGGTTGGCGGCCAGAGCCGATCACGGGCGACCCCGAGGCGTACGCGCCGGCGGCGTTGGAGGCGGCGTCCACGTTCGACACACGCGCGTCGACCCGTGCGGAGTGGGTCGATTGGCTGTCGACGTGGTTCACCACGCCGACGCAGTACACCGATCCGGCCGAGCGGGAGGATGCGAAGCGTGGCTTCCTGGCCGAGCTTCGTTCCCATGTGCTGATCCCTGCGGAGGAGTGGGACTCGCTGGGGCGGGAGAACGGCACCGTCGTCGGGCGGGCTGACGGTGACGTGACGTTCCTGGAGGATGCGCAGTTCGAGGCTCTGGGGATCCACACCGCGACAGCCGATGTCGTGCTGACGTTCACCCGGGATGCCGACGCGGATGGATCTGACCGTGTCTCGTATGAGGAGCGGGTGCGGGTGAGCGTGCAGGTGATGTGCGGGGTCGCGACGGATCCGGTGCCGGACAGCGCGCAGCGCAGTGGGGATTGCAAGGTCGTGCGGTTCTTCACGGAGCCGGTGGGGTAGATCGTGCCGGCGCCGGTGATCGTGAAAGGGGCGGCTGTCGTCGCCTCCCGATCCGGCGTTGTCCGCAAGCTCCTCGTGGTCCTCGCGATTCTCGGCTGCGCGCTGGTCGTGGGGTCAGCGTCCGTCCTGGCGTTGCCGATCGCTGTCCTTGCCACGGCCAGCAGCACGGACGCGGACGCGGCAGTTGGTGCGGGCGGGATGCCGGAGGTGTCCGGCGACTGGGGGTACCCGCTGGCCGGCGACTACTTCAAGGGACGCGGCTTCGGGTATCACCCGATCAAGGGCTGCTCGTTCTGCTCGACCAATCACAAGGGCTACGACATGGCCCAGGAGTGCGGGGCGAAAATCTTCGCCGCCGGCCCCGGGAAGGTGACCATCGCGGGCGCGCACTACGGATGGGGCAACACCGTCATCATCAGCCACGGCGGCGGCATCGACACGCTCTACGGGCACATGCAGTGGGGCTCGATCCGTGTGCATGTCGGCCAACGAGTGACGACAGGGACGGTTCTGGGAGCCGAGGGCAACACCGGCAACTCCGTCGGATGTCACCTGCATTTCGAGGTGCGAGTGGACGGCACAGCGGTGCCGCCAGAAAGGTTCATGGCAGCTCGGGGACTGCCGCTGAAGTGACGCGCACGCGCGTACACCCAACGGAAGGAAACGAACACATGATCACCACACTCCTGGAAGCCGTCTTCGCGGTGGATATCCCACCGGTGGAGCCTGACTTCTCCGCCCCGTTCATCACCGGGCTGCACAGGTTCGCGTCCTGGGCGCTGGCCGGCGGCCTGGTCGTGCTGCTGATCTGCGCGGTGCTCGCCGCGATCGCGCTCGGCGTGAAGTCGACCCCGGACCGGATGCGGTCGATCGCGGAGAACTGGTTCTTCCGCATCATCATCGCCCTGCTGGTGCTCGGGTCTCTGAACGGGCTGTTCGCGTTCTTCTTCAACTACGACTTCGGATTCTGACTCTCATGCGTCGCCTCCCCGCACTCACCTCCACGGCCGTGGCACTCGCGGTCTTGCTCGTCAGTGCACCGGTTCCCGCGCACGCCGCGGCGGGCTCAGGCGGCTCGGCGCGAGGTGGAGCTGTGGCGGCGGAGGCACCCGTGTCCGGGGAGCCGTGGTCCGCGCCGGCGTATCCGGTGGACTGCAACCGGGAAGGCAACCTCGTCTCCTGTACGCCGGAGGACCCGTCGTTTGTGGTGGCGCAGCAGTGCTACCTGGGCGTGGTCACCGCGTCGGGGACGGCGCTGGTGTGCACAACCTTCGAAGACCATCGTGCCCTGATCGAAGCCCGCGGCGGCAAACCCACCCTGGTGGACTACGGGTGCAGTTTCGGGGACCTCGCCTGTGCCGCGTTCGAGGGCGCCGGCCGCGGCATGGCGATCTCCGCAACCGCGGCGATGTATGTGTTGGCGACCAATATCTCGTTCAACACCGACTCCGTGCTCTGGGACGCCGCCGTCGGCGAGTGGGCGTTCTGGCGGTGGGCGGTCCTGTTCGTGGTGCTGCTGGCGATGATCTGGACCATCACCGCCGCCGCCGCGAGCAAAGACCGGGAGGAGCTTGTCGGGGCGCTGCTGCGTTGCGCTCTGGCGTTGCCGATGGTGCCGGCAACGCTGTGGATGATCGGGCACCTGGTGAACGCGGTCGATGAGATGACCTTCTACATCCTGTCCCGGGACGGCATCACCGGCCTGTTCCGCACCATGCAGTCGGTCATGTGGGCCGGCGGGCAAGCCGCCTGGTTCTTCGCGTACCTCATGCACGGGCTGTTGCTGATAGCGATGGTGCTGCTGATCTTCGTGTTCATGTTCCGCAACCTGGGCCTGGCCGCACTGATCGCGATCGGCCCGGTCGCATGGATGCTGTTCCCGCTGCGGCGAATCGGTCCGGACTGGGTGATCCGCTACATCTCCGCCGTGCTCACCCTGCTGCTGACCGGGCCACTCACCATCGGGTTCGTGTCGCTGATCCTGCACGGCCTCGCCGGGGTGAAGACGATCTGGGACCCGGCCGCCTGGCCTCTCGTGGTCGGGCTTGCCGCGGTCGCGCTTGCCCCGTTCGCGATCTTCGGCCTGTTCAGCTTCCTCGGCGGGGTCGCCGTCGACTCCATCGGCTCCCGCATGGGCACCACCACCGCCCGCGCCGGCTCCAACGCCGCACGCACCATCATCCGCATGCCCACTCGCCTCTCATCCAGCCCCGCCGGCCAGTCCGCCGCCCGCGGCCCCACACCTGCCGGCCGCGGCCCCACCGGCGGGCCATCCTCCCCACGGCAACCCGCCGGGGCGAGCCCGTCAACGGCACCGTCCACACCGACATCGGCGAGTCGTGGTTCGAGTGGCCCGTCCGCCACCACACCTACAGCAGCGGCGGCGCCCGCGCCGTCTCCGAGTTCTGCGAGGAGAACATCATGAGCATCCCCGAGTCCGTGGCACGGCCGGTGCGGTTGCCGCGCCGGTCCCGGCAGGGCATCCTGCTGGGCTTGGACGGCGGTCAGCTGGTGTGCATCGGCGCCGCGATCGCGTTCCTGTTCCTGGCCGTGAACCGGTTCGGGCTCGCCGGGGTGCTGATCGCCGCACCGGTCTCGATCCCGCTGACCGTGGCGGGGCTGATCACCATCCACGGGCTTCCCTGCCCCACGATGATCACTCTCTGGGTTCTGCTGCAGGCCCGGCACACGACAGGCACCACAAAGGCGACCTACCGGCCGGAGGCTGCCCGGCTGGAGGGGACGGTGAACCTGCCGGGGCGGGCCGGATTCGTGCAGGTTTGGTCCGCGGACGGGATGGCCGTCGCCTACCACCCGCATGACCGGACGGTGTCGATCACCGCCGAGCTGGAGGTCCAGGGGTTCCTGATGCGCGACGCGCAGGACCGGCTGGAGCTGGCCCGCCAATGGTCCAGGGTGCTCGGCCCGTTCACGCAACGCCCGGGCGTGAAGCGGGTTACGTTGCAGGAGCGCACCCACCACACCACGATCCGCGCCGCCCGCGACGCGTTCGACGACACCACCCGTCGCCGCCGCGTCGACCCGGGCTCCGCGGCGGCCCGCAACTACCGGGACGTGCTCGACCTCGGGGAACGATTCGCGGTCTCGCACCGCAATTACCTCACCCTCACCTTCGACCTCGTCGACTTGAACGCCCAGGTGCGGGCGCTCGGCGGCGGCAAAGACGCGGTGGTCGCCCTCGCCGCGATGGAGGCCGGGAACATCACCGCCGCCCTGCGCGCTGCGGGCAAGACGGTGCGCCGCTGGGTGTCACCCCGGGATTGGGCCGCCCTTGCCCGGGCGGTGTTCGACCCCGAGTTCCTTCCCGCCCTCGACGACCGCACCGCGGAGACGTCCGGGGTGGACCTGGCGGGAATCGGGCCGATGGCTTTGGAGGAGCCGCGCGGGCACAACGGGATCGTGCGCACCGACAGCGGCGTGCACACCACGATGTGGATCCACGAGTGGCCGCGCACGGACGCGCCGGTCGGGTTCCTCGAGCCGCTGGTGTTCGCCCGGCTGCCGATCAGCAACCAGGCCGTCGCGCACATCCTCACCATCGTCCTCACCCCGGTCCCGGTGGCGAAGGCCCTCAAGCGCATCCAGGACGACAAACGGGTGTGGCGATCCAATCAGCGGATGCGCGCCAAGCGCGGCCGGGAAGGGTCCGCCGCGGACGACGCCGACTACGCGGCCCTGCGCCAACAGGAAGAGGAGCTGGTGTCCGGACACGGGGAATACACATACGGCGGATACCTCACCATCACGGCACGCGATGAGGACGCCCTGGAGCAGTCCGTCGCCGGTGCCCGCAACGCGATGGGCCAGGTCGGGATGGAAGCGCAGGTGCTGTACTGCCAGCAAGCCGAGGCCCTGCTGGTCAGCGCGCTCCCGCTCGGTTGGGGGATGAAGTAGATGCCCCGCAACGTGGTCACCATCACCCCACCGGACCGCACCCGGCGCGAGCGGCGCGCCGACGCGCGCGCCATCGCCGAGCTTCGTGCCACCGACGCGTCCTCCGCCTCGGTCACCGGCCGGGTGCCGCCTCCGCCGCCTGCGGGTAGTCGGCTCGGGGTCGGGCTGACGCGGGGTGGGTATTGGAATCCGGCGAGGGTGCGGGTGCCGGCGCACCGGGCGACGAGTCAGCACATCGCGGGCATGTACCCGTTCGTCGCCGACACCGGCATCGGCCACCGCGGCCCGGTCCTCGGAGTGGACCTGAACGCGGACAGCCTGTGGCACTTCTCCCCCTGGGACGCGTACACCGACACCACCGGCCGCGGCACCCTGTCCACCAACGTTCTCGTGCTCGGCGCATACCGATCCGGGAAGAGCGCCGTGGTGAAGATGCTCACCACCCGCTCCCTCGCCTTCGGACACCAGACCGTCGTCCCCTCCGACTCCAAAGGCGAATGGGTCGCCGTGGCCGAGGCGGTCGGGGGGAAGGTGATCCGGCTCGGCGGGACTCACCGCGCCACCCTCAACCCGCTGAACCGTGGGCCGCGGCGCACCGGCGCGTCCGATGATGAGCACGAGAAGATGGTCCGCGACCGGCGGATGGCGACCCTGAGCAGCCTCGTCGAGATGACCCTCCCCCGGGACGCCCGCCTCACCCCGGTCGAGCACGTCTGCCTGCACACCGCCCTGGACCGTGCCGTCACCACCACCGGTGACCAGCCCACCCTCCGCGCGGTGCTCGCCGAGCTGACCGCGCTCGCGGCGTCCACGGATGCGGCGGATGCCGAGATGCGGACGGCGACGAGCAGGCCTCGGTTCGTGCTGCAGCGGTTCGTGCACGGCGACCTGTCCGGGCTTTTCGAGGACGAATCCACCGTCGAGTTCGACCCGGACGCGCCCATGGTCGTCGTCGACACCTCGGAGCTGTTCGCCCGAGGGGAGTTCGTCGCGCAGCTGACCCAGGTGTGCACGACAGCGTGGGTGCAGGCGGTGATCTCCGACCGCGCCGCGAAGCGCACCCGGTACGTGGTGCGGGAAGAGGGCTGGCGGGACATGGGATCCCTGGCGAACCTGCAGATGTATCAGCAGTGGCTGAAGCTGTCCCGGCACTATGGCATCAGCAACATCGTCATCCTGCACAAGTTCACCGACCTGGACGCGGTCGGCGACGCCCAATCCCAGGAACGCCACCTCGCGTACTCGATCGCTGGGGACATCGAGAACAAGTTCATCTTCCGTGTCAACCACCAAGAACAGCAGTCGCTGACTGCACGGCTGAACCTGCCGCCGCATCACACCGAGATGGCCCGCGGACTGCAGTCCGGCAGGTTCCTCGCCTACGTGGGCCAGTTCTCCTACCTGGTCGACGCGTTCTGTACCTCGACCGAATGGGAGCGAACCCTGTTCGACACCGACGATGCCATCACCGACCCCTCCGCCGCAGCCGAACCACTCGCGTTCGACCCGACGGTGCTGGATGCGGTGTGGCCCGAACAGTAGGAGTGGACATGACCAGAGAAACCGTTCGAGTGACCGTGAGCGGGGACCGGGCCACCTACCTGGGGCCGGCCAGGCAGATGAAGTTCATCACTCCCCACGACAGCCAGGACATCCGCGCCGCGATCCTGGACCGTGCCCTCAACGACGCCGTCGGCGCCGGGATCGAGCTGGAGGTGATCATCTCCGGCGACCGCGGCGAACACCGCGTCGCCATCACACCCGACGGCCAGATCCAACCGCTCCCCAAGCTGGACCCGGATCCGCCCACGGGCCCCACCGCCGTCTCGGCCGTTCCGGCTCCGACGTTCACGGCCCCGCCCGTCCCGGTCGAGCACGTGTCGGTTCCCCCACCCCCGCTGCGGCGCCGGATCTCGTTCGTGGAGACGGAACCGGCTCCGCCGCGGCCACATGGCGGCATCCGCGGCGTCCTTGCCGCAGCAGGTTTCCCGGTGGCAGCGTCCCGGCACGAGCGGGCGCACTGGGACAACGTGCGTGCGGTCTCCTCCCACTGGCCCGGCTGCCGGGTCGTCGCGGTCGGCAACGGGAAGGGCGGATCGGGCAAGACCATGACCACGGCGATGCTCGCCGCGGTGTTCGCCCGCCACGGGGGTGCCGGGGTGCTCGCCTGGGACAACAACGACACCCGCGGCACCCTGGGTTGGCGCACCGAACAAGGCCCCCACCACGGCACCGTGCAGGACCTGCTGCCCGCCACTGACAGGCTCCTCGCACCGGATGCCGGGGCGGGGCAGATCGCTGGGTACGTGCACCATCAGCGCGACGACAAGTACGACGTGCTGCGCTCCAACCCGCACTTGCTGGCCGTTGACCAGCGCATCGGCGGCACCGAGTTCGACCGGCTGATGCAGGTCGCGGTCCGCTACTACCGGATGGTGATCTTCGACTCCGGGAACGACGAATCCGCCGACCGGTGGCTGCGCATGGTCGACCACGCCCACCGACTCGTCATCCCTACCTCCGCCGCCCCCGACGCTGCCGAATCCGCTGTCCTCCTGCTCGACGAACTCCGCGGCCGAGACGCGCACTCGGCGCAGCTCGCGCAGGACGCCGTGGTGATCGTCTCCCACCCCGAACAGGGCGCCACCAGCCAGGTCCAGAAGGTTCTGGACGGGTTCCGGGAGCTCGGGGTGCGGGTGGAGACCATCCCGTTCGATGCGGCGTTGAAGTCCGGGCCGCTGCGGTTCAGCTCGCTGCGCAAGGACACGCAACGGGCATGGATCGCCGCGGCCGCCGCGACCACCACCCACCTGGACTGATGGACAACGACCGGCTCCTTCCCCGACTCGCGTTCGCGCTGGCCGCGACCGTCCTGGTCGTGCTCGCTGGAGCCAACGCACTCGTGCACGCCGTGACCAGCGCGGCGTGTG
>Ga0182737_1001451_pt1 | contig 23213 bp, 21 predicted proteins | sample eDN5th30CBELigOP_FD_128878 | JGI IMG/M metagenome (GOLD analysis project Ga0182737, IMG submission 128878) | Enriched Organic Plus compost microbial communities from Emeryville, California, USA - eDNA 5th pass 30_C BE-Lig OP (version 2) (version 2) ...
CTCGCCGCCGCCTTCCACCAGCAGGCCGGCCAGCTTGCGGTCGGCGACCACCACGTCATTGGGCCACTTCAGCCCGGCCGCGGCGAAGCCGAGGTCGTGCAGCGCCTCGACCACCGCCACGCCGGCCACCAGGCCCAGGCCACCCAGCCGGGCCAGCCCGCCCTCGAAGCCGCGGCGCACCGACAGGCACACCTGCGCGCCCAGCGGCGAGGCCCAGGAACGGCCCAGACGACCGCGCCCGGCGGTCTGGCGCTCGGCCAGCAGTACCCGCGCGCCGTATTCAGGCGGCGCGCCGCGCAGCAGCTCGCTGTTGGTCGAATCGATGCTCCATGCGACCTCCAGCGAGGCCAGGCCAGCCGCCACGGCCGGCGGCAGCGCCGCGCGCAGGGCGTCCGCGTCGAGCAGGTCCGGAGCGCGGACCAGGGCATAGCCCTGCCCCGCACGCGCCTCCACCTCCACGCCGGCCGCGCGCAAGGCCTGGATCCGCTTCCAGACCGCGGCACGGGTGATCCCCGCCTCGCGCGCCAGCGCATCGCCGGAAACCTCGCCGGCGCCCAGCCGGACCAGCAGTTCGCGATCGTCCAAATCCACCCCCGTCGGGCCGGTCCGCCCAAGGCGGCCGATTATCGCCCGCCCGGCCGGCCGGGACACATGCCGGGGCGCCGGAGGCGCGGTATAGTCGGTCAATTCCCGCCCCGGACGACGGATCCTCCGATGCGCCGCCTGCTACCGCTTCTGCTGCTCGCCGTCCCGGCGCTGTGCTGGGCGGGGGCCTCCGACGACGAGATGGCTCCGAAGAACGGGGCCTGCGTGTACACCCGTGCCTCCGCGCCGGCCAGCGCAGCGGAAGCCGACTCGGCGCAGGCGCGCACGCCGGTACCGCCGGCGGCGCGCAGCGTGCCGCGCACCACCACCAGCGGTGGTGGCGGCAACGACGGCGACGCGGTCATGCAGCGCACGCGCAGCCCGCGCTGGCACAGTTTCCTGCCGGGCATGTTCCGCTGATCAAGAGGCTTTCGCGCTGGCTGCGGCCGCGCACTCCCACGATTCCCGACGAACCCTGGCAGGCAGCCTGCAAGGCCCTGCCGTGGGCGGCCGCGCTCGATCCGCAGCGCCGCGAACGCCTGCGCGGACTGGCCGCGCGCTTCCTCCACGAAAAGACCATCACCCCGCTCGGCGACCTGGAGCTGGGCGACCACGAACGCATCCTGCTGGCCGCGCTGTGCTGCCTGCCCCTGCTGGAATTCGGCGAGCGCGGCCTGCGCGGCTGGTCGCAGCTGCTGGTCTACCCGGACGCGTTCCGCGTGCGGCGCAGCCATGTCGACGCCGCCGGCGTGCTGCACGAGTGGGACGACGAACTGGCCGGCGAAGCCTGGGACCACGGCCCGCTGATCCTGTCCTGGGCCGACGTATGCGCCGACCTCGAGGACCCGGACGCCGGCTTCTGCGTGGCCGTTCACGAGATGGCGCACAAGCTCGACGTGCTCGACGGCGAACTCGACGGCACCCCGCCGCTGCCCTCCTCCTGGTACCGGCAGTGGGCACGCGATTTCCAGCGCGCGTACGACGCGTTCTGCGCCGAAGTGGATGGCGGACGCGAGACCACAATCGACCCTTACGCTGCAGAGGCACCCGAGGAGTTCTTCGCGGTGTGCACCGAATACCACTTCTCCGCGCCCGAGGTGCTCGAGGAAGCGATGCCGGAAGTGGCGGCGCACCTGGCAAGGTTCTACGGGCCCTCGCCGATGCGGGCGGGCTGACCCACCACGCACGACGCGGAAGGGCCGCGCCATAGCCCCTCTCCCACCGGGAGAGGGGTTGGGGAGAGGGCCGGTATTCCGACGCGGCTGGGCTCCCGGCCCTCACCCCTGCCCCTCTCCCGGGGGGAGAGGGGAACAAAACCCTGGACATCTGGACACCGCTGGGATCCCGGCCCTCACCCCTGCCCCTCTCCCGGTGGGAGAGGGGAACAGCAAACGAAGCCACGGCCTCAAAGCACCAGAAGACGCGGTAGCGCGGGGGTATGGCGCAAGCAGGCCATGGATGGCCTGCGGTCGCGCGTTGGAGCCAGGGATGGCGGAACCGCGCGATGCGCCATACCCCCGTGCTGCCGCGGCTCCCGCCGAAGCCCGCACGCTCAAATGCTTTGGCTTTGGCTTTGGCTTTGGCTGTTGCTGTTGCTGCGGCTGTGGCTGCGGCTGTGCCTGTAGCTGTAGCTGTAGCTGTGCCGCACCCGCTCGCACCGCCTGGTTCACAGGCAAGTGCGAAGTCGCGAAGGTTTCGATGCACGACCCGGACGGGCCGCACGCCCCCGGTCAAAGCCCCGGCGGCAGCGTCACTTCGAAGCGGGCGCCGCCCAGTTCCTGCGAGCGGCCGACCTGCAGCTCGCCGCGATAGTCGCGGACCAGGTCCTGCACGATCGACAGGCCGATGCCGTGGCCCTGCACGCGCTCGTCGCCGCGCACGCCACGCTGCAGCACCTTGGCCACGTCCTCCGGCGCGATGCCCGGACCATCGTCCTCCACCGCCAGCATCAGGCCCGCACGACGGTTCGGCGCCGCCGGGCCCGGACGCGCCGTCAGCAGCACCCGCCGGTTCGCCCACTTGAACGCGTTCTCGAGCAGGTTGCCGAGCAGCTCCTGCAGGTCGCCGGCCTCGCCGTAGAACTGCACCCCCGGCGCGATCTCGAACTCGCACAGCACGTTCTTGCCCGCGTACACCTTCTCCAGCCCGCGCACGATCTCCTCGGCGGTGGACTCGATCGGCACCGGCGCCGAGAACAGCTTGTGGCCACCGGACGCCGCGCGCGCCAGCTGGTACGAGACCAGGTCGTTCATGCGCTTGAGCTGCGCGTCCAGCTCCTGGCGCAGCGGACCCTCGCCGGCGCCCGCGTCCAGCTGCGTGCGCAGCACCGCCAGCGGCGTCTTCAGGCTGTGTGCCAGGTCGGCCAGCGTGTTGCGCTGGCGCTCCAGGTTCTCGCGCTCCGAATCGATCAGCGCGTTGATGCTCTCGGTCAGCGGCTCCAGCTCGCGCGGATGGCGCTCGCTCATGCGCTGCAGCTGGCCGCGCTGGACCTTGGTCAGCTCCGCGATCACCCGCTGCAGCGGGCGCAGGCTCCAGTTGAGGATCACCACCTGCAGCAGCAGCAGGAACAGGCCGGCGCCGCCGAGGTAGACCCACAGCGCGGCGCGGAACACACGCACCTGGGCGGCCAGGATCTGCGCGTCCTCCATCACGAAGATGGTGTACGGGAATTCCGCCTCCGGGCCGCGCTCGGCCCAGACCAGGCCGATGCCGTAACGGTAGACCTCGCCGGGGCTGCCGTCGATCTGGGTCATCGCCAGCGGCCCGTCGAAGCGCTCCTCGCGCGGCGCCAGCTGGCCGGCGACCTCCGGCAGCAGCGGACCTTCGGCCGACAGCGAGGCCCAGTGCCCGTTGGGCATCAGCACCTCGGCGTAGAGGCCGCTGCCCGGGCGGTGGAAGCGCGGGTCCGGGCCGACGTCAGGCGTGTACAGCGAACCGTCGCGGCCGAAGTCGATGTTGTCGACGTAGGCCATCGCGTAGCTCTTCAGGCGCTGCCGCAGGTTGGCCTCCGCCGTCTCGGCGAAGGCCCGGTCCAGCGCATAGCCGGCGAGCATGAGGAACGCGACCAGGCTGATGCTGGCCGCGGTGAGCTGGCGTGCCTTGAGCGAGCGCGGCCGCCATGGCCGGAACCCGAATCGACTGCGCTCCACCTGTTCCCTGGGCCTCCGCCGTGCCGCGGATCAGCCGTCGGTACGCGGGATCGCGAACCGGTAGCCGCGACCGCGCACGGTCTCGATCGGCTTCAGCTCGCCGTCCGGATCCAGCTTCTTGCGCAGGCGGCCGATGAAGACCTCCAGCACGTTGGAGTCGCGGTCGAAGTCCTGCTGGTAGATGTGCTCGGTGAGGTCGGCCTTCGAGACCAGCTCGCCGGCGTGCATCATCAGGTACTCGAGGACCTTGTACTCGTAGCTGGTCAGGTCGACGTTGCTGCCGTTGACCGAGACTGTCTGCGCGGCCAGGTCCAGCGCCACCGGGCCGCATTCGAGCACCGGCTTGGACCAGCCGGCGGCGCGGCGCACCAGCGCGTTCAGGCGCGCCAGCAGCTCCTCGACGTGGAACGGCTTGACCAGGTAGTCGTCAGCGCCCTGCTTGAGGCCCTCGACCTTGTCCTGCCAGCTGGAACGGGCGGTCAGGATCAGCACCGGGAAGTTCTTGCCCTCGTCGCGGAGCGCCTTCACCAGTTCCATGCCCGACATCTTCGGCAGGCCCAGGTCGATGATGGCCACGTCGAACGGGACCTCGCGGCCCATGTACAGGCCTTCCTCACCGTCCTGGGCGGCGTCGACCGCGAAGCCTTCGCGCTTCAGGCGCGCGGCGAGCGTCTCGCGCAGCGGGGCTTCGTCTTCGACCAGAAGGATTCGCATGCACTCTCCCTGTTGCGGTTTTCTGTGTGGGATCTTGCCAGGGCTTCCCCTGCGCCGGCCCCAGGCGGCACCGGCCAGTCTCTATGGCGTGTCGTTATCGGCGCGTCGCGGGCGTCGCTCCGACGTCCCTGGAGCGTCCATATAGCGGACCCGGCCCCGCTCGTCCATGTACTTCACCCGGGTGATGTTACGACCCTCGAACGGAACCTGCTCGGCGCTGAGGATCTGGCCGCCGGTGGCGCGCTGCACGTGGCGGATGGCGTCGGACATCGAACGCCATTCCTGCGCCTGCGGCTGGGCCTGCGGCGGCGGTTGCGGGGCGTAGGACGGTTCCGGTTCGCGCCGGCGCGGCGGCTGCTGCATCAGCGATTCGCGGGGACGCACCTCGCGCGGCCCCTGGTTCGACGGCTGGACCTGCGGACGCTCCATGTGCGGGCCGCCACGGCCGCCCTGACGGGCTTCCTGCGCGCCCACGGTCGCCGTGCCCAGCGCGAGCGGAAGCATGGCGATCATCAGGCGGAACAGGCGTGGCATCACGACTTCCTAACGGACTCTGGCGGCAATGGCAAATGTCGCCGTGGAACGGCGGGTCCGCCAATGCGTGGGCTGGGCGAAGATGGTCGTTAGAAAGCGGTGAATCCGGTCTGAACTTATCCACATGGCGGGACGCCCCGGTTCAGCCTGGTGAGCGGCAAGTGGACACGCCCCATACCGTAACGTGCCGCCTCGCGGATGCCTATACCGCCCTTCCGCGGCGTTGGACTCAGGCCGCCGCCCGCCGCGGGCTGGCGGTGGCCTGCAGCGCGCGTTCGACCAGCTCCCAGCCGGCGCCGTCGCGGTGGGCCCCTTCGCTGAGCACCTGGCGGAACGCGCGCCCGCCGGGCTGGCCATGGAACAGGCCCAGCACGTGGCGGACGATGTGCTTCAGCGCCACCCCGCGGCCCAGCTGGGCCTCGACGTAGGGACGCAGCGCGCGCAGCAGTTCCTCGCGGGGGCGCAGCTCGCCGCCGCCGTGCAGGGCCACGTCCATGGCGTGCAGCACGTAGGGGTCGTGGTAGGCGGCACGGCCGACCATCACCCCGTCGACGTGGGCCAGCTGGGCCTGCGCCTGCTCGACCGTGGCGATGCCGCCGTTGACCAGCACCTGCAGGCCGGACCGCTCGGCCTTGAGCCGCCAGGCCCAGTCGTAGCGCAGCGGCGGGACCTCGCGGTTCTCCTTCGGCGACAGGCCCTGCAGCCAGGCGTTGCGGGCGTGGACCACGAAAGTCGCGCAGCCGGCCGCGGCCACGGTGTCGACGAAGGCCAGGAAGCGCTCGTACTCGTGATCGTCGTCCACGCCCAGCCGGCACTTCACCGTCACCGGCACCGGGCTGGCGGCGACCATCGCCGCGACGCAGTCGGCCACCAGCGACGGCTCGCGCATCAGGCAGGCGCCGAAACGCCCGGCCTGGACCCGGTCGGAGGGGCAGCCGCAGTTGAGGTTGACCTCGTCGTAGCCCCATTCCGCGCCGATCCGCGCGGCCTGGGCCAGCACCTCCGGCTCGCTGCCGCCCAGCTGCAGGGCCAGCGGATGCTCGACCGGGTCGAAGCCCAGCAGCCGCTCGCGGTCGCCCAGGACCACCGCGTTGGCATGGACCATCTCGGTGTACAGGCGCGTGTTCGGCGCCAGCAGGCGGTGGAAGACCCGGCAGTGGCGGTCGGTCCAGTCCATCATCGGCGCCACGCTCAGGCGCGCCTGCGCCAGGTGGCGCGGGCCGGCGGCCGGAGCGGTGGTGGTGGCGGGAACGTCGGCGACCATGGGGCGTACTGTGCGGCGGGACGGAAGCCACGGCACGGCGCGGCGCCAGGGCGCCACGGCCGGTCGCGTGGAGGGGCGCTAGGTTACACGCCCGTGCCTGTCCGCCGGCAGACCGGCGGGATCAGCGGGCCCGGGCGCTCGCTGTGCCCTTCGATGCAGCGGCGGCCTTCGAGGCGGCGGCGGCCTCCGCCTCGCGCTCGCGCAGGGCGCGCCTGAGCGCGGCATCGGGCTGCAGCGGGCGGTCCCAGCGCCGGTAGCTGTCGGCCAGGGCCAGGCGCACGCGGGCGTAGGCGTCGGAGCCGGGGGCGGCATCGAACTCCGCCGCCACCGCTTCCCAGTCGGCTTCCGGGCCGAGACGGGTGCGCGTGCGCACCACGCTGCGGCAGGTGGCCTGCACCGCCCGGGCCAGGAAGCAGGCGAACCAGGCATCGCCGCCGGCCCAGCGCGGCTGCGCGAGCAGGCCGCCCACGTACTCCCGCGGCACGCCGGCGTAGCGCTCCAGCTCGTCGGCGAAGGCGTCCGGGTAGCGCGCGGCGTAGCGGTCGATGTCTGCGAGCCGGCCGTCGAGCCAGGCGTCGCCGGTGCTGCGCGCGGGCTGCGCCTCGGCTTCGGCAAGGACGGCCTGCGCAGTGGCGGCTGCGGACTCCTGGGCCAATGTTTCGGCCACCGGCACCAGGCTCACGCTGGCGACCAGGCACAGGGGCGCGAGCAGCCCGCGCATGCGGCGGAACAGTCGGGGCGTGGCGCGTGGACTCGGCATGGGCCCATTGTGCCGCGACTGCCGCAGGGATGCTGGGCGGCGGGCCAGGCCATCGCGCGTGGATGCGCGCGCTACGTCCCGAGGATCACGCGCGCCTGCCCTGCCAGCTCCCGCATCGCCGCCAGGTAGGGCGCCGGACCGTAGCTGATCCGCGCCACGCCCAGCGCCGCCAGCGGCGCGACCGGGATGGCCAGGTCCAGCAGCATGATGTTGACCGGCAGTGGCGATGCGGTGCAGAGCTGGCGCACCAGCGCGTGGTCGGCCAGGCCCGGGGCGAAGAAGCTGCCCGCCCCCGCGTGGCGATAGGCGTGGGCGCGCTCGATGGCCTGTTCGAGGAGTCCAGCGTGCGCATCGCCCGTGTTCTGCAGGAACAGGTCGGTGCGGGCGTTCACGAACAGCCCCGCATCGACGACGGCCGCGATGCGCCCGGTCTGTTCCCCGATGGGGCGCACGCCATCGCCGGCCCGGTCCTCGAGGTTGCAGCCGACCGCTCCCGCGTCGCGCAGGCGGCGCGCATTGGCGGCCACCTCGGCAGGCGTGTTGGCGTAGCCGGCTTCGAAGTCGACGCTCACCGGCAGCTCGACGCTGCGCGCGATTGCTTCGGCGACGCGTACGAGCTCGTCGAAGGCCAAGGCCTCGCCATCCGGCAGCCCCTGCGCGGCGGCTACCGCCCAGCTGCTGGTGGCGATGGCGGCGGCGCCGGCTTCGGCGACGGCGCGGGCGCTGCCGGCGTCCCAGGCGTTGACCAGCAGGAGTGGGGTGCCGGGGCGATGGAGGGTGCGGAGGTGCTCGAGTTGGGGGGTGGTCATTGGTGGTCCTGATGGCGGGTTGCGACTGCGCTGCGCGGCAGGCACGGATGGCGGGCAAGGTCGGGGGGCTGATGGTTCACCGGGGTCGGCAACCCGACCCTCTCCCCCTGCCCCCTCTCCCGAGGGGAGAGGGGGAACGATGCTCAGGGCGCTGCGGCGGAGGCGTCGGCTTCTTTCAGCTTCGCGGCGCATTCCTCGCAGCAGACTTCGACGGTGCGGCCGCCGATGGTTACCTGGATCGCGTTCTCGTCGAGCTCGCAGTCGCAGGCCGCACAGGTCTTCTCGCTCATGTCGATCTCCCGTTTCGCCGCCCGGATCGGGCAGGTCCAGTAGACGGCGATGGCGCGACCGGGCGTTATCGAAATCTTTAGCGACCTGCGTGCGGACGCCGGCGCCGCAGGGCCAGTTCGCGGAACTCGCTGGGCGTGCGGCCGTAGGCCTGCTGGAACGCGGCGGTGAAATGGCTGTGGCTGGAGAAACCGAGCCGGTGGCCGAGCATGCCCACGTCCTCGCACTCGCCCAGCAGGTCCAGCGCCCGCGCCAGCCGCAGGCGCAGCTGGTATCGGTACAGCGGCACGCCTTCCACCTCGCGGAAGCTCTGGGTCAGGTAGACCGGCGACACGCCGACTTCGGCGGCCACCTCGGCCAGCGTCCAGCGCCGCGCCAGGTCGCCCATCAGCACCAGCTTGGCGCGGTCGACCAGGCGCTGGCGACCATGGCTGGAGCCGGCCGCGTGCGTGGTGCGCGGGCCGATCGCGCGCAGCATCAGGGTGAGCGCCAGGCTCTCGCCTTCCAGCGCATCGGCGGTGCCTTCGCGCAGGCCGTGCCGCAGCAGCGCCACCTGTACCTGCGCACGCGGATCGATGCGCAGCCGCGGCATGCGGAGACGCAGCGGCGCGCCTTCGCGCAGCAGCTCGGCCGGCGCGACCTCGCGCAGCAGCGCCTCGTCGACGACCAGCACCAGGCTGGCGTCGCCACCGGCGTGCGGGTGGCTGACCTGGTAGCTCTCGCCGGCGTTGAAGAACAGCACCTGGCTGGCATCGGCCACCACTTCGTCGTCGCCGACGTGGCGCAGCCAGGTACCGCGGTAGGGAAACACGAGCTGCGTGCGCGCGACCTGTTCGACCTCGCTCCTGCCCCGGCACAGGCCAGCGCAGACCACGTCGCGGACCTCGACCAGCGGGGTCTTCAGCAGCTCCTGGACGGTGAATTCAGGCATGGCGGCCGCATTGTGCCGCGTGCGCCCGGGGCCTGCGTGGAGGCCTCAGCCGGCCACGTCGCCGGCGACGATCCGGCCGATCGCCTGCGGCAGCTGCGAGGCGTGGGCGACCGACTGCACCCGCGGATGCTCCTCGGCCAGGCCGTGCTCGGCCTCGTGGGCCCAGGTGATCGCGTAGGGGATGTGCACGCCCCAGCCACCCAGCCGCACTACCGGCTCGATGTCCGAGCGCAGCGAATTGCCGACCATCACGAACTGCGAGGCGTCGATGCCGAACTCCGACAGCACGCGCGCGTAGGTGGCCGGATCCTTCTCCGAGACGATCTCGATGCGCGGGAACAGGTCGGCCAGTCCGGAGGCGGCGATCTTCGCCTCCTGGTGGAACAGGTCGCCCTTGGTGATCAGCACCACCGGCAGTTCGGCCGCGATCTGCTCGACCGCGCCGCGGATGCCGTCGATCAGTTCGACCGGGTGCTGCAGGGTGGCGCGGCCGATCTCGACGACCTGCTGCAGGTCGCGCGCGGCGATGCGGCCATCGGTGAGTTCGATCGCCGCCTCGATCATCGACAGGGTCATGCCCTTCACGCCGTAACCGAACACCTGCAGGTTGCGGCGCTCGACTTCCAGCAGGTGGCGCAGGGTGCCGGCGTCGTGCAGGTCGATGTAGCGGCCGATGATTTCCTCGTACTGCTTCTCGGCGGCGCGGTAGTAGTCCTCGCTGCGCCAGAGGGTATCGTCGCCGTCGAAGCCGACCAGGCGGATGTCGTTCATGGGAATCCTGCGCCGTGCGGGGGACGCGCAGGATACCAGCGCCGCGGCGTCAGCCGCGGCTCGCCCGCCACGGCGGGCTTTCGAGCGTTCAATGGGAAAGAGCGGGCATCCCGCCCGCCCCGCCAGGTATTGCGGCGGCGTGGCACGTCGGCCACGCCCCGCCCGTTCCCTTACTGGCCGGTCGCGCTGGACTGCTGCTTCTCGACGAAGGCGCGGTACTCGTCGGCGGTCAGTTCGTTGTCGCCGTTGGTGTCGGCGTCGGCGAAGACCGCGGCCAGGCCGGCATGACGCTGTGCTTCGGTCTTGCTGAGGTTGCCGTTGCCGTCGGTATCGAGGTCGGCCCAGCTCAGGCCCTGGCCACCGGACGACTGCGACTGCGCGGCCGCGTCCTGGGTGCTGCCCGGGGGCGACTGCTGGCCGTCGGTCGGGGTGGTCTGCTGGGCGAAGGCCAGCGGCGCGGCGGCCATCATGCCGAGGATGAGGAAACCGGAAGTGATGCGCTTGGTGCTGTGCATGTGCTGCTCCTGACTCGGGTGGAAGTCGTGGGCACCGCGCGGACACCGCGCCGCAACCCACGGACCGAACCCTGCCAGCGCCGCGATGAACGGTGCTTGCGCCGCAACCGGCGCGTGCACGCGCCATTAACCACACCCGCTTCGAATGCGTTTATGCCGCAGGTTAGCGATGCGTGGGCGCCGCGTTAGCGGCCGGTTCAAACGTGCGCTGCGGCACTCTCCCCGGCCCTATTCCGGCGTATTGCCGGTGTCATGGTGGCCGTGTCGGCCGCTGAACAGCCACCAGCCGACCACCGTGCCGGTCAGCGCGCCGATAACCTCGAACACCACGCGCGTGCCCAGCGAGTCGGCGTCGTGGATGCCCTGCAGCGCCAGCCGCGCGTACAGCGGCGACTCCAGCCGCGCCACGCCCAGGTAGAACAGGTTCCAGCTGTCGATGCCGGCGGCGATCACCACCGCGATCGCCGCGCCCCAGCCGATCGCATAGCCGATGCCCCAGCCGCTGCGTCGGCACACCCAGGCCCACAGGCCATAGACGAGCAGGCCGACGAAGAAGGCGATCAGGCCGGCTTCGAGGGCGCCAAGCAGTCCGGTATGCAGCGACAGGTTCATCGGGTTCGGGGTCGTGGAGGCCCGGGAAGTCTAAACGAGGGGCACACGCGGCCGTGCGATTGGCGGCAGCGCTCAAGCCTCGTCGTCGCGCCGCAGCTCCACCTGCGCTTCGCCGTCCTGGTCCAGGCGCAGGCGCACCGCGATCGGCCGGCAGCACACCGCGCAGTCCTCGATGTAGTCCTGGTCGCCGTCCTCAGGCGCGAAGGCCAGCTCGATGGGCTCGCCGCAGTAGGGACACTGCCGCTGCACCCAGCCGGCCATCAGCGCACCGGGAAGTCGTAGGCCGTGCCCGGGTCGGGCTCCGGCTTGAGGGTGAAGTGCCACCACTCGCCCGGATAGTTGGCCAGGCCTTCGGCCTCCATCGCCGCGCGCAGGCGGTCGCGGTTGGCGCGCGCTTCCGGCGGGGTGCCGGGCGCGTCGGTGTGCGCGGACGGATCGAAGAAGTCGTACGGCGTGCCCGTCTCCAGCGGGGTGCAGCCGTCGGCGTCGCAGCGCTCCATGGTCAGGTCGACGGTGGCGCCGCGGCTGTGGCCGGAGGTCTCGGCGATGTAGCCGGAGGTCAGCGCCGACTTGTCCACGTTCGGGTACCAGCGCGCCTTCAGCACCGGATCGTCGGGCGCGGCCACCCAGCGCATGAAATGCTTTACCGATTGCACCGGCCGGTAGCAGTCGTGCACGCGCAGGCGCAGGCCTTCGGCCTCCAGCGCCGCCTGCACCCGCGCCAGTGCCTCGGCGGCCGGGCGCAGCAGGTAGCAGCGGTTGGCCTCGTAGCCGGGCACCGGCGCACCGGTGAAGTTGTTGCTGCCGAAGTAGCGCATCTCCACCTCGATCCCCGGCGCCAGCGTGGCGACGTCGACCATGCCGGCGGCGGCGGCATCGGCCGCCGGCGACACCACCGGCGGATCGGCCGCGCCGGCCATGCCTGCGACCAGCATGAGGCCGGCCGCGCACGCCGCCGCGAGCCGGCGGCGCGAAGCGGTGGACGCGCGGTCGCGCTCAGGGACAGTCGCGCTGGCGGGTGAAGGCGAGGTCGGCATAGTCGTAGCTGAAGTCCGCTTCCGGATCGACATGGGACAGGGTGAGGGTAGCGCCGGCGGCGGGCGGGTGCAGCCAGGCCGGGGCTTCGGCGTCGATGGCGGCATCGTCCCACGCGACCAGCCAGCGCTCGCCGAGGCGCATCAGGCGCCCCTTCATCAGCGGCGAGCGCGCCGAGGCGAAACCGACTCCGTCGGGACGGCGGCAGATCGACACTTCGCCGAACCACGGATCGCGCCACACGCCGAGCAGCTCGCGCGCCTCGGCCGCGGTGGCCGGGCGCCGCGCGGAGATGTCCGGCACCGGCCTGGCCGCCACGCGCTGCGCGCGCTCCTGGTCGAGCAGGCGGGCGAAGTGGGCCACGTCGTGGCCGGCCTGCGGCGCGGTGAAGCGCTCCATCAGCACCTGGCCCAGCGCGGTGCGCGCGTGCTCGCCCTCGCCGTTGATCAGGATCATCACGCCCGAACGCAGGTCCGGCAGCAGGATCAGCGAGGAGTACATGCCCGACAGCGTGCCGGTGTGCGCCACCTTCCAGTGGCCGTGCACGTCGGACAGGCGCCAGCCGAAGCCGTAGGCGGAGAAGTGCGTGTTGTCCCAGGCGCGCATGCGCGCGCTGACGGGCATCGGCATGTGCCCGGTCCACACCGCGCGACGCTGCGCCGGCGACAGCCACGAGTTGGCCGGATCCAGCCAGGCCTGCATCCACTTGAGCATGTCGTCGACGCCGCAGCGGATGCCGCCGGCGGCCATCGAGGTGATGTCCGGCACCACCTCACCGTCCTCGTCGATGGCCACGTTGCGGCCGTCGACGCGGCGGTGCGGCTTCGCCACCGGCCCGGCCTCGGCGGGCTTCCAGCTGCCGACGCGGCAGCCGTCCATGCCCAGCGGCGCGAAGATCTCGCGGCGCACCAGTTCCTCGTAGGGCGCGCCGCCGGCCGCGGCGGCGACTTCGCCGGCGACCACGTACAGCAGGTTGTCGTAGGCATAGCCGGAACGGAAGCTGGTCACCGGCTTGAGGTGTTCGAGGCCGGCGATGATGTCGGCGCGGGTGAAGTCGTTCGGTTCCGGCCACAGCATCAGGTCGCCGGCGCCCAGGCCCAGGCCGCTGTTGTGGACCAGCAGGTCGCGCACCTGCATGTTCGCCGTGACCCACGGGTCGTGCATGCGGAATTGCGGCAGGTGCTTCGTCACCGGGTCGTCCCAGCGCAGCCTGCCCTGGTCGACCAGGCGCGCCAGCACCGCGCCGGTCATCGCCTTGGTGTTGGAGGCGATCTTGAACAGCGTGTCCGGCGTCACCGGCTCGCCGCTGCCGGCGGCCAGCTCGCCGCGGGTTTCCACGGCCACCACCTTGCCATCGCGGATCACGCCGACGGCGATGCCTGGCAGCCTGTAGCGCTGCACCGCATCGTCGACCGCGCGCGCGATCGCCGCGGCCTCGTCGCCGTCCTGCTTCGCGAAGGCCGGCTGGAAAAGAAAAGCGGCCGCCAGTGCGGCCGCAAACGGGAGGATCCTGCGCATTTCTCTATCCCCGAATCCGGAGGCGCGTCCCCCGCCGGGGACGCGCCTCCCGTGTCAGCCGGTCAGAAGTTCCAGGTCAGGACCAGCTGGGTGTAGCGCGGCGACTGCCAGCGGGTGCCGGTGCCGAAGGTGTCGCGACGCTGGCCGGGCTGGCCCTCGTAGCGGGCGCTGACGTTGATCACTTCCTGCTCGTTGAGCAGGTTGTAGACCGACAGGCGCGCCTTCAGGTCGATGCCCGGGACCGGCAGGGTCCAGGTCACGCTGGCGCCCAGGTTGTAGGTCCACGGCAGGTTGCCGAAGGCACCGCGCGGCGACCACTCGTACACGCGCTGGTCGTACGAACCGGAGCAGTTCTGCACGCACAGCCAGCCGGTGCCGCCGCCGCTGCCGGTGGAGGTGTAGCTGGCCACCGCCAGGTCCTCGTCAGGCCAGGTCACGCCGAAGGCGGTGATCGGGCCGCCGGACATCGCGGTGAGGGTGCTGCCGAACTGCCACATGTCGTTCAGCTTGTAGCTGGCGCGCAGCTTGATCTGGTGGCGATGGTCGTTGAACAGGACGCCGTAGCGCTCGTTGTTGGCCGGATGGTCCCAGTGCTGGGTCATGCCGGTGTCGCCGTAGTTGGTGTCGGAGTTGACCGGGCCTTCGAAGTTGCCCTCAGACTTCGACCACAGGTACGACGCGTTGAACGCCCACTTGTCGTCCCACGCGCGGTCGATCTGGAACTCGACCGCCTTGTAGGTACGCTTCGGATCCTTGTAGCCGATGATCCGGTTGCTGCCGGCGGTGATGTAGCCCTCCTTCGAGGTGTCGATCGTCACCCAGCCGTCCTGGGCGCAGCCCTGGGCCTGGGTGCCCCAGATGGTCAGCTTGTCGCCCGGGTTGGCGATCGGCCACAGGTTGCCGTGGCGCACGCCGCACAGCGCGTTGATGCGGATGTCGCCCAGGTCGTTCTCCATGCGGCGGTAGGTGGCGTTGACGCCCCACGACCAGGCCTGGTTGATCATCTGCTGGAAGCCGAGGATCGCCTCGTCCTGGTACACGGCCTTCAGGTCGCGGTCCACGCTCTGGCGGGTGTCGGCCGCCGAGATGTTCATCGAGGTGTCGGTCGGGCCGATCTGCTGGCCGAACACCGGGGCCATGTACGAGGCGCCGGTCACCGGGTTGGTGGCCGGGGCCCAGCCGTCCAGCGCCCAGTAGGTGTACTCGTCGGTCAGGCCGCCGGCGAAGTTGTAGTTGATGATGCTCGGGATCGGCAGGTAGTAGCGGCCGACGTTGCCGTACAGCTTGGTGGTGGCGTCGCTCTTCATGTCCCAGGAGAAGCCGAAGCGCGGCGCGACCAGGTTGTCCTGCTTGATGAAGGTCTTGCCGGTGGCGTCCATGTTCTCGAACGTATCCACGCGCACGCCCAGGTTCAGCAGCAGGTTCGGCGTGACGTTCCACACGTCCTCGATGTAGAACGCGTTGGCGGTGGTGTCGAACTCGCCGCCGTCGAAGCGGCGACGGCCGGTGATCACGGCGTTCACGCCGGCCGGCACGTTCGCGCCGTTGGCCAGGCGGTCGCCCGGGTTCTGCGCGGTCACGGTGTAGCGGAAGCCGTCGCCCGGGTACTTGGTGAAGCGCTCGGTGTTCATCTCCTCGCGGTCGAAGCCGAAGCGCAGCAGGTGGTCGCCCAGCGCCCATTCGAAGTCGAGGCGGCCGACGGTACGCTCGTCGTGGTGGTCGACCACCGAGCTGGAGGTGCTCGGGTGGCAGGACACCGGCGGGCGGCCCATCGCGGTGTACACCGGGTTGTACGTGGTGTTGATGATGACCTGCGAGCAGAGCTGGTCGGCTGGCGAGTAGGACAGGCCCTGGGTGCGGTTCACGCCATACATGGCCTTGGCGGTGAAGTTCTCGCCGAAGTGGCCGGTGTAGGTGATCGAGCCGTTCTTGCCGCCGCTCTCGCTGGTGGTCTTGCCGACGTAGTCGCCGCGCTCGCGGGTGGCGAAGTTGTACTGGTAGTTCTCGGTGACGCTTTCGCCCTCGTCGGAGAACGCCAGCAGCTCCAGCAGGTGGTCGTCGTTGATCTGCCAGTCGAGCTTGGCGCCCCAGAAGCCGTTGCCCGAGTCGGAGTAGTTCATGCTGGTGCCGAGGGCGTTGGTCGCGCGCGAGTCGTTGTCGCGGTATTCGTACATCGCGAACAGGAACAGCTTGTCCTTGACCAGCGGACCGGACGCCCAGACGTTGGTCTTCATCCAGGACTGGCGGTCATGGCTGCCGAGCGAGTTGATGCTGCCGTCGGCGTAGTAGCGGTCCTCGGTGTGCGAACGGAGCGCGGCCGGCTCGTAGGTCACCTCCACGCCGCCCTGCAGCTCGTTGGTACCGCGGCGGGTCACGGCGTTGAGCACACCGCCGGTGCTGCGGCCGAACTCGACCGAGTAGCCGCCGGTCTTGACCTGGAACTCCTGGAAGAACGCGAACGGCGCGGTCGAGAAGCTCTGGCGACGGTAGAAGTCGGTGACGTTCAGGCCGTTGATGAACACCGAGTTCTCGGCGATCGACGAACCGCCGAAGGACAGGCCGCCCAGCGAGGAGTTGCCGCCGACCACGCCCGGCGCCAGCAGCGCGACCGAACCGAAGGTCTGGTCGACCGGCATGCGCGCCAGTTCCTCGCGGTTGACCGTGGTGACCGACTCGGTCGAGTACACGTCGACGCGGTTGATCACGCGCGAGCCGACCACCTCGACGGTGTCGAGGTTGACCAGATTGCCCTCCGAACCCAGGTTCACCGAGGTGGTGCCGCCCAGGCCGACGTTGACCGTGGCGCCCTCGCCGACCGGCTGGCCGTCGCGCAGCAGCTGCAGCTTGTAGTCGCCGACCGGCAGCTGGGTCAGGCGGTACACGCCATCCTTGCCCACCGTCACCGTGCGCGACGCGCCCGTGGCGATGTTGGTGATCACGATCTGGTCGCCCGCCGTCGCGCGGCCGGCGACCGCACCGGTCGCGCTCTGCGCCATCGCCACCATCGGCGTCATCGCGCCGAGGCACGCTCCCAGCGCCACATAGAGCGCCGCCTTCCTGAAAGTCCTGCTCTTCATCCCCGTGTCTCTCCCACAGTGGTGTTGGTGTTATTCGCCCGCGCTGGTGGCGTCATTGCCTGGTGGCAGCAGCTGCCATTCGAACCGGTAATCCCATTGGTCGAAATAGAGGTTCCCGCCCCGCCATTCCGCCTCGCCGCGTTGCGAATCCACGGTCTCGGAGCGGAAGTGGCGCTTGGCCGGAACGAAATCCCCGGAGATGGCGTCGTTGAACGCGATCCGGTACGCATCCAGGCCGCCCAGGTAGAACCAGCGCAACGCCGGGTCGTCGCTGGCCAGCTGGCCGGTGGTCACGTCCATCGGCACCCAGCCGTACGGGGCCAGGTACAGCCAGCCCCAGTCGTGCATGTTGTCGTAGCCGACCTCGTCGTCGGAATAGACCCAGCCGGACTGCCAGCGCGCGGGGATGCCGTTGAGCCGCAGCAGCGCGATCAGCAGCAGGGTCTGCTGGCCGCAGTCGGCGTGGCCGGCGTGCAGCGCGTAGTCGCTGATGTTGGAGATCGTCGAGTATTCGCGCGCGCCGGCCCAGGGGATGCGGTCGACCGCCTCGAACAGCTTGCGCGCGACGAGGTAGGGATTGGTCTCGTCGCCCACCACCCGGCGCGAGAATTCGCGCAGCTGCGGGGTGAACACGATGTGCGGCGCTTCCTCGGCCAGGAACGGCGCCAGTCCGGCGTCGGCCGGGGCAGGCTGCACGCGCGCCGGGTCGATGTCGAAGCGACGGGCGAACACGGTCAGCTCGTAGCTCACCGAGAACTCGACCGGGGTGCCGGCCTGGGCGGTGCGTTGCATGTGCACGGTGCGCTGCAGCGCCGACTCCGGCGCCAGCTGTCCGCCCTCGGGCACGGTGCCGAGCAGGCGGATGCCTTCCTGCTGCCCGGGGATCGCGCGCGGGAACGGGATCCAGGCGCTGACCACCTCGCCGGCCGGCACCGCGTCGGCGTCCACCACCAGCGACTGGGTCACGCGCAGGCGCCGCGGGGCCACGCTGGTGGCGCCATCGCGCGCGGCGGCGAGCACTTCGGCGTGGTGCGGATGCAGGCTTTCGAACGGACCCTCGTTGAACGGGCGCACCGGCGGCGCGCGGCGCGCCGCCGCTTCCGGGCTGAGCCGGAACAGGTTCGGGATGGCGCGCTTGAAGTAGCGCGGCTCCCCGTCGATATCCATGCGTTCGATCAGGCCGGCGCGGTCCCAGGCGTCGAACTCGGCCTCGCGCAGGCCCGGGATCGACTTGCGCAGCTGCGCCAGCGCCGCCGCGCGGTCCAGGGTGAAGTCCAGGCGGATGCGGCGCATGCGTTCGCGCTGGTATTCCAGCGCCTCGCGCTGCGCCGCCGGCAACGCCGGATCGGCCAGCGCGGCCGCGATCCGCGCCTCGGCGCCGCGGAAATCGCCACGATCCACCGTCGCGACCAGCTCCGCCGGCGCGGGCGCGGGCACGCGCGCGCCCGCGGAAGAGATCGTCATGGCCAGCAGCAACGCGGCCGCACCCAGCGGCGCCAGGCCCCGATGGGACCTGCGCGCGGCCTGTGGTGCAGGGCGCTGGCGGCGGCGGTGTTCCACGGCGACACTTCCCCTTTGTGCGGTGGTAGGCGTGATGTAACACGGCCCCGGTAGCGGGTCAATAATTTATTCTTGACGTCGCCGATATTCGGAATAACTATTCTTCCGCAACCCGCCTCAAGGGGAGGATCCGGCGACATGAGCGCCCTTAGTCACGCGCCCGCGGCCCGTCGCCGTGCGCACCGGTGCCGCGCGCCTGGCTGCTGCTGGCCGCCCTGCTGCCGGCCACCCTGGCCGCCCGCGAACCGGCGCCTGCGCCGGCCACGCCCACCGCCGTCGTCGGCGTGACCCTGGCCGACCTGGCGCCGGAGCACTGGATCGCGCAGCTGCCCGATCCGGACGCCCTGGTCCTCGATCGCGCCCAGATCGAGGCGCAGAACGCGCGCATGCGCGCCGGGGATCCTTCGATCCACGACATCGCCGCTCTGCCAGACCCGTTGCCGCGGGCACTGGTGCGCGAGCGGGTCGAGGCGCTGTCCGCGGCCCCGACCCGCACCCTCTACGACGTGCACGGCAAGGCCGTGCCCAGGCGCGAACTTGATGCGCTGCAGCGTGCGATTGCGCTGGACGCGATTCCGGCCAGCCAGCCGCTGCGCTTCGGCCTGGTGGTGCACCGCGCCGCCCTGCGCGCGTTCCCGACCTCGCTGCGGGTGTTCAGCTCGCCCGGCGACACCGACATCGACCGCTTCCAGGAATCGGCGCTGTTCCCCGGCGACGCGGTGGCCGTGCTGCACCGCAGCCGCGACGGCCAGTGGCTGTTCGTGGCCAGCGAGCGCTACGAGGCCTGGATCGAAACCCGCCACGTCGCCATCGGCGAGCGCGAGGCGGTGCTCGGCTACGCCAAGCGCGCGCCGTACATCGTGGTGACCGGCGCCACCGTGCGCACCGCCTATACCCCGGAAGAGCCGCGCGTCTCGGCGCTGCAGCTGGACATGGGCCTGCGCCTGCCGCTGCGCAGCGACTGGCCGGCCGACCAGCGCGTCAACGGCCAGCATCCGTACGCCTCGCACGTGGTCGACCTGCCGGTACGCGACGCCAATGGCCGCCTGGAGTTCGTGCCGGCGCTGGTGCCGCGCTCGGCCGACGTCGCCGACGACTACCTGCCGCTGACCCGCGCCAACCTCATCCGCCAGGCCTTCAAGTTCCTCGGCGAGCGCTACGGCTGGGGCCATTCCTACGATGCCCGCGACTGCAGCGGCTTCGTCTCGGAGATCTACCGCAGCTTCGGCGTGCTGGTCCCGCGCAACACCCGCGACCAGGCGGTGAGCCCGGCGCTGGACCGGATCGCGTTCGAGCGCGGCGACAGCCGCGACAGGCGCATGGAAGCCGTGCGCGGCCTGCAGGCCGGCGATCTGGTCTACATCCCGGGCCACGTGATGGTGGCCATCGGCCACCAGGACGGCATCGCCTACATGATCCACGACACCAACGGCGGCAGCTGGCTCGGCGCCGACGGCCAGCGCGTGCGCGCCGGCCTCAACGGCGTGTCCGTGACCCCGCTGGAGCCGATGCTGTTCGGCGACGAAGAAACCTACGTGGACCGCATCACCAGCATCCAGCGGATGCGGCCCGTGAATCCGGAAACCCAAGCCTCTCCATGAAGATCACCGACATCGAACTGGGCATGCTGCGCGTGCCCTTGAAGACGCCGTTCAAGACCGCGCTGCGCACCGTCGACACGGTCGAGGACATCGTCGTCCTGGTCCGCACCGACACCGGCCACACCGGTTACGGCGAGGCGCCGGCCACCGCGGTGATCACCGGCGATACCCACGGTTCGATCATCGAGGCGATCGACCGCTTCATCAAGCCGCGCCTGATCGGCCAGGAGATCGCCAACCTCAACCGCATCTGCGCCCTGATCCAGGGCTCGCTGGAGCGCAACACCAGCGCCAAGGCGGCGGTGGAGATCGCCATCTACGACCTGTGGGGCCAGCTGTACGACGCGCCGCTGTACAAGATGCTCGGTGGCGGCGATCCGGTCATCACCACCGACATCACCATCTCGGTGGACCACATCGACAAGATGGTCGCCGACTCGATCGCCGCGGTGGACCGCGGCTGCGACTCGCTGAAGATCAAGGTCGGCAAGGACATCGGCCTGGACATCGAGCGGGTCAAGGCGATCCACGCCGCGGTCGAGGGCCGCGCCCTGCTGCGCCTGGACGCCAACCAGGGCTGGACCGCAAAGCAGGCGGTCTACGCCATGCACACGCTGGAGAACGCCGGCGTGCTGCTGGAACTGCTGGAACAGCCGGTCAAGGCCGCCGACATCGAAGGCCTGAAGTACGTCACCGACCGCGTGCACACCCCGGTGATGGCCGACGAGAGCGTGTTCGGGCCGAGCCAGGTGTTCGACCTGATCCAGCGCCGCGCCGCCGACATCATCAACATCAAGCTGATGAAGACCGGCGGCATCTCCAACGCCATCCGCATCGCCGACATCGCCTCGATCTACGGCGTGCAGTGCATGATCGGCTGCATGATCGAATCGGCGGTCTCGGTCGCCGCGGCCGTGCACGTGGCCGTGGCCAAGGCCGACGCGATCAGCAAGGTCGACCTCGACGGTCCCTCGCTGGGCCAGTTCAACCCGGTCGAGGGCGGGGTCATCTTCAACGAGTCGGAGATCAGCATCACCGACGCGCCCGGCCTGGGGATCAGCGAGATCCGCGGGCTGGAGCTGCTGGCGCGCTGAGCGCCGGTTGCATGGCCGCCGTCGTCCGGACCAAGATCGCGCCCATGCCGCCACTGGTGAAGATCCGCTCGGAACGCGACCACATGTCGGCGATCGAACGCCGCATCGCCGACTTCATCCTCGACAACGCCCACCTGCTGCGCGACTACTCCTCGCAGCAGCTGGCCAGCGCGCTGGGGGTGAGCCAGTCGTCGGTGGTGAAGTTCAGCCAGAAGTTCGGCTTCCGCGGCTACCCGGACCTGAAGTACAGCATCGGCCAGGCGGTGGCGCGCAACGGCGCCGACGCGCCGGCCCAGGCCGCGCCGGTGGCCGACGAGGGCGACGATTTCGCCCGCATCGAGGAAGGCCTGCGCCGCAGCAAGATCGCCGCCGAGGAGGAGACGCGGCTGCTCAACCCGCGCGCGCGGATCGAGGAGATCGTTGGACTGCTGGATGGCGCCGGCAAGGTGTTCGTGTTCGGTCTCGGCGACGACGGCCTGTTCGCGCGCGAGTTCTCCATGCGCCTGTCGCTGCTGGGCGTGCTCACCGTGCACCACGCCGACCCGATCCTGATGATGGCCAACCTGTCGGCGGCACGGCCCGGCGACGTGATGCTGCTGTTCTCCGAGTTCGGCCAGCTGCCGCAGCTGTCGCAGATCAGCCGCCAGTTCCAGGCCTGCGAAGGCAAGGTGGTCTCGATCACCCGCCACACCGCCAACCCGCTGCGCGCCCACGCCGACGCCTCGCTGGTGGTGTCCGCGCACGATCCGCTGCCGCACGTCGAGGCGCTGTTGTACCGTTCCTCGCTGCAGTACCTGCTCGACTTCCTGTTCGTGCTGCTGTGCCACGCCAACCCGGAGCGGCACCGCCAGCTCGGCATCAACCTCGAACGCATCCGGCACCTGCTGGATACCTGACGGACCGAACCGCATGGCCCACCCCGCCGACCGCTCCCGTTCCACCTGCGCCGGCCGGCTCGGCGCCCGCCTCGGCACCCTGCTGCTGGCCCTGTGCGCGAGCGCGGCGGCGCTGGCCGCCAGCCCGCTGCAGGGCGCGCGCCAGCTGGTGCTGGTGACCACCGCGGACTGGGACGCCAGCCAGGGCACGCTGCGTTACTACCAGCGCGAAGATGACGGCGCTGCCTGGCGCGAAGCCGGCGGCTTCGCCGTGGCGATCGGCCGCAACGGCAGCGCCTGGGGCACCGGCCTGCACACCGTGGCCGACCTCGGCGAGGGCCCGCGCAAGCGCGAGGGCGACGGGCGCAGCCCGGCCGGCGCGTTCGCGATCGGCCCGGCCTTCGGCTATGCCGCGCAGGCCGACACCGCCGTGCCCTACCTGCCGATGCAGGCCAGCCACTGGTGCATGGACGTGCCGGAGTCACCGCACTACAACCTGATCGTGGACGCGCGCGAGGTCGGCGAAGCGGCGGTCGCCGGTTCCAGCGAACCGATGCGCCTGGACCTGCATGCCAATGGCGATCCGCGCTACCGCCTGGGCTTGGTCATCGGGCACAACCCCGACAACGTGCCGCAGGGCGGCAGCTGCATCTTCGCCCACCTGTGGCGCAAGCCCGGCGAGGCCACCGCCGGCTGCACGGCGATGGCCGACGCGGACATGGAAGCGCTGCTGGGCTGGCTGGAGCCGGCCGCGCAGCCGCGCTTCGTGCTGCTGCCCGAGGCCGAGCGCGCGCGCCTGGCCGGCGACTGGCAGCTGCCGGCCACGCAGGAGGCCGTGCGATGAGGTGGCCGGGCGCGACCGCGCGGGTCCTGATCGCGCTGCTGGCCGGCGCCGTGGTCGGCCTGGCCCTGGCCCACTGGCATCCGGGCGCGGCGGCCACCGCCGCCAGCATCGCCCAGCCGGTCGGCAAGCTGTGGCTGAGCGCGCTGCAGATGACCGTGGTGCCGCTGGTGCTGGCGCTGGTGGTCCTGGGGGTGGCCACCGCCGCCGACGCCGCCTCGTCCGGGCGGGTGGCGCGGCGCGCGCTCACCACCTTCGTGGTGCTGCTGTCGCTGTTCGCCGCCTACGCGGCGCTGGTGGCGCCGGCGCTGCTGTCGCTGGTACCGCGCAGCCCGCAGCTGGCCGCGACCCTGCAGGCCTCGCCGGCGGCGATGGCGGTCGGCGAGGCGCCGACGCTGGCGCAGTGGATCGGCAACATCATCCCGTCGAACGCGATCATGGCCGCCGCGCAGGGCGCGATGCTGCCGCTGGTGGTGTTCGCGCTGTTCTTCGGTTTCGCCCTCACCCGCGTGGCGGTGGACCGGCGGGCGCAGGTGGTCGGCCTGTGCCACGGCATCGCCGACACCATGATCGTGATCGTGCACTGGGTACTGCTGGCCGCGCCGCTGGGCGTATTCGCGCTGATGCTGGCGGTGTGCGCGCAGGCCGGGCTTGGCGTGGTCGGCGCGCTGGCCGGGTAC
>Ga0182737_1001452_pt1 | contig 23211 bp, 19 predicted proteins | sample eDN5th30CBELigOP_FD_128878 | JGI IMG/M metagenome (GOLD analysis project Ga0182737, IMG submission 128878) | Enriched Organic Plus compost microbial communities from Emeryville, California, USA - eDNA 5th pass 30_C BE-Lig OP (version 2) (version 2) ...
ATTCGTGCGCGGGGCAAGGCGCAAACCGCAGGGATAGCCCAAGCTATCACGAGGATTTGCAACGCCGCCCGGGGCGCGAAGACGCGATTTCATGGCGGCGTACTTGCGGGACACGACACTAGGCCGGGCCCGCCGGGTCCGCCTCGCTCATCGGGGCCAGCGCCGGATCCAGCGCGATGCGCTCGTCGAACACGAAGCAGCGGCCGTTGAAACCCTTGCCGCCCGTCTCTTCGAAATACTTCAGGATGCCGCCGTCGAGCTGGTGCACGTGTTCGATGCCGGCCTCGGCCATGTACAGGGCGGCTTTCTCGCAGCGGATGCCGCCGGTGCAGAAACTGACGACGGTCTTGCCTCGCAGGCTGTCGCGATGCGCCTGCACGGCGGCCGGAAATTGCGTGAACCGCTCGATGCGCCAGTCGATGGCGTTGTCGAACGTGCCGGCATCCACTTCGAAAGCGTTGCGGGTGTCCAGCATGACCACCGGGCGCCCATCGTCGTCGGTGCCCTGCTCCAGCCAGCGTGCCAGCGTGGCGGGCGCCACGGCCGGCGCCCGCCCGGCTTGCGGCTGGATGGCGGGGTGATCCATGCGGATGATCTCGCGCTTGACCTTGACCAACAACTTCCGGAACGGAACGCTCGCCGAACGGCTAAACTTCACGTCCAGATCGGCAAAGCGCCGGTCGGCGCGCAACCAATGCAACAATGTATCAATTCCGCTGCCCGTGCCGGCCAGGAATAGATTGATCCCTTCCTCGGCCAGCAAGACCGTGCCTTTGAGCCCGGCGGTCCGGGCATGCGCCAGCACGTCGGCGCGCAAGGCCTCCAGGTCATGCAGCGGAACGAACTTGTAGGCAGCGATGTTGACGACAGAAGACATGGCAGGCGATGCGGCAGGACGAACGGGCCGCGTAATAGTAATCGAGGCCCGGTAAACGGGCCTCGACACGCTGGCGGGCAAATTCACTGCGGCGTGGGGGGATCTTCCCGGCGCGCGAATTCCAGCACGTCGCCATTGTTCACGTTGAATGTCAGATGCCGCGGGGTGCTGCCGCTGTCCAGCGTAAAAGAGCGGATGTTGCCCAGGGCTTTCAGGTAGGCGGTTTCCAGCTGGGCGCGCTGCGGCGAAGGGCATGCCATGCGCGTGCTGGCCGGGGTCGAGATCGACAATTTGCCGGCCTGCAGTTTGTAACTGCCCCTGTAGCGGTTGCAACCTGAATACCCATTGACCTGGTATTGGTTGTCGTGGGCCAGGAAGGTCAGTTGGATGGGTTCCCCGTTGTCGCCGTGCGGAATGGCCCGCTGCGCGCCGTCGGGCGCCGTCCAGCGAGTCAGTTCCCAGCGCGTCTGGGCCAGCGAATCGGCGCTGGTGGCCGCATTGGCCGCCGCCGCGCCTTCGGCGGTGGCGTGGCCGGTCGTGCTGGCGCAGCCCGTCATGACGGCAGCCAGGGCGGCAAGCAGCAAGCCGCGGGCAAGCGTGGGGATCGACATATCGGTGCTCCGCAAAACAGTACAGGCCTTCTACTGTAACGCGGGGTGGGGTCGACACGGGGTAGACGGCAAGCCGCGCCTGCCCTGCGAAGCCCAATTGTATCAATTTGGCGTTTATATTCACATAAATACACATTTGAGGTTAAATGACACATAGCGTCACACAAGAACAGCTGCCAGACCTCGCCCCTGCCGATAACACCGATTTATTCTTGATCCCCGCGAATCGGGCGCCGGCCATGCTTCGCCCAGGCCCATCCTGCGCCAATACCCTTATCCAAGACACAAGCAGACCGCTCGCCTCGGTATTGCCAGCCCCGGCGCGCATGCCGCCGCTGGCGCCTTCATCCGGAAGGGAATCATGAATAGATCGTTGGATGTCCTCTTTCTTACCGGAGACGACACCGCCCACCCGCAGCAGATCGCCGACCTGTCGCACCTGGGATTCCAGGTTCACCGCTATGCGGACCTGGCGGGGCTCTATACCCATGTATCGCGGCACGCGGTATTGCTGATCGTGCTGACGGGCTCGCTGCCGAAAATACACATTGCCGCGGCCCAGTTGCGCGCCATGCGGCACACGCTGGGCATTATTGCGCTGGCGGCGTTCGCCGACAGCGAGGCCCGCGTGCGCACGTTGCTGTGCGGCGCCGACGCCTGCCTGGACCCGGGCGCCAGCGGGCTCGAACTGGCCGCGGTGTTCCAGTCGCTGCTGCGCCGCGTCGCCGAACCGCCCGTGGCCGCGGCCGCCGCGTGCGATGACGCCGCCGCGCCGGCGCCCAGAACCGTGCCCATCGAAAGCAGCCTGGCCGCCGAGCCGGTCATCGAACCCGCCGTAGTATCCGGGTGGCGCCTGGCCAGCAAGGGCTGGACGCTGGTGGCGCCGGACGGCCAGGAACTGGCGCTGACCACGGCCGAACGCGGCTTCCTGCTGCGGCTGGTGCGGGCGCCGGACAAGAAAGTCAGCCGCGAGACGCTGATCGCCGACGGCGTGCAATCGGGCGAGGCCGCCGACGGCGAGCGGCGCGGCCGCTTCGTGGATGTCATGATCAGCCGCATGCGGCGCAAGGCCGCGACCCATCACATGCGCCTGCCCATCAAGGCCGTGCACGGGTGGGGCTACATGTTCACCGCCGATGTCGCGGAGGAAGCCGGCGTGCCCGACGATGGCGCGGCCGGCGCCTGAGCGTTATTCGAATACGTGGGAAATCGCGGCCGATCCCCCCGCGCTGACGTTGATCGTCGTCTCGTAATCGGGCGCGGCCGGATTGCGGATCGTGACGCGGTGGCGGCCCGGCGATAGCGTCAGCTCGGTCAAGGGCGGGCTGATGCCGCGCGAACGGCCGTCGACCAGCACTTCGCCCCAAGGCTGCACATGCACCCGCACCGCGACGGACGCGGGGGGCGGCGTTTCTTCGGGCGGCGGTTGCTCGGCCGGCGTGCCGGGCACGGCTGCCTGGTCGCCCGCGGCCGCATTGCCCGTCGCGTCCGGGCCGGCGGGCAACGTGCCGGCCGGCGGGGTGCCGGGGGCAGCAGGCGGCGGGGTGCCGGGCAGGCCCGTCGCGTCGCCCGGCGAGGGTACCGCCGCATCGGGCGGGGCAGCGGGCGGCGTGACGCCGGACGGCGCCGGCGGCGCCTGATCCGGCGCGTTGGGTGCCGTGCCGGCGGGTGCGCCGCCTTCGGGCGCGGCGGGCACCGGGGCCATGGCCGCTGGCGGGGTCGCGGCCGGCGCGTCGGCCGGTGGCGCCGGCGGCGCGCTGGCTGGCGGCGGCGCGGCGGGCGCATCGGCCGGGGGATTCGCCGGCGGATTAGCCGGAGGAACAACGGGGTTCGCCGGCCGTGCCCCCAGCTCGGACAATGCGGGCGGCGTGGGCACGGGCGCCTCCGGGGCTGGGGCCGGCGCGGGCGCCGGCGGCACGCCGCGGTCCGCCGACTGGGGCACCGGTGCTCCCGGACGCAGCCACAAATACACGGCCAGCGCCACGGCGGCCAGTACGCCCAGCATCACCAGCAAGGGCACGCGCGGGCCCGATTCGGGCACCGCGGGCGCGGCCACGGGCGGCAATTCGGCGGCAGGCGCGGGTTCGGCCGGCACGGGCTCCGGCGCCGCCGGGGGCGCGGCGGCAATGCCCAGCCCGGCGTCCCGCGCGAAGGCGTCCATATCCTGCGCGCGTGCGGCCGGCGTCATCGCCAGGCCGCGATCCACCGCCCGCAGGAATTCCGGGTCGTAGGCGCCCAGTTCGCGGCCGGCCAGCGGCTCGTAGGTGTCCTTGACGCAGCGGGCCAGCGCGGCGGGCGGCGGCGCCCCCACCAGCATGGCGTGGGCCACGGCGCTCAGGGCATAAATGTCGGTCCAGGGCCCGCATGGGCGCTCGGGGTCGTCGGTGTACTGCTCGAATGCCGCGTAGCCGTCGATGCGCACGCCGCCCTCGGCGTCGGGGGCGGGCTCCAGCGGCGGCACCAGCAGGTGGGCCTTGCCGGAAGCATCCAGCCCCACGGTATTCATGGCGATGGCCCCGTGCACGCGGCCCTGCGCATGCAGTTGCGCCAGCGGGGCCACCAGGTCGGCCAGCACCCGGCGGATCCGCGCCTGCGGCACGCCGCCGCCGGCGGCGGCCGCGATGGCGCTCAGCGGCCGGTAGTCGGGCCGGGCGCCGGCTGGCGCGTCGCGATTCGGCAAGGTGGCGGAAGAGGCACTCATACTCGGAACTCCGGGCACAGGAAACGTCGCCGCGCCTAGCGCCAGGCCGGCAGCGACGCGAACAATCGGGTGAACAGCGCGGCATTGAGCGCCCCGCCGTGCACGTAGGTTTGCAAGGCCGCGCCGTCGACCTGGTTGGTCCACCAGTAGCTGGTGTGCGAACTGGGGTTGAAGCAGAACGGCAGGTCGGGCCAGGCCGCCAGGCTGCGCGCGGCCACCGGCGCGGCCGCGCTGTCCAGGCCGGCATTCAGGATGTCCATGATGTCGCTGCCGCTGGAACGCTCGGGCGGGGGCGCGGCGCCCGGCACCCGGATCGTCTGCAGCTCGCGGTCGAACTGCTCCGCCGCGCAGCCATGGCGCACCGCCGACAGCATGCACGCGCCGACTTGCCGGTAGTAATCGGTGGCCCCGTCGAGCATGCTGCTGTGATAGTCGTCCTCGGCAACCGCCATGACCACGCACAGCGGGTAGCCGCGCCCCACCCGGTCGCGGCTGGGGGCGATGCAGCCCAGCTGCGCCCCGCCGCCGCCGGGCCCGGCCGGAATGGCGAAATTCCAGATCGGCGCGCTCGCGAAGCTGCGCGCCGCGCTGTCGTCAGGCGCCTGCTTCAGCGCCGCCAGGCCATATTGCAGCCAGCGGTCCCACCAGGCGATCAGCTCGCGCGGCAAGCGGCGGTGCACGAAATCGCCCGCCGCGGGAATCTTGCCGTACCACCCCAATTGTCCCCTTGCGTCATTCATGGCGAATCCTGTCTCTAGCGAGCGGGGCAGGCAAAGCCCTGCATCTCGGCCAGGTGAAAAGGACTTTTCACACTGCTGGCGGTGATCTCCAGCACGACCTTGCGGCCGTTGATGTCGAACGTCGCGATCGTGACTTCGGGCGACGAGCCGCGCCGCAGCTGCGCCTTGTCCAGCAAGCGGTTCAACGCCCACGGGCCGGACGCCGACAGCCCCGCGGGGCCGGTCTGCGGCGTGAGCTCGATGCGCGCCTGGTTGGTGCCGCGCGGGCCCGGCCACTGCACATTGGTCGCCACCTGCGGGCCGTGCGCATAACGCACCGTCTGCCCGTCCACGTCCATCAGGAACTGGGTGATCTGCGCGTCCATCTCGAGCGGGCGTATGGCCACCCGGTACGACGGCAGGGGGTTGCCGGCCGTGAAGTACACATCGCGGATGACCCCGGCGCGCTGGAACGAATCCAGATAGGCCGCCCGGTCGCCCTGCTCGCCGTCGATGCCGGGCTTGAAGCGCCAGCGCGACCCGGACACATCGATCTGGGTGGCCAGGTGCTTCTGGAAGAAGTCGTCCATCATGCCGTTCGGGCCGAACAGGCGCGCCATGTCGTTGGGCGCCACGTCGCGCGACGAGCCCGGCGCGAACGGGTAGCGCCCCGCGATCGACTGCCGGCAGAACAGGCCGATAGTCGCCGATACGGTATCGCCCATGCGTTCGCGCGTGGCGTCGGAGATCTGCCCCGAGGCCTTGACCGACAGGGTATTCAGCAGGTCGCGCAGCGGCTCGGGCAGGCGGCCGGCCTCGGCGCGCAGCTTGGTCACCACGTCCGAGCCCGGCGCCGGGCTGGCGCTGCGCAGCGCCGCATCGGCGGCGGTCAGGTAGGTGTACAGCTCGTTGATCAGGCCCGTGGTGGCCATGATGGCGGGCGGGGTGCCCTGCGCCTCGCTCTGGGCCAGGCGGCGATACGGCTCGAAGTGCAGGTCGACGATGCGTTCGAGCTTTTCGTCCGACGCGTCGGCGCGCACGGCCGCGCTGGGGCCGGTGGGGCCGAACATCTGCTCCAGCGCCTCGCGCGTGCTGCTGACGCGGTCGCGCGCCTGGTCCATCAGCGAACGCCCGTCGCCGGTATCGCGCAGCAGGCTCGTCTCGCGCGCCACGCCCTGCACCAGCTTGACCAGCGGCGACTCGGGCGCCGACAGGGTGCGCGCCATCTGGATATTCTGCAGCAGCGAGGTGGTCGGGGCCAGCTGCAGGTCGTTCAGGTAGGCGTCCCACTGCTCGACGTAGTCGTTCATGTACAGCCGCTTGATGTCCACGATCAGCTGCTGCTGGGCGCGCTGGTCCAGGATGCCGGGCGCCTCGATGTTCAGCACCCAGGCGTCGTCCTGGCGCAGCAGGTCGGCCACCCGCGTCACCCGCTGGTTGAAGACTTTCCAGTAGCCGTCGTAGCTGTACAGCCGCGAGATGCCCTGCGTCAGCGGCTTGCCGCTCTTGCGCACGAACACCGCGCTGGCCTGCGGCCCGCCCAGCGTGATGGCGGTCTGTTCCGGCCCCTGGTCGGTATTGGCCAGCATGCGGCGCAGGCGGCTGTACGCGCGCTGCGCCAGGGTATACCGCGCCAGCCGCTCGCGCGCCTCGGTCACCAGTTCTTCGTCGCGCGGGAAAGGCGAGGCCAGCACCCGGCCCTGCACCAGGTTGCGCAGATGCAGCGACATCAGGTCGTACTGGCGCCGCGTATAGCCTTCGGGCAGGGTCTTCTGCATGTCCGACAACAACCAGGCGTGCATGAACTCGGCATCGTAGTGGTCGGCCTCGTACAGCATCAGGTAGGCGCGCAAGGCTTCGTACGAGAACTCCAGGTCGTCGGCCTTGGCGGTGCGCAGCGCGGTCTCGATGCGCCGCGCGATCTGCGGCAGCAGCACCTGCTCGAGCGTGTCGCGGTACACCCCCTGCGCGGCGGCCTGCAGTTTCTGGCCCTGGTACAGTCCGAACTGATACCCCAGCGGCGGCTCGTTCACCTCGAAGCTGGCGTGCCGCGGCAAATACCACAGGCTGTCCAGGAAGGGCATCAGGCCCAGCACGTCGCCGGCGCGGGTGATCTTGATGTCACGGCCCAGCTTTTCCACTGTGGGCACGCGGCGCGACACTTCCGCCACGTAGGCCTTGTTGTTGCGGTAGCTGATCGACCATCCCACCAGCAGCGCCACCAGCAGCGCCGCGATCAGCCCGTAGCCGGCCCAGTGCAGGCGCCGGTAGCGGCGTTCCCAGCGCAGGTTGCGCCCGGCCAGGCCGGCCTCGCGGAAGATCACGTCCTGCAGCAGCCCCTTCAGGAAATAGCTGCGCCCTTCCCCCTCGCCCGGCACGGTGGCCGCCGGGGCGGGTCCGCCGTCGATGCGCAAGTAGCGCTTCAGGTAGCCGGTGACCTGGTCGAAGGTCTCGCCGCCCTGCGTGCCGCTGGTGAAGTACACCCCGCGCGGCACCAGGCGCGCCTCGTACTTGGACGTGGCGAACACGTCGCTCAGGAAATGCCCCAGCACGGCCTGCAGGCCGGCGAACTGCTGCGGCAGCATGTACGCCAGCGCGCGGCGCGACGGGTCCGTCTCGGCCGCCAGCACTTCGGGCAAGGCATCGTCCAGGCGGCGCTGCAGCAGCTTGTACTCGGCGTGGAAGGCCTCATACAGGTCGAAATCGGCTTCCTGCGTGCGCGTGTACGGCAGCGTAAAGCCCCACACCTGGGACAAGTCCTCGCGCGAGAACGACGCGAAGTATTCCTCGAAGCCCGACAGCAGGTCGGCCTTGGTAACCAGCACATACACCGGGAACTGGATGCCCAGCTGTTCGCGCAGTTCCTGCAGCCGGCGCCGCAGCACCGCGGCGTGCTGCACGCGCTCGGCGTCGGACGCGGCCAGCAGGTCCTCGACGCTGATGGTCAGCATGGCCCCGTTGATCGGCTGGCGCCCGCGGTACTTCGACAGCAGGCGCAAGAAGCCCTTCCACTCTTCCTCGTCGCCGGTGGCGTCGCTTTCGTGCGTGGTGTAGCGGCCGGCCGTGTCCAGCAGCACCGCGTCGTCGGTGAACCACCAATCGCAGTTGCGCGTGCCGCCCACGCCGCGCAGCGCCACCTTGCCGAAGCGGTCGGCCAGCGGGAAATTCAGGCCGGAATTGACCAGCGCCGTGGTCTTGCCCGCGCCCGGCGCGCCGATGATCACGTACCAGGGCAGCTGGTACAGGTACTGCTTCGAGAAGCGATCCAGCGACAGGCGCCGCCTGGTGCCTTCGAAACGCGTCTTGCGCAGCAGCTCGACCGCCTCGTTGAAGCGCTCTTCCAGCTGGCGGATCTCGGGGTTGCCCGGTTCGGGCTCGACTTTCTTCTTGGCCGCGGGCTTGCGCAGCTGGCCGAGCAACTGCGCGTTCAGGCGGCCTTCGCGCCACTTGCGCCACAGGATCCGCAACAGCCACAGCCCGAACAGGACGGCGATGACGACGATGCGGGTGGTCTCGCTTTCCAGCGGCCGCGTCGTGCCGATGGCCAGCAACGGCCCGGCGATCCAGATCAGCAGCGCCAGGGCCACCAGGCCCAGGAAATTCCACACACCCCGGCTGAACAGGAAACCAAATACGTTATGGATCATTGCCGCGCACCCTCGACCGTCTCTTCCCGAGGCACCGGCGGCACCATCAGCGTGATTTCGACGCGGCGGTTGCGCGAGCGCCCCGCCGCCGTATCGTTCGGCGCCACCGGATCCGCATCGCCGCGGCCTTCGGCGCGCACGCGCTGCGGGTTGTCCAGGCGGGTTTCCAGCAGTTCCTTGACGGCGTCGGCGCGCGCCTGCGACAGATGCCAGTTCGACGGATAGCGCGCGCCGCGCATGGGAATATTGTCGGTATAGCCGCGCACCAGGATGTTGCCCTCGGTCTCGCGCAGAGCGTCGGCCACGCGCGACAGCACCGGCAGGTATTGCTCGCGCACCGACGCCGAGCCGGACTCGAACAGGCCGTCGCCGCGCAGCACCACCACGCTGCGGTCGACTTCGTCGCGCACCGTGACCAGTTCATCGCGGATCTCGGGCGCCAGGAACACCGCCAGGCGCGGCGCGGGAGCGGGCCGGCGCACCGGCGCGATCTGCACCGTGGGCGGCTTCAGGCCGCTGACCGCCGTGAACACGGCGTCGGACTGCCGGCTCAGGCTCCAGGCCAACGCCCAGTAGATCGCCAGCGCCAGCACCGCCGCCAGCGCGCCGAACACCCACAGGGGAATCGGCAGGCGGCGCAGCTGCGTCTGCGCGGGCACGTCCTGCCAGTGCGGCGACAGCGCGCGCGGGTATTCGCCGCGGGCGCCGCGCAAAATGCGCAGCAGGCGCTGGCGCAGCGTCTCGAGCTGCGAGCGGCCATTGTCGGCCACCCGGTAGCGTCCCTCGAAGCCCAGCACCAGGCAGTAATACAGCAATTCCAGCAGGTCCAGGTGCTGGCTGGGGTTCTGCGACAGCTTGGCCAGCAGCTGGAAGAATTTCTCGCCGCCCCAGGTTTCGTTGTGGAACGTCACCAGCAGGCTGTGGGCCGACCAGACGCCGTTGCCGCCCCACGGGGTCAGCGCGGCCGCCTCGTCCAGCGCGGTGCAAAGGCAGTAGCGCGCGCCCAGGATGGTTTCGTTGGGAATGCCGGCCTGTTGCGCGCGCAGTTCGAACTGCCGGATCTCGTCGAGCAGGTGTTCGCGCAGCATGGCTGGCGACGGATGCGAGGTCGTGGCGCGGATCTGCGGGATCAGGTCGAGCAGCGGGTTGGCCGCCGCCACCAGCGGGTTGGCGCCGCTGATCACATATTCGTGCGGCCGCAGGCGGTTCGACGCGGATGCGGCCCCTTCGGGAATGCCCCCGCCCAACGGGCCGGGCAGTGCGGTATCGGAAGCGTGCATGATGTCTCCGGCGCGGCCCGTCAATCGCGCAAGGCCCAGAATTCCATGGACAGGCCCGGGAATTCACCAGCCAGGTGCAATGCCAGGGCGCCGGTGCGCTCCAGCTGTTTCCAGAAATCGCCGCCCTTGTCGAGCTCGAAGTAAACATGGCCGGCGCTGTACGGTATCTGTCGCGGCGCCACCGGCAGCGCCCGCACCGTCACGCCGGGCAGCTGCAGGTGCACCAGGTCGCGGATGCGTTCGACCGGGCCGATCTTGACCTGTGCCGGGAAGCGGGAACGCACCGTATCGGACGGCATGTCGGCGTGCACGGCCAGCACGAACCCGGCGGTACGCAGCAGTTCCAGGTCGGGGATCTGCGCCACCCGCACGCCCTGGCCGCGGTCCTGCAGCGGGATCTGCAGCGCATGCTGCTCCAGCACCGCCGACAGCGACCGGCGCAGCTCGTCCATCAGGGCACCGAAGCTTGCCTGCAGGTCGTCGTGCTCGTAATCCGGCAATACCTCGGGCCGCCGCGAGGCCGCGGTATACGTGGCCAGGTCGCACGCCAGCATCAGCCAGTCGTGGAACAGCCGCTCGGGGTGCAGCCAGTCGGCCTGGCGGGCGTGCCACAGCGCGCCGACATAGCGATTCACGGTTTCCAGCAGCATGAAATCCGACACTTCGGATACGCCGCCGCGGCCGGGTTGCGACAGCCGCAACGCCAGCGCCTCGCTGCGCGCGTTGAGCAGCCCGTACAGTTCCTGCACGAACCCCAGCAGCAGCGGATGCGTGCCGGCCGCCAGCCAGGGCGCGATGTAGCGGTCGTCCAGCACCACGCGGTTGTCGGCGCGCCGCTCGACGATGCGCGCCACCCCCAGGCCCAGCCACTCGTCGCCCAGGTCGGGCTCGAGCATCAGGCGCAGCCGCAGCCTGCCCAGTTGCAGCAGGGCGGGCTCCAGTCCCATCGAACCGGAATCCTCGACCTCGGCTTCTTGCACCAGGTAGCGCGCCAGCGAATCGGCCTCGTCTTCATATTGCACATCGCTGGCGCCCGGCCGCACGCGCGGCAGCGCCAGCATGACGCGCACATCCTGGGCTTGCTCCGGCACCTCCAGCGCCGCCGGCGCGTTGTCCGGGTTCGAGAAATCGAACGGCGTGCCGTCGGGCAATACGCCGCGCGCCTCGGTCAGCACCAGCTTGCCCACCGCCAGCGCGTCGCGGTCCAGCGCCAGGTGGCTGAACCCCCAGGAAAACCCCTGCAGCGCCGCGGCGCGCTGCTGCACGATGCCTTCCACGTAGCGCTCGAACTGCTGGAAGTGCTGGGGCCGCAGAAACATCCCCTCGGACCAGATGACTTTGTTCTTCTCTGCCATGACTATGCTTGCAATGAAGTTGCGGGTTTGCGCCGGCCGGCGCGCCGGTGCCGGCCTAGAAGGGCCACCAGGAGCGTTCCCGGTCGGTCACGGCCAGCCCGTTGTCTTTGACGGACACCTTGATCGTCTCTTCGTTGGGAGAGAACTGCCACACTTTGTAGATGTTGGTGTTCTGCGCCTCGGGCAGCGGCACCACCAGCCGCCAATGGCTTTTCTCGAGTTCGCGATAGGCCGCCACGATGCCCACCATGCGCGCGTCGGCGCTGCCGGTGTATTGCAGGGTCTTGGTTTCGCCCGGGCGCAGGATGGCCTGGTCGGTATTCAGCAGCTCTTTGCCCAGCGCGGCCTGCGGGTCGGATTGCAGCGAGAAGAAATCGCGCGACTCGAAGGCGCTGGAAGAACTGAGTTCGTAGATGGTGACCTGGATCGGCGACGGCCGCCCATGCACATCGGGGTTCACCTGCTTGTCGACGGTCAGTTCAATGGCGTAGGGCACGGGCACGCGCCGGGCGGTGGAAGAACATCCCGCCAGCAGAGCCAGGGCGGCGAAGCTGGCACATAGCCCTTTCAAGATAGCAGTCGTGGTCTTGCGGAACACCATAATTCGCGGTTCGCCCCCTGGATTATGGAGAAAGCGTGTATGACAAGGGAAAAAGAAGGAACTGTCGTGTAAATACAGAAATAGTTACCACTGTTACGGAACCTTCAGGAAATTCTTGCGCAGATATATTTTCATAACGCCCCGACATCATTTCGGCCATCGTCGCTGGCTATCATCGACAGGTCCGCACCCGCTTTTCTTGCGCGCGCTGCACCGGAGATTTCCCGCATGAAACTCACCGTTCTCCAACGTCGTAACGATCCGGGCTTTCACCCTTTGTCGGCCATATTCCAGGCGCCCGGCGGCACGCTGGGACGCTCGGCCGACAACCACCTGACCCTGCCCGACGGCGACCGCGGCATCTGCCGCGTCCAGGCCGCCGTGCGCATCAGCGGCGACGCCTGCTACCTGGTCAATCTCAGCGGCATGAGCAGCGTCAGCATCAACGGCCGCGCCATCACGCGCGACCAGGAAGTACCCCTGTCGCCCGGCGACGAACTGGCCATCGGCCCCTATACCTTGCGCGCCGAAGATCCCGACGCGCCGGCGGCTACCGTCGGCGCGGCCATGGCCGGCGCCGCCGCGTTGCAGGATCCCCTGCTGGCCGAACCCGATCCGCTGCTGGAAAGCCCCTTGCTCGAAGGCGTGGACCTGGCGCCGCCGTCGCTGCACGCCGCGGCCCCGCCGCCCGCCGTCGCGCAGGACATGGCCGCCCTGGCGCGCGACATGGCCGACGCGCTGGATGCGCCGCCAGCACCGGAACCCGCGCCGGCGCCTAGCCCGCATGTCGATCCCCCGCGCGCCGCCCAGGGGCCGGACACCCGGCAGGAGCCCGCCCCTCACGCAAGCCCGCGCACTGCATCGTTCCAGGCATCCGCCACGCATGCCGATCCATCGCCTTCCTCCTCTGCCGCCGGCGACCTGCCGCCGGGGGACATTCCTTCCGCGCACCTGCCTGCCGCCGACCTGCCGCCCGTGTCGCTGCAGCCGGAAGGCGGCGACGCATTCGCGGCGGCGCCCTCCGGCGACGAACCGTTCGGCGACCCGGCGCCGCAGGACCACGACAGGCCTGCGCCGCAGTCCGACCCCGCCGACGTCTTCAGCGACCTGTTCGGCCCGGGCACCCTGCCGGTGGGCAGCGTGCCCGACATGTCCGCCCATCCGTTCGACCTGGAATCGGCGCAAACCCGCAACCCGGAAGACCCGTTGCGCCAGCTGCCGCGCGGCGACGCCAACGTGTCGGGCGCGGCGCGCGACCCGCTGGACCTGCTGGGCTCGCCCGACAGCGACGGCACCCAGGACGTGTTCTCGGACCCGTCGCCCTCTACCCTGCCCTTGCACGACCCGCTGGCCCCGCACCGGTCCGATCCGGTCACCGACACGCTGAACGCCCGGCGCGACGACGACGCCGGCGGACACGCCGCGCGCGACCACCTGCGCGAATATGGCGGCTACCTGCGGCCCGCCCGCGTCAAGCCGCAAGACAACCCGCCCGACGACGCCGACCCGCCGCGCCGCAAGTAACGCACCCCGCGGCGCGCGGCGCCCGGCTCATTCGTACCGGTACCGGAAGTCGCCGTCCGCGGCCTCCAGCGTGACGGCGCGCACCGTGCGCCCGTCCATCGACGCGCCCAGCAATTCGCGACTGATCTGCGGCAGCACCGTGTTGGTCAGGATGGCGTCCACCATGCGCCCGCCGGACTCCACCTCGGTGCAGCGCGCTACCACCAGCGCGGTCGCTTCCGGGCTGACGGCCAGCGCGATGCCGTGGTTGTCGCGCAGCCGCTGGCGCACGCGCTCGAATTGCAGGTCCACGATGCGCGCCAGCATGTCGTCCGACAGCGGCAGGTACGGCACTGCCACCAGCCGCCCCAGCAAGGCGGCCGGAAAGGCCTTCAGCAGCGGTTCGCGCACCGCCGCCGCCAGGCCCTCGGCATCCGGCATCAGCGCCGGGTCGCGGCACAGGCTGGCGATCAGGTCGGTGCCCACATTGGACGTCAGGATGATCACGGTGTTGCGGAAGTCGATGTAGCGGCCTTCGCCGTCTTCCATCCAGCCCTTGTCGAACACCTGGAAGAAAATCTCGTGCACATCGGCGTGGGCTTTCTCGACCTCGTCGAGCAACACCACGCTGTACGGCCGGCGCCGCACGGCCTCGGTCAGCACGCCGCCCTCGCCGTAGCCGACATAGCCGGGCGGCGCTCCCTTCAGGGTAGAGACGGTGTGCGATTCCTGGAACTCGCTCATGTTGATCGAAATCAGGTTCTGCTCGCCGCCATACAACGCCTCGGCCAGCGCCAGCGCGGTTTCCGTCTTGCCCACCCCGCTCGGCCCGCACAGCAGGAATACGCCCACCGGCTTGTTGGGATCCGTCAGGCGCGCGCGCGAGGTCTGGATGCGCCGCGCAATGGCTTCCAGGCCGTGGCGCTGGCCGATCACGCGCTGTTCCAGCGTATCGGCCAGGCGCAGCACCGACTGGGCCTCGTCGCGCACCATCCGCCCCACCGGGATACCGGTCCAGTCGGCCACCACCGATGCCACGGCGGCGGCGTCCACCGCCGGATAGATCAACGCGGATTCCCCCTGGCGGCGCGCCAGTTCCTGCTGCGCCTGCGCCAGTTCGGCGCGCAACCGGGCCGGGTCCGGCGCCGCGTCCGGCGCGCCGGCGTCCCGGTCCGGTGCGCCGGCGGCCGGCGGCTCGGCCCGCGCGTCCAGCGTCCGGCGCAACTCGAACACGCGCGCCGCCAGCGCGCGCTCGGCTTCCCAGCGTCCGGCCAGGTCGCGTTCCTGGGCATGCGCCTGTTCCAGCTCGTCGGCCACGCGCGCCACCCGTTGCGCGTCGCCGGCGCCCAGGTTGGCCTCGCGCGCCGCGATGCGCTGCTCGATCTCCAGCGCCTCGATGCGCCGCCGCGCGTCTTCCAGGGCCGCCGGCACCGCGTGCTGGCTGACCGCCACGCGCGCGCAGGCCGTGTCCAGCAGCGCCACGGCCTTGTCGGGCAGCTGGCGCGCGGGAATGTACCGGTGCGACAGCGACACGGCGGCCTCGATCGCCTCGTCCAGCAGCAGCACCTGGTGATGCGCCTCCAGCGTGGCGGCCAGGCCGCGCAGCATGCCCACCGCGCGCGACTCGGCCGGTTCGTGGATCTGCACCACCTGGAAGCGCCGCGTCAGCGCCGGATCTTTCTCGATGTACTTCTTGTATTCGGACCAGGTCGTCGCGCCGATCGTGCGCAGCTGCCCGCGCGCCAGCGCCGGCTTGAGCAGGTTGGCGGCATCGCCGGTGCCGGCCGCGCCGCCCGCCCCCACCAGGGTATGGATCTCGTCGATGAACAGCACGATCGGGCTGGGGCTGGACTGGACCTCGTCAATGACGGCGCGCAAGCGCTGTTCGAACTCGCCCTTCACCCCGGCGCCGGCCTGCAACAGGCCGATGTCCAGCAAGTACAGCGACACATCGCGCAGCGGCGGCGGCACGTCGCCGCTGGCCAGGCGCAGCGCCAGGCCCTCGACCACGGCCGTCTTGCCCACGCCGGCCTCGCCGGCCAGCAGCGGATTGTTCTGGCGCCGCCGCATCAGGATATCGACGATCTGGCGAATCTCTTCGTCGCGGCCCGATACCGGGTCGATCTCGCCGGCGCGGGCCCGCGCGGTCAGGTCCACCGCGTACTTGGCCAGCGCCGAACCGCCCTGCGCCGCCGGGTCGCCGCCGGGTGCGGCCTCGGCCGCCTGCGCCGTGGCGTCCTCGGGCGAGCCTTGCACGATGGCCTCGAGCTGCTCCAGCAGCACGTCGGGCACGATGCGCGAGAACTGGTCCGACATGCCCAGCAGCACATTGCGCAAGGCGTAGGTCTTGACCAGGCCGGCCATCAAGTGGCCGCCGCGGATGCGTGCGGCGCCATAGCGCAGGGACCCCAGCACCCAGGCGCGCTCGACCGCGTGGTCGATGTGTTCCGACAGGTCCGACACCGAGCCCGCGCCGCGCGGCAGCTGGTCCAGCGCACCGGTCAGGTCGGCCTGCAACTGCCCCATGTCCAGGTCGAAGCGCCGGGCGATGCGATGCAGGTCGCTGTCCTGGGTGTGCACGATCTGGTGTATCCAGTGCACCAGCTCCACATAGGGATTGCCCCGCAGCTTGCAGAACGAAGTGGCGCCTTCCAGCGCCTGGTACAGCAGCGGATCGAGTTTGCCGAAGAGGTCGAGGCGGCCGATGTCGGACATAGAATCGTTGTCGTTGTCGTCAGGGAAAAATCAGTCGGGCGCGGCGCAGCCCAGCGACAGCACCACGTTGCCGTCGCCCGCCAGCTGCTCGTCGCTGGCCAGCGTCAGCGTATGCGAACCCGATTGCTTGATGCGCAGCGACCCGCTTTGCAGGAAGCTGCGCTGGCCGCCGTCGAGCTCGACGCGCGACGTGTAGGTGGCGATGGCCGACTTGCAGCCGCAGCGCCCGATCGACTGCTTCACGTCCAGGCCGGCCTGCATCAGCACCTGCCCGTCGGTGGTGGTGCGCATGCCCGGCCGCAGGTCCACGCAGGCCGCCAGCGCATTCTCGAGCTTCACCGATCCGGCCGCGTGGGCCGCCGTGCCGCACAGCGCGGCCGCCAGCAACGCCGCCAGCCGCAGGGATTCATTCGACACGCGTGCCTCCGTTGGTGGCGCGGTCGCCCACGTACTCGACCTTGATGATCATGGAGCCCCGGCCGTTGCCGCGGGCGTAGGTGCGCAACAGCGGAAACAGGCGGCCTTCCACCTCGATGCAGCCGTGGCTGTAGCCCTTGGTGGAATCGTGCAGGTAGAAGCCCCCGCGCACCGGGGCGCAGCGGTTGCGGGTGGCGGCGTCGGCCGGCTCCATGCGGGCGCGGTTGGTGCCCCAGTTGACCCAGAGTTCTTCGCACTCGCCGGCGGCCGCGCCGCGCGGAATCGACTGGATGCCCCAGGCCGGCTTCAGGTTGCACGCGCCGCGTCCGTCGTCCTTGGCGACGCCCTGGTCGGTCAGGTAGACCTTGTAGTAGCCCGGCGGCACCGGGCCGCTTTCGGGGGTGCAGAACTCGCTGGGCACCTGGAATCCGGGCAGGCCGCTGGTGGCGCGAAAGCTGCCATGACCCGGCCAATGCAGCGACTGGCCGTCGTAGAACATGTCGTGCGTCACGTGTACACCTCCTTCGGTTGCATAGAGATTGCGGCCCGGCGCGCCGCGCGGTCGCGGCTTTCGTAGTCCAGCACCAGGTCGCGGGCATCGCCCTGCTCGGGCCGGCGCTTGCCCAGCCACGACGACAGGCCCAGCGGCTGGCGCGCGCCCAGCTTGATGCCGCGCACTTCCTGGCGCTTGAGCACGGGCCGGACGTCCCAGGCCAGTTCCACGCCGATGTAGTCGCGCACCCAGTGCGTCAGCTGGCGCGCGCGCCGGCCGCCGGGCAGGAAGCTGGCATAGTCGGTGCGGCCCAGCGGCCCCAGCTCGATGCGGAACTTGTGCTGCGCGTCGCGCACGGCCACGCCCAGGATGGTGTCGCGGCCCAGCCCCTGGGCGCCGCCCAGCCCCAGGCGCTGCGACGGTTCCAGCCGTATCCATTGCGGCACGAACTCGGCGATGCGCACCGGCACCGCGAAGAATGCCTGCAGGATCTGCTTCAGGCCCTCCGGGTTGCGCGTCTGCCGCAGCAGGTGGCCCGCCATGAAATACTTGGCGTGGTCCATCACGGTATCGCGCCGCAGCATCGACGGCACGCCCATGTGCAGCAGGCTGGCCACATAGCGCGTGAAACGCTCTTCCTTGCGGTCCAGGCTGACCGTGCTTTGCGCGTCGGCCCAGGCCCGGTAGAACAGCAGGATCAGGCGGTGGTGGAAGATATCGGCGAACCTCGACAGCGTGCGGTCGCCATAGTGATGCATGCGCTCGCGCGCGTATTCGGTCAGGTGCAGGGGCAGCGGGCCATTCGGCCCGAACAGCCCGAAACTGTAGATCGACAGCTCGGGCGGGCGGCCGTCGCGCGCCGGGCGCGCCGACGACAGCGTCGAGGGCGCGAAGGCCATCGACGGTTCCTGGCGCAGCCGCACCGGCTCGTTGCGCGCCACCGTATCGCGGCCCAGCGGCGCGCGGGCGCCGGCGCGCGCGTCGATCCAGCGCAGCGTGTTGAACAGGTCATAGGCGTAGGGCTCGCGCTCCAGGGCGCGCCAGAACTCGGGCGCCAGGCCCGATGCCGCGCCGCCGGCGGGCATGGGAGGCTGCGCCGGCCCCGCCGCGGGCGCGTCCTGCTCCGGATCGGTCACGACGCTGGCCACGCCTACCCCATGTGAATCTGCTTGGCGTCCACCTTCACCAGGTTCTCGCCGGTCACCATGGTGTACGAGGCATGCACCCGGGCGCTCTTGTCGGCCCGGTAGTCCAGCGAACCGGCGCGCACGTGCTCCACTTCCTCGGCCGCGCGGAAGGTCACGCGCGACAGGAACGACAGGCGGTCCATCACGGCCTCGTACACCTTGCCCACCAGGCGCGTCGTGCCGACCGTGGCCGTCACTTCCGCCGCCACGTACTTCATCTGCTCGGCCACGCAATGGGCGTCCTTGGCCCGCACCTTCAGCGTCGCCGTATCGATGCTGACCGACCCCTGCCCGGCCAGGCGCACGACCTGCTCGCTTTCCAGCGACACACTGCCGTCGCGCGAGCGCAGCACCATGTCGCCGGCGGTTTCCAGCCGGGCGCTGCGCGGGTCGGCCTGCTCGACCACCGCAATCAGGTACACGCGCGTGGCATCCGGCCCGCTGATCAGCACCTGGTCGCCCGGCTGCGGCGCCAGCAGGCAACTGGCGGCCTGGCGCGCGCGCCAGTCGTGGCCGTCGCACTCGACCGTGAAGTCGCCGTTGTCGTGGCGGCGCGCGACGGTGCCGATCAGGTGCACCGGATCGTAAATGGGATATTGGCGTTTCGCCGCGGTTTTCATGACACGATTCCTTTCGATCTGGCGGCCCTGGGGCCGGTTGAACCTATACAGCCGGGCGTGCCCCCATGCGGGGCTTCCAGCGGGCGATCTCGCCGCGCTGCAAGGTGGACAACACCAATTCCGACATCATGTTGATGGACACGTGGCGCGCGAAAAACTGCTCGAGCACCGCGCCGAACAAGTAGGGGCTGATGCCCGAGAACGCCGCCTCGTCCACCTGCAGCCCGATGCGCACGCCCCGCCCGTACACAATGGGGCCGGGCACCGGCAGGCGGTGGTGCATGGGTTCGGCCAGCACGTGGCGCACGCCCGAGATATGCTTGCGCACCACGGGATCGGCCAGGTTGCCGTACACGTGCAGCATCTCGCGCAGCGTCTGCGCGCCTTGCTCGGCGTCCAGGTCGACCAGGCTCAGGTAGTTCAGGCCCAGGTGGCTGATCAGGTGCCAGGTCGCGGCATTCTCGGCCAGCGCCGTATGCGGGCGCGTCGGGCCATGCAGCACCGTGACCGCGCCCACCGGGGCCGACACGCGCAGCGTCAGGTCGGTATCGGTGCCCAGCGGCAGCAGCATGGCCAGGTCGCGGTTGGTGCACAGGGTTTCCAGCGTCAAGTGGCGCAACTGGCCCGAGAACGGCGCTTCCTGGCGGTCCACCAGCGAGACGAACACTTCGCTGCCGGTATAGCCCGTGCGGGTGCCGTTGCGCTGAGCCTGGTCCGACAGCAGCCGCGGCTCGCGCCGCAGCGAGTAGTACGCGCCGTAGTCGTCCGGATCGCTGCCCAGCGTGCCGTAGAACGGCCGGAATTCCTGCTCGGGCCGTTCGGCCGAGGCATGGCCCAGCACCCGCGTCACGCCGAACACTTCGTAATCCAGCGGCCGCGTCCGGTCGACCACCAAATGGTATTCATTGGTGCGCGGCGTCACCGCGATGCGGTCGGCGCGCTTGGGAAACAGGTTGATGACCGGCGCGCAGTGCAGCGCCAGGTGCTCGGCCGCGATCGCGCCTTCCAGTTCGGGCGCCGCGACGGAAAACAGCAGCGTCAAGTCGAAGCTGCGGGTCTCGCGGCGCGCGCCGGCCGGCAAGGGCGGCGTGCGCAGCCCGCGCTTGAGGTCGTTCAGGCTGAAAAACAGATAGCGGCGCGGAAAGGCAAAGTATTCCTGCAGCAGGCGATAGCCCTGGAATACCCGCGCATCGGCCGGCAACAGCGCCTGGTCGTCGTCGAATCCCTCGTGGCGTACCGAGGCGGGCGGCAGCTTGTTGATCCAGCCGACCGGGCGGGCCGTATCGTGGCCCAGCACGGCCACCGTGTGGCCCATGATCACTTCCAGCAGCCGCTGCATCTGCAGGTCCTGGCCGGCCAGGTGGAACACCAGCTGGTCCAGGTCCATGTCTTCCAGGCGCACGCCGCCGCACACTTCGATGCGGATGCGCAGCGCGCTGAGCACGCGGCCGTTGCGCCCGCCGAACCCCAGCCGGGTCAGGGGCAGGTCGGGCGGGGTACCGGTGAATTCGGCCTGGACCACCCGCAGCGGCCACAGGCGCACGGCGTGGCCGGTCATGAACTCGCACGGCGTCTGCTCGCCGCGCGGCACCCGCCCGCGCAGCAGGGTGCCGCGCGGCAGGTCGAAGCCGCGCGCCAGCGTGCCCTCGTTCATGCTGGGCTCGAATTGCACCACCGCCATCGCCGGCGTGGGCGCCAGGTAATTGGGGTACACCACTTCCAGCAGGCGCTGCGAGAAGCGCGGGAACTCGGCATCCATCTTCAGGTGGATGCGCGCCGTCAGGAAACTGAAGCCCTCGAGCAGCCGCTCGACGTACGGATCCGCCACCTCGGTGCCGTGCATGCCCAGGCGACCGGCCACCTTGGGATACATCTGGGCGAATTCCGCACCCAGCTCGCGCATGTACACCAGCTCGCGGTTGTAGTAGTCGAGCAGGCGCGCGTCCATCAGGACACTCCTCCCAGGTCGCGCAGGTCCATGTGGCCGCTTTCCAGGTCGATATCGGTGCGGAACAGGAATTCCATGGGGTGCGGCACGCACCACAGCATGCCCTTGATCTCCAGGCTGAGCACGTTGTGGTGTTCCAGCGTGCCGGTGTCGGTCACGCAGCGCACCTCGACCGACGAATCCAGGATGCGCGGCTCGAACGAAGCAATGGCATTGCGGATCGAGTCCTCGACGTCGACCCAGTCGATCTCGGACATGCGCTTGCCGGCCATCGCCCGCACGCCGAAATTCAGCGCCGAATCCGGCACCTGGGGATACGGCGACAGGTCGTCGGTCGTCTGCAAGTTGACGGTATTGAGCAGCCAGCGCAGGTCGCGCAACACCGCCACGCGCAATTCGGCGTGGGTCAGCATGGCCGACTCGCGCGGCTCCTGGCGCTTGGCCGGATCGTTGTCCATCAGGCGGTCCAGCAACGACGGCTGCAGGCGGTCCCGGGCCACGCGCTCGCTGCGCGGCAGCTGTTCCCAGGGACGCAGGCGGGCCTCGAATGCGCCCATCAGGCCATCTCCAGCGAACGCACGTCCAGCAGGGCGTGCTCGCCCTGGTCGGTCATCCACATTTTCTGGCCGATGCCGGCATACGTATCGCCGTGCAGCGGCTGCCAATCGGTCAGCCGCCCCAGCCGCGCGCCGTCGGCCAGCTCGGCCAGGCTCTGGCCGGGCGGCGCCGGGTAGCGCGCCGGCACCAGGCCGTGCTGGGCGCGGCCGTCGTCCAGCACGATCTCGGCCTGCGCCCACACGATATCGCACAGGCCTTCCGGCGCCAGCAGGCGCACGCTGCGCAGGCTGGCGAAGGGCAGCCAGCCGTAGCGGCCGCCCGAGATGAATTCGAATACCGGCCCCAGGCGGCTGTCGCCGTCGCCGATCCATTCGAACGCCACCGGCGCGTCGCCGGTCGAGGCCTCCAGCCGGCCGGGCCGCGCCTGCGCGGCCTCGTAGGCGCGCGCGCGCAGCTCGGCCGCCTGTTGCGGCGCGTCGGCGTCGCAGCGCAGGGCCTGCCGCAGGTCGGCGAACCATTCGGGCGGCGCGCCGAAGGCCACGGGGTCGCCCTGCCCGGCCAGCACGCTCTCGCGCTGGCGCTCGGCGGCAATGGCGTGTTCGTACAGCACGGCCATCGGCTGTGCCTGGGTATTGAGCTGGGCGCACAGCTTCAACTGCTCGGAAGCGCGGACCCAGTCGCCCTGCACGACCATCAGCTGGAACAGCTGCGCGCGCAGGTCGGCATCGGCCGGCTGGCGGCGTATCTGCGACTGGACCGCGTCCAGGTGCTGGGACAAGCTGCTTTCGCGCAGCGCGACTGCGGGTTTGGTCATGACAAGGCACCGCGGAAAGAAACGTGAAGGCGGCGGCGGCCCCATGGGCCGCACGCCGTCCGGAGAGAAGACCGGCGAAACGCCTTAGCCCACTTCCTTGTTCTGCTTGATATCCCAGGCAACCAGGCTTTCCGCGCCCTTGCCGCCCTGCTCGGTTTGCTCCCAGTATTGCTGCTTGACCTTGGCGGCCTGGAACGCGTAGTTCACCACCACGGATTCCGAGTTCAGCTCGCCCGACAGCTGCACCGACGACACCAGCACGTCTTCCAGCGTGATCTTCGAATACTCGACCTGCTGGCCGCCGGCCTTGCACACCGAGAGCTCGACTTTGCCCAGGTGTTTGCCGCTGGCGCAGTGCTTCATGACGGCCGGGGCCGCCTTGTCGATGCGCGCAACGACGTGCAGGTCGTTGAAGCTGGCTTTGCCGGCCCCCAGGCCGCCACCGCTTGCCATGTTGCCCGGTTGGGTGGCGCCCCACGAGAACGAGATGATGTCGCTCCAGTTTTTGTGGTTGGAATCCTTCGACTCGCCATTGGCCCCGTCGATCTTCATGAACATGTCAACAGCCACTTCTCTCTCCCTAAGTTGCAGTCACGGCACGACGTGCCCTGGAAAAAATGTCCATCAACCGTCATTCTTCTTCAGAGACGGCAGCTTGGACACGAGGCGCAGCGACACCGTCAGCCCTTCCAGCTGATAGTGCGGCCGCAAGAAAAACTTGGCGGAGTAATAGCCGGGGTTGTCCTCGATTTCCTGTACCTGGACTTCGGCTGCGGCCAGCGGTTTGCGGGCCTTGGTTTCCTGGGACGAATTGACGGGATCGCCGTCGACGTAGTTCATGATCCAGTCGTTCAGCCAGCGTTCCATGTCGTCGCGTTCGCGGAACGAGCCGATCTTGTCGCGCACGATGCACTTCAGGTAGTGCGCGAAGCGGCAGCATGCGAACAGATACGGCAGGCGCGCCGACAGCTTGGCGTTGGCCGAGGCATCCGCGTCGTAGTATTCGTGCGGTTTCTGCAGCGATTGCGCGCCGATGAACGCGGCGAAATCGGAGTTCTTGCGATGCACCAGCGGCATGAACCCGTTCTTGGCCAGCTCGGCCTCGCGGCGGTCGCTGATGGCGATCTCGGTGGGGCACTTCATGTCCACGCCGCCGTCGTCGGTG
>Ga0182737_1001457_pt1 | contig 23180 bp, 15 predicted proteins | sample eDN5th30CBELigOP_FD_128878 | JGI IMG/M metagenome (GOLD analysis project Ga0182737, IMG submission 128878) | Enriched Organic Plus compost microbial communities from Emeryville, California, USA - eDNA 5th pass 30_C BE-Lig OP (version 2) (version 2) ...
CAAATCCGAACGCCTCCTGACCAATCCGACGACGGCTCATGACCCACCTCCATTATTCGACAATGGAGATTGAATCATCAATCAATTCAGCCGTCTAGAAATTTCCGCGCACAGGTCTCATAAATAGTCGAGGCGTGTTGTCCGGCGAGCCATGGGACGGACCACGTCATTGCCGAACCGCTCCACGAAAATCTTCTGGTGGCACTCTTTAGCAACGCAGAAAAAGCGACGAGCGCTGACGTGCAAAACAAGCCTGCGCCCAGAACACGGAAGATCGCTGATTTTGCGATAATATCGACTGTGAACTCTGAAGGATGAGGTTCCGCACCGAGGACACAGCGCACCGTCGGCGAGCGGATGTGCCGTGACGACAATCGCCTCAGCCGTTTCACAAACCTGTTCTGCCGCCAAACCGGGTGGGATTAGACTGGAAAGACGAAACTGAGCTCGCATGGCACTGATTCTCCGTCAAAAACCACGCCACTTGAATCCTCAAAATCATCAAATTCGAGTCAGAGCCCCTTTTGGGAGCCGATAGGGGGTCCCGTTTCGATGCCGATTGACACTGGCCACGACCCTGACGTTGTCGGCCGTGGTGAACTGCATCGGCATCGGCTTCCAGCGCGGCACACACGCGAACTGGCAACTGGTGCAAAACGATGCCTCCGGTGCGCCCACGCTCACCGATCTGGGCGCGAGTTTCCCGGTCGCGAGCACGACGAACGTCCTGACCCTCACGCTCCTCGCCGCCCCGAACAGCAGCGAGATCGGCGTCCGGGTGGTCGAGGAGGTCAGCGGGGCAGTGGTCGAGGTGATGCTCGACACCGACATCCCCGCCGCGACGCAACTCCTGAGCCCGCGCAACTTCATGAACAACGGCGCCACGGCGGCGGCGGTCGCCTACGATTGCTCGGGGGTCTATGTGGAGACGGACTATTGACCAGCCGACCAGCTTTCGACCTATCGCGTCTCAATCAGCAGGCGGGGCGTCAGGCGCTTTGACGTCGAATACCTTCGTCCGGTGCCACTCCAAAAAGACCCGATGCTTTGCGGTCAGATCGACTGGTCGATCAAAATGGAGTCGCGCACGCGCCTGCTCGCTGAGGTTCTCCGAAAAGACCGGAATGCCGTCATCGCCGAAAGTAACCAGACCGCCATCGAATACGGCATCCCAAAGAGCCGACAGAAGCAGGCCATTATGGACATCCAGACGCTCTGCGTCGTTTTCACAGTCGCGCCATGGCTTGATGTGAGAGGCACGGAGAAGCGGCTTGTCGACAATCCCGGTCAGAGGGCATCGCCCCCTCCAGTATTTGATCAGACGCTCACGAAAGATGTTCTGGCCGACGCGCTGGACCACAAGGCGTTCCGCCTCCGTCGTCTTCGGCAAGTTCTTTGTGCGGTGAAGAAACTCCTGAAGTGGTGCGTCGGGAAGGCTTGCGGCAAGCTCGTAAACTCTTGGCATCTCGCCATAAAGCTGTGGCAGAGAGGCAAACCGGAAACGCGCGAGGCCTGGTCCTGGGTCATCGGACGGCTCAATCCTGATCTCAGCAATGACCCCGGCGTGATCCAAGGCGAGGAGCCACGGACCGGAAGTGTCCCGAGCGAGCCAGATCGATCCCTGCGCGGTCGTCGAACTGTACCGCTGCCAGCCATCGAGTTCCCCATGGGAGCGCCGGAAGCCGTTCTGGTAGGTGACCTTGTCGCATTCCTGGCGGGTCACGAAGGATTGGGGCGTCTCTATCATTCCCTCATGCCTTCTCGTTCCAGAGCTTCTGGGCGGAGATGCCCATCGCGGTTTCCACGGCATTCGCGGTTCTCGTCACCGCGTAGAGGTTCAGGTCCTCAAAGGCGCCCTTGTAGTTCGACAGGTAGCTTTCGCTCCTCGGCGTGAGCCCGTTGCGCATCGCGACCAGGTAGGCCGCCATCTCGGCCTCCACTTCCATCAGCGCGTGGGGCGTGTCACGCCGATCCGGAACACGGCGTCCGTTGTCGGCTCCGAGGTGGCCGAGGTACAGGTGCGCCAGTTCGTGGGCGACGGTCACGAAACGCGTCGGTGCGGCGTGATTCCGGTTGTAGGCCAGCTGGTAGACGTTCTTGCCCTTGTCGTTCTTCGCGCGGGCGAGCAGGCGGATCCAGCCTGCCTGACCGTCACCTGCGTCCAACTGCACGAGATCGATCTTCTCCTTCCCGACGGCTCGCATGAACTCGGCGAAGCGGTTGTCGCTCAGATTGCCGAAGGTCGGGAACGAAAACGCATCGACCGGCAGGTCCTTGCCCTCGGTATCCTGCACGTCGAACACGAAGTCGACAGGGCCCTTCATGCGCAACACCAGAAGCGGTCGTGCGCCCTTCTTTGGCACGCGGCCGAACCGGTGCCACCAGTCATATGCGCTTGCCGCGTGCGTCAGGCCCGGTTTCTGGATGTGCAACAGCATCGCATTGAACGGGGCGAACTCGCGAAGGCGGACCGTGAAGGCAAACAGCTCCTGGATCGCCTCGCTGCTGTCATAGAGCTTTGTCGCGGCGATCAGCTGGTCGATCAGGGCGCGCTCGGACTCGGTTCGCGTGCCGGTTTCCGTGAACAGGTCCCTCTGCGCGTCGGGCGATGCGGGCGGCGTCAGCAGTGCGTCGAGGTCGAACTGCGGCGGGTAGTCGACGACGGTCTCATCGTCGATCCGCGGGCTGAAGCCGCTGACCTCGCCCTTTCGGGCCTGTTCGACGAACAGATCGAAATAGGGGCGAAAGCGTCGTTCCTGCTCGGGCGTCATGCCACCCTCGCGCATCAGCACGAGGATGGACTCGGCGTCCGGCGTCCAATCGAACCGCGAGTCGAAGATCGACTGGACCGCGCCGCGGATGAAGTCGGCCACGCGACCGTTGACGACGGGGTCGATGACCGCCATCGCTCACATCCCCATCGCCGCGAATTCGCCGTTCGCTTCCATGCGGTCCCAGGCTTCGAGGACGAGGCGGCGGGTGCGGTATTCTCCGTGTTGGCGGATTTCCTTTTCCTTTAGGACGCGGAAGGTTTCCGAGGGGTAGTCGGGGCCCTTCACGTCAGCGGGATCGAGGATGAAGCGCAGCTCGTCGCGGGTAAGGCCGTAAGCGCGGGCGTAGAAGGCGTCGAGATCGGCGCGGAGGAGCGCGCGGCGGTCCTCGTCCCAGGCGAAGGGCGGGCCGTCATGGCCCAGATCGCGGGCGAAGGGGGCGAGGCTGTGCGAGGTGTAGGTGAGTTCCAGCACCTTCGGGGTGATGAACGCGAGCCGCACCTCGTCATAATAGTCCGGTGGCAGGACAGGGAGTTGCTTCGCAATGTTCGAGCGCAGGTGAACATAGGAGATCTTCTGTCGTGTGATGTAATCGAATGGCAAGGCGCACAAGTTCGCAAGAAGACATGCGTATTTTTCTGAATGTTCTTCAGAATAGATGATCTGCAGAGTATCTCCCGTGCCCACATCTGGCAGCATGGTCGCCACCATCGTACGTTCAGCGATGGCCGTCGTTATGTCTCGCCATGCGAGGCAATAATTCTTTTTCCAACCACGGTCGGCCCTTCGCTTTGCGACATCGAGCGCGGGAACCCAGTAGAAGGGTTCGACTTCAAATTCGATGTTTTCATAATCCGACAATTCTGTTTCAGGTAATACCCTGTGACCACGTTCGTCTCCTCTCGAATGATAGGAAGAGGCGCGATGATCATAGCACCAAATCAGTTTCCCTTCATAAAGTGGAAGGTACCTTTCAGGCTTAGATGCCGTTTCCGGCAGCACCCAATCGTGACCGTCACGAATTAAACCGTCTTCATTCATGTCGGCAGCCGTCTTAAATACGGCGCTTCCGGTATTCATCATGAACATCAGTTGGAATGAGGCTTTCCAGGGATCTCCATTCTCAAGGTCTGCTTCAACCTGAAGAACCGGAACTTTCCGATACACCTTGTCTGTCAGCTCAGCATCTGCACGCGAACGGAACACCGGAGCAGTGCGAGTGTTTGGATTGAGCAAAGAAATAGCGTCAGATTTGAGAGAGAAAACGCGGCGATCATCTGAAATTTGCGACACATTTGTCAGAAAGAACCCGAACCGGACATTCGGGTCCTTGTGGGAAAGCGTCAGCAGGCAGAATTTGTAACTCCTGTGTACTGCTGGAAAAATCGCCTCTCGATTCTCAAAGTCAATCAGGCTCGAGAAGCGTTGCTCATCGATCAATCGATTGAAGATCTTTTGATTGAAAGAATCCGTGGCAATGCCCGTTGGAACGATCAATCCGGCGTGCCCTCTGGAACCCGAAAGTTCCAAGCAGAGCTCTACGAACAATGGTGCGGTGTTCAGGCGGCCAAAGCTAGAAGTGGGGAACCGCCCTGATTCATGAATAAACTTCTGCGCAGACCAGACTGTATTTTGGTATTCGCAGTAAGATTGGTAGAGCTGCGGAGATCGCTCTTCCAATTGGGAAATTATCTTGTCTTTCGCGGACTTATTTTTTGCAGCCGCGACCTCAGGTACAGATGTTGCAAAGAAACCTTCTGGATCGACCTCAATTTGATCCCATGGCGGGTTGCCCAGCACCACGTCGAACCCGCCGCGCTGCATCACATCAGGGAATTCCAACGGCCAATGCAGGGCGCGGGCGTTGCGGGCGGCCTTCGGCACCTCGACCATCGCCTGGCGCATCTTGCCCTGATTGAGGGCCATCCACAGTTCCTCGGTCGTCGGAACGGTGCGGGCCGATGCCCCCGCTGGTGCGCCGCCGATCTTGGGCAGTAGGAAGGCCGCCACATAGAGGTCCGCTGCCGCCTTGGCGCGGACAAAGGTCTGCCCCTTGCGCAGTTCCTTGAACCGCTTGGCCTTGGCGCCGATCTGCTCGACCGTATCCTCTGGCAGGTCACGGAAGCCCGAGAAATCCAGCGCCAGAGGTTTCATTGCGGGCATCGACGCCTGACCGGTGCCGAAGTCGAACCCGCCTTGCCCCGCCGTCGCATCGCGATTGGCCTTGAGGTAGTATTTCGCGGTTTCCTTGTCGTCGCCAGTCAGCGGCTTGTAGGCGGCATCGGGTATGCCGTCCTGCAGCACCTGGAGGTCGAACACCCCCAGCAGCGCATCGCCGCAGCGGATCTGCGCGTCGAAGAAACCGAGGGGAAGGCCCGGGTCCACCGTCTCGATCCAGAGCGCGACCTTGGTCAGCTCCACCGCCATCGGGTTGCGGTCCACCCCGTGGATGCAACAGCGGGCGACATCGCGCAGGGCGTGGCGGAAGTCGGCGAGCGAGGGCGTGCCCTCGGCCCGGATGCGCGCAAGCCGCGTGGCGATGCGGCGGGCGGCGGCCAGCAGGAAGTGGCCGGAGCCGCAGGCAGGGTCGATGACCGAGAGCTTCAGTAGCGCCTTGGCGGGATCGTCTGCCTCGGCCTCGGTCTTGTCGAGCACGGGGTCGAGCGCGGTGTCGAGCAGCGCCTGGACCAGGCTGTAGGGCGTGTAGTAGGAGCCGGTGGTCTTTCGCTGGTTGCCCTTCTGCTCGGCCGCCTCGGAGGCGAAAACCAGCGTCTTGCCGTCGTCGCCCAGCTGGGGCTGGAGTTCGAGGAGGGATTCGTAGACGGAGCCCAGTTCCTCGGTCTCCATCGCGCGCCAGTTGACGGGGACCATGCCGTTCTTGTCGGCGAGCCAAGAGAGGCGATAGAGCGCCTCCATGAAGGCGCGGTTGCGCAGGCGGGCGGTTTCGAGGTGGGGCAGCCGGTCCTCGGCGAAGAGACCCCCGAGGGCGGGCAGCGCAAGGGCGGGCTGGCCCTGCGTGAGGGCGCGGAAGACGATCTTCACCCCCTCGTAGCGGTCATGGTGCTTGTCCCAGGTGGCGGCGCGGTAGCATTGCTTGCGCAGCGACTGGAGCGAATAGCCCTGGGCGTAGAGGGCGCGGGCCTCGGGCTTGGCCTTTTCCGGGTGAAGGAGGTTCCGGTCCTCGGCCACCATCAGGAAGATCAGGCGGTAGACGAGACGCAGGAGTTCGTTGAACCATTCGGTCAGGTTCACTTCGCCGGACTGGAGTTTCCCTGCGAGGTCGGGATTGGCTTCGAGGAAGCCCGAGCCGAGCAGTTTGAGGGCAAGCTGGACCTGACCGGCCAGGCGATCACGCGCGGCTTCGCCCTCCTTGGAACCGGCATCGCGCCAGCGTTCGAGAGGACAATCGGTGGCGGGGGTGTCTGCCGCGCCGAAGCGGGTGCGGTGGATCAGCAGCCAGAGGACAGCGAAGGACGCGATGTCCTCGTTGGTGAACATCTGCGCCAGATCGGCTTCGATATAGGCCGGACGGGTCAGCGAGGCATTGTCGCGCATGAGGCGCAACTGCATCCCGTTGGTCACGATGCCCCAAAGGGCCTCGTCCCGATCGTTCAGGTGGTCCTGAAGGGCGAAGGCCGGAGAGCGCGACCGATCCGTCGAGAGCGTCGGGCTGCGGCGATCAAGCAGCTCGGACGGCGGGACGACGACGACAGGCACGCGGTCGGACGCGATCAGGGCGATCGGTGCTGCTGCCACCGCGAGATCGGTGTACCCGAAGGTTTCCTTGAAGAAGTCGGCGATGAAACGCGAGGTGGCGGCGGCCGAAGGGTGCTCGATCTTCGCAAAGGCGTCGAAATGCGATTGGCCTACGCGGAAGGCGGTGGCGATTTCCTCGCGGATCTGGAGACCCTTGCGAACCCCGTACTCCTCGGGGGATTGCTCGGGTGCCTGGCGCTGATCGATCTTGGCGATCATCGCAGGCGCGATCAGGTTGCCTTCGAGGCTCAGCGACGGCCACGCGGACATATCGGTAATTGGCTTGCGGGCCATGATTACACCTCCCCCGGAACAAGAACGAAGAGGCCGATGACGTCTGGGGGAATGATCGGCTCCACACTGACACGCGACGCGGAACCGGCGGCAGCACGAAGGCGGGCGTGGTCTTCAACCAGCTCCGCGGCACGCTTTTGCACGAAATCGGCAATCGGGCCGCCCAGCAGGTCAGGAAGGGCCGCCTTCGCCGTGTTGATCATCCGGTCGCGGGCGACCGGCGCGAGATCAGCCGTCGCGGGAGAGGCAAGCAGCGCGCGCGCCTCGCTGCCAGAGGCGATCACCGTATTGCTGTCGAGGGCAACGAGGGCGGCTTCCTCTGCCAGCAGAAGGCGTTCGCGCCGTGCATGAACCGTGAGCTTGTAACGAATACGCAAGAGAGCGACACGCGTCATCTGTGTGACAGCCGCACTCGGCCAGGCCCCGACACGACCGATGCCAAGATCCGGCAGCGCCTCGGTGTCAAGAGAGGCTTCAAGCAGGCTTTCTGCCAGGGACGATGTCAGCGGATGGGTTCTGGTCAGAAGCGAAGCGCCTGAGGGCGCCGGTTCCTGCGTGGCCAGTTTCAGAGAGCCCTTCAGCCCACGCTGCTCCAGCTTTTCCTTGAGGCTATCCTGAAGGGCATGCACGTGGGCGAACTGCAGCGATTTCTTCTTCTCGAGAGGCACCCCGAACCGAGACATCGCGCGCTCGAGAAATTCGAGCGTTTCCGCTGGCGATCCAAGCAGGGACTTCACCTTGTCCCATTCAGGTGCGACTTCACTCGGCTTCATGGCGTTTTGTGCAAACCGGGCGCGTGACCGCTTTTCGTTCTCGCTTGCATCGCGCCAGCGGGTCTCCATCACCTGGATACCGTCGCCGATCTGCAGGTCCAGCGTCAGCTGCTTGTGGCTGCCACCGCCACGGCGGAGCATCATTGCCGCCATCAGCGCATCGGTGACCGGTCCCCGCTCATCGGGGAGAGGCACAGTCACGCCCGTCGCCTTACGGATTTCTTCAGCCTTGCGGAGAATGACGTCCAAGACGGCACCGTCGATGGCGCTGTCGGGCGAAAACATCATGATCGAGCGAACGAGTTCGGCGGGTTGCCCGAAACGATCCACGCGACCTTCGCGCTGTTGATGGCGCGTCGGATTCCAGGAAAGGTCGTAGTGGATCACGGTGTCGAACAGCTGTTGAAGGTTGATCCCCTCCGACAGGCAATCCGTGGCGACAAGGATGCGCTGATCGGTGGCGGCACCTTCTTCCGCCGCCATTTCCGCCACGCGATCGCGACGTTCGTCCGGCGTCAATTCACCCGTCACGGCCTGCACATTCAGCTTGGGGAAGGCCTTACGAAGCCCTTCCTTCACGTGTTCGGCAGTGGCGAGGTAGCGGCAGAAGACCACGGGGTTAGCCCCGTCTTTGATCAAGGGTTTAAGGGCCTTGATGAGGGCGTTCAGTTTGGGATCTTCGGCCGTCAGAAGTTCGCTGGCCTTGTCGAGTAGCTCTTGGAGAGCAGGATCATTTGAGAAGACGGTGTTTGGCTCGATGTCCACTGCGTCTTCATCATCGCCATCTTCGTCGTAAATCTGCGGCTCGATGCGGTCGTCTTCATTGGAAGCCCGGTTTCGCAACGCGCTCATTGCGGCTGCGGGTGACGATCCGACACAGCGCATCAGCGCCAGAGTGCCCCAGAAGGCAAGCCGGCGATCCTTTTGCGCGTCCCCAGCCCGAGACACGACCGAGAAGCAGTAATCAAGTACGGCTTCCTGGAAGGCCCGATGCTCGTCGTTCAGGCGATACGAGTATTCGGTCGTCTCGTGCTTGGGGAACGAGCGGTTCTCATCCCAGTCGCCCTCGACCAGGTCGACGCGCCGCCGCTGAACAAAGTGCCTGACAAGGCGCTCGCGGTACTTCTGGTTGTCGAAGTTGACGGTCCCGAATTCCGTGTCGATCAGCGACAGCAGCCGAGCGAACGCATCTTCGTCCCCAGAGTGTGGCGTGGCTGTCAGCAGGATCAACCGACGCTCAGGATCGCGTGCAAGGCCTTGGAGCAGGTCGAAGCGCTGCTGCTTTCCCTTATGCGTCCCGACGCAGGCGTGTGCTTCATCGACGATAACGAAATCCGGACAGGCCCTGGCGAACCCATCCCGACGTTTCTCGGCTTTGATGTAGTCAAGGCTGACCACCGTGAACGGATAGGCATCGAAAAGGGTTTGCGCCAATGGGAGGTTGCGCTCCAGACGTGCGGCAGTCCCGGAGGTGACGGCAACGGCATCGATCCCGAAGCGATCCTTCAATTCGGTGATCCACTGGTCCACGAGGTGCGGAGGGCAGAGAACCGAAAACGCATCAACCTCTCCGCGATCCATCAGTTCGCGCAGGATCAGACCCGCTTCGATGGTCTTGCCGATGCCAACATCGTCGGCGATCAGCAAACGCGGGACCTGAAGCCGAAGGGCCATGAGCAGCGGGACCAGCTGGTAGGTCCGAGGCTCAAAAGCAAGCTGTGCGGCGGATCGGAAGGGGCCTGCGCCCCGGCGGAGCGTCAGCCGCAACGCGTCGGCAAGAAGCGCCGCCTTCGACTGCACTGTCGTGCGCGCATCGTCAGGCAGGTCGAAACGAGCAGCTTCTACCGGTGTAAGCTCGAGATCCGGAGCAAGAACCACGATGTCGTTTTCATTGCCCGAGAGGGGGCGCAGGGCGAGCAGGCCCTCGCCGGGTGTCGGCAAGGCAACCCATTCACGGCCGCGCGCTCTGACAAGATCTCCAGGAGTAAAATTCACAGTCATATCAACCTTCAAAATTCTTCATGAAGCCATCCGGCAGTCCTTCCGACGGCGCCGAAGGCAATCCAAAAACGACCCAGCCCTTGTTCAGCGCGTCTGCCTCAGCTTCTGCAGTCAGATCAGCGGTCGTCGCGGCAATCGCGAAAGCGCGCCAAACGAACTCGAATTCGCGCCCACCAAAGTTCGCGGGCATCGTATCGACTTGGGGAACGCCAGCGGCGCTGAACGCCTCAAGCCATGGTGATGCCACCGCTCCAGCAGTCGGCTTCGCAGCAAGAGAAATTGTGCCGCGTGCAAGATCGATCAGGAATTGCGCCACTTCCGGGCTCGAGCGGTCGATCAGCTCATGGTCCGGTTGGTTGAAGTAGGACAGCAGGCAACGGTAGCAGCCGCGAACACAGCTTCCGTCTTCCTTCTCCTGCAACAGATCCGCATCACCCGCCGCAATCGCAGCATCCACATTCTCGAAATGCATCAGACCCAGAGCGGTCTTCGCCACCTCGTTGATTGCCTTTCCGTCATCGATCAGGCGCGTGAGCACGCCGGCGCCGCCTTCCGTTGCCTCGTAGGCAAGGATTGCACGGCGGTTGTCCCTCGCGGGCAACGGTTCACCGAGGATTTCGCCTTCTTCCAACTGGAAAACCACTTCGATTCCGCGCAGCAACGCATGCTGAACCGTAGCGATTGTCTCGGGCTCATACTGCTCCGGCTTTTCGAAGCGGAACAACAGGGCATTCTTTCTGTCGCGGACAATCGGGACAATGCGAACCGGCTTGACCACGTCCGGCGGGACGTCCGTGTCGCTGTCCTCGTCGTCGGATTTCGCCCAGTATCCGGACCTCGGATCGATGTGGAAGCCGAAGACCGTCTGGTCCTTTCGGCGCTTCAGGCCCTTGTTCAGTCGGCTGATTTCTGCGCTGTTGGCGTATTGCAGGGCCAAGAGCGAAGTCTCGCCACAGACGAATTTGGCGTTGGTCACTTGGACCTGCCCATCCTTCTTCGGCCAGGAGAAGACGGTCTGGATGTCAAAGCCCTGCCGAACGCGCTCTTCATCGTTGGCCGTGATGCGCTCAGTCGGGGCCGCCTCGACGTTGTCGATGCGCAGAGTCTTCTTGATGGGGACTTCACCCGCCATGTGGTTGTTGCACCCATGGCAGCGCTCGACCTCGCCCTCGTGTGATGCGCCACAGTTGGAGCAGATGTAGATATCCTTGGTCGCCAATTCCGATCCGTCGCCCTGACGCACCTCGGGCGGCAATTTGGCTTTCATGACCCGGTAGGCGCGGCCCTCATGATAGATCAGACTGCGCGGGCCGAATTCGGAAATGGCAAGGAAGCGGGCTCTGGACAGAAATGACCCCGTCTTACCTTCGCCAGGAACAAACGCGTAGAGCGGCAGGCGCGGGAAGTTGTACCCGGGCAGGAAGCCCTCAGTTGCCAGATACCGATACGAATAGAAATCGGAGCCATTCGAGGCTTTGCCTTGTTCGAGGATGGCGATCTGATCCTGGGCCTGCATTTGCGCGGCCTTGATCTTGCGCCGGTCGGCTCCCGAAAGCCCCGTAATCTCCGAACGCTTGTTGGCCTCGGCCAATTGCGTCCTGGCAGAGCTATAAAGCTCCCGCCAACGGTCGAAGGCGCGGTCAAACTCCTTTGGGGCATTCATGGCCGTGTGAAGAACGAACTCGTCTGGATCATCCATCCAGATCGGGGTTTGCCCTCCGTCGGACGCCAGAATCTGCTTCAAGACACGCGCCATCGGTCCCCGTGCCTGCGAAACCAGAGCGGGTTTCGATATGACCGCCAGAACGTCCTCCTTCAGCGGGAATTTATCCCCGTGAAGGTCCAGAATCTCCGGGATGTCGGGAGAAAGCGCCAGCTTCGCTTCCGCGAGCCACACCGCATGCAGGTGCGATCGGACCAGCTCTTCATTGGTAATGTCGAGCGCTGGCGGCCGCACGACACCGGCGACCATATCGTTGCGCCGTTCAAAGAAATACTGGTCGTGCGGAGACCCCGAGGCGCAGTAGGTCACGACAACCGCGGCCTGACCCGATCGACCGGCACGACCAGCACGCTGCGCGTAGTTCGCCGGCGTAGGAGGTACGTTGCGCAGGTAGACGGCGTTCAAGGCGGAAATATCAACGCCGAGTTCCATGGTCGGAGAGCAGAACAGCGCGGGAAGGAACCGGTCTGACTCGCCCGTAGCCCGAATTTCCGTGCGGTATTCCGAGCTGGCGAGGTGCTCCATGTCATCCTGCTCGAAACGGAACCGCCACTCACGCCACTCTCGCTGCTTTTGCGAAACCTGAGCCGTGTGCTCGCGTCCCTCCAGCCCCCAGTAGGAACTGCGCCCGTCGCCAAGGTCACTGGCAATCGCGGTGTAAAGGTCGTGGAAATATCGGTTGCCGCGGTGCGTTTCATCATTGAGGGCCGGTCCAGGCACAAGCCGAACCGCAGATGGTGACAGGCGCCAGCCCGTCACATCGCTATCGAGTTCGACAGGCACCAGCAGCCCTTCGTCGCTCAGGAAGGTAAGCATCCCTTCCATGAACTCGTAGTACTCATCCTTGTTCAGCTTCATGCCGAGAACCGACTTCCGGTTCACGAGCCGTGCGATCCGCGAATTGGGACCTGCCCGAAGAAGCGTTTGTTCTTCTCGCAGCGTGACAACGTTCTTGCTGCCCGCGCGCAGGACAAGCGAGGATCGCGCTCGCGGATTTTCCTTTTGGTCAATTGCCCAAGGTGCCTGAAGCAGCATTCGGGATTTCTGGGCCACGCCGTCGAGGACAGTCAGGTCCAAGGCTTCGGTCTGAACAGCCAGGCCCTCGAGCATCGCGGACAAAATCGCCTTGAGAATTGCCTGCCGCTGCTCGAGGCCGAGGTCTCCCAGCGCTGGATGGATGGCCATGAAGCGCTCGCGATCTTCAGAGATTTCCTCGATGCCGAGGAAATTCACGTCGATCAGGTTCAGGACAGACAAGCTGGGGTTGGTGAAGCGCCAACCGCGACGCAGGTCCGTCCAGACACGATGGGCGAGTACCTTTGCGAGCGACCGCTGGGCATCTTCACGAATGATGGCACCAGCATTTGAATCCAGCAGCCAATGCTGGCGTGCCTCTTTGTTGGCGGCAGTAAAGCCGAGCGCCTTCACCACCTGCAGGCCGAACTCGTCTTCTGCGAGCCCACCTGAGCCAGCAGCAATGACCGCGCGAAGGATGGCTCCGCGCAACAGACTCACGAACAGGAAGTCATTGAAATGGCCAGACTGCAGGGCTGCATCCTGACGGTTATCCGTGAACCCCAAAAGCTTCCGCTTCGTCTCGGGAACGCCGCTGCCAGGTTTGTTCATCCACTCCAGGGCGCTGGCTACGAGCAAGGTTGTTGCCGAGCTTCGCCCTTCGCCGGAGAGCCCCGCCAACTTGCTGCGCTCACGCATCCCCTGCGTCGGTTCGTCATGGCAGCACAGGCAGAACGCGAACTTTCCAGGGATGAACCAGAAATCGTTTCCGCCCGCTCCGTGGCGACCATCAGCACCCACGACGTAGGACACCGGCATACGCTTCTTGCGATACCCTCTAAGCCGTTCAATGCCGTTTTTCTCTTCTCGCCAGCTTTCGGGGTAACCCTCAAGCTCGCCTGTGAACTGGAAGTCAGTATCGCCGGGCGTCACCGGACAGAGATACCCCGCGACCTCGTCGTCTTCAGTGTCGAGCGGCGTGTCGTCGATGCTTCGGGGCAGAAAGCGCAAGCTCCCATCATCGTCGACCTTGGTCACGACATGGTACTCTTGGCCACAGTTTCGGCAGAACCGCGTGGGGTAGAGACGGTTTCCAGGGGCTTCGGGGTCCTCGAGCTGCCCTTCAAGAAGGATCCGACGCGGCCTGGCCGTGAGCGTCGTAAAGACTTCACCGGCACCGGAGATGAACCGGTGGAGTTTGAAGGCGAGAAAGGCCCCGTCCTTCGTGCCGCCGCGCTCATGCTCCGGCAGGCTTACCCGGGTCAGGAATTTTTCAAGATAGTCTCGGCAGGTTTCGGCATCGACCTCACTGGCCAGAGAAAGCTTTTCAACGGCTTCTTCGAAAGGGATAGGCTTCTTCCTGCGAAGCTCAAGCCCATCGTCCAATCCGAGTTCGAGTTCGGCCCACACCGAGAGCGGATGGCGCTTCAGGGTTTCGTCATCGAGTGCGTCCGGCAAAGGCTGCGTCAGGGCCGTCGTCAAGGCGCCAAGGACGTGCTCGGTCTTCAGGGTGTCATCGGTCGCGCGCTGCAATGACTCGTCGATGACCGCGTCCGGGCCAATGTCGGTGCCAAACAGACGAGACGCTACCTTCGCGACAGCAAGTGCGCGGCTCTCGTCCGATCCCTCGGAAGCCATCGTTGCCGAGGTCCCGATGCAGATTGGCTCCTTGTCCGGCGAGCACCTGTCCCGCAGGCGTCTAACGAGGACCGCGACATCGGCACCTTGGCGCCCGCGATAGGTATGGAGTTCGTCGAGAATGATGAACTCGAGACCGGACGCGTTCGAGACAACTTTCGAGTCCAGGTCGTCCTGACGCGTCAGAAGCAATTCTGCCATCATGTAGTTCGTCAGGAGAATGTCGGGCGGATTGGCAGCGATGCGCTCCCGCTCCTCACGGCTTTCCTGACCGGTGTAACGCTTGACCACCGGCTTGAGCTCATCGGGTAAACCGGAACCGGCGATGAACTTGTCGATCTCCTTCATCTGGCTGTTTGCCAGTGCGTTCATGGGGTAAACGATGATTGCCGTCGTGCGACGCGGCTTTCCTGCGCGCCGCGTGCGGATGATCGAGTCGACAACCGGCACGAAGAAGCACAGGGATTTCCCCGAACCCGTACCGGTTGTGACGACGTAACTCTTCCCTTGCTTCGCCTTCGCGATCGCCTCGGCTTGGTGCCGGTGAAAGCGAAGAGGCGTGGTACCAAACCGGAAAACCTTGCCCGTGCCGTCGTCGAGATCACCCGTGGCGACGAGTTCATCGACCGTCGGCCCCGCCATAAAGCGTGGGTTCAGAGACAAGAGGGCATCCGGCCAGAATTTTCCGGCGTCGTACTGGGCATCGATCTCGGATTTCAGGTCGGGCGCCCGAATTGCGCTGAATGAACGCGAAAAGTGCTCGTAAGCACGGATCAATTGATGGTCGAACTCAAAGGCTTTCATTCAGGCGGCCTCCTCGGCGTCCGGGCTCGGCACGTCAAAGCCTTCGTCGTCCTGGAGAACGTCCTCGCCTTCCTCCGGCACGGAATCTGCCCTGACGATCGCATGCCCTGTTGCCTTTGAAATCATGGCAAGGAGCCGCGTCTCCCGATCCGCCATGAATCCCTCGAAGTCATCCGCCCTCAGCAAGGAGGGATCCAGCCCGTGGGACGCCAGATAATCGTCAAGCGCTGCGCGGGAGATCGGCGGGTTGTCCTTTCCGCCTGTTTCCAGTCGTTCCAGGTAGATCGATGGTGCTACGCCGCCAAGAATGCGGTTGGTCTTGTAGCTGAGCGGCGTCTTGTTGACGACGGTGTCAAAGACCTTCGGTTCGATCTTCTGCTTCTTGCACCAGTCCTGCGGGAAGATGTGGTGGATATCGACGTATTCGTCGAAGAACACAGTGTCCTTGAAGTGCTGGCCGGAGCGAAGATCTCTCGCGCCTTCGGCCATCAGAAGGGCGTGGATGCCTTTGTAGGCAGCCGACAAGCGGGTGCGCAGGGTGCGCAGTCGCTCCGGGCGGAAGCGGCCATCGGTGATCGTGCTGGGTTCGGGACCACCGTCAAGCCACGCGGGAACCTCGAGCACGTCCTTGGCAAATCGGGACTCGATGGCCGAGCCATACAGCTCGCCAAAAATGCCGCACCAGAACCAGCGGGCAAGCTGGTCCTTCACCGCAGCGTGGTCGAACCTCGGCCCGATGATGGCGAGGATCGCGGCGAAGGGGACAAGCTGGCCCTGATAGGGCAGATCGATGACCCGGTAGACGTGGTTCTGCCGGAGGAACTTCGCCGCAGTCTTGAAACCTTCTTCGACCGCAGCACGGTGTTTCAGGTAGGCCTCCAGCGGCAGGTCTAGGAGCGACTGACGCGTGGCCCGGACTGCGGACAGCTCCGATTCCTTGCGGCCGGCGGCGATTTCGGCCGCGCGGGTCTCGACCCCATGCAGGAGGGCGATGGCCTGCAGCACGTCGGTGGCCGCTACCTTCTCCAGCACGCCGAACTTCTGTTCGGCCGCCCGCCCAAAGAGCTGAAGCCTCGTCTGGAGCCCTGGCTGGCCGTCGGCGCCGAGCCAGTCGTCCCGCAGGCGGTGGCCGCGGGCCGCATACATCGCTGTCACAAGCTCGAATGCGTCGAGCGGCTTGCCGCCGGTATTCACCTTCTCAAAGACCAGACAGACGGCCTCGTGGGAAGTGTCGGGGCTCAATGCGATCACGGGCAGCTGGTAGGCCTTGAAGTTCTGAAGGACCTCATCCTTAAACGGCTTGAAAAGCTTGCGTGTCTCCGGGTCGTTTTCCAGCCAGTATTCGTTGAAGCCATCTTGCCATTCGTCCCAGTCAAAAACCTGGTTCAGCGGGAACATGAGGTTTTGGTATTCGAGTTCCGGCGTGGAGAGATCGAGGTCGATCTTCCGGTCGAAGTCCGACTTGATCCGACGATCCTCGGGTACAGAGACAATGGCGTTTTCGCGGTCCTCGGCCGGGCTCATTGCTTTTCGAATATCGATGTAAAACCAGCGCTTCACGAGCTTGAGGCGAGGCGTGACCGTTTGCACCACCTCGCGGCGCAAGCAGGTCTGATAAAGCGAGGTCATGCGCTGCTGGCCATCCAGCAAGAGCTGATCCGGTGCGTCGTCGCCAAATGCGGCATCCGCCCCCTGGATTGGTCGCCGTGCAAAGGTATCAGCCGCACCAGGCTTCACTTCGAGCGTCATCAAGGCACCGACCGGAAACGCCTGCGAGATCGAGGCGATCAACCCCTTGATCCGTTCCTCGTCCCAAACCCAACTGCGCTGGAAATCCGGCAACTGAATCTTGCCGTTCCCACACTGACGGAGAAGCTCCTCCAGGCTGACCGGGTTGGTCTTGAATGCGGCTTGTTTACCCAATCTGGCTCTCCTCAAATGAACCTTCTGGCTTCCGGCAACTGGACGCGATGTCCGAAGAAGGCTTCATTTCGAACCCTCCGGAGCGCCAGCTGCTCGAATGCCTCTGAAAATCTCGTCGCGATTGATCAGCACGATCTGCTGATCTTGGGGCGCGCGCGCTTCGGGGGCGGTATCTAGACCGAGGCGTTTAAGCGCATAGTAGAGGAGCGCACGTCTCACCTTGATCTTCACCTTGCCGCCGCGCATGCCATAGTCGAGCGCGATAACCTTCGCCTGTGTTTCCGAGAGGTCGGGGTGGGGCCCGACTTCCAGCGTAACCTCGGCAAGCCAGTCGTGATCGTCGCCGGCCGATTTGTCGCTTTCGCCCGAGCCTCGGACCTCAAGCATCCGAGACAACAGGAAGTCCTTGAAGCAATCGTCGGTTTGGCAGAACGCCCGACTGTGCCACCGGAAACCGTCAAACGCGATGGCATGGGGGGCGATCCAGCGCCAGCGCGGCTCGGGGCTGGACAGGGACTGGTACTTTACCTCGATCGCCTCGGACCGACGGATTGCGCCAACGACCGAACGAAGCGTCGCCGAATTGACCCCACGAACTGGCGTAGGGGCGGCCGCGTAGGGCGGGAGGTTGGCGATCCAGGCGTCCTCGCGGTCGAGGAGCCCGTCAGCGACTGATCGCAGCTGTGCAAGGTAGCGGCTCGCGTCAGGCTCGAGGAACTGCGGCTTGAACTCGGAGCCGCGTACATAGGTTCGCGCACTCTTGTCGTAGACCATGTTGTCCGGCGCGAAGCCGATGTAGCGGTTCAGGTCGGTGGACGCCTGGTTCACCGATACCCCGAACTGGTCCATCAGATCGCTGCGGTTCACATGTCCCTCCCAGAACAGGCGGAACTCTATGAACTCGAGGCGCTGCTCGACACCCCAGCGAAGTTCCGACCGATCGCTCTCCAAAATCACCTCCGGCCAGATCGGTGGATCCGCAAACTATGCGGGCCCATTTTCTGTGCTCTCGATGACGCTAACTGAGGGGAAGAAAGCGGGCAATCGAAATTGTGCGTAAAGTGATTGTTTTCGAACGCGGTTCTATCTGCAGGTGTGGATGGAGGTTATGGCTTGGGCCGGAGGGTAGGAGTGGTGCTTGGTGGCGAACTGCAGGCTATCCAGCATACGTAACTTCCCTGCGCAGGTCAGAACAACTTGCCGCGCAGGGTTTGGTTGACGATGCCGGCGCCGGTTTCAGCGCCCAGCCCTTATCTCCTCCAAATCGCGCAGCTCTTGCTGTTCGAACGCCAGCACATCTTCGAGGCGATAGATCACCCGCCCGCCGAGCTTCATGAAGCGCGGCCCATCGCCGATCCACCGCCACCGCTCAAGTGTCCTGTGGCTAATTCTCCATCGGGCAGCCAGCTCGATTTGACTGAGGCACATTTCTCGCATTGCTCATCAGAAGCCGCTAAAGGCTCTTGGCAAGCGCTTCAGCAAAGCGCTTCAAGCCGCGCCGCTCTGAGATACGACAAACACCAAGTTCAACTGCCCGGATGAGTACACCGTCTGCTACAGCCCTTGCAAATTCTGCTGCATGTCCGACCTCGTAGTGAGAGGAAGGCGCGTCGTCCACTGATCGCGGATAGACCAGCACAACCTCGAAAATCCCCGTTGCGCGCGAGAAAGCCAAAGACTCATAGATATCGGCATTGGAAATCGAAGTAGAAGAGCGATCCACATGCCCTTTGTATTTTGCGTCCACGATGACCCGGCGCGAACCAGTGGTATTGGAAATCGTGACAATCGCGTCGGGAACGACGTTGAGCACCCTGACTGCCCCATCCTGCGTTCTCGTCCCAAGCCTATTCGGTGACTGGAGCAGCACATTCTTGGGTAAGAGTGCATTGCGGAGAGATAACGACACGAGCTGCTCCCAAACCTGCCATGTCTGCATGACGTAGCCTGGCGCAAGAGCATTCTTGGGATCATAGGCGCCGCCAAGACCCCGCAGGATGTCGAGAGAAAGATCAAATGTTGGTTGCCAAGCGCGCGAACGGCTCGGCAGCCGTCGATCCTGTAGACGTGATGGCCTCAGTTGATGCGGCAGATGTTGCGCAAGACGCTCGAGTCGCACGCGGGTTTCGACGTCGGGAACAATGGGCGCGAGGCCTGCCGCAGCCGCCCTGATTACCGCGTTGTAGGGATTTTCACGGGTGAACGACGTCACCGATTGCGGAAAGCCTTCCTCTGTTGGAACAGACAACTCCTCGGGGTCAAAATCCCCTTCAATGGCAAACTCGCTGTGGGACAAGCGGCGATAGGTTCGCAGCGGTCTACGCTGGTTCTTCCAGTACATCTCGATCAGAGAGCGCCCGATCAGCGTCGCAAGATCAGATGTCGCGCGGGCCGATGATTTCAGTCCCTCGTTGTCGAGTAGCCGCCCATGATGTGAAAGCGTGGCCAAGAGGAAGAAATCTTCACGCCATCCGGGTGCATTGCCGAGAAATTTAGGCGCAATTTCAAGTTCAAGACCTGGCGCTAGGACAATCAAACCCGCCACGTTCTGAAACTGATAGCGGTCGGCATTAATGGATAGCGGAACGCTCTCCAGTCCGAGGATCCCGCGCACACGGTCTCCGGAACGAAGCAACAGTTCGCGCGCGGTGGACGCCGAGACATCGGCACGCTTGGCAATTTCCTCGTGGAGAGCCGAAGGCTTCGCATACTCAACAGCTGTGAAGCGCTGCCACGGGCGCATGACGACTAAACAGCCTTTTGGGACAGGGCGACGAACAGATCATAAACCTGCGAAGCATCAATGCTCACCGGACCATTGATCATGGCACGGGGTGCATCCCCGAAGGACGTCTCTTCCAAGCTGTAGGGGTTTCCGGCAATGCCGCGATCTGCGTTCAAGACGATGGCGGTTCCACGTACGTCACCGAAGAACGCTTCGTCGATGTGATTTTTGACCGTCCGCCATGCTGTCGCAAAATGGGCAAGAGCGTCAGACACGTTTGAGGGCTTGGCGTTGTTGGCCATGAGCACTCCGTGACCAATCCTGAATTCTGGCCCTCGTCCGAGCGCAATTCTTTGGTTTATCGCGTCAAAAGCCTGGATAGCAGCCTCGCTCACATCGCCTGCAGAACTTGGGCTCGGCGGCAAACTTGCCATCGGTGTCGCGGCAACACCGAAATGAACCCGCAAAACCGAAGACTTGGGTTCCAGATTGAAAGGAGCCCAACGCCGAAGGAAGGCTACATCCAGCGGCTCGACCGAGACATCCGCCTGGTTCATTGCTGCAAGAATGTAGAGCCGCGATGGAAAAGCATACTCGATCAGATCACCGTCCACCGGATTGATCAGATCGAAGAACTGTGTTGCAGCCGTCGGCTTGCCGTCCGGCGCAAGGCGCTTATCGAATTCGATGGCCACGATAGCTCCGCCGAATACTTGTACGGTCGGGCCGCGGTTAATCTCATCGATAATGAGGAGCGCCGCGCTATCCGGCTGCTTTGCATACTCACTGGCTCGGTAGAGAATGCCTTCGGTAATTCTGAACGTGCCCGGCGGCGTGCCGACGCGGACGTCAGGCATCACCCCTGTCAGGAAATCCCGGTACTTGCTGGACTGATGAAGAACGCAGCGAAAGACTTTCCGGTTGGCGGACGTCCCGATTGCACCCGGCAGGGTTGTCGTGGGCGTTGGCGGGATGGGGACTGGTGCACCTGGTTGATGCGTCGGTGTGCTGGAGTGCCCTTTGGCTTCAAAGAGGCTCGCAACCTCGCTCAGCAGCATGGACTTGCCCGTGCCCGGCGGCCCCGCAAGCAGGACGTTGCGGCGGTTCTCAAGCAGGTCCAGAATGTCGTTGGCGTCAGCCATGCCTCCCGTCCAGAATCGCTTCGACGACGAAGGGAGCGAGCAACGTGAGACGAAGGTCACCCCGTTGCGGTCGAACACCTCGACCAGTTTGGCGAAGTCCGCCAGCGAGCGGCTGAGGCGGTCGATCTTGTAGACCACGACCACATCGACCAGCCCGTCCTCGATGTCTTCAAGCAGCCGCTTCAATCCGGGCCGTTCCAGCGTGCCGCCGGAGATGCCGCCATCGTCGTACTGATCGCGTACCAGCACCCAGCCTTCGGATCGCTGGCTGGCGGTATAAGCCTCGCAGGCCTCGCGCTGGACATGCAGGCTGTTGAACTCCTGCTCCAGCCCTTCCTCGGAGGGTTTCCGGGTGTAGACCGCACAGCGCAGCTTGCGGACGACCTTCGATTTATCCGGCAGCTTCATCACTTCCGCCCCCTTTGGTTCTTGAGCCCGAAGAACACCCAGCCGTTCCAGCGCGTGCCGGTGATGGCGCGCGCGATGGCGGACAGCGACTTGTAGCGGTGTCCCTGCCATTCGAAGCCATCGGCGGTGACGGTGACGACCTGCTCGACACCCTGCCGTTCTCGCGGGAGGCGCGTGCCAGTGATCGGTCGGTCACGGTTGAGGCGGATGCTGCGCTTGGATCGGTCGCCGCCGTCCAGTTCTTCGCCGAGCCGTTCCAGCCGCCGGATCGTATCCGGCTTAAGGCCGCCATAGGCCAGTTCCCGGATGCGATAGGCCAGCTGGCTCTCAAGGTAGAGACGGTTGAAGGCTGGCGGCTCGGAGTCGAAGAATTCGCGCCACTGCTGTTTCAGTTCGGGGGTCGGCGTGGTCTTCAGCGCGGCCAGGCGCGCGGGAACCGGATCGAGATTGGTCATGCGTTGCTCGTGTGAGTTGCGGTTGCATGACGGCATTGGTCTGGCGGCAAGTGTAGGCAACTTTCTCCAGTTTGGTCAGAGACTTGCGTCTGCTCGCTCAGAGTCCCCAAGCAATCGGTCCGACGCCTCATGCCAACCCATACTGAAATGTATCGGAGAAACGGAAACGGCCTTGGTCGCGCGCTGAAGAAACGCTGACAACACATCGCGTTGTGCTTCAGTGGCTCGTCAGTTCAGGAACGCATTATCTCCTTCGTGAACAACCGCAACGCAGGAGTTGGAAACATGAGAACGACATTCACAATGCTAGCGCTGCTCGCGGCATTGCCGGCAACGGCGGCATTTGCCGGTGAGACATGCAATGTCCCACCCCAACAGAGACAATCCTTCGAGGCCCTGGGGCGGCTTGCGGGCGACTTCGGATGGACTATCGACAGGATGAAGATCGAAGACGACTGCTACGAGCTACGTGTCACTGACGCCAGCGCAAACGTCCTCGAGGTGAAGATCGATCCCGCGACGCTGGAAGTGGTCGACGGGAGCGTCAAGCGGTTCGGCGATGGCAGCACTGGCACTGCAGCACAGGAAACCGAAGTGGACTATCTATGTTGGCGAAGAAAAAGCCGCGCGCACAAAGCAGGCAGGTCTGTGGTCCGGCGCGTTCATTGCGCCGTGGGATTGGCGCCAGCGCGGCCCACAGACTGAGATTCTTGGCGCCTTGTCGGTACCGATCAATGCGCAGCAGCACCTGCTGCCGCAGCCGGTGGCGTCAGCAATTCCGACAACTGGCTGCCAGATCAAGGGCAACATCAGCCGCAACGGCAACCGCATCTATCATGTGCCGGGCCAGAAGGACTACGACAAGACCAGGATCACGGAGAGCCAGGGCGAACGCTGGTTCTGCACGGAGGACGAAGCGCAGGCTGCCGGTTGGCGGCGGGCTCGTAACTAGGGTCAGGACCTATTAATCTCGACGATGCCGAATGACCGGTTCGAGCCCAACTTGACCGATGCTGCGCTCGCGGCGTGGGCATGTTATTAGCACTCCAAGGAGGATCGAGAATGGACTTTGAAACGCTTTGGGAAATGGAAAATAGCTTCTGGCTCGACGGACCCGACTTCTACGAAAGCTCGATGGCATCGGATGCCCGAATGGTCTTTCCGTCTCCGGTTGGTATTCTCGCAGGCAAGGAAATAGTTGAGGGCCTGAAGCAGGGACCCCGTTGGCAATCCGTTGATTTCGAGGAAAAAACCGAAACCTGCCGCGGCGATACAAGCGTGCTTGCCTACAAGGCAATTGGTAGAAGAGATGGCGAAGATCCCTACATCGCTCTGTGCGCCAGCACATATGTGAAGAGCGATGGGAAATGGGTTCTCCTGGCTCACCAGCAAACACCAGAAGCGTAGCGCACTTGTAGTGAACAAGCTCTTGGATGCGGACGACCGCTTTGTCCACAACTCGGTCATTCGCAACTACCGGGATTCAAACCTTGTGAACGGTATGGTTCAAATGGGCAGGAGGAATTGCCCATGTCTGATCAATTGTCCGTCGTCAAATGATTTGAGACTTTTTGGGCTTTGGAAGAATGGAGTTTCCGGCTCGGTTTGCGGGTTGATTTAAGCCGCTTTTGCCTGGTGGTTCAAGCGGCGCTGTCTGATGGTTTCTCGTTTAATCCTTTCGCGTTCGAGCAAGATGGTCTGGCCGCGTCCGAAGTAGACGTCGGCAGGTGTGAGATTGTTGAGGCTCTCGTGG